>JAABUW010001712.1_pt1 | contig 35418 bp, 38 predicted proteins | sample 5560081 | NCBI WGS metagenome assembly JAABUW01 (sample SAMN10711882, study PRJNA513363) | rock metagenome | isolation source: Antarctica rocks | place: Antarctica: Victoria Land, Knobhead sud | reverse complement strand
GCTCTACGTAGCCAGCGGCGACATCGAGCTTCCGCAGCTTCTCCATGCTCTCCTCAAACTTCTCCACCGCCTCGTCGCTCGTCTCCGACTGCGTCACGATGAGCAGTCGCCGGTCGATACTGCTTTGGTCTTTTTGAAAGGCTTCAGCCTTCTCCCGGATTGAGGCATCGTGTTGCTGCGACCTATTCTGGACATCTTCGTGGTCTCGTCTTGCTTCGTCGAGCTGCTTCTTAAGAAGTTCCTGTTGTTTCTTGACGTTGTCGAGGAGAGTGTCGAGGTTGTCGAGATCTGCTGAGGATTGCAATTGGTCGTCCAGGTAGTCTTGGACTCGAGTGTCCATTGCTGCGTTCAAGGGGGGTGCTGGGAAGATGGCAGCTGTGTTTCTCTGTCCTCGTCGATTGGATATTGATATTCCTTGATTCGAGATGCCTAATGTGGTTAGGCTGAGTTGACTAGGGCGATGACACGTCTACACGTCGAGCCAACAACACGACCTCCTGTCGTTGACTTACCATCTCTCCGTGCATGTATTCTCCATACGTAGCCCGTTCTGTACGCGTGGTGAGAGACGACCCGAGCTCGTGTTGCGGTCACACGAGATGGTCAGATTATGTCGATGGCAGGGTGGTGTTACAGCATTTGCAGGCACCCGGAGGTAAGGAGAGCGTTACAATTATGCCGTACACCTCTCCCAGCTGTCTTCCGTTTGCAATTCTCCTTGTTCTTCATATGATTTCACGTGTCAAATGCTCGTAGGCCAAGGAGTTCCGTGGCTGCCTGATTTGGAACCTCACCTCATGCCAAATTTGGACATTTGACACACCAGCTTTTCGAACACCCTCACACATTCTCATGACTGGATAGCCCACCAACTCTACCATGGACGTGTTTGCGCGTAACCTCCCCGTGGAGGCCACGACCAAGCAGGTCAAGGCGTTCTTCCGCGCGCACTTCGGAGAGTTCAGGATCAACGACGACTTCCATGTGGAGAAAATGCGCGACAAACCCCTGGCTGTCGTCACCATCCTTGATATCTCAAAGGCCCAGCGCTTCCTGGCTCTGTACGGCGTCCCACCGAATGCGCCACGGCACGTAACGGCGGTCCGGAGGCTGCGATGGGGCGACAGGACGATATACTGCAGTGTCAGCCGCACAGCTCCCGATTTTTTAGCGGTGCAGACTCTGGCCCATGAAGCATCCCACCGCGCGCAGACGTCATCCGAAATGGTCGTTCCCGCCAGTGTGGCCAGCCAAAATTCCAAGATTACTCGCTTTGCCATCACAGGAGTCAGCTGCGGCGTGTGGGACTACAATAATTCCCAGCTCGTCTTCGTCCACCACTGGTCAGAAGCCCGACAGGGTACCGTCTCCTTTGGGCTGACAGGCGCCGCCATAGTTCTCGGAGGCGTGAACTCGAGGCAAACTCGCATTGATCTCGACTACCACAGCTCCAACAATGTTGTGGTTTCCGGAAGCTACAATGACCCAGCTATTACCTTCTCACTGAAATTTCCGCCCCGATTCTTCGAGATCAAGCCCAAATACTTTGGAGACACGGAGATGGACGCCCTATCACACTCACTCGCGGCTGTGCTAATGGGCCCACAATCTGGGAAAAAGAACGACGTCATCAAGAACCGACTGCCTTCTATCAACAGTGATCACGCCAAGGTCGCCGGTGTGTGTTTTGTGTACCGGGTTACCCTAGCTCAGTATACTACGCTAAGCACAGTCAATTCGCTACTGGCCAGAACCGCAAAGTCACCACCACGTGTTACGATGACCACCCGAGTCCTCGCTCCCCACGAGAGTATGTACCATACTATTGCTCGTCTAAATCACGATCTCACCGATGCTGGTCGCTACGGTCAGTATCCATACACTCTGCGATATCAGGTCGACAGACTCGCCCGCAATGGTGTCCTGCCGCCTCAGAAAGTGCGGCTGCTACTCCCAAAGATCGCACGAGTTCACAACGACTACGGTCTGGACGCCGCTCTATCTGCGTTGGGTCGCTTCTTCCGCCAAGTATTGTATGCAGGACCAAACACTGATAGCGAGGAGCTCTCTATCTCCACACTTGAGAATATGCTTGAAGATCTGGCGGCCAAATACGATCACTACAAGCACAGCCCAGAGAATCCTTACGAGCTGGTCAAGCGTCACCAGCACATCAACCTGATTCACAAGATCACCATCACTCCTGCCGCAACATATCTCGAAGGTGTGGAACCAGAACCAACCAATCGCGTTCTACGCCGCTACCCGAACCATAGCGACCACTTCATCCGCGTTGTCTTCCAGGACGAAGATGGTGGTAGTGTGCGATACGACCCACGAGCATCGCAAGACGCTATCTTTCACGAGCGATTCAAGGGAGTACTGGACAGCAACATCCTGATCGCTGGCCAAGCGTACTCGTTCCTCGGCTTCTCTCACAGCTCGCTCCGATCGCAGTCGTGCTGGTTCATGTCGCCCATGTACATCGATGGCACTCTCCGGCTTCCCGAACACATTCTTCGCGAGCTTGGAGAGTTCGAGACCATACGTATTCCTGCCAAATGTGCAGCGAGAATCGGACAGAACTTCACAGACACGTAAGTCACCTTGCTCACGTTCATGCTTTCTCTCTCACCAAGGTGCTAACAATCTGCAATGCAGGAACGCCACCATCGATATCCACCAAAACCACGTACACAGTTTAGAGCTCGTCACCCGCAACGGGTACGACTTCGGCGACGGCGTTGGCACTATATCTATGGATATGCTCCGGCGAGTGTGGAGAGTCTACGGCACAAGGCGCGCAATCAAGCCTACGGCTCTCCAGATTCGCTTTCAAGGGTACAAAGGCATGGTCAGCCTGGATAACCGCCTCCGTGGGGAGAAGCTCATGCTGCGATCCAACATGAAGAAGTTCGATACGTCCGCAGGCGCCTGGAATCTTGAGATCTGCGGCGCTGGCTTCAAGCCGCTTCCGCTGGTCTTGAATCGTCAATTGATCAAATTGCTTGAGGACCTCGGGGTCGAAGAATCTGTTCTCCATGATGTCCAAAAGCAAGCTACCGATCGCCTGCGCTTCGTGGCCACCAGCAATCCCACCAATGCTGCAAACTACCTCCAAGAGCAGGACAGCCCGAAATCAACCCAGATGCCTACCCTCATCCGCTTATTGAACCTGATCGGTCTTGACTACCGCCAAGACGATTTTCTGTTTCGAGTGGTCGAGATGGCCGTGGTGACGACGTCTTCGCGACATCAAATATCGAGGCAGGATTCCAGTCTCTCCTGGCCATACTCTCTACGGTATCATGGACGAAACCGGCTTTCTTCAAGCGGGAGAGGTTTACGTAGTTACCGAGTGCGGCCCGGAGGGAGGTCGCAGAGTCTTGATACAGCACCGCATCGCCGTCACCCGGAGCCCAGCCCTGCATCCCGGAGACATCCAGCTTGTCAATGCTGTAGATGTGCCAGTAAGCTCACCATTGAAGGAACTCTCGAACGTCATCGTCTTCAGCCAGCATGGACGCCGCGACTTACCGTCCCAACTCTCTGGTGGCGATCTCGACGGCGATCAGTTCCACATCATCACCCACCATGGCTTGATACCACCAACTACCGAGGAAGCTGCCGAATACCCACGCTTGTCAGCAGTCGAGTTGGACCGCGCTGTGACTCGCAAAGACATGTCGGATTTCTTCGGTAAGCTCAAAACCGAAACACACCAGTGCTGCTTTCCCGTCAGAGACATATGCTAATCATACTCTTCTACACTGGCAGTGAAGTTCATGGAGTCCGATGTTGTAAGTACTTCCATCCTTGCCCTAGCCCTCAATCTACCCTTCGATCCGCATGAACCACGACTGACATGTCTCATAGCTCGGTATGATCTGCAACACCCACTTGCAGCTGGCGGATCAGCATGAGAGAGGAACCTTCTCCGACAACTGCATCACACTCGCGGGCATGGCTTCGACCGCGGTAGACTCCAGCAAGACAGGCATCTTCGTCAACACGAAGGCAATCCCACGATACCCGAAGTACCGCCCTGACTTCATGGCCCCATCGCCGCGCGTTGTCGTCTCTGACGGCGGCTACCTGGATTTTGAAGAGGAAGATGTCGAGGACGATCCCGCCTTCGAAGACTTGGACGCCAAGAAGAAGCCTTTCAGATATTACCAGAGCCCACACGTGCTTGGACAGCTCTACCGCGCCATCGATGAGCAACAGTTCCTGGCGAAGATGCATGGCGATCGTCAGTCTATCATGGCTTCCGGGCAAATCAATCTCATGAGTCGGCTACTGCAGTACATGGAGCGCATGGCGTCCCAGTACGGGATCTTGTTCACCCATCACACGGATCTTGCGCGAGACATCAGAGCTGGGTGAGACCGGTCCTTACATAGAACCTCACAGCAAAGCTAACCATTACGCAGCTACGAAGAAGGTCTGGCTGAGATCCTCTACATCTACGCACCCACACCCAACATGCCTGTCTCCGAGCACGAAGCGTTCGCTGGTACCATTCTCGGACGCAAGGGTGGTGCCCAGAACAAGTCACTCCGTGAGCTTGGAAAGACCATGCGCGAGCGCTTCCAGGCTATTGTGGAGTATGCTATCATGCGTATGACCAAGGGCGATGAGCAGATGCACGGCGTCACTGACCTGAACCTACTCTACAACGATGGGGTTGATCGCGAGGTGGAAGCACTGCCGCGTGCCATGGCATGTCTGCAGGTGGCTGTTGAGAAGGGGGGCTTGGTGGATCGGGAGCTGGGTGAGTTGCAGTCGTTCAAGTACATCGCTGCTGCGGTGTGTTTGAGGGAGTTTGAGAGGTATCGCATCACCACGCTTGGGTCGTATGCGCTGCCGCCGGTTTGAGGTGGACAGCGGCGAAATAGGCCCGAGAGATGAACTACTGTGATGCACGGAGAGCACGGAGAGATGAAAAGACTGCTACGCTCGTGGCAATGCAGGCTGGTCTCTGCTGGGTATCTCTGTGTCATTGACTGCTATGTAGCTAGACGTAGAGAGGCTGGAACCCCCTTGACTCCTCTCTGTCATAGCATCGCCATCACTGCAGTCAACGGTATCCTCCCACTATCAGGTCGCTAGTCACAATCACAGAGACGCATGATGAAGCCGTGCCATTGCTTGTCGCCTTGCTCAACTGACGAAGCCGAGCGCGACCGTATGACTGACAAAGCTGAATCCACTGAAAGATGTAGACAAAGGTTGCAGTTGAACCGTGTATCGCACTGCTTTGTCCTGTCAGTGACGGCTGTATCAGAGTCATCGTGAGCGACATACCTGCTCGTTGTTGCGAATGCGCCGTTACTTGGCCTTCTTGTTGCTCCGCTTCGCCTTAGTCTTCTCAACCCTGCCCTTCTCGACCTTGTTCTTCTTGTTGACCAGATTCTTCTTGACCTTCCTCTTAGATTTTTCCGTAAGGTGGATTGACTGGGTCCTGGTGAACAACCTGAGGTCGTTGACGTATGGGAACAGTGCAGAGCTGGGCTTGAGGGCGTTGTCGCGAGCGCTGAAGTCGGCTGGTAGCGCCCTCTGGCAACTGGCGCGCTGCCACAGGTTGTTACGCTTGTGGACCGGGCAATCCTTGATGGTGTTGACGATGTCTAGGACGTTTTGGGGGATGTCGCTCAGGTCCTCTTCTGACTCCGATTCCTGCTGGGCTGATTCGTCGTCGCGGTCGTCCATGGTAGCTTGATTTGGTTCGTCGCGCTCCTTAGTCTGATCCTCATTGGTGTCTTGCTCGCTGATGTACTCGCTGACGTCTTCGTTGACGTGCTCGCTAAAGTCCTCATTGACGTCCTCGCTGAAGTCCTCGTCGACGTCCTCGCTGAAGTCCTCGTCGATGTCCTCGCTGAAGTCCTCGTCGATGTCCTCGCTAATGTGCTCGTTGTAGTCGTTGGTGTCCTCGTCGGTGTCCTCATCAGTGTCCTCGTCGATGTTGTCGCTGATGTGCTCGTTCACGGCTTCGTTGATGTCCTCGTTGATGTCCTCGTTGATGTCCTCGTTGATGTCCTCGTTGACGTCCTCGTTGACGCCCTTGTCCGCTTCTGCTACGTCGGGACGTTCATCGGCATCGTCGTCGCTCCTGTTTGCATTGGCTTGCTGGCAGTTGCGTTAGTCACGAACATGTGCATGAATCAAAGTCATACGTACTATCTGGAGGGCTTCTTCACGTGCGGCGCCGCTCATACTACGCCTGTTCAAGTCGCTCGCCTGATATATCTTGTTAGTCGCCGATTCAGGTTTGAAGATATGACAGTACTTACCGCTTGCTCGAACAGGTGGCCGTTGCCATAGAGCAAGGTGGTGTTGAACACCTCGATGTCTCGTAGGCACACGAATTGATGCGGTGGTGGTAGGTTGCTGCCGCCGTCGGTTGGGATGTCGTAGGGTCCCATCTTGCTGTAGCCGCTAGCCGTTCGTGTTATGTCAAGGTGTTGTTATGATGAAGATGTTGCAAGCAGGTGGTGAACAAGGAAATGCAACGCGTGGGTCCCTCCATCATCATTCACGTACAGAACCTAAAGAGGGTTAAGCTTTAGCTGGAACTGGTTAGAATCATCATGTGAAAGTGAATGTCAACCTGCAAGGACACTTACGCGTGTTCAATCTCGACTCAACTTTCACATAATGTACCTCCACAATGCGACTGCGACTTCATATCCACTGCATGTCCGTCCGCGCGTGGTCCTCTCGTGCGGACTAGTTTAGTATTACTGCTCAAGATGAAATGCTATGAAAAGGAGTCATTGCAGCTGATCTTTATAATACTGAGCGCTCGATTCCTCCATCGCTCCGTGCTTTCCTGAAATCGGGTACTGTCCGTCGTCCTCCATGCTGAGCTCCAGCAGTGTTGAGAACACGAGACATTCCGTCAGCGTCAGTCCCTGTGGAGTGACATGAGCGGCTGACAAGACGAGTCCGAGGGAGGCTGATTGAAGGTTGCTGTTATTGAAATGCGGTTCGTGCTACTGCTGTAGTCAGTAACTTAGCTTTCAAGCCATCGCAACTAAGAGAACCTACTTGGTATGATCACCGCGATAAACGGTAGCTCATGCAGCACCCTTCCTGCCCTTCCTGCCACCCTTCTTGCTGCCCTTCTTGGCACACTTCGTAACACGGTTCTAGCTGCGCTGAATCTTTGACTTCTAGATACAGGAGTACACGGGTTAGCAGAGTCATGAGGATAAAGGCTTCTACTCATGTGCGGTCTACCTCCGTAATGTGCTCCCACTCCCGCGCAGTGAAGAGCCTCGTGTCGCCCACGTAATTGTACAGTGCCAACGATTGCCTGAGGTTGTTGTGGTTCTTATTCTGCATGAACAGAAGAGTATAGGTCAGCAGTGTTCTGGAAATGCGAAGAGCTTTGTACGGTGCACTTACGAACTCGTTTGGGAGGGCTTTCCTCATGCCCACACGCTGCCACAGACCATTGGTCCCTGGGTGCCTCCTGCATGCCTTGATGGTGTCGGCCATGCGCTGGATGTTTAGCGGGATAGGTGCCAGGTTGTTGTTGTTGGTGGGTGCAATGTTGGTGAGTGCGGTAGTGGTTGAAGGAATATTTGTCTGTGCAGTGTTGGTGGGCGTATCATCAGCGTAGTCAGATTCTTCGGAATCGTCGGCGATTTCAGCATGAGTTGTGGTGGGCGCATGGTCTGGGATGTCAGACTCTGCAGAGTCGTCGGAGGCAGGAGCCGCCTGGTTGGTGGTGGATGCATCGTGAGGGTTATCGGAGTCGTCAGACTCGTCAGACTCATCCGCAGCGTCACTGCCGTCCGAAGCTGCTGTCTGAATGCCTGTGTCAGTGTCTATCGTCCAGGAACAGAACTACCAGTACTTACGCCTTCCTCGGTTCCCCCATCTTCTTCAAACCTAAAGTCAGAAGGATACAGCCACTCGTTGTAGTTGAAGTCGGGCTCATCGGGAAGTGTGATAGGCTCAACCTCCACGCGTTGAAGCTCCTGCAGGTTGACGGTCTGATAGGGCGCAGCCACATCGCTGCCGCCAACCGGAACGGTGCCGCCGAACGTCCCTGGTTTGGTGACGCGCTGCATCTTGGGGATGCGCTGTGCCGGAGGAACGTACTGCATCTTGTTGCAGCGGTGTGGTCGTGGTGTTGGGTGAGGGTTGATGTGTTGAGGTCAAGAAGTTTCTTGTGTCTGGTAGACCTGAAGGTGTGATACCTAGCCCCTCCTTGTTATTCACGTACAGAACACATGAACAAGGTTTAGCTGCATATCGTTAGTTTGACATATGAAGGTGAATGCCAAGCAACAATTGAATGTTGACGCTAGCAGCAGCATTGCACTCAACCTGCGGTGAAGGAGCGTGCAGTGGGATACTCACTTGTAATTCATCTTGACTCTACTCCAACCCAACACCGCCCACAAGAAGGCTTGAAATGTAAGAGGTATCGCCATTTACTTCCACATCCTCCGTCTATCTACAAGCACCTTTCGCAATGGCGGTTCGTGGAGTGAGCGCGGTCTCCCGCTGATCGATAACCGATAGAGCTATTGATGAGTGCTATGAGCTTGCACAAGGATGCTTCCGTACTGTGAGATTTTAGCCATGTTTCCTGCTGTAGATGTTCATCGGAGTCACTTGCCTCAACCAGCAGTAGCACCGCGTGGCTTGTTGCTCTCTTCCGTTAGACGCTCCCACTCGTCCTCCGAAAATAAGCGAGTGTCGCCTTCGAACTGACGAAGCGGAGAACCAGCCTTCATGCCGTGGCTGCGCTGTCCGAAGCGTTCGGGAAACTTCGTCGCAATCTTCGTGCGGTTGAACAGGCCGCTCCGACCCTTCTTGCACTTCATGATCTCGCAACGCATGTCCCAGATGTCTTGCGGGATCGGCTGCTGAGTGCTGTTGGTGACTGGCGTTACTGGTGGATTGTCACGATCCTCGCCTCCTGCTTCGTCCTGAGTCTGTCAGTACTGTCTCAACCAATGCGGTGAGGCTGAGTGTCATACCTGATCATCTCCGTTCACATCTTGATCAGACGCCTCCTCTTCTCCATCCATCACCTGCGCTGGTCCTTCGTTCAGCCTCCCATGTGCCTGTCTGTCTGCTTCTGCCTGTACTCTCTGGATCAGCTACCGCATCAGAATCCGTGAGTGAAGACGGTAGCACTTACCTCCCCATCGCGCATTGCATCGCTGTCGACCACCTCCTGGAACTTGTCGTAATCCACCCGCATCTGTGACAGGCTAGTGGTTTCAAGCTGGTTCGTGATTCGCGCCCTATTCACGAACTCCGCCGGAGGCTCGTTCGCATCCTCGGAGCCGTACGGAACTCTTGGGCGTGGATAGGCTATGATGTTATGTCGGTTCCTGTAAAGGTGTTCAGGAATGGTGTTTAGAATTTGAGGTATACGTATGTGCTTTCTGTAAGTATAATTTCGCAGTGCGGTGCGTGGCGGGGGCTTTTCACTTGGTGTTACACAGAGGAGCAGCAAAAACAACGAATGGAGCCTAGCGTGATTAATGTGCCACGTGCGGGACACATGGTGGATGCTGGAATCGAGAGCTATGTCACTGTAGAGTTGCAGCGCTGAACAAAGTGTTGGGACTTACGGTGTTTGCTCGCGTGCTGCTTCGATGCTCACCGTACTGACATACCACCTTCAACTGACAACAACAGCGGTCCACTACTGCCACTCTCCTCTCTCCAAAGAACACCTACCATCCGCGCCTGCACTCCCTAACCTCCCACAAACCAGTCCCAGGTCTTCCTTGGAAACAAATTCGGATCTCCAAAGAACGGACGCAGCGGCGAAGAAGCCAGCAGCATGCCTGTGTCTGGATCGAAGTGTCCAGCGAACTCTCCCATTTTGAGTCCAGCGCGCACAGGCAGACCCCTCGTGTTCTGCCTGACGTTGTCGATGTCGAGGATGAGCTTTTGAAGGTCTTGCGAGAGTGGTGGCCGGCCTCCAGAACTCTGAGGAGGCGTGGGCCTCTGTGAGAGTGGTTGGGCCGGTTGATGGTTTTGGGGCCGCGGTCTCCTCTCAGCGCCCTGCCAGGTAGCGTATCTACGTGCCACGTTGTGGGTTGGCTCGCTGGGAGTGTAGAGGGCGGATTGTTCTGCACCGAGCTGATACGATGCTGGTTTGAGGTATACTTCGGATATGAGTGCTGAAGGACCATTCGTCGGTGTCTTCCATAGTGCGCCACTGCGGTTTGTCACCCCAAGCTCCACCCCAAGTTGAACTGTTGATACTGTCAGTGATCTTGTACGCCAGCCAAGATCTGAAAGGTGACTCACGTATTGCAGCATCCACCGCAGCGTCTTTCCTGTCTTGCTCGATCTTCCGCGGGTTGGGTATCCACATTCTTCTGACTCTATGCTTTCGGTCCTCCTTCCACGCGTCCCATTCGCTGTTGGGGATGATGAGGACGGTCTCCGGTATCGTGCCATCCGTTCGGACCTCCTCGTACAGACTGTAGGCGTCCATCTCCAGCCAACTTCACCACCACACCCAAACTCGAGCTCTCAAGCGTACACACAGAGCAGATTGCCTTGGTAGCGCCTTCGTGCTGGCGCGATACTGTTGCAATACAGGGCCGATAATGGTAAACTCTCTGCAACCGATGAAGTGAGGTCGTGAGAGGTGCCCGGAATGACATCGTTTGCGTAAAGCCCACTCTGCGAAATTAGGTTAACGCAGCAGTCAAGCCGACATGGTTTGTGAAGTTTGAATGTAAAGAGCGCGGCTATCTGAGTTCGATTGTCTGGTACGGACCTACCTGTTTGTTTTCATCGCCACTGAGACAACCAAACCATCACGCGATGAAGGCTGGAAGCAAAACCAATGTTCGCAAACAAAACGGCGATTGAGCGCTGACATGTTGCAGTCCAGCGGAGTAGCGACGCTGCCGCCATGAGCATCAATGCACGACCTCTGAGATGTCTTTCCGCTTGTCTAACACTCGCAATCACTACCAGGGCAGCTGCAGAGGCGTAGGAAGGCTATCCTTCGGGCCAAGCATCTGCTCAGCAGTGCCTATGTCGCTGTGAAGGTTCAGCACGAATAGCGCAGCGTCACGCGGCTAGTGATGTACTCACTCTGGACCTCTCGGAGCCCAGTACTCTCCAGTATGACTAATCTCAAAGTCATCAACCCATTCAACAAGGGACTTCGCAGCAACATCCGGCGTGACAGCGCCACCATCATCCCAGAACTTGTCGAAGCCCACATTCTTGGTCATCTCAGTCCTCATGAATCCGGGGTGGACCATGGCGACTGCCACGCCTTCATCTCTCAGATCGAGGCTGAGAAGCTTGCCGACCATGTTCAAAGCCGCCTTGGAGGCATGGTGGGAATACAGGCCCCCGCCCTCTTTCTCATGCCGTAGACCTATCGAACCCGCTTCTGACGAGACCAGTATGACTTTCGACCCGTTCTTGAGTAGTCCTGCTTTGTGGAGAGCGTGTACAACGAAGACTGGGCCTATGGCACAAGTTTTGTAGGTTTGGAGCTCATCCGCGAAGTTGGGCTCATTCAGAGATTCCTTTCTGAAGTAGCCTGCTGTGATGATGACAATGTCTTGCTTGTGTCCTTTCAACCCCTTGACGATGGTCTCGCCGGCCTCTTCGGTGCCGATATCCACACCGGTTACCCAGTGGATGTCATGATGCCCTTTGGAGGACGGAGGGGAGCGCGAGGTGGCGAAGACGGAGTATTCGTTTCGTGCGTATTTCGATGCAATCTCGAAACCAAGACCGCGAGAGGCTCCGACCACCAGTACGTTGGGCATCGTGAGTGACGTGATGTGAAGTCGGGATAAGAACGCGATGGACAAAGTGGATTGAAGTGAAGTGAAGTCACTTAGGGCTCGGCTAGAGCTGCCGAATCTGCGTTCCTGCCATGCTCGCCCAGGAGATCGCTTCTTGTCTTCTTAATTTACACATATCAACGAACATCATTCTATTTACAACTCAACACTCGAACCACTTTCAGTACACAACCGTAGCTGTGCTGCTGGGAGTGTTATCAGCCATCCACAATGTTCGCTGAGCATTGAGCCTGATGACGCACCGATCCAGCTATCTTTGTCCCAATGCATCTGCAATATAGGACTGCCGTCGGAAGGACAGTCTTCCGGACATCGTATCGTGGTCGGCGACTACTCCAGAGAAAGTGATCCAAACAGCATCTTCAGCTCGCTAGGTAGGGGTAGCCTCTCGGGTGCCAAGCAATGTTTCCATCATCGCACGAGACATACCGGACCACCAGGCACATCGTTCGACACCAGATGAACAGAAGATGCCAAGTCGACACCTCACCGAGCCATGGAACAGATAACTGGTGACCGCACCTCGGTTGCGCAATTGTAGGTCCTCTACCAGCGGTGAATGCCACCTGACTAAGGCGGAGCTCCCGACGCAAGATAAGCAGCCTACCGCCTCGTGTGAGGTGCATGAACCGAGATCCGAAGTTTCAGCTCTCTATTTTCCCGTTGTTTAACGGCTTTGCATGGTTCAATGGTTGCATTGGCGTATCACAATCAACCAGCTTCGGGGCCGACCTGTCGAAAGAAGCTGTCGCTAAACCCTATCAAGCGTGTGCCTAGCTCCATGGGAACAGAAGAGTCCAGGCTTTGCAGCCAGACATGGCAGACGACATATCTATAACATCACTCTTCCGCTTCTTCCTGGCGTTTTAGAGTTGAGAAACGATAGGCTTGACGTGAACTACAAACCATCGTCACCGGAAGGATGACATACCAGCCTACTTGAGACCAACTACTGAAACAGGCAGGTGTAGGCTGTCAAACGTTGTTGTTTCGATCTCGTATCCACACCACCTCTATATACCGGTCGATCTTCGCTGCTTTGGACGATGAGCGGTCGAGGCGATGATGGAAACAATCAATCCGTCCCTCATTGGATCATTTGAGTCCCACTACGACGTCGGTTGAGACCAGAAATTAATGCAATCGATCAGTCAATGCTGATGTAAACTGCAGCTTCGCAACCCATACGCCCACCAAAACACTTATTTCGGAGCGGTTGCCGCGAGCACAATGCAAAGTCCCGAGGAAATGATCGATGGCGAGGAATTCCTCAGTCGGAGAGATTCCGGCTGCAGCCCGCCAGATCCGGCCGATGGCGGCAAGGAGCAAGCACGGCAGCATAAAAGGAAGGAACAGAACCGGACGGCGTTCGTATCCTCCAATCTTGATACATTCTTCCGGCTACCATAGCTGATATGTCTCGCAGCCAACGACTGTACCGCGAACGAAAGGTCCAGCGCATTACCGACCTCCAAGACGACATTCGACGTTTGCAGTGCCAGGCGTCCGCGCTCCAAGAAGAGCATCGGAATCTCCATCTTGAAGTCTGTCGGATGGAGACCGAGAATGATGTGCTGAGGAGCTCCCTGGCGACCAGCAGGACGTACGGCCTGTCGGATGGAGACCGAGAATGATGTGCTGAGGAGCTCCCTGGCGACCAGCAGGACGTACGGCCTCGTTTCAAGAGCGACTGTCTGCGTTGCCGAGAGTGGACGACCACGGAAGGGTATCCTGCTGAAGGATGCTCTGACGAGGTACGGCGGCATCTATCATGCCTCACCGAGTTGATATGCCGATCGTCACGACTTAAGTGGAAGCAAGAGCACACCCTACTAGCAGACGGCTCGTGCTACCAGACACGATATTCGACATGATATGGACTGGAACTGTCGAAAATCTCGATTGCGTAACTCAGTCACGAGCTATGCCGGTAGTCATCGAATATCCCAGAGAGATCTAGTCGACCTAGAGCTTTTTAGTACCGAGGTATCGCCGATCGATCATAAGACGTGGAGTCTAGGACATCTTCTTCGGTTGTATATGCCGCCAGCGGCCGACCAGTGTCCGGTAGATTGTTTACAGGATCAAGCATGCTCGGGAAGCAATGTTGAGCCCCTGACCGAGCGTGGAAAGTTTACAGGCGACAGTTTTACATTGTAGTGATAGCATTCAGCAAGAGGCTTCAGCTACGCTGGACAGCACTGAGCTGTTTATTTGATCTTTCAGCGGCAACTCTTGGGACAACGCGGAGTACTGCATCTACCATCGCTGCAGTCTATATCAGCTAATGTCTCGAAACCATACTGCCCACTGATCTCACCTTGAGAGCGGATATCTGCACCTCGAACACAGTGGCGTCTCCCGATAATCCCACGAATCTTGCCAGCTGCCTCGCTGCGGGTCCTGGTAGCCTCTATATACTTGTTGCTGCTGAGAAGAACTTGCAGTATACCCCTGTTGTGCTCCCTGATGTGGCTGACATGTGCCCTGAGAATAAGCTTGCTGTGATTGATTCGGTGGTTGTGGTGGAGGGAATATCGCAGACGGCGAACTTTGTTGTGACGACGGCGAGTACTGTGAGCCGTATTGCGAAATTGTCTGTTGGACAGCACGGTCGTTATGCATTGCAGCTCCTTGTGCGCAGCGGTGACCGTCCATGCCGAAGCCACCTTGTCGCATTATACCGCCGACATGGCCCGGGCAAGCACGTCCTCTAGAGCCCGGCCCGGGATCACAGTACTGACAGTAATAGCAACACAGGAAAGGTGTCACGCCTCTAGATTGACCATCGTCGTTGGTGGAAGGATTCGACCGTTCATAGCTTGGCGGATTTGCATCAATTGTATCAATGTTTACGGTCGAGCCACCGCCACCCTCCGCCTTCGCACGGCGAAACAAGCTCATGGCTTGGACGACTCCTTGGATGTTAGCTGGCGTAAGTGTGTGCTGTGCTTGAACGCTGAGCAACGACCTTGTCCAGCAGGCAAATGACTCAGGCGCAAGAGATCAAGGAGGAAGTGCTGACGAAGTTGTCATTGCGTAGTGGGACGCAGAAGAGATACAACGGAAGCCTTGTGGTCGTTTCGATACCTTATATCATGTTTGGGCAAAGCCGCCTGATGTCCCATGTGATAGTTGGATGTTACAGGGGTCGAAACGCCAAAGTGTGCTTCTGATCGCTCCGCCTTGGTCTGATTGGTTGCCTTGTGTGTTTGGGTACTACGGCGGTGCCAGTCGCACAGTACTTTCGAAGCCGCAGACCGGTGAGCTGGCTGATGCGTGAGCTGGCCGATGCCGGGGCCATGCAGGCTTGTCGAGCAAGAGATTGTTGCACCATGGGCACAGCCTTCTCGGTGGCGTGAGGAGCATTGTTACAAGTAAGTAGAGGTATAATATCAGCTTCATATCATCTTTGCGGGCGAGAAAATCATCGTAAAGGCTTTGCAACAATGACTGGCTTGACGTCGTCAACCGGCCATTCGCCGGCAAGTGCTTATCGCAGTGCGTCCGACTATGACCGGCAACTCACAGAGAACGACATGCGTGCCAATGCCTGGCATTACTTTGGTTACCCTACATTGTCAGCGTACATGTCGTCTTCTAACGACTTCTTTTTGCTGCGGAGATTTTCTAGAGCGAGCGCTCATTGTTTGCTGTACCAACAACACGAGATAGCGAAACGAGGGAAGGACTTGGACGCATGGGACGAGCTTGCCAGGGGTTGCAAACCAGATGGAAGTGGCGCCTCTGATTCTTTCGAAAAAGATCCGATCAAAGAACGCACTGAAATTATCAAAGAGCTGATCCCACTGCTCAGAGAGTATCGTATGGTTCAACTGCCTTGTGGCAGCGAAATGTGCTTACGATCTGCATAGATGGTTTCGTAAACAGTTTCTCGGAGATCAAAGCGAAACCAACTGCTCGACAGTACCACATCGGAAACCTGGAGAATTGGCTAAAAACTCACCCGTACGCTGTTCTTACATCAGAGCAGCACTTTAAAGACCCGAAGACAGGTCATCTCCTAGAGGGAGACCTCTTCCCGATAGTATCAAAGGACAGGTCGCCCCTCCGACTCGTGGTGGACCGATGGAGATGGCTGCGGTTTCAGTTCCGACTCGGTCAGAGAAACGATCGGATCGAGTCAGACCATATCGCATACACAAGTGAGAAAGGTCTTGATTGCTTCACCAACATGTTGATACTTGTCCTTGGTCTTGCGCTCCTCTTTGGCCTAATATGGTGGCTGAACTTTGTAGCCGATGATGTTCATAGATTGGCCATCATTACCGGCTTCATTACGGCTTTCACATGCGTGGTTTGGGCTGCAGTAGGACAGAGACCATTGGAGATACTGGCAGCCACGGCAGCTTATGCTGCGGTGCTGATGGTCTTCCTGCAAAATGATAACGGTGGCTCGGGTGGTGTTACTGCTACGAATCACTGATACAGAAGGTCTTCTGGAGCTGCAAAACGGACCTTGCGGTCATACTGGGTCGATCTGGTGCCTTCTGGTGTGGATTCCTTGTAGAGAGAGGTGCATAATGGCTGCTTCCAGGACATACGATTCGCGCGCGCCGCGGGTACAGAGGAGGGCTATTGCCAAGTTTGGTGATTGCATCCAATTTCGTTGTTTGAGAAGAACATTCAGGTTGTTGATGAAGTCCAAGTAAGAAGTACCATCAGACAAGATTTGCCCAATTCCAAGGTGATACGGCTCTTTCCGGTCCAATCACATCACATCACATCTCTAGAATCTTGTGGAGATAACGATGCTCTTCTTCTCCTCCTGCTCCAACTTTCTGAGCACCTCGTCCTTCTTCTTCTCTTCTCGACTCGTTACGTTTCTGGAAACATAGATACCTTATCATCTCGTACCGGCAAGGGATACTACAATCCGCTAGGCCAGGTACCTTATCAACGTCCCCGTCCCCACAATCTTTGCCCGAGGTCCGCCAACCAGCCTACACGATCGCAACGAGTCAATATGAGGAAGTGCCGAGCGATACGGCATCATGTATCAGTAGGGAAAGAGGTAGGTCACTGACTACATAGTCAAACGACTTACCATACTCTCATTCTGTTATACTCTCTTCTCGTACTCGCAATGGCACCGCGCGATGAAACCAACATCACCCCATTGGAGGTGATTGATAGCATTGAAGACAGCAAGATCGCCCATTTGCAGAACGGCGATGAAGCTTTGGGTTTCCTTGAGCAGCATGCCGACACCAGCGATCTGCCTGAGGTGGATGACAAGAAGCTCATGCGCTGTGTTGACTGGATGATAATGCCGTTGATGTTCGCCTGTTATTACCTGCAGTACACCGACAAGACTCTCAGTGGGTGGTGATGTCTTGATGATCGTATCGTATAAGCTACTGATATCCGTCTCTAGTGTCATACGCCTCGATAATGGGGATCTTCGAAGACGTCAACATGCCGCCCAACGGATACTCGCATCTGGCTATTGCCTTTTACTACTCGTTCCTGATCTGCGAACCCATTCAAGCGTACCTCATCCAGCGATTCCCCACGGCGAAGTACTTGGGAATGAACGGTACGTCTCTCCTCCGGTCGGATTTGCTTCGCTGACTCTGGCATGGCAGTCGTGCTCTGGGGCATTGTCCTCACGATGAATTGTGTGGCTACCAACTTCGCCGCAGTCATGGCTCTGAGGGTCTTACTCGGAGTCTTCGAATCCGTCACCGCTCCCAGGTACGTCTCCTTCTAGTAGTTACCGACCACCGCTGACACCCACGACAGTCTGATCGTGCTTACGGGAATGTGGTACAAGCGGGAAGAACAAGTCGTACGAATGGGATACTGGTACCAAGGCACGTCCATCGGCCCCGCTGTATCATCTCTGATCGCCTACGGTTTTGGAAAATGGTTTTGGAAAATGGACGGAGTCTAGCCCGCACATGCACTTCAAATCCTGGCAAGTACTCTTCCTCCTGTTCGGACTCATCACCATCACCCTCGGATTTGTGACTTTCTTCTTCCTCCCCAACAATCCCATGTCCAGCCGTCTCCGAGTGGAAGAGAAGCTTCGCATCATCGAGCGCGTCCGCGGAAACCAGACTGGTACTGAGTCCAAGCAGTTCAAATGGCATCAGTTCAAGGAGGTCATACTGGACATCAAGACTTGGCTTCTCAGCCTCATCGTCATTACCACGAATGTACCGAACGGTGCTGTGAGCTCGTTTTCCAGCATCATCACTCAGAAGTATGTTCATATCCTCCAATTCAGTGTCAACATTCGCTGACAAGTTGCAGCTTCGGTTATGACCAATGAGTCGCTCCTACTCCAACTGCCCGGTGCCGGCGTGGCTTTCATCTCCGTGTGGCTCGCCACATGGTGGGCAGGCAAATACAACGGTCGAGCGATAGCTATTGTCGCGTTGATAATTCCGACGTTGATCGGGGGAGCGCTGATGGCTTGGCTACCTGCCGATGATAAAAGGTGGCCTTCTGACTGGGAACTGGATGACGAATACCGTTGGCTCCAGTATGCACATTGTCCATGGCGCACTTGAGGGAGATGCTAATGTAACGATAGCGCTACCACTACTCTACAGCTGGGTCACCGCGAACTGTACGTCTCCATCGACCGCTGCTATAATAACTACTAACGAATCTCTTCAGTCGCCGGCCACACCAAGAAGGTCACGATGAACGCCATCGTGCTCATGTCCTTCTGTATCGGCAACATCATCGGTCCCAAAACGTTTCAAGCCAGAGACGCACCACATTATATCCCAGCCAAAGTGACGATCGTGGCTTTTATGTCTGTCGGTATCCTACTCACGCTTGCTCTGGATATGCTGTACCATATGGAGAACAAGAAAAGGGATCGGGCGGGCGAGATCGATATGCCGCATAACTATGAGTTCATGGGTTTAAGTGATGAAGAGTAAGTTCTCCATCGAACTACGCAGGATGCTGGTGAGCTGACCTGTTCGCCTGTAGGAATCGCAACTTCCGGTATTGTTAATAGACGCATGAATACTTTAGCTCATACCTTAATCGTCGAGTGAAGCCTGTGGTACATACCTCTACAAATTTTTTTTCTACCTTTCGGAATATACTCCCTTTGCCTTTGTGACAACTCCCACGATACGTAGAGCCAGTAGAGGCGAAGAAGTAATACTGTAGCATACCTACTCTCTATTAAAGTTAAGCTCAACGGGCACTAATCTCGGCGCTAAAGCTTAAGTCGGCGTTGTGAAACTTCAATGTGACCGCATCAACACTTTCACCAAAGATATTTGTGACAGGAATACTTCTTTACCATTGCAGTCGATGTTATACAACCACTAACTCACCATGGAGAACGACTTCGCATCCCTCCAGTCCTCCATCTCCGCCGCCCTCGTCGCCACCACCCGAAGTGCATCAGCACTCGCGAACGAGGACCTGCAGTTCCACCGCTCCCTCGAACCTTCACTGGCCGTCAATCTCGACCGACAGAATGCGCGGCTTCTGGGCCTTGCGACAGGTCTTCTGGGGGCTGCGACTGCGACTTCAGAGACTGTACGTCCACCACCTTCGCTGCGAGACATCGAGGGCATCGAGAACAACTGGCGGGCCGTCGTTGATGTCGTCGACAGCCTGCTCGAGAGAGCCGACACCGCGCTGGATGAGTTTACGGGAGCCGTGAGGAGGCTGAGCCCGGCGGCCGATACGCAGGTATGCTTGATTATCTGAGGAAGGGGTGAAGGTGAACAAAGCTAATGAAGTAGACCAACGTGATCAGAACGCCCAAGGTGTCGAAGATCGCGGCGCAACTGAAGGCGCAGGACATGGACAAGCCTCAACTAATGTTCGAGAATGTGCCCACAAACCAGGAGCAGCCGCCGTTCAAGCCTCTGCTTCTGACAAAACCGCATGCATCAGCTCCTCTCGTGACTGCGCCTGTGGCACTGGACGAAGACTCCCAGTCACAGTATGCCGCCTACCTTTCCATATTTTCATGTCATGGCTTGGAACACAAGCACATCTCCTTACGTACCAAGCGCCAAAAAGCACTTCGTCCTAACCCTATAACCAGATATCCGCATCCCTATCAGCTCGAAATCGAACAGTACCGATATCCCACATCCGTCCACACCGTCGCCGATCCCATACCTTATCATCCGTTCGACACGACTACTGCAATTTTTGTCGACACCGAGGAACTCCTGGAGGAGATGATTGCGGAATTAAAACAGGCAAAGGAGATCGCGGTTGATCTTGAGCACCACGACCAGAGATCATACATTGGACTCGTCAGTCTGATGCAGATCAGCACTAGAGACCAGGACTGGATTGTCGATACGCTGAAGCCGTGGCGGAGGAAGCTACAAGCACTCAATGCAGTGTTTGCTGATCCCAGCATTGTCAAAGTCTTGCACGGCGCCTACATGGACATCATGTGGCTTCAACGAGACCTCGGACTTTACATGGTCGGTCTTTTTGACACACACTACGCATGTCGTGCTCTGGGCTACGTCAAGGGCAGTCTGGCATTCCTACTTAAGAAGTTCGCCAACGTCGACGCTCAGAAGCAGTACCAGATGGCCGACTGGCGAGTGCGCCCTCTGCCACAGGAGTTGTTTGACTATGCCAGAAGCGACACCCACTACCTGCTCTATATCTTCGACTGCATGCGAAATGAACTCATCCAGCGCTCGAACCCGTCGGCACCAGACCACGAAGGCGACAAACTCTGGGATGTACTTCAGAAGAGTTCAGAGACTGCGCTTCAGCGATATGAGCATCCTGTTTACGACCCAGAACTCGGCCAAGGTTCGTCTGGGTGGTACAAGATGCTCTCACGAACCCCAGCCATCTACAACAAGGAGCAGTTTTCTGTCTTCCGCGCCGTGCACCAGTGGCGGGATGGTGTTGGGCGCGAGCAGGACGATTCCGTGCACTACGTTATGCCTAATCATCAGATCTTCAGCATCGCACGGGAGATGCCAACCAACAGAGCAGCTCTGCTTGGCATGGCACAGCCGACTACGCAAGCAGTACGACTACATGCAGATGAGCTGGTGTCGATCATCATCCGCGCGAAGGACGCTGGCAAGGATGGACCAGAGGTGATGGCAATACTTGACAAGGTCGAGCCGCGCAGTGCAACAGCCGTTGCTAAGCAAGACGCTTCAAGTCGTTCTGTTGCACCCTATGTACAGAAGCCGACTGCTGCTGTGCCCACCAATGGTCTGATGGGACCACCTGCGCTACCTTTGAGAATTCCGACTTCAGCTTTCTGGGGCGATGCTTTCGAGAGCAGCGTCCACGCACCAGATCAGCAGAAGAGCTTGAGCACGGCATTCGCCCCACTCGAGCTCAGTGTGCCATTACCAGCACTCACGGCGGAAGTCTTCGCAGACCCTGCGGATGTAGAAATATACATGCCAGTTCGCGAGAAGCCCGCCACTCCGCAGACGAATGGTACACCGACGCAAACCACAGACAACGATGATGTCTTCGTTCTCAAAGACCTAGGCAAGAAGCGCAAGCGAGCCACTCGCGACAACGCGGACGCACAGCCAGACGGCGTAGCAGCACAGAACGACGAGGTAGCGATCGACGGTGGCGCGGAGCAAGCCATTGCCAAGGCCGAGCGCAAGAAGGCGAAGAAGGAAGCCAGGCGAGCGGAGAAGCTGGCTGCGCAAGGAGCCGTTGCAAGCAGCGATGGCGTCGAGCTGGCGGAGGTCGACGGCGGTGCCGAAGAGCCTTTCGACTACGCAAATGCGCCGAGCATCTTAAACCCGCCGCGGGAGGATAGGAAGCAGATGAGGGAGAGGAAGAAGAAGGAGGTCAATCCGTATGCGAAGAGTCTTGATACGCCGAAGGGGTTGCCGCGGGTGCAGATGGAGAGGGCGGGGAGGACGATGACTTATAAGTGAGCATTCTTGACTTTGGGAAGGTGGAGTTCCATTGCCAAAGTGCGATGGTGGGTCATGTTTGCTAAAGGTGAGTGTACTATAGTCAGTCGCCTTGAACTGCTTGCTGCAGATATTGCTCACCGGGCGTGCAGCGGCTCGAAGGGTCATGCTTGACTCGGAGAATGCTCATATGAGCAAACATCTATTGTCGAGGAGTATAATAGCACGCCAACAATGCTCTTCGAACCTAACAACTTACCACAACATCACAATCTTCTTTCTCTCCTTTACCGATTCATCAAGCTTCAGATAACTTCGGAATCACATACCCACACACACATATCAAAAAAACCCTTCGACACTCAACACTCAAGCACTCAGCGACTCGAACCGTTCACCAAACAGTACCACACTGACATCTTCCCGAGATCAACCGAGTTTAGGATCCAAACCTCTTTCACATAAGCGGTACGTTAAAGCCGGCCGTGGCAGGTGTCTCCGAGATAGCATCAAGCACTATGCGGCGCTCGGTGGCCCTTTCGATCTCATTTCAAACTTTGAGAGGCTTGCTGACTCTGTACGCAGATATGTGCCGACGTATAGGTTTAGAATGGAGGTGCGGATGCAAGTGGAGAAGCTGGGAGAAATGTCCGGTTGCTCTGGATGGTGGACCTGTCGGAGAGCGGTGCACAGACTTCAAGCAGAGGAAGGGAGCTTCGAGTCCTTCACAACTGAAGAGTTTTGACCGGGCATGGTGGAGTGTCCTCGGATACTATAAACTCAAATGGTGCTGCTCTGCGGCGTGTTGTCAAAAGAACCTTACAGATTACTACGCCAATGCTATTGCAGCCTTCCAGGAAGAAAGCCAAGCTCGAAGCAGGTTTGACGAACACGCGAGCGCAATCCGTACAGCGGATCTTTATGCCGCTCAATCACGTGCAGGCCCCGCTAAAGAACTGTACCATAACAACTACAGGCTCCATCTCGTCGACGGATGTGTCGAATGCTTCCGAGGAGGACTATCAAGGTCCGGGGCAATGTGCGAGGACATGGGCGAGACACCGAAGGAGGACTTCGTGCCCACGTTCGACCCGGAACTCTTCCCGACCCAGACCGCGGCCAGCTTCGACTTCTCGAAAAGCCCTGCCGCCTGGTATACCGCAAAGCACGGAAAAGATGTACCGTTCGACCTTGACGCCACTTGGCGCAGCTCATACGAGCAGTATGTCGCTATCAAGGAACATATCAACGAGCAAGGCGATTGATTGAGGGGCCAGCCAATCAGCCCTGCTCGCGCTGCTCGCGAGCGTCTCGTCGGCTGGACCAAACCTCTAGTAGGTCACACCCGCCTCTCCGTTGCAGTCGTGTTACGCTAATCTGTTACAGCCCACCTGCTGAGCTTTTGTTGGGGTTCGAGTAGCGAGAGTCTCACGACATGAAGCACTGCAGGGTGTGCGTGGCCAGTCGGTATGTAGCACAATGTGTCACTATATGTAGTAATACAATGTAAGTAATGCAATGACAGCGAAGTAGTTCGTGTCACAGGCTTAAAGCGATGGTTATTTATATCATTCGTTCCATTATCTTCATATTTCGCTCAAGGTAGTGACTGACTTGCTGACTTGCCCGCAGACCCGATCAAAATGTGGAACCTTGGACGTTACCCGCTCTGCGATACCACCACGTACACACATATGTCACAAACGGAAACAGGAAGCGCTCTTGGCTCGGTGGATGAGTCGCTCGCAAGGCCCCCAACTGCGTCGTGCCCCCCGTTCGAGGAAGGGATCATGCTGATTCACAACGTGTTGTTGGCCCAGCCGGAGTTGATCAAAGCACGTGTACGAGATTGGGAAACGTAAGGCTTCTTGTGGCAAGATTGGATCACACAGTTGGGCAGAGCGTAGAATGTACATTCCTGCAATCAAGACCCGTCTGGCCGAAATTGGATCAACTCGGTCGGATTGGAATCCAAAGGACGCCGGGCGCATCAACCCTGCCGTGATGAAGATGTGGCTGGCTATCAGGTCAATCAAGGCCTACTACATTGCCGCGCTAGAGCTGGAAACCGACCGATGAGGCAGAAGCGAGAGAAATCATCTTGCGTGGGAGGATCAATGCAGATGCATCTCCTAAGCATGTGAAAATCTACCAATCGGATGGCGGCGAGTACTATCATTCGCCGTCTCCATGTACAGTGCCAGACATATATGGAGGCTCCGCACTCCACGAGGTTACGGATGCTCGGTCAGCATACAGTGGGACTACACAGCAGATAGAGCAACAGCTAAACAAATTACGACTTCGATGAATCGACAGCCGACCAACTCGACAGTCGCAGAGTCGAGAAGGGTCATTGGGCAAACAGGTGGCCCCAAAATAGTCACTATCTCACATGGTGCCACAAACATAGTTACAACTTATCGATGGCGACTCACCTCTTGCTCGCACCTTAAGGCAAACTCCTACAAGCACATATATAAGACATTCCGCTATCTCAGGACTGCTTGCTTTCCAAAATACTCCAAACATCTCTGACTTGAACATCTTTCGAGACTTCATCATCACACAGGCCACCTGACAACACCAACTTACTTATCACACGTATCGAAGGCCTCTCCCATTCGACACAGACTCTCGTACGACCAGGGAGCATACCACTCTATTGATACTCGGATCAGAACAGTACACCGCGATGTGTAAACGTGTAGGCGTAGAATGGAAGTGTGGACATAAGTGGAGAGGGTGGAAATTGTGTCCGACTGCTAGAGGGGGTGGGCCTGTCGGGCAAGACTGCAAGATCACCGAAAAGGATAAGCCTCTGAGTCCTTTCAAGTTGACCGGTGATGAATTAAGGGTATGGAAATGCCGTGAGGCATTCATGAAGGTGGGTGTGTCCTTCCTTGAGTTCAACAATAGCTAACATCGCTGCTTCTTTCCCACAGGTAATATGGTGCTGCTCTGGGGCGTGCTGTACGCATCAACTCTCCGACATAGCGGACCAGGCGAAGGAGGACCAGCAAAACCACACAGCCAACCTTCAACTTCCACCAGGCACGGAGGCCCAAAAAGCTCATCGTAAAGCGGCAATAAACAAATCTGGACCCAAGCTAAATAATTCGAAAAAGACATATTACAATGGCTTCCTGCGGCATTTCGACAATGGCTGCCTTGAACGTTTCGCGGATGGACTAGGGAAGAATCAAGCAATGTACCAAGATCTCGGCGAGCAACGACCGGACGACGTGGTGCCCCGATTCGACTTAGACCTAGATCTGTTCCCTGCACTCGTGCGATCGGATCTTGAACTAACAGAACCGATACAAAACGCCACTCGCTATCTGGCGCTTTTGTACAAGCATAACGGGATATTTGACCCTCGCCCCTTCGCACGCTCGTCTGTGCAGCAATGGGCTGAAATCAAACAGTTCTGTGATGATCATCCAGAAGTGGTACAGTCCAATTGGAGACCTCCACGCCAGCTTGCATAAGCTGCTGTTGCACGTGGAACCTGCTCCGAACTTTTGTCGGGACTAAGGTGATGATTGGTTGTACGGTGGTGGAGGATATTTGTGGCACATTTCGGAGCATTGACGACCACATCACCTTGGGAGCATGGTTATGAGCCCGACACAATGTGTAGCACTGTATCTCACTATATGTAGGTTACCATGCAGTGTTGTAGTACAGTTGAAAGTGAAACACTCTACTGTTCACCTGCGCCAGTGGTGCTCTATTAGTCTTACCCGCCTCCAGTTTTCTTTGCTCGACAATTTCAGAAAATTACTTCGAATCCTAACTAAATCACTGACACGCGCATCACCCCATCGACCTCTGGCTTCTTTACGGAGCACCAACATGGAGCCCAACACTGTATCAAGGCAGATGGACAGCTCTTCTGACCTCGCCGGCGAACCACGGACAGCACCGACTGCACCAGGTCCCATTCTTGCGCAAGTGATGAAATTGACCTTGCGGGCCTTGCGAAACCAACTCGGGTGGATTGAAGCGCAACTCGAGGTATGGGCAGCGCAAAACTTCGCACAGAAAGACTGGCAGACCCAACTGGAGTGGTTCTTTGATCGCAGGATGACTATACCCGCCCTCAGGAGCAGGCTGGCAGAGATTGGAGCCACTCTCTTAGACAGAGATCCGATTCCTCCCTGCTATAGCGACGATACTTTGACGGAGCTATGGCTGACTCTGCTGTCCGCTGAGGACTCAATTGGTGGACTAGAGTTGCAACTTGATCACTGGATCGCTGCGCAGCCTGAGGACGCACGAGCATTCATCATGCCGACCACTAATCCACTGGCAATTCGTGGGCATATCAACCGCCGGGAAGAGCCTGGAGGCGATGAGAAGCGGCAGACAACAGGCTCATATACCAACGGAACTCCGGCAGCTCGTGGCCTCATGGAGGTTTCAGCAGCACACATGGAGTACGCGGGGCCCTTGGATCAACGACTAAACGCACTACGACTACGATAATTTGTGTCAAGCGACCCTCGACAAATCGGTCACGCGAGCTTGGCCACGGAGGAGAGGCTATGGACTATCTTTACAATCATGCAAACGCACTCCGGGCTCACTGAAGACTCTTCACAGAGTGCAAGTGGAAGCAAACAGTCCGGGAAAACATAAATAACCAAATCATTACCTACTCGACGAGAACTCGGAAAAGCCTTATCAGAGTCTAGGACGTCAGATAATCGACCCACAAGATCTAGTCCGCAGCAAGTCTTCTTATCTACCAGACCGACCACAGCCAGGAGCATCACCTTCTCACGATCGAGAGAGCTGCCAACGGCGAACAATATGTATGTGCAAGAGCATTGCCATCTACTGGAGATGTGGTCACGAGTGGACCGGCTGGCATCAGTGCCCTCCTGCTGCAAAGAACGGCCTGATTGGTGTGTTATGTAAGTTCACCAAGAAAGATCGACATATGAGTACTTTGGGTCTGGACAGTGCTTCAGCTGGGGTCTGGGGCTTGTACAACACCCACAAAAAGGTGACATGGTGTTGTTCCTCACGCTGCTGCAGTGCGAGTCTAGCAATCCTGGAAACTCGGATCAAGGAACTATCTACACGGAAAGATGCCCTTTCTGACGAGAAGGCGAGGAGTGGCCTTAGGAAAGAAGTTGTCAGGACGCAGTACATATATGAGGACGACTACCAAGATCACTTCCACAACGGATGCTTTGATCGTTTTATTAGTGGCTATGGGCGTTCAGATAGTATGCAAGAGGATCTAGGAGAACCATCCGTAGAAACGATACCGACCTTCTCGAAAGCGTGTGTACCTCTCACGCATGCGGAGGACTTCCCAGACGACCAGGTCGAGGAAAAAAGAAGCGAGTACCTTCGGGTGTTGAGTGCGAACAGTGGAGCGTTCTGCAAGAATCAGCGCGCGCCATATGAACAGTATAAGCACATCAAGAAATATACAGACGATCATCCGGAAGTACTCGCACCGAAGAACTGGGATCCAAGACTCATACCGCTTAGCACTCAACTTCTGAGGTCACAAACGCCGTCGTTGAACGTTACGCAGACAGAGTTGCAGTCGGGCAATGTTCCACCGCAGTCGCACAGTGGTACCCAAGAACCACAGTCTCCGCCAAAGCAGCCAAAGCAAGACCCGCCAACGAAGCGACAGCGTAGTGGTTCTCCAGATGTAGTCGACGGGGTGCCTCTCGCTAAGCTGCCAAAGGCTGCAGACCCGCCGCAAACGCTGCCGTCGCTGGTGAGCCTGTCTCTCGAACCCCCGGGCCACTCTCAATCAGATATGGCCGGCGAGTTCCTACTCACTTCACTGGGCTTTGCCGAACACCCTTTCATGCAAGCTGACCCAACGGCACTGCCTGCTTTCTCTCAAATACCAGTCTCTACCCTACGGACCCTGATATCCGAGTTACAACCCATCAAAGCTCAGATCCATTCGTGGAGAGATAATATGTTTGAACAGAAGACTGGCCAAAAGCAGTCACAGATGCTTCAGGAGCGAAATGGGAAGATTCCTGCACTGAAGAAGAAGCTGGCTGAGATGAATACAGTCTTTTCGGCTAGTGATCAAGTCCATCCGGAGTTTACTCTCTACAGACTGGTGTGCCTCTGCATAGAAGTTGGCTCCGCTGAGGCTGCGTTTCGTTCGTTCGAGGAGGAGCTCGATGCATTGCTCGCTGCGCAGCCGGAGCTCTCGACAGGATCGAAAGAGGCTCTCGCAAAGGCAGATGCCAGATGAGGGGATGGGGGCATCCTATGTAACGTGAGAGATTCTTCGGTCAGTGGAGATGATGGGGCGACTCGTGATGCCGAGACATGGACGTCGCTGAACTCACGAATCTCACCAGCGCATGCTCGAGCAAAACCCGGCGCAGTAGACGCATTGTGCTGTCACATACCCACCCACGCGGTGGAGGTCATACGATCTCGCAAACACAGCTGTTCCTCGTCAGTACGGAGTCATGCTTGACACGCTGGAGTGCGCAAACAACTTCGGGAGAGATATAGGGTCGAGTCCGCATCGGTAGATTTGTAGTTCCTTTCCCTACAAACATATCCTCAGCTTCCATAGCCTCGATCAGAACGCACTCAGAGTACTCTAGTGCACTCCTCTCCGGCATCCAAACTCATTACAATCGGTTGGTAGATTTCCCAAGTACCACTGCCAGGTCCTCAAAGCATCCGAGACGGCGAGCCCTGATCACGAATTAGTCTTTATTAATACGACTAGCTGACATGTGTCGAGGTATTGCCATTCGTTGGCGGTGTGGTGATGAGTGGCGAGGCTGGGAGCCAGGATGTCGCCTTGCCGCGACAACTGGTAAGTTTGGTTTAGACTGCGCCGAGACCAACAAGGAAAGACCGTGGAGTATCAAAGAGGGGACGACTGCCAAAATCAAGGAGTCGTGGAAACTCCGTGAGACACACTTCAAAGTCAAATGGTGCTGTTCTCCAGCTTGCTGCAGAAAAAGCTTGACGGTCCTGGAGAGTCTTGCCGTCCAACGGGAGGCTACGTTAGCCAACACCGATTCGAATGCTCGAAGTGCTGCCTATTTGAGAGTGGGCGAGGCCCGAAAGGCTTACGAATCAGATTGTGCCGCGCACTTTTCAGAGGCTGGATGCTTTGATCGCTTCCTTGCCGGTGAAGGCAGGGGCTACAGTGACCGTGAAGAGCACGTTGCAGAGACCGTGCCAATGATCAACGAACTTTGTTTCCAACCGAGCCGAAGAAGTGATTCAACCAACACCGCTTTTGACGAAATCGAAGCGAAGAGGAAACACTACCACCAGATCTTGTCTGCAAACGGTGGCACCTGCTGCACTAACCTGCGCTCTGCCGATCACCATGGCGAGCATGCCTGGAAATATGTTAAGCTCCACCCGGAAGCTGTTTTGTCCAGTTGGGATCTGAGGCACGATGCGTACAGCACCAGGCTCATACATTCCCAGGCTGCGCAAGCTAGTCAGCAGGATGTCGGGTCGGACGAGGTATTGCGGCAGATGCCCAGCCAGGCCTTGACGCACAGCGGAAGCGGAGAGGCAGGCCCCTCAAAAGCACAAGGCAAGCGACCCCTGCCTGCTTCTCCGTCCCCCGAGCCCCATAAAAGAACGTCGAAGTTCGCACAAACACCATCGTCGCTCACGAGTCACTATCCAGTGCCCTCTAGGCAAGACGAGATGTCCACGAATACAAACATGCTGCCGGATCAAGTACGCGGCTCTTCAACAAATCCCGATATGCAAGGAGCCTACGCTGGAGAAACGCCATCCACTGAGCAAGCGGTCATCTGGAGCTTGCGAGCTTTGGTAGCCCAAACGGATCAATTCAGAGCCCAATTTGATGTCTGGAGTGCCGAGAGGCTCCCAGACCAACCCCTCATGAAGCAATTAGACATGTACTGTGACCGTTCTGCGCGACTTCCGGCAATGAGGGCTCGGCTGGCTGAAATTGGAGCGATTCTGGCAGTCCAGGCCCCGGCACCTCCAGAATTCTGTCACGACCAGCTAATGTTCCATTGGAACCACGTCCTTCACGCCGAAAACACAGCCAGTGCATTGGACAGAGAGCATGGTGGATGGCTTTTCCCGGTGAACAATGTGGTGCAAGGTGTCTTCGGACAAGCCAACAACCCAGACGCGATCCTCGAGCACAGCCTGCGAAGATTGGAGACCAACGGACCTGTCCTCGAAGACTCCGTATCGACTGCTACGGCGCATGAGCATAACGCTGGAGCCTTTGCGCCCTCGTCAGGGCAGCCAGCCGCAGCACACGACCGCATTCGAGGCTTTACGCCACCCACCACTCAAGGTGCGGCTTCCACTGGATCTTGAGGAAGCGGAGGCAGGACGAGGTAGTGGGGTTGGTTCAAGTGCTGTGATATAATGCTTTGATGGTGGAAACGACCTGGCAGACTCCCTGGCTTCAATCGGTTCCTCATTGGGCCCTCAGCGGATATGCATGCTTAGCCTGTGGAGCTTCGGATCTAGGTCTTTGATTTTCTGGGTTAGAGGCAGACCAGCTGCCATGTTGGGATGACATTCTGTTCATGTTAAGCCTGGTAGATAGCGATTATGTAGTAACTAGGTAAATGAGTATGTACCAGGATAAGCCAAAACCAGCATTGCGAAAGCAGTAGCAAAGGTTGTCGATGAACACAGCGTTCAGAGGCTGAAATATCCGCATGTCTTACGTGTGAACTATGATGAGTTCTTTGAAGACAGCCAATCTGCGTACAAGGGGTATTGAACGATCAACAAACATCTGGATGCTCGTCCTGAAGTCTGTCCTGTGAGCTGGCGCCCGTGCGTCCGTGTACGCCACCTGGAGGATTACGGAACACGAGTGCAGAAAGCTGTTGGTCCACAGCAACTGGGACTGCCCGCAGTTCCACAGCAGATACTTACACAATTTGCCTCGTCCGACGAAGAGACCGGAATTCTGCAGACACAAGCCAGCAAAAGACGCCGTGACCCTTCTCCAGGCTTATCACAAGCCACGCCCCATTTGAAGTTGCCCAAGTTATCCACATCGACCAAGAGCCTGACAGAGACCGATTTATCTGACCAGTTGGTTCATCAAGCACCTATAGGTCCGAAAACTCTGTCAGCACACCCAAACATCGCCGCTACTCAGCAGTGATCCCTCCGCGCAGCTCACTCATAACGAGACATTCGCGCACCGGGCTCTGTCACCAACACAAGCGGGAATATCTTCGTCATCACCCGCTGGGTTTCAACAAGCAGCTCAAACCGGACGAACGATGTCTTCGGCGCAAGAAGCGCTGTCGGCCTTGCAAGCCTTGATAGCCCAAGCGGCGACAATCCAAGCTCAACTGGATGCGTGGGGCCGCAGAGACCTCCCCAGCCAGTCATGGGACAACCAAGTGCAGTTGTTCATGGAACGCTCGACATTACTGCCAACCATGAAGTCCAGACTCGATGAGATTGGTACAACTCTGATCGCCAGGAACCCTGTACCCCCGGAGCTTGATCGCGACCAACTGATCTACCACACGATGGTCGTGATCAAGGCCGAGCTGATTGTCATCGCTATGGAGCACCGAAACAGCAATTGGTTCGCTGCACTGTCTCCCGAACAACAAGCGTTCGTTCTGCCGACGACGAGCCAAGATGCAGTACTTGAGCACAAGCGACGGAGGTTGGAGAGCGGAGGACCTGCCCTTGAGCAATCGCTACCATCACATACCGTCGGAAGTTTATCGACTCCAGCCCAGCCGCGGGCACCCTAGGAGCAAGTTCGAGGCGCTGCACCACCAGCTGGACGAGGCGCGACTACGACAAGCCCTCGTGGCAGGTGATGCCAAGTAAGCTAGTGGAGATGGCTCAAGTACGATGGAATGGTGCTTCGATTGCGGAGAGCTGCTTGACTCAAGTTCGAAATGATAATGCTCTTGCTCGCTAGTGCAACTTTGTGTTGGACATAGATGATTGATTGGTGGATGTTGGAGTGTGGGTCTTTTGCTGTTACTTTCATTTGTGAGGTATGGCAGGCAAATCACTGTATTGCGACAGAAGTCTGTAAGTAGATAGTCAGCAAGGTATGTAGCTGGACATGAAGTCTTTTCTCTCTAACATCTCCGAGTCTGCATCGGCGGCACTGCAGACGCTCGACCTAGCTTCCTAGCAAAGAGTGGACACAGGGTGCTTCCCCCAGCTCATGGGCAGGTCTGATGCTGATGATAGCGAGTCGCACAGGGTATTTTGCTAGCGAAGTCGTACTGCATGAAGTCGAAACTGAGGTGGCGTCGGTGGCGTTCGGTCGGTGGCGGTGCATCTTGATTCCAACCTCATCTCCTCGAGCATCCTCCTCTACCAATCATCATCTCCTAAGTTAAGCAGAAGATGTCTGCATCCATAGCGCCTGAGTGCAATGAAGTCAAAGAGTGAGTCGAGCATGAAACCGGCTTGGAAGCGATGAGAAGTATCACTAACCCTTCGAAGGCGATACGACAGCTGCTTCCTAAAGTGGTACAGCGAAAGTAAGGACTCCCGAAGATGTCGACTTGAGACGTTTGACTAATGGCTGGACGCAGAATACCTACGAGGTACGGCGAAAACGGACGAGTGTGAACCACTCTTTGCGCAGTACAAGTCTTGCATCACCGTGAGTTGGCCACCCTCTTCGATGGGTTTGGCTCTGCATGCTGATTTCGAGCAGAGAACGCTGCAGGACCGTGGCATAGATAAGATGGTCGAGGAGGCTAGAGCAGACAATAAGGAGAATGATGGAGAGTTTATGAAGCCGAGCGGGAGGTCGAGTTGTGAGTAGGACGCCGACCGTGAGATGGACCACACTAACGTGAGGCAGGACACATTACATTGGTTTCGTTGGTTCTGCATTTCTAAGCATAGCGCAGGAGTCAACTTAATATACTCATCTCCTTCAACACATTGCGGCCCACTTGACCGGTGCCGCATAAACTCTAGCATGCCTTGCCTCAATAATCGCTCCATTGTAAGTAACAATCAGAACAACCTTTCCTGCCAGTATCACGACAACCCGCTTGTCGCTTGCCCAAGCACTTTGGAAACAGCGCACCACAGCAGACTTGTCTCCGCCCATCGTCCGTCTACTGAACCACGACGTTGATCCACCTGAGTTGGTTCAAGTACTGCGCGGTGAACCATGCCTGTAGACCCAACAACGCGCCGTGCCCGTTTGGGAAACCCACGGGTCCCGCCGCTGGCCCCTTCAAGATCAATGTCTGTAGGTTGCGAAGGTCCAGCATCCGAGTCAGCCGATATTCCGCATCCAGTTGAGCCACGCCTTTGTCAACCCAGGCACCGGTCGCCGGATCGATCTGGATAAGTTCGGCCGTAACGAAGGTCAACTCCACGTGCCTCAGTCTGTTGACACACCTGCGCATGAACTCGATATCGCTATTGACCGTGCCAGGTGGTAGGGTACGGTGCGGAAAGCGGCTGAAGTAAGGGAACGACAAGCGGTGGACCGCATTGTAGCCAGACACGATGCTCGACTGTCCTTTAAGCTTATCGAAGCGCAACGAACCGAGCCAGCCCTGAAATCTGTGATTGCCTAGTCCACTGTGGATTTCGATGGTGCTTGACTTCAGAACCTCAAGCAGAGTCTCCTGGCGCAGAGCCCGGTCGCCAGCTTGAACAGGTCCAGCTGGTAATGCGATCGCAGTGCGTGGGTTGTAGGTGTTGCCCGGTAGTAAGGGGCGGATGATGGTGTTTGCGCCTGCAACGTGGCCGAGGATGATGCTGCGGGCTTCGTATGGGAGTTCGAAGAGGTCGAAGGGATTGAGTTCGAAGTACTCATTTGGTCGGGAGGGCAAAGGTTGGATGGTCGCGAGCTGCAGCATTTCTTTGTGTATCGGGTCGACTTCGATCGGGAGCGCTAGGCCGAGTCGCTCAAACTTGTCGCGAAGAGAAGAAGCCGATGATGCGGTCATCCACACATTGTTGAACCGCTCAACCTGTTTCACCATTAGGGTATATCTCCCTAGATCTGTGGGTCAGGCTTCATCATTACCTTCACACCGTTCGCCTCCTGGCACTTCAGTGCATAGCTCATCTTGGATCCTGAGGAGAGGTCGTACCAGAACGGACCAGGCGTGTTGGTCCAGCTGTTGACAACATCGGCGATCCTGCTCATACTTGGACTTGACGTCTCTAGTTCTTGCTGGATGGCGTTCTGAGCAAGGCTGTGCGCATCCTCTTTTGGCGAAGTTGGGATCGTAAGCTGCTGGGGTTCTTTGCGTAAGACCTCGTTTCGTGACAACTTGGTGCTGGCGGACATATTCACAAGTCGAGCCATCGTGAGAACGCGGCTGAATGGTAGCAGGTGCAAAGAACGACTGCAGTGTTCGGTTCTAAGGGATGAGTTGTCTGCGTTGCGTTGGAGGGTAACTGTAAGGAAGAAAGCTGGCGAGAAGAAGGAGGCAGGCAGTTGTGTTACGCCCAGCAGTGAATGCCGATATGCAGGTGTGCACGAGCCCGACGTACTTCCATCTGTGAATTCTGGTACCGTCACCGCAGCAAACAGCATCTTGGCGTGGTGTGAATGATAGCTCCAGCAGAAAGACCCTGCATCGGCCCAATGCAAACGTGGAAGTGGAAGGGAGTCGTAAAGTTAGGATATACTGCTTCGATTGGATGCGTTTTATCGTGGAGGAGCGGCACATTTCTCCATGGTCGTGTGCATGTCGTTCACCAGCTCAGGGGAGGCGAACCAGATCTTGACGTAGCGGGCGTTGAACATATGACGCATAAGCACGACGTCGCTGTTTGGTGTGTTTGGCGGGAGCATGTGATGTGGGAACCGGGAGAAGTATGGGAACTTGAGCTTATGGATAGCCTCAAGACCACTCTTCAGAAAGGTTTCGGAGAGCCGGTCGAATTTGAGATCCGACTGTAACTTTGCATTCCCGGGCCCGCTGTGAATCTCCAAGATCGCAGCCTTGAATGTCGGATGGTCTTGGAGGTGCACGCAAGCGGCATTGGACGGACTATGGCGGCTTCTGCTGTAGCGCAGAAGATGTTGCTGGTCACTGGTGAGTGGCGAACTACGATCTCGTCGTGGTTCGCCGTGTGCTGTTTCGTACTCAAGGGGAATATACTCGAAAATGCTCAGATTGTATAGCATTTGGGAACAGTGCAATGGCGACGACAGAGAGAGAAGGAGTATAAAGACAGTGAGAACTTTGAGCTTGAGAGGTTGCAGAGAAGTTGGCATATACTTACGCCTCACTTGACTCTTGCAAGCACGCAGTGGGCGTCGCGGTGTTTGCTGGGGCACAAGCAAGTGAGATGTGAGGAACGTACAGAGCGTGGGTGGGAGAACAAAGAACTTGATGCGGTGAGTGTCTGGTAAACACAATCCTCTGCGTAGCTGCTGGCTTTGTTCTCTACGATGTATGCTGAAACCACGCGAAGCGCCCTGATTTCGTAGGACACAAACATCCGAGACATGAGAGGCGACTCAACCTGCTCCGGCGGTGTTTGCTTCTCCTTGGCGTGGCACTCAGAATGGCGTCGACGTCTAACCGATGCTGTAGCCGATTAACTGCGGCCGTTTTCTCAGCATCTGGATCTGACCATTCGTGGCCAGGGACCGCCGTGCACATGGTAGCAGTATATGCTCTCCGCCTCATGGCGGAGAGCGAGGCTTATCACATTTTGCTCAGGCGCGCCGACAGTCCGTTCTTTCCAGCTCCGCGTACACT
>JAABUW010001710.1_pt1 | contig 35427 bp, 31 predicted proteins | sample 5560081 | NCBI WGS metagenome assembly JAABUW01 (sample SAMN10711882, study PRJNA513363) | rock metagenome | isolation source: Antarctica rocks | place: Antarctica: Victoria Land, Knobhead sud | reverse complement strand
CGTCGTCCCAGAGCGAACCGATCCTTCTCTCCATCCAGTCTCGAACGCCCCAAACCAGTCCACCTACACCACCCAACACGCATGACGTCAGGACCAGCCACAGCACTAGTTGCACGGTCCATAAAGGTGCATTCAGTTTCTTATTCGCAGCAGCAGCAACGGCATCAAAGCTGACAAGTCGTTCCAGCCCAAAGGCAACAAGCAGCAAAACGGATGTCCCTACCAGCCCTATCGTGACTCCACGCTTCGTGATGTCTGCTAGTTCCTGTTGGATTGTGTCGTACTTTGGAGGCGGGAACAGCGTTCGCATAGCATCATGACCTTGCTGGAGCTCCTTGGTTTCCTCTTGAAGCTGATCTCCAGATTTCCGCTTGTTACTTATGCCAGTGGCGGTCCTCGTGGTAGATCCAAAAGGCTCGTCATTCTCGGGAACCTCTTTCAATGATGCGGAAGTTAGGTCGTGGATCCGAACAGGCAGATGAGTCACGGGATCAGTGACTTCTCGCTCTGCGCGTTCATCTTTCCGGTTTTTGAGATCCTTCCGCCGTGCTCTCGGGTCCGTGGCGGATGCATCTGCCTGTGATGTGTCTCGAGTAGACTGGTCGCCATTCTGTTGGTCGTGGGATCTCTGTTCGTTGTTAGATTGGCCTCCATGCCCGTCTCCATTGGCCTCGTGCGGTGGGTCTGCAGTCGTTGGGCGTTCTACATCACCAGCCTGCTCGTGATCGCCATGACTGCCTTGCTGTTGAGCTGCAGACTGGCGCGCCTGCTTCTCTTCGCGGTACTTGCTAATGGTGGGTATTTGGTGGCGCTCGGTGTGTGGTGGCCTATAGCGATGGTGCTCCTCGGCATCGTCGTTGCCTGACATGTTTGTCCGATTCGCGGAATGGTGACCGGGTCTCAATGGTTCTAGCGAGTCTTCACCGGGCAAGTTTCGAGCTAATAAAGCATTGTTGGCCTCCGGTGCGTGAGGTAGCTCAGGCTGTTGGAAGCCTCGCGTCAAGTGTTGAAGGGGTCAAGTATTGTGGGAAGAATCATCAACAGGTGCACCTACTCTCACAGCACATTGATTCACTCTTTCCTGGTCGTTATGGCACACGGATTCTTGATTGAAGGTGGGGTATGAGACGCGTGCACCTTGGCGGACTCCCAAACGCGACAACGTCATCGTGCTGCGGTTTTGAGCGAATTCGAGTCGGATGCGCTACCGTCAGCGCTGGTCTCTGGCAATGCGACACTGGCACCGGGGTGAGGGCGTGAGCGAGACGGTGTGGTTGCACCGAGACGATGTGGTCTGGAATTTCGGTTGGAATGCTAATGAAAATGGGTAGCTGCCTTAGGCACGAGGGCTCTTCGGTATAGTGTTCTCTGTGAGTGGTCGGAGCAAGACAGATCTCGCAATGCGTTGTTCGACTTTTTTGCGAACCGTTGCCTTCCCTTGCATGTGTTTTAGGTCATCTCCTCGCCGAAATCAAGCCTGATTGTTTGTGTTGGCTCGTGCTTCTTATTCATACCGCATCTGCCCTCGAGATTCTAGACCCCTGCTACTCAGCCTCGCTGGCGCTTGTAGCTGTCTTCATCTCTCTACGGTCGCACACATCGAAGAGTATTCTGGAAGCTTCAGCCCTTCAGTCGCCCAATTTCCTGCCTTGCGCATTCATACTCGGCGATCTCTCCACCAAGGCGACGAACGAGGCTCATCAGTCTGACCGGTGTGGACTCGCTCACCGGTTTGGAGTAGCGGGGTCCGCTCGAGAACCTGTCGGGCCTCAAGGTCGGAAGCCGCGACTGTACCACTTGGACGACTAACTATACCACACCAGGGATAGGCCCGAGGCGGGTTTCGGGATGGCGTCTCGACCTTGGTAAGACCCAACAAGCCGTGGACCAGTGATCTTACGCTGCAGACGCCCGGTGAAGGCGGGTGCCTGAGCGGGTGTCACTACAGAGCGAAGAGCCTCGAGTCAAAATGGCGGCCGTCACCAGTGTCGTGACACCCGTCCCAGACGATGACCTTTGGGCTCGCTACCTCAATACGGCAATGCTCGACGACTCCTCAACGGCCGATTGTGCCGATGGCTTGTTCTATGTTGGCGACGGCGCCCCTTGCAGTCGTACCGTTAGCGGAAGTATATCTACTGTATACGCTCCCTCGACGGCTAGGACCACCAACGCTGCCCCGCGGGCCTCGCCGTGGCAATGGGCCGGCAGCAGTCGAGGAGATTATATCGCGACGGACCCGCCAACGGTCTACATGGCAGACCTAGCTGAGCAGTCCCTATCTAGGACCTACCCGCGTTCTCCGGAGAGTGATGGAGTGATGGTCACCCCCAGCTCTTCACAAGATCTGGACCACCATGCTGGTCCTCGCCCAGCGGACGGCGAGCATGATCTCAACAACACTTCCAGTCCAATGTCGACCAGCAGTTACGTATTCATCCATGGAGGACAGTCGCACAGTGCAGAGAGCAGCCATATTGTTGAGCACACCGCTCGATTGAATTTGAATCAGCGATACCATCCGTACGTGCCCGACCCAGGAGCATTCAACGCTCAACCTGCATCGCAGTCAGCCTTTATTACGCCTTTAGCATTGAACTCTTCGAGCGAGACGATCTCGTGGAACTTTGCACCTGACGAAGTTCTTCCCGATTATTGCCAGTCCGAGCCAAGCATCGCAGATTCGTCACAATTCTCAGAGGACATGCGCACCTCCTACTATGATATAGGTCATGAGCATACTGCTCCACCACAGGCGCTGGCGCGCACCCGAACAACGCTGGGAAGTCACGATGCCATGATAGCTTTCAGGGACAACACGGACGTTACTCAGATGTTGCGTGGTGAGCATTATGGCACTCTGCAGATGTTTCCCCAGCATGAACATCATTTCGATCGATACCATACACAACAAGAACTCGCGCGAAACAGCCTACGAGGGTCTTTGTCTGATGGCGGTTCGTCTCAGGAAGCATATCAATACGACCACTTCAGCAACGTTGCTCCTATGGAAGGCTCTCCATTCCGAGAGTATCAACCGTCCGACACGTACTCCTTACCCCAGTTCCAACAGCCTGTAGCAGTACCTATAGTACCAACGAGCGCTGATCTGGGCGGCGGATTGACAACGACCAGAGACAGACTGAGAATATCGTCACAACACAACCAAGCTATCGCACTAGAGGGCACACACGACCATCGCCACGTTCACCAAAACACCCGGCGGCAAGGCCCAGAGCGACCAACTAGAGGCGTTAGACGACCCTTGCCGTCCCTGGCTAAGGCGCCGCGATCGGAAACTGGTGCAAGTCACGCCCAACAGCGTGGTCATACTGTCAGAGGCGGACGGAAAGGCACTTTATCGGAGGAGAAGCGGAAGAAGAGTCATGCTATGCGCAAGGCGGGTGGCTGTTGGCGGTGCGCTTTCCAACGCGACCCGGTAATTATGACAGCCATGCCACTTATCGCATACACTAACTGGCTTACAGTGTCCGGACACAAACGAGCCGTGCCACCGCTGTCACGTAGCGGCCGAAAAAGGCCAGCTCACCTTCTTTGATTGCAATCGATCCAAGCTACCAGATTTCGTTCACGACTTTCTGCCCCGTAAGTCTAGGTCGAGACCTCCCGATTGCAATATGCCAAGTTGAGGTCTGCTGACATTGCGGTACTAGCTTCAATGACTGTAATGCATCAAAAGCAAACCATCGAAGATACTGTGAAAGAACAAGTCGTGCAATGGGATACAAATGCCATCGAGATCTACCTCACCAGTGGATACGGGCCTGCTCAACGGTGGAAGGTCCATGAATTTTTACCTAGGTCGAAGGACCTCATGGGCCAGTTCCAGTACTTGCAGGATCCAACGACCGGGCAACTACGGCCTACACACAAATATTCACCACCCCTTGGTTTGTTGAAACTCGATGCCAGCGACGACTACAACATTGAAACACATCTGGAAACTCTGCTATCTCCCGAATGGCTGGAGGACTTTGGATGGACCTGTTACGAAGAAGAGTCGCAGGTTGACTCCAAGTACTTTCAAGCGCGTCTGCTTGACCAGATCTGCAGACTGTTTCTCAATACGGGTAACACGGAGGTAATTCGTTCGTCGGGCCCAATTGAGTGCACTCTCTAACACAACGATAGCTTCGTGAGCTCCTCCAAGGCGTTATACGAATGATGGTCATCACCTACATCATGGGTCACACCCTCACGATTTCCGAAGACACACTACCGGATGTGCTGAGTCGCATCAGACTATCTGAACGACAACCGCCACGACAGCATACCTCGCCTCGCCTGGCTAATCGTCAGATCAAGTTCTACTTCGCGGTCCTTCGAACGAACATCTACCAGAGCATTTTGAATTGGCAGCAACAAACACTGAAGAGCAGTAAGCGGACGGGCGAGACCTGGCTCACGTCATTTTGCGCCATGCTCGGCTTCGCTATGGTGTTAGAAGAGATCCAGCGTACTATCATTATTCAGGCAGATGCGAAGATAAGGAAAGAGGAGATGACTCAAGAACAGGCCATGACAGAGGCTCGCAATGCATGTCAGCGCATAGACGAGCGCTATAAGCTGCTCGTTGGCCTGTTCCAATGCAAATACCGCAACAAAGCATGGGGCTCGAACGGCAGCTTTGGGCAGGGCACGCCGCGATACTCGGATCATGCGGCTCATACGTTCTTGGGGAACGTTCGTGCACTTTTGGAGGACAATAGTAAGCTTTTTTATCTGTGCCGAACCCGTTCTGGAGAGGGGTGCTAACGCGTTGCAGAGGAACATTTGGTGTTTCGAAAGGAAAAGACATTCTCGCTCGCGAATCAGTGCCAGTATACGTCGCGCTTGGTGGCCCACTTCTTGCTACCATTCTTGGAACTTCCGAAGACATGATGCTCGACTACAGTACACGGAGCTTTATGCACGAACGGCATATGAATAACTGACTATAATATATGGTGACGGTCTGAGCCGGCACGACATGAGTGACGGCCATTGCATTGGCGAGAAAAGAAACATATATAGCTCGCTGCTGAGTGTACATTTCGGACTTATCATTAATCACTTCGTCCTTCAGCAACGACAGTATATAGTGGCTAGGTCTACCCATGCCATGGTCCACGAGGGACAGACGAGTGTATGTTGCAGTCCAATATTCAGCAGACAAATGTGAGAATGCACACTTTGGCCTTGCATACATCGCGAGACTCGAGATTCTTGAGTCTGCTCTCGACCCCTCCCCCCGTCCTCACCGAGATGGGCTAAATCTGCTAGGTTCTCGTTAAAATTCACTTGCAAACTCACTTGCAAATTCACTTTCGCGTTCGACTCCAGAATTCATTCAACATTCACCGTTTGAATCCACATCCACGTCCAGACCAACCTCACATTTCTACAACGCCTCTGTTATCTTTGTTCGTTGAGGTATGAACGATTTTCATACTGCAAAAACGAACAGTCGCTAGCGTGTTGAAGATGGACCAATAGACGTTCGTTAACGATTTGATTTATAAAGAGAGTACTGTTATAAATATCTATATATATAGTAACGATACTTATTAACCTCCTAATTATATTAGAATCTAGACAACGATAAGCTACCTTAAGTATATACTTACATTTCCTTCGAGATACTACTTCGAATAATAAGTATACTATAATACTAGTTCCTATAACGTACGCTCGGCTAAGATCGATAACCGGACTGTAGCGGACAGCCCTTTGAAGGTATCATCGTACCATCGTTGTTCGTGTCGTGAGTATAGATGGAATTGCATTCATCTTGAAAGGCTCAACGAAACGAGACGGACGCTGCGTCTCCTTCTACACGACCATATCATACGCCAACGCATCGTCGCAGAGACTCTCCCGGAGCTTGTGTACACTACTGAAGTGTTAGCCTATCATAGTCTGCTTATATACCAGAAGGTAACGAGTACATACTTCTGATGAACAGGATGCTCTGCATAGACCTTGACGTCCTCTGGCTTTTCCAGGACAGCGATCAGTCCAGCGTTGTAGCCTTTGGCGCGAGCAGCTGTGCTCTCGAGCGGTGGTCCGAATTCGATCTTGACGAGCCCTTCACGGCAGTGAGCATCTGCACCAATTCCGGAGACTCGCAAGGAGACTCACCTGGGATTTGACCAACCATCCCTCTAACTGTTGCTTCGAGCTCCGACACTTGCTCCTTGGTTGTACTCGGCTTGAGCTTGAACAGGACTTGGAAAGATGTCAGATCGATCGATCGAGATATCCAATGGTTGTCGCCTACCAATGTGATGGACCACCATCTTGAAAGGTTAGGAACGATTTCTGTTACGAGAACCGTTAATTTCCTGAGGCCAATGGCGGCGTTGGTCTGCGAATGTGTCGGCGTGTCACACGCAGGAAATAACAACAACGAAGATATGGAATCGTCAATGGCAGTGAGTCGTGATCGAACAGCTCCTCGTCTCCTCCATCCACAATCGACTTCCTGTTACGCTCTGCTACCCCTCCGAGGCCGCCCAAGCTTCAAGGTCAATGGAGCTCACATCTCCGACTTCGCAACTCTACCTCACTTCAGTGGTAGCCATATCTCGCCCAGAGCTCAGAGCTCTACCAAGATGTCGATGCTAGTCGGAGAAGCCGATCGCTCCCGCGAACCTCGTCCCGTCCCAGATTCAACACCATCCAACGTCCTTGACCAGTTCAGTCTCAAAGGAATGGTAGTCGTTGTCAATGGCGCAGCCCATGGAATCGGTTATGCTGTGATTTTGGCCGAAGGCCGAAATCCCATGGGGCGCCAGTTACCGGACAACCTTAGGCCGTCAGGCCTCACTCCCGCCCACCGCGAGGTGCCGCCGGAGGCAAAAATAGAAAGCCTTAGCGCTGGTAATATAATCGACATTAACATAGAGAAGCCTTACCGTAGGTGATATTAATCGATATCAACATATATATAGTCGTAGAAACGTCGAGGCCATGGCAGAGGCCGGTGCCGATGTAGCGTTATGGTATAACAGCAACTCATCAGCGATCGAGAAGGCGAAAGGACTGTCCGACACGCATGGTATCGAAGCAAAAGCTTACCAAATGCCTGTGACTGATGCGAAGAGGATCGAAAGCACTCTCGATGAGGTTGTAAAGGAGTTTGGGAAGGTAGATGTCTTCGTTGCGAACGCTGGAATGGCGATCTCGAAATCGGTGTTGGAAATGTCGCTTGAGGAGTACGAGACGCTACGAGCTGTTAACTGTTCGTGTCTCCAGATGATCTCGCGAGCCAAGGATGATCTGCTATCGCGATCGTAGTCGATGGAGTCTTCTACTGTGCGAAATACGCCGGGACAATCTTTAAGAAGCAAGGCTTCGGCAACCTGATGATCACGTCAAGCATCTCCGGCCACATCGTCAACGTCCCTATAGACCAGCCCGTGTATAATGCCACAAAAGCAGCAGTAACACACCTAGGCAAAAGCTTAGCAAGGGAATGGCGAGACTTTGCTCGGTAAGTCCTTCAGCAGTTCCAGCGCCTTACCTTGAACTAACGCATCGATCATTCAACATCGTCTCCCCAGGCTTCTTCGATACGAAATTAGGTGCAGCACCCGCAGTTCTGCCAGAAGCGCTTCGTATGACGCCACTTGGCAGGCAGGGAAACGTAAAGGAGATCAAAGGGCTATACTTGTACCTTGCGAGTGATGCGAGCTCCTACCAGACGGGCAGTGATGTGATCATTGACGGTGGATATACGTTGCCTTACAGAGCAGATGTCTCGATTTGTGAGCTATAACCTCTCAGGCTGCTGCATCAGTCGCGCTCTCAGTGACCTGGTCGGCCCAGTCGCGAGGTGCCTCTCCGGCCGTTGATGCAGCTGTGGCTTCGGTCGATGTGCTACTGTCGTTCTCGATCGCCATCGATGCTTCCTGTTCGTCTTGGACCTTCTCTTCCGCCTTGGTGGCAGCACCAGTGCCCTCATGATCACTTGCGACATCTGCCAGCTCCTCGCCGAGCTTCTCGCCTTCCACCTTGACCTTATCATCCCCATCCACAGCTACTTCATCGTCCTCCGCCACAGCATCAACCCCCTCATCGTCACTAGCCCCACTCGCCCTCTCCTTCTCCTTTTCCTCTTCTGCCAACTCCGCAGTCATCCAGTCGTCGACCACCACCGTCTTCCTGGGCTTCACCTTCTCAACAACCTTCTTCTTTGCAAACGTCACCTTCCCATCCCCGAGCGCCGAGAAGGCGTTACCACCTTGTGCGCCGGAGCCCACACCAGACGCCATAGCACCTCGAGGTGCAGACTTCTTCGCTGCAACCTTCGACCATCCGTCACCCGGTCCACCATCGGACTCTCGGCGAAGGATGTTGAGGGACGAGTCTGTGGCGCAGAGCTCGGCGCTTCCGTAGCCTTTGGTCGATATGGCGGTGATGAGTGGTAGCTTGATGCATTGGAGGACCTGCTCGAGGTCGTTGCCACCCAGCGCCTGGCTCTGCGCCTTCAACACCACTTCTTCGCTTGGGAGAAATTCGATATCGAACGTCAAGCCCATGCTGTCATGCACTTGCCTCTCAACTTCGCTTCGTAGCTCATCGATCGTAAGCCCGAACTTCGGATGTGCGATCACGAAGGCGTCGAGCGGCTCGTCCGTAGCCCTTTTACGACTTGTCTTTTGCGTGCCTTCGTTGTCGGATACATTCGCACTCGCAGTCGCCGACTTCTGCGCCAGTTGCCGGATCCTCAACGCTTCCGCTAGGGTCTTGTGTGGCGCTGAGACGAACTTTGGCGTCTTCCAGATCATGACATGCCGATGTGGCTCCGGGTCCATACCCTCCGACTCGAAACCAAAGTCTTTAGCAAGAACGTGAAGAAATTGTCGCTCATGCGAACGCATAGGCTTGAAGCGCAGCCGTCTCTCGTCCTGGGAAGCAGCGAAGACTCGAAACTCGCGCTCCTGCGTTTGTGCCCACTTGAAGTGCTCAGCAAACATGGTGAGGGTCTCTGGAGAATACGGGATGTGATCAGGAGCTTCGACGTAGGCGGAGGTATCGATATTGAGCGCCAGAGCGAGCTTGCGGTTGCGCTCAAGTCGTTGACACTCCTCGTTGCACGGTAGAGTTTTAGTTGTGTTGCCCTCATTCGATTTTGAGGCGCCACACTTCATCTCCTGCTTCTGCGCCTGGCAATCGCACATGATGTAGATCTTGCTTTGGCACGGCTTTTCTTCTTTGCACGGGAATGGTGCATGGCATGCGTTCTCCATATCCGGGTGCCCGCACGCTTTCTTCGGCTTGCCACACGGCTGCTGGCAAGATTGGCCATCGGCATCCTCGCAGTCGCCTGGCCGATGACAGAGTTTGCGGCAATGGTGGGATCCACAACGCAGCAATTTTCCGCAAATCTCGCCGCAACGGACATCTTGGAGCCAACACTGCTGGTGCTTGCGTTTCTTCTTGCCGCACATGCAGTGCTTCTCGATCAGGAAAGGGCACTTCGGACATGCCTCGTCGTCCTCATGGCAGTTGTGCGGGACTTGCGGATGGCCGCAGGTCTTCGATCTGTTGCAGGGGTACCGACAAGGTGGCGCATTGGTACCGCAAGGTAGTGGAGGCTGCAGAACAGTGCGCCCGCAGTGACAGCTAATCTCTTCGAAGATGGCTTCGCGGCAGGTACCACACGGTCCACGGTGACAAAGCTCCTGGCAGTAGTGGGTTCCGCACTTCAGAAGTCTTCCGCAAGCCAAGGTACAAATGTGTTCGGCTTCGAATAAGTCGTCATAGTTCCGTGTTACAGATCCAAATGGTCGTTGCTTCTTCTTCATACTCTGCCGCTCAGCAGCTTTGCGCTCACCAGGACAACATCGCTCGTCACAGTTGTGCCGGCCACAGTTAAGAAGAACCTTGCAAGTCCTTGCGCATTGAGGTAGCTCCTCCTTTCCTTGATGGCAAATTGTCCTTGACGTAGTGCGACCGCACCTACATTTGATGTCCACAACTTTCATGCATGGCAAGCAACTGCCAGTATGACATAGATTCTCATCTTGATGTCCGCATGGTAACGTCTTACCGCAAGCTTCGGGACAGTGTGGAATGAGATCCGTACAGCTCTTCCGGATCGTGTCACTGAGTTGAGCCAGCGGCGTCTTGCCACACGGGCAATGTGTAACAACGTCGGGAGACCGTGGACAGTGTCCGGCCTCCGCTTCCTGTGTATGGCACGTCTTATCGCAGTGGTGCTCGCCGCAGTCGAATGGTCGCCCGCACACGTTCTCACAGTCAAAAGATCCAGTCCAGGTCTCCTCCACACTCTGTCCGTCGTCACTAGCGTGGGTCCGCTTACTTTCCAGTTCATCTCTTAGCTCATCGCAGATAACGTCCTTCTCCATCCGACCACAATAGCATCTAGCAGGCACACGCACTTCACAAGCGCCACAAAGTCCTTCGTGGCAAGGCTGTGGACATGTGTGCTCTCCGCACGGCATAACCTCGCCGCATACCTCCCCACAGCTCCACCCCGTGTCGTAGTCAGTCTGCGAACATCGCTTCGTGACTTCGTGTTTTCCACAGAAGCACACTTGAGTTGGGCCAATGTGGGCACAAGGAGGGCAAGGACCAGCATGGCAGGTCAGATCGCAGTGATGAGGACACTTCTTCGCGCGCTCCTTGCCGCACGTATTCCCACAGGAATGTGGCGGAAGTCCGGCCACTGGTTTGGGATCGGTCTCCTTGCCGCACCAGCAGGCATAGAGTTTGGGTGTTTCATCTTTGGGTAGATTGCAGCCTGGACATCGCCACTGTCGCGGCTGATCACTCTGACCGTCTTGAACTTGCGACTGTGCTGCTGTAGAGCCCTCGTTGGAAGACCACTTCTTGATGCACGTCAAATGGAAGACAGTCCAGCACGTATGGCAGGACCAGACCTTTGAATTCCGGCGGACCTCGCTTGTACATATAGGACATTCGTAGTGGCCGTGGTCGATATCCTCATGAGTTCGAGTCGCGATATCCGGTGCCTGAGATTTCGATGCCCGTCTTTGCGGTCGTCTGGTCTGGGGTTGTTTTGTTGGAGCTTGTCGTTGCGCTGTGGGCCGTCCCGGAACAAATGCCGGTGCATCGGCTTGGAGTCCAGCTGAAGCATTCGACTGGAAGGCCGCCGTGTTGTCCTGCGTAGTTAGTCGGCCACCGAACTGCCGTCCGTTGACCGTGCGGATCTCAGTGGCCCGTCCACCTCTACCTCTCGCACGGCCCCTACTTCGCGAGCTGGCGGATGCAGAGTCATGCTGTTGCGATGAAGTCTGCGCACCAGGTTGAGGAAGAGTAGTGGGCGTCTGATCTGGCCCAATACTCGAGGGTCGGAAGCTTAGAGAAGCGTTTGCGTTGCCTCTTCCTCGTCTTGGTCGGTTGTGGCGTTGGCCGCGAGTTGGTCCGCTGGAAGTTTGCTCGAAGGGCTGAGAAGGTACAGGAGGAGCCTCCATGATCTGGAGCACACTGCGGTGATTCGGTTGCTGTGTTCCGTAATACTGCCGCCGGTGTCAACTGAGATATGTTCGTGTCATAGAGTCTGGAGGCTGACGGTCTCTTGTCGGAGTAAGGAAATGCAGGCTTTCACAATTGCAGCCCGCTTGGAACAAAGTGAAGCAAATAAAGTGAAGACTCCCGGCCGTGAGTGCTGAAGATGTCAGGCAAATGTATGTCGTTTGCATGGACCTGTGGCGAAGTCGTTACTCATCGTGAGTGATCCGAATCGGCGTTAGTATGTGCTAGCGCGCGGGTCTTACCGGCGCCAGCCGAAACAACATGGGGATGCTATTTTGTTCCGTATCAAAGTCGCAGCAACATGGCTACGGAGGATGAAGTGCCACAGCAAGGCTCGAAGAGAACACACGACGAGGCTGAAGGAAACAATGGAGCGCCTCCGACTCACCAGGACGAAGATGACTCGTCGGACGATGACCTTGGGCCAGCCCTTCCAACAACAGATGCTGCAGCACCAGCGAAGAAACGGCGGAAACTCCCTTATGAGAAACAGTACATCGCCGCGCTGCCCTTATCTACGCGGTACTCCAAGTCGCTGATGCACAAGGACCAACTCTCCTTCTGCACCTTCACCCCGCATACCGACTTCCTCATTACAGCTTCCATCGATGGTGTGGTCAAGTTTTGGAAGAAGACATCTGGAGGAATTGACTTCGTGAAGGAGTTCAACGCACATGAGGGCGAAATAAGGAGTGTGAGCGTGAGCGCAGATGGCAGGAGTTATGCGACATCTGGGGAGGACGGGACGGTGAAGGTGTTTGACGTTGTCACGTTTGATCTGCTTGCTATGCTGCAGCCAGAGAGTGGCGCAAAAGCAGTGTGCTTCGTGCATAGCGCTGGTGCGGCGGTGCCTCTGCTTGCAGTGTCCAGCGACCAGGATGGGAAGATTGCGATTTATGATGGAAGGGGGGAAAGGCAGACCCCGTTGCATAACATCACTCGACTACATCGAAAGCCTGTCCACTTGTTTGCATATAACAATGCCTACGATTGTGTGATTTCCGCCGACGAGAGCGGCATGATGGAGTACTGGCAGCCTTCGGGATCCTACGGGAAACCTGACAACGTTTTCGAAATCAAGAGCAATACGTCGCTCTTCGAGTTCAAGAAAACCAAATCTGTCCCCAGCTCCATCACGATATCTCCAACGGGCGAGCACTTCACTACTTTCTCGTTTCCCGACCGCAAAGTCCGCGTCTTCCACTTCGCCACTGGAAAGCTCTACCGCACTTACGACGAAAGCATCACAACAATAACCGAGATGCAACAAGCTGGCACCCTTACCAACCCGCCCATGGAGCCAGTTGACTTCGGCCGCCGCATAGCTGTTGAGCGCGAATTAGAAAACCCAGCCATCCGCAACCGTGTCAACATTATCTTCGACGAAAGCGGCCATTTCATCCTCTTTGGCAGCATCCTTGGCACCAAAGTCATCAATACCCTCTCCAACCGCCTCGTCAAGCTCTACGGCCGGGATGAACCATTCCGACCTCTCAACCTATCCCTCTACCAAGGCCAACCCGACAAGAAAGATCTCGTAACCCTTCAAATGGCCGCCTCATCTAATCCTCTCCTCGCAGAAGCCGAAGCGCGAGACGCAATGCTCATCTCCACAGGAAGCGGTAAGCTGCGCTTCTACATCTTCAACAACGACACCTCCATCTCCAAGTCCGACCGCGACGTGCATAATGAGAAACCGCGCAACCTCAACTCCAATAAGAAAGCGCAGCAGGAAGCCGCAGAGCCGGAAAGCCGGATGGCGAGCTCGGCTACCATTCACACGACTCTAGGAGACATCAGCATTCGTCTCTTCCCCAACCAAGCACCCAAAGCCGTCGAGAACTTCACCATTCACGCCCGCAACGGATACTACAACAACATTCTCTTCCACCGCATCATCCGCAAATTCATGATCCAGACCGGCGATCCTCTGGGTGACGGCACCGGCGGCGAAAGTATCTGGGGCAAAGATTTCGAGTCTGAGTTCAGCCCCGATTTGAAGTTCGATAAACCGTATATGGTCGCGATGGCGAACGCTGGAGACGGGATGAATGCGAGTCAGTTCTTTGTGACGACGGAGAAGGCGGCGTGGCTGGACGGTAAGCACACGATCTTCGGACGAGCAACGGGCGGGGTGGAGGTGGTGCATGCAATCGAGAATGCGAAGGTGTACAAGGAGAGGCCGGTGGATGATGTGAAGATTGTTAATATTTCGCTTGGTGGATGATTGGGATCGTTTAAGGTAAGGCTTGGATAGGAAAGTTTATCAAACCGGCGCTCTGATAGCCAACAATCATGCGTAAGCTCTTCATGGTGAATGCTGGTTTGACATTACTGTCTGTCTCGTTGTCTCATACACTCGTCATCTGCGTGTCCACACAACCATCATGCCGCGTACCCACCACTATTCAACTGCCGTGGCTCCCCAGCAGCCTCAAAGGTCCCATTCTCCAGTCTCCTCAAGCTCTGCGCCGAAGAACTGCCGGGCGCCATCCAAGTCACATTGTGGCCTCTGGAGATCATGAAATCCACCGTCTCGTTGTTGTAAGCATATTCAAACGCGATCTGATTCGGCACCAGCTGATCGTGGAATCGTGGCCGCGCTAGAGCTTCTGGGGCCGTCATGTTCTGGTCGAGGACGTGCCAAAGATTCTGCAGGGTGGACGTTATAATCCTGCTTCCGCCAGCAGCGCCAACAACGAAATAGAGCGTGCCGTCGGCGTGCTCGACAATGGTTGGAGTGATGGAGCTCAGAGGTCTTTTGCCCGGGCGGATGTAATTGTTCGGTGATGGCAGATAGCCTACAGACAGAAGGGCAAAAGGGTTAGCAAATCTCTCAGACAAGGTAGGGGTTTGCCCATTGCTTTATTACCGAATGCGTTTGAGCTACCTGGGATGCTGAAGTCGTTCATCTCATTGTTCATTATGACTCCTGTCTCTGGCACCATCACATGGGAGCCAAATAGGAGGTTCACAGTGGTGGTGAGAGAGACGCTCATACCGCTGGCATCGCTCACAACAACCGCAGAAGTACCAGGAGTTTCCAGTGATTCAAATCCAGTTGGATCATAAGCCGAGACGTTGAGTGTATGGGTGTCGCTGATCTTCTGGCGGATCTGGGCTGCGATAGTGGCATTGAGCATCTCGGCTTCGTACTCGTACATGCCGTCCACAAACTCGGGATCGCCTAGCTCGCTTCGCTGACCATACGCAAAGCGGATAGCTTCATCGAAACGATGGGTCGAGATGTTGAGAGTTGCTGGCCAGCCGAGATCGTTGAACCCTTCGCTGATCTTCATCACGGACATGGCGACAGTCCCAGACGATGGAGCACTGCAGCTTCGTATTCTGTAGTCCCGGTAGTCAATCATTGCCGGCTCGCGCAGAGCCACAGTGTAGTTCTTGAGATCCTCCATGGTCATGGTGCCGTTGTGAGCTTGCAGTGTAGCTATCGTGGCTTGCGCGATGGGGCCAGTGTAGAAGACATCCGGGCCTCTCTGAGCGATAGTTTCCAGAGTGTCTGCGTACCTCCGTCTGGTGATGGTGTCGCCCAGCCCCAGAAGCGTTCCGCTGGGAGCGAAGTCAATAGCCCAGGTAGGCTGCTTGACTAGGAAGTTGTCGATACCAGCGATAGCCAGTGCCATGTATCGCACGAGATCTTCGTTTACGGGCCAGCCATGACGAGCAACACTGCGAAAATGAATGGGCATATTAGTCTATGTCTCCGACAGGAACCACGTGGTGTCTCAGCGGAGGGTGTTCTGGCCATTACACTTACTGTACTGCCGGCATGACCACATCACTCCACGGGAGGGCCCCGTAGTTTTCGTGGAGGTATGCTAGGCCGCGTAACTCCCCTGGTACGCCGCTCGCCAGGCCGCCATATATACTGCTATTGGTATTGTTGTTGTACATATCCTGGAAAGCGGCTGCTGGTGCTGTTTCGCGGAAGTCGATGTCCTCGAACGTGCCGTTGCTGGTTCTCAGCAGCATGAACCCGCCGCCCCCAATGCCACTAACACGATAAGCCTTGCTGTCCATCGTGAAGAGAAGCAATTTAGTTACCTGTGGTAGATGCCGATAACACCGATACAAAGCACCGTACTCACAAGACTATCTGCAGCATTACCTCCAGCCTTTAGAGTATCGATGCCTCTTGAGCAGACAACGAGTATCCGTCAGCAAGGTGTCTGTTATCCGTGAGGCGGGATGACTCTTATCGTGAATATACTAACATCGTAGAACATATCGAACTCTCGGAGGCGACAGCTCCAAGCTTGTCGTGGCCCGGGTCTGACATAGCATTGGAAGCGTCTCGCTCTTCGTACATCCATGCTGGCGACGCATGGCTGACCTGCGATAACAGAAATCCCGGCAACGCCAACACAAACGAGGTCTTCATATTGATAGTAGAAATGAGAATGAGAAGGAGGAACGAATCCAAACCCATGCCCCTGCCGTCAATCTACCAGCACGCCGCTGCCACACGGAAAAGCAAGGCGGGATTCTTACTCCTCACTTATCCGTGGTTTCGTGTATCACCGAAAGAGGCAGGTGCGTCGGGCCGATCTCGGCACAACATCTAGCCACGTTGATTGGCTGAGCGTTGCCGTATCACGCAGAGATCGGTTCGATTCGTATTTTTTAAGGTAACGTGTGGCAACGACATCAATCTCTTAGGGTGGGAAAACGACACCAGTCCATCGCGACTCGACCCTGGCCAAACGTGCTATCAGAGACGCCCGAGAGCAGCTCGGAAAAACTCACATCGTTCGTGCCCCTTCTGTTGGCTGGCAGGAAGGTCTTGCTGCACGGAAGGTGTTGTCTCGTTGTATCGTTGATAGATGGACTGAGCACAGAACATCAAGCGATGTACGTTTGTTAACTACCAGGTATGAGCACAATAGGATATGGCAAACTACCAGTTGAGCCAAAGAGCAGGAGCGTTACATGTGGCTGGTCAAGCACAAATCTCGCAGTGCTCAGGCAATAGCTGTATTCGTGCTTCTTATTGCTGTCACTGCGTCTTGGCTCCACCCATCACTGACCGTATGGGTTCCGGACAGTAGATCCGCGATCTGTGCCGCCACAATCTCGGTACCAACGTCACTCATGCCAGCAGTGTCAGGCCTCGCGGCATCGAACTGTGAGCGCTGGCAACGTCGAGTATGGATGGCTGCTGGGGCCGGAAGCCAGCATGTAAGCCATCTGGATCTCTTCTCGCATCCTGCGTTAACCTAAGACGGCTATTCGCTTAGATTTTCGCCAACAGATGCGTGAAATGGGAGAAAGTGTTGCACGAGGCCGAACGTACCATCGATACGCAAGAGGTGTGTGGTGCCGGTGCTCCCCATTGTAGGTGGGTAAGTCGGGACATCGGTGGCCATAAAGCGACCAGGATCGTGGTAGTCCAGAGCTGACCCACCTCCGAGAGCTCCATATCGTAATAGTAAGCCGTGTCCAGCGACTCCGGGAAAATTGACTGATCAGGCAGGACCATCTCGAGAACATGCAGATAGACGGACCATCCCACACAGCCTGGAGCTTGGTCGAACGCAGTCACCATGCAGGCCGCCGGCAACATGCATCGTACGAGACAGTCCGGGAGGTTTGAAGAACATGTAATGACTGCGGAATCCACCTCGCGTCTCGTGCTGATTGAAGCCATGAGACTGTCGACCGGCCTCTTTGACCGAGATGGCTGCCATCATACTTTGCATATTCTAATAGAAAGATTCGAGAGCTTTTGCCGGGGTTACTGTGACTTTCGAGCGTCATCACCTCGGTTGCGGGACCATTGCAGTGGAATTATCGTGTAGAGAAAACTACTGCAATGCGAACATCGCATGTGGGCACGGTCGCGATCATGACATTCCCTCCCATGCTATCGCAATATCGTGCTGGCCTTGAATGCGGCTCACACGGGCGTCGATCTCGGTCCTTTCGATCTCCCACGGTGTTGCACGATCTGAACGTCTGATACATGGATCTTTAAATCACCCAGAGCGGAACTCTGCCTTGTAGATCCAGGGGAGTGGCCCGTCGTGCGCAATCGCATGACATCGCTTGCAACGGCATTGGACTCAAGCATCGATCAGTCTGGTCTAGTTCGGTGGCACGTGGGTGGCAAACGCAAGCCGGGGAAGTGAGCCGGCGAGCCTCGCCAGCGGAAATAGCCCTTTCGAAGGTCATAGGCCATGTTTTCTTCATTGAACTTCGTACAAACAAAGGCTGTGAGGGCGAGGAAGTAGTTGAAGTACTTGGACTTCTCGACTTCGGGGGCTGAATCCTGTAAATTTGAATGTGAAGTCGAAAATCACCAGATTGGGCCACTAGTTGTCGACTAGCGGAGGTGAGTCCGGCGGCTTTATGTCGCAAATCCATCGCAAGCCATGCTTCGAACCTTGCTAGCGCACGGCAGATGGCTGTAGGGGATCAATTGGCACGCGGCGTGGCGGTGCACGTCGAGAATCCCGCCAACTCCGAACGTGAAGACATAATCGTATTGTAGTTGCAGATGAGTCGGTGCTCAATGTGGGAAGCGAGCCGTCCAGCAACCCGCGAGCAGTGAGCTTTGGCAATCCCGGGTCCACGACCTCGTTACGCAATCGTCCAGGATCAAGCTTTGCCACCGCGAAAGCGAGTACCTACCTTGTGTCCGCCTGCGATGACTTTCCAGTCACTGCGGATCGAGTCCGTCCCTGAACCTTCCAGCAGCAGCTCGTGCGCCTCGGTACTCGTTCGCTCGCTACCAAACGTCGAAGCAACCGGGTGGCAAAAGCAGTCATACATCCTTGCTCAAACGCGTACCCTCCCAGAAGCTGCTGCGCGACCTGGTCGTTGACAAATCTGCAGTCGCAGGAGGTCTGTGACTATAGCTGAGTGCGGCTCAGAGACAGAGCTTAACCTTTGTCAGTGGTTCACCGACTCCAAACTACTCATGCAGGTCGAAGATCTTTCGCTCACTATGGCGCCCTCGAAGATAGATATTTCGGTGAGGATTACTGCAGGAGATCTATCCGCTCGTGTGATCCTTGCAGATCGTGTGGCGTCTCGTGGAATATGTACAAGGTATAGTACAATTTATGCGTTAATGGCTCTCTACTAGCTGATAGCAACCCGATGACCGCCGTTGACCGGATCGAAACGCCCAGTGGTCTAGATCCGTCCTGGTCTGCCAGTAAACACTCCAAGGCTTCTCTCCCGTCTTCCGAGTTCCGCTTTTCGAATGCACTGAACCTGGACGTCGAGCTTAGGTCCGGCTGTCGAACGTCGAAGAGTCGCTAATAGCGCAATCTTACCTTGAGCTCGAGCCGTGCGTTATTAACCGCGACACGTTCTTTGCTCAATCCTTTGCTCCTCTACAGACGTGTATCACCATGAGTGACCAGAGTTCGGACAATGTCGAGTCGGCAGGGCTGGGTCCAGGCCAAAGTCGGAACAGCAGTCAGTACAATGCGTACTCCAGCGGTGCCGCTGGCCAACCGCCAGACAGGTAACGTCCATTCTTCAACTCGAAGGGCTCATGTGAGCGACAATTGACTGTCCTCGATTCTAGTGCCGCATTTCACTCTCAGCTCGAGTATGTGTCTCAGCCACGGTTGCAAGGCCTTGCGACCGCCTACGCACAACTATCCTTCGATCTAGGCGCTCTTCGAGGTGCACTGCCACCTACCAACAACCAAGAACACATGAGCCCAACTCTCCAGTACGGAGTGTCAGACAACGTTGGGGTTCGATCACCTTACCAAGGTTACCATGTGCCGCAACATGGCCTGGATCCCAGGGGCCCGGCCAGTGCGCCTAGATTGCAGCAACACATGGGGCCCCAGTACGGCAGCGCGCCTTCTCAAGGCGCGACGATGCCTCCTCAAGGCGCGACGATGCCTCCTCAAGGCGCGACGATGCCTCGACACCCAATGCAGTTTATGCCTCAGGGACAGTATGCACAGTTCGATCCGTACGCATTCAATGCGGCTCCACCCCAAATCAATGTCATAGACCCTCGCACAGGCTACCCCAACAGCTACGGGATGGGTCCTCAAATCGCGGATGGGTTTGGACAGTACGCGCGACGTGGGTCTGAACCTGGTCCGATCCCATCATACCCTCGAGGGCCACCACGGAAACCAAAGCAATCAGGGCATGCGTTGTGGGTGGGTAACCTGCCGCCAAACGCGAATGTGACCGATCTGAAAGACCATTTTTCCAAAGATGCCACAAAAGAAATTGAGAGTCTGTTTTTGATCTCGAAAAGCAACTGCGCATTTGTCAATTACAGGACTGAGGCAGCTTGTGTGGGTGCCATGAATCGTTTTCACGATTCGCGCTTCCACGGTGTCCGCCTCGTCTGCCGCCAGCGTAGAGGGTCTACCTCTGGATCAAACACAAGTCAATCGCTACCCCTGGAGCCATCGGAAACACCGCCATCGCACCATAGTTCGACCGGAAGCGCCGTGCCATTGATAGTCGAAGAGCCCTCAAGCCCAACAATAGTGGGCGGTGACCGCACAGAAACTCGCGTCGACTCTTCCCAAGATGTGGCAGCTTCCGTGTCCGAATTCAATCACAAAGTGCCGGAAAAGTTCTTCATCGTCAAGAGCCTCACAACGCAAGATCTAGAAGCTAGCGTTCGCAACGGCATCTGGGCTACACAGTCTCACAACGAGAAGGCGCTGAATGAAGCCTACGAAAACGCCGACAATGTCTATCTCATCTTCTCAGCCAACAAATCTGGAGAGTACTTTGGCTACGCGCGCATGGCTTCCGTCATAGCCGGCGAACCTGTCAACCTCAGCTCCACCTTCTCAGAGGCTGAAAGTCCATCATCGGGCTCACCACATTCTATCGTGACTCCGGCAACAGCTTCCGCGCCACGAGGGCGGATCATAGATGATTCTGCGAGGGGCACGATCTTCTGGGAGGCCGAACACTCCGATGATGATCAAGAGGGTGCACCAGATAAGGCCGAAGGAGAGACTGTGGGCAATCAAAACTGGGGAAGACAATTCACAATCGAATGGGTATCGACGGCGCGTCTCCCATTCTACCGGACCCGAGGCCTACGCAATCCATGGAAGTAAGTGATGAATCGTGACACGAAAAAACTTGTTGTGCTGACCATGGTTCCTTAAAGCGCAAACCGAGAAATCAAGATCGCGAGGGACGGCACGGAGCTGGAGCCTTCTGTTGGTCGCCGAGTCATACAGATGTTCCACCGGCCTTCTCCTGGGCCTGCTCAGCAGACTCCTGGTATGTACTGAGGGGCAATCTGTATCTACGCTTTGGAAGCATCGGAAATGCTTGGGATGTCGCTGGAACGTGTCTACTTGGAATTTCCGGGTGGCGTAGGATTGCATCAGCATCACGGAGCGCTGGGGAGACCTCAAAGTTTGCTGCGACATCATTGATAAGGGCATGGTGGCGCAGGGGTTGTCTCCGAAATAATGACTGGGATGTCATTAACGTATTTTAGTGATGCAGCTCGCGCACTGGCAGCCATTTCATAGTATAGCCTACTACACGATTCATCCTACGATTCCAAATAGCCGACGCCCGAGACTTCTTCCCTGGATGAAAGAATGGGTCGAATTAAGCTGGTCTACTAACAAGAAGCCAGGGCCGTTGGACTAGAGCCGATGATTCTGTGGCTTCACGGTGGCGTACACTTTTAGCTCCGCATGGAAGATCGGTACGCTAGCAACGTTCGTGGCTGTAGCAGTCTGGGAACAGGGGTTCAAACCAGCTGGCATTCTTCCGCGGCCTTAGGCCTTCGGCTTCCGTGCCATTATCGTTGACAAGTACCTGGGGGTAGTCGTGTTGTTTCAACACCGCTCGCTACAGCGATGCTAGCATCGTGGAATTGAGAACAAGTTTAATTTGTTTCTATGCTTGACCATGTGAAGCTGAAGCGAGATAACAGTGGCTGTGGTGGCGACCAATTATTGAGCACACGGTCGCTTCAACATCCCAGTAGATCGGTCCGAATTCATGCCTGTTCACCGGGCTGCCCTGCCAAACGGTGCCTTTGTATTGGTCCACATAACCAGCTCGGACAACAGACAGCGATTCTCTTCATGCTCAGTATGGTATCCCATTGGTCAACAGCTGGAAGTAGTCGTACACGCCAGTTGAATAGCTCCTCTCACTGACATGGACGATATGTCGAACGAAATCGGCAGCTTCGCGCTCTGACTTCTCCAACACAAAGCGTTCTCGGAAATGTTTCATGGTCTGTGGCTTGAAGCAAGGCAAGCCCGAGTCCAGCATGGTCATCACAATGTGCGCCAGCTGCTCTACGTACTGGCGCGAGGCCAGGAAAGCTTTGACACACAGCTCTTCGAAGATCTTGAAAGACTGCGAGTCCTTAGATCCCCCCATCACTGCGACCATTTCGGGTGTGAGCTTGAAGGGCGCGCGTTCGAACTTCACACCACCAGGAACAACGTCGAAGCAGAAACCAAAGTCGATGTGTAAGACGTGGCCGGCGTCGTCGACCATAATGTTGCCGTTGTGACGATCCTTGAATTGCAGAAGGAACGAGATGATCGAGTAGGCGGCCATGCTTTTAATGAAGTTGCTGCGAGCTTCCTGGAATCGGATCGAGTCTTCGTGGCCGTACTTGGAGATAAAGTACTCGTACAGGCCGTTGACTGCCTCGCGACCAAGCATGTCTCGCGAAATCGAGTTCGGTAGGACGTCGATCACGCCACATCCAGGTGCTGTCGCAGTGACTCGATATGGAAAGACGTATACGTCCAAGCCGACACTGTTGAAGATACCACGGAAGCATGCGATCATCTGCAGCGCAAGCACATCCTGTCGACAGTCGTCGCCGACCTTGAAGATGGCCGATTGCCAGACCTCATACGTTCTGGGCTTGTGGATCCCACCATTCTGGGCTTGGCTCTCCACGATGGCGTCTGGCGAGACTTCATCCTTCCGTATTCGAAACGTTGCCATGAAAGGTGCCTTTGCATGGCTTTGCAGTGGCTTCCCTGACTTGCGATCGACGCCGATGACCACACCATCAGGATTACTCGGCAAGTAGACTCCAACTTCGACTGGAATCTTGCGCAACTCCTCCTCAATCTTCTGCTTCTTCTCCGGCTTCGGACTCTTGATGAACGGCTTCAGCGTACCAGATATACCAGTGACCTTGCCGAAGAAGTCGAACTCCCGCTCATAGAAGCCCTTGTCTTCGGTAGAGAAACTCGCAATAAGCGCATCCATGACTCTGTCCAACACAGGCTTGACGGGATCAGGCTCAGTAGACTCTTCGTCTTTGTACGCATTCGCTTTCATGTTCCAGATAATTTGATGAGCGAACAGCTGTGAGAACGTCGCTGTCTCGATGATATACCTCTCCACGTAGCCTAGAGCGTCATACCGAAGTGTCTGCACGATTTGAGGAACATAGAAGAACGTGACATCTGTTGAATGACTTTCCAGCGCTCGAACAGCATACTGGATTATCAGTGGGTGGTTGCCATAAGCTGGCATGAAGTATGTCACTGCCGCCATTGGGTTGATTGGAGCCCAGTACAGCAGATACTTGAGCTGTGTCTTCACGTCATGGGGCAGCGAAGACCCTAGCAAGACGTAGAGTGCGTCAGCATCGCCGACAACTCTCTCCGGCTGGCGTAAAACGTAAGCACGGATTTGGCTGACCAGTGTCTCCGAGTTCGAAAACCTCGTAGCCAGCTGCACCACAATACGAGGGTCTTCGTTCCAGGCGGTTCGCAACAGATGTGAGAAATCCGTATCGCTGACTGGCCCAATATGAGTCGATGGTAGGATACTCCTTGATGGGTCGCTGAGTGGATTGATCCATACATCGAGACGTCCTATCTCGTGAGCGAGAAGCTTGTCCAATAGCTCATGCTTCTGGTGTAGAGGCGGGAGAGAGCGAGTAGGCTGGGAAGCGATCGAGCTCAATGTCTTAAGCATAGCAGCCACATCACTAAGTACTTTGACCTCAGCTTTTAGTTGGAGTCTGTTGCTGCCATAGGACCAACGAGGAGGTGTGGTGAACCATGCGAGGCCGGCCGAGAGGATGGCGTCTTTCAGTCTCCAGCGCGCAGCGGAGCCCATGTGCGTGCTGTATCTCAGGACTTTGAGAGCGAGTAGCACGATCTGGAAATGCACTTCTCGTGCCAATGGCTGATTGACAGTATCTTTCATGGCAAGCATCGTGATGCGCATCAGGCGACCATATACATGCTCAACCGATGGCGCGAGCAGTCTCGAGGCGCTGAAGTGACTCGCCAGCACATGTGTGATACGCAAGTGTGGGCCAATAAGACTATTGGTCGCCTGCTGTCGCCTGCTGATGACGTCCCATTTCGACGGTGCAAATTCCTCCCTCACGAAGAAAGGATCTGGGTGATGGAAGGCAGAGCTGAAAAAGCCTTTCTTGTGACGAATAGACGTTTCCCAGCCTGCCGCGATTTCGACAAGCACCCTCGACTCCAGGCTTGGGTTCTCTTTGACTATACCCAGCCAAAGCGATATGCCAAGGTTGATCGACTGCTTGGTGAAGAGGAGGAAAGGAATGCCGACAAGGTCCGAGATCAATGGCGTCCGATCTGAAGAGCCTTTGCTCAGCACACCAGCAGCGTCGCGTAAGGTGTCACGGATCTCCTCGTACGATATTGCTTCATGCTGTCGCAACCGCCTCGCAAGAGCAGCAAGTCTGATTGCTTGCTCCGAGTCGGTAGCCCGTGGAACAATAGGAGCTGCGGCTCGAGTCGTGCCATTGTAGTCCACAAGAGCCCACTCCTCCTCTGGCATGACGCTATTGTCGCCGTGGCGATACTCCTGCCGTGTCGTGTATTGTGCAATGAAGTCTGATGACGTATTCACACCAAGGCCTCGTTGTGTGTCCAAACTGCTGAGCCTTTGGTCCGTACTCGGGATCATGGCGCCCATCTCAACCGCAAATGAACGGCCAAGCGCGATGTGACCATACGCGCCATCGTCTTCATAATCCTCCAGATAGGCTTGCAGTAGGCTCTTCACGTCCATCGGCGCGACGTCAATCGCTTTGGAGACCCATGACCGGCACCGCTTGTGGAAGTTCGTCAGGGTGCTCTGCCGATAGTAAACGTCGTCAGAAATCTGGATTGTCACACGGCCTTTTGCCGATGCATACGTGGCCTTCGACTCATACTCATCGGTTTCGGCGTCCAGGCAGCTCTTCCATAGCAGGCTCAGTAACTCCAGAAGAGCGAATAGCGAGGACTTTTGTGAGAGAGCGGATGGTATCTGACCGATCATGCGATCAGCCGCCGCCACTGCCGCGTGCTGCACCTTTGATATACGATGACATGCTCCCTCGAAGAAGGACACTAGCTGTAGTGCAACTTGTGGCGCTGCAAAGGCTTGTCGTTGGCCGGAGACGGCGCGGTCCAAGTACTCGTCAACACTCTTCTGGGCGATCGCAAGCATGACGTTGCCCATGTTTGTCGTCTTCACCTTGTTCTCGAGGAAGTAAGATAGGATTGTGGTGCAGTCCCCAGATCTTGCGCGTGCTGTACAGACCAGCAGAGCAGCATTGAGGAAAACGCAGTCCGGATGTGACAGACCTTTCATGTCCGACTCGGCATGGGGCAGGGCACTAATCAGGGTGTTCTTCATCTCCACAGTCCGATGACCGCTTGATCCTCGGCGCAGAACAGAATTGAGATCAATGCCACTCTCCGGCATATCTACGCGGTCCTCGTCGACAACAGGAAGACTGTGACGAGCCAGTACTTCAATGTCTTCTGCGTGTTCTCTGCTTGAGGCGGAGTTGAGCAAGAAGCCGTGAACAATGATGTTGAACCAAGCATCCCGACTCAATTGCATGACTTGCTCCTTATCTTCAAAGTTGGGCGGATACTCTGTATGTTTGGCAACAAGAACAGCCAACGGTCGGAACAGCTGTGCTATCATCTTGGAGGCCAGAGCTACGTCTACCGCCTTCTCTCCTGTAGTGTCACCGCTGCTGACTATCAGCTCCAGAAGATGAGTCAGGTACGTTTCGTACAGTGGCGAGTCCTTCGGGATCCATGCCGCGAGCCTCATCCTAGCATCTGTGACCCCATTGAGAATGACATTATCACGTTTGGCTGTAGACTCATTTGCGATCCTCGCGTACAGTCTCGCAAGAGACCTCAACGTATTAGGACCACCAGAAATGCCTAGCGTCGCTGTCTCCACGATGATGCGAGCGTCGACGGCTGGGCTAATGCGTCCGACCTTTTGCACGAGCATGGAGAGGACAAGCGCTGTTATTTTCGGGTCATTGTACGCAGCAGCAATCGATACTATTGCCTGCACCACTGCGCCGTAGACTTCCGTCGTCTGCTCTTCGTCACTTATGACGAGCGATAGTTGGCTCCCAAGGGCTTGCTGAGATGCGTATGGAGTGGTCGAGCCGTTAATACTGCCTGCACCGTCGAGAAACGAGGTCGTGCCATTCGATCCTTCGGCAGTCGCGCTTGAGCTAAGAACGTTACCGAGATGGTATAGCGTGCTGATAACCATGTCCTGCGATAGGCGCTGAACGACTCTTGCCAGTGCTTCTCCAGCGACGGCTGCTGTCTGTGCCGGCAACCTTCCTTGGACCAAGATCCTGGGCATAGTTCGGCTGAAGCTCAAAGCTGTTGCAGAGGACGTACGGCTTAGAACGACCATAGACTTGAGTACGGTCTGCGCAAGTCCTTCATCGGCCATCTGAACAGGGTCAGACGTGATTGAGTCGAACCAAGATATGAGCAGTTCGTCGTCTGCAATGGATTCGTTGATAAGCGAGCAGCATAGATAGCTTCGCAGACTGCTGGCTTTGACTTCAAGCGCGAGACGTTGCTGCCACGCCGAGCTGACCTGCAAATAGTCCGCATCCGCCTCCAAAAGGTCCATCTCTTCGATAATGATATCGGTGAGCTCTTCGAGCATCTGGTCTCCGTAAACCAAAGATGATCGCTCGACCAAAGGTTGACGCTGCATTAATGTGTTCAATAATTTGGAGCTCGAGAGTGGCTCAGATCCAGACAGCAGCAGGACGACGCTCTCCTCGACGACACTCATGAATGCCTGTTGAAGTAGCATAGCGCCCAAAGGAGTGCCACGAGCAGCGTAACGTCGCGTCCATCGCTTCCATTCTTTCAAGGCATGCGAGTGGCCGTGGGCATTTCGAACGGCTGAAAGTGCTCCCTCTATGGAGACCATCAATTTCTCCGATAACAGGTAGCGAATCTTCTGGATGATCGAAAGCCTCTGGTCCGCGGTCCACACCTGTATATACTTCGAAACAGCCCTGAGTAGTCCAAGCAGAGAAACAGTCAGCTGTATAGCTGGCAAGGAGCGTTCCAGAAGACTCTGAGACGAGGATTCATCATCCTCGGACGCTGCCCACGCTGTCTTGGCTGCAGCCTTCGTGAGCTCCTCGATCGTATAGTCGATGCAGGCGAGGGCTTGCGCTCGCAACGATGGGTGGTTCAGACCAACTGCGAGCACAGCTGACGTCAGGTCAAATCCCAAAGTCTCCCAAGGCGGTAGATACTGTTGTACAGGCGACGGCCCAAGCCTCTGGCGATATGCTTCTGGTACATATGGACCCAGTTGGTGTAGTAGATCTTCCGCATCTTTCGTGGTTTGTAGCAACGGAGCTGCCCTGCACAATGCCACCAGTACCTCCAACTCCTTTACGCTCATGGGAACACTGGACGTTGCGATCGCACTCCTTTCCCCATTGACTGCTCCATTGGCATCTTTCCCTTTCCCCCTCCGACTCAATGAACACAGTCTGCTGATATCCTCTCCATCAACGTCACCGGCCGATGTCTGCGCCGAGAGTGCGGCCAACTTGTTCAAGGCATTGCGCCGGATGCCGTTGCGGCTGCTGCGGTCCCTCCCTGTCGACATCCTGTCGTTCATTCTAACGATGTGTTCGGGGTCTCAACTCCGTCTCATAAAGCAAAATCCATCTCCAGCGAGCATACTCCCTGTCACTAGATCGACGAATCGCGAAAGCTCGAAGCTCCACGAGCGCGCGTGTGCGCGAAACATGGGGAAGAGCTCCCCCAGCAAAAGTCGAGGCATGTAGGTGACATAAGTCCACGACATCTCACGAGGCAATTCAGACCTCACGTGCAATTCGAAGCCAGGAAACAAAGATCTACAAGCGTTCACTGGAGCAGAAAGATAGCGAACATGGCGCCCAAGAAGCAGAAGAGCCAGGCCGAGCCCCCACCAAAACCTGAAGCGTCACGCAGTGATTCGACGGGCTGGGACGCATCGCAGGAGCAGAGCAGCACGAAAATGTTCGACATGATGTCGAAGACCAACGACAAAGTGGGTACTGCTACCAGAATGAAAATTGTCAAGTGAGCTGACCTTGTTACAGGTCAAAGTCCGTCGGGATGCGCGCAAGAAGGCCATTATCATCTCGCAGAACGCACGTACGACAAAGCTGCGCGCTGATGTCGACCACGCGGCCCAGCAGTATGACGAGGAAGTGTAAGTCTCTCCAGTTCAGATGTGAATTGGAGTTACGGTCTCAAGCGGCATGATGGCATCGTCCATCGAAGTCCACGTCGGCGGCCGGAATTTGCAGCGACCAGCAACTGACTTCATCCCAGGCGAGCAGTCCGTCGTCCAGGCGTCGAGCATCTTCTCGAACTTGCTCAAAAGAAGCGCGAGATCGAGGCCAGGATCACCAAATGCCAGTCGGAGCTCGAGCAGGCGTACTTCTCGGCAGCGAAGCAGCTTCAGGTCGCTCTAGATGGACGTGCCGATGAGCTGGAGGTTTGAACTTTGTACGTGGTCAAAGAGTATTAGGTCGACCGGACGACGCGATGACTGCGGTTCTCGAGGATTGCTTTGTAGCTGATGGATCGCTGGAAGGCGCGAGAGATACCTTGTACGATTCGTTGCTGCTTTCGCGGAGACGACAATGCATCACAGTTCTTGCTTCCATGTAGTCTTCACGGAGGTCGGCCATGGAAATGCCTTCCTTAGATTTCGTCCTCGTATATAGGGTGGAGGAGATGTGACGATGGTGAAGATCAAAAGAAAGAGAGGACCCCAGCTTGCCAACCAACATCCCTGTCACTGCCCATCTCGGTGGCTCTAACCGAACTCTGTTCTCACCCTGCTCGGAGTTCTCTCCAACATCAGCACAATTTGACCTACCTGCTTGCAGCATCTTTAGTGACAGAAGAAGTCCAGCATACGGATCATCCTCGGCGCATTCTTATCGGGGATCACGATGTTCCAGCAGCACTAGGAATTCCGCTTGCAAAACCTCCGCGCGTCGCGTGCCACTCGTCGCTTGAGCCAAGTCCGCCATTGCAACACACCCCTACCGAACGGGAGGTACAGCGGAAGCATGGCGACGGCGGTGTCCAAGCGCCAGCAGGCCCGCAACGAACGACAGCTCCAGGAGCTCATCCAGAGCGTGCCCGGGAACGACAGATGCGCGGACTGCAGCGCGAAGAACCCGGGTTGGGCATCATGGAACCTGGGCATATTCATATGCATGCGCTGTGCGGCGCTCCACCGCAAGCTCGGCACTCATGTCAGTAAGGTGAAGAGTCTGAGCATGGACACCTGGGCGGCGGATCAGGTGGAGAGCATGAAGAAGGTGGGCAACGTCCAGAGCAACGCCAGATGGAACCCCAAAGGCGTGAGGGCGGATATACCAGTGGACGCGGACATGGTGGATTCGGCCATGGAGAGATATATCAGGCAGAAATACGAGTTGCAGACATTGTCAGACGGCACGCCAGCGGCGACAAGAAACAACACAGGCAGTACGGGGACCGGATCATGGAACGAAGAGCCTCCACCTTTACCTCCGAAGCCTAGCAAGAGGTTTGGATTCAATCTGCGAAGTGCGAGCTCGACTTTTTCTCGGTCAAAACCTGATAGGTTCACGCCTCCAATCTCGCCAACGTATACTGGAAGCGATAGATCTGCGAGCGGAGATATGCCCAGTCCACGCAAAAACAAGCCGAGTCAGTTATTCGGCATGAAGATTACAGGCGTGGGAAACAACTTCGATGCGAAACTTGCGACTCTTCGAGATATGGGCTTCAACGACAACAGGAGGAACTCGGAAGTCTTGAAGAGTACGGACGGAAATGTGGATAGGGCGGTGGAAACGCTGGTCCGTCTTGGTGAAGGGAGCAAAGCAGTTTCTGGAGCACCTACGACTGTTCCAAGGACGCTTACTCCTGTTTCCATGGCGAGTACGGGCGTTGCTGGGATTTCTGTGGAGACAACAAGACAGCCTGAGGCTAAGGTGTCCAACAACCCTTGGGAGATCAAGGAAGTGCCGCAGAGGGCCGCCACGCAACCAGTACCACAGGCTGCGGAGCTACCTCGAGCAGCGAGTGCCGGTCCTGTATCGAGCTCGTGGAATCCGTTCTTAGCTCAACCGCAGCAGCCCGCAGCGCAACCACAGCCAATTCTGGAGAACAGCTTCCAAAACCTACAAATATCGCAAACAGGGGCACAGCAACAGCAGCAGCCGTTCGCATATCAACCAACAGGTCCACAGCCATTACAGCAGTACCAGGGCAATCCCTTTCAGCCGCCTGGGCAGCAACCCCAGGCGATGGCAAATCCTTGGCAACCTCAGCAGCAACCATATCAATCCTTTACAACAGATTCGATATATGCGCAGCCCCAACCACTCGCGGCAATTGAGCGTCAGCAGACAAGTAACCCATTCCTTCGGTCCACGAAGTCGCAGACCTTCCAGCCTAGCAACCCGTGGGTCACGCAATCTCAGCAGCCGCCACCACCAATGCCGCAACAGCCGCACCCTTGGTCGATGCAGTCGCAGATTCAAGCTCCAGCAGTTCAGCAAACGAGCAATCCGTTCGGCGCAGCTCCGATGCCATGGCAACAGCAGACGACGTCTTCTCCAGCTCCTATGTTCGGGCAGCAAGAGTACTTCGCACAACAGCAGAATGCTGCTCCGCAGCCTCAGCTTCAGCAGTCCCAACCCGCGCACACGCAGAACTTCTGGCCTCAGCAGCAGCAGCAGCAACAACCTATGCCGCCTCAGCAGACCGGTATACCTCCGCCACAACAGCAGTACCAGCCTCAATATAATCAGCAACAATATTATCAGCCAGCGCGACATGACAAAAGCTCCATACTAGCGCTCTACAACATGCCGCAAATGTCGTCCCACCGTCCACTACAGACGCTACAAGAGGATCCGACCTCCCAACCCCAGCCGGCATTCGAGCAACAGCCTGCTCCGCCACAAAGGTCTGTCACAATGCCTATCGGCAACATGAATCCGTTCATGGCGGGCGCTCCGATGGCTGCACCTGGTCCTCCACAGACTATGACCACGCAAGGTGTGCGGCACGTGAGCAACGAGAGCGTGGACTTTCAAGGGATGGGAGCGAGTGGGAGGCATAGCCCTGATGCATTTTCGGGTTTGAGTGCGCGGTATATGAGATGAATTTGAGATGGAGGGATGGCGTTGCATAGCGGTTTTGTTTCAGCGTTCGCTGGACTATGGGAGCGTTCATCGCATCAGTGCTCGACACGTCGGCACCCAGTCCGGCTTGATCGAAGGAGTTTGAGCTTGCTCGCGAAGGCGGCGTTGAGTGGCGCCTGTGTATCAATGTATCATGATGTTGTTCACTACCTAAAGAAGTTTCAAGAATCCCCAAGCTTCCTTTCATCCTGCTCCATCATCGCTACGTAACCCTGCAATGATTCTGACGGTATGTACATCCCTTAAATAGTCCTCCTGCACCACGGTCCGCATCCGAGGATGGGAAAGTGCAGCAGGGTGGAGGGGAGGCGGTGCTGCTTACACCTAACCCGTGGGTCGTTGTTTTGCCACGTATAACGAAGTTAGCTTGGAGGCTGTGGAGCAAGAGCCAGAAAGCAGGCATATTGTGGTATTGGTGCTCGTATCCGAGATGGAAGCTTGATGAGATGCTGGACTGGAACAATGGCGAGAGAAAACGGTAGGACACGCGTGCGTTGTCTTAAACCTAGTCGTAGGCTACACAGACCTGCTGCTCGATATACCATGCTCGATGGTTGATGGAGCGCATCTCATCAATGGCGATGACGGTTGTGTTGTAGAACGGACGAAGAAAACTCGTGAAGTCGTCAAGTCGCGAAATCAGATTTCGTTAGCTCTATGCACAGACAGCACCGAGGGCTTGGCATCGATTCGACCTCCGACCTCGACCGCTTCTCCTCCTTCTTCTTTCCTCACACTTCAATACCGAACGCATATAATCAACCGCACTTCCGCTTTAGATGGACTTGTTGGTCATATTGCCGTACAAAAGCAAACTTCTCGAGGCGCTTTTAGGCTCTTCTGCCGGCTTTCCCATGGCGGTGCGAGTCACCTGCGTTTTTGCCTCACAATCCCTCGTTCTCAAAGATGGGAGTCCTCCAGACTGGTATAATTGCAATAACTATTGAGATGGACCTATCCATAATGGTGAGTATAGCAAGTCTAATATGCGGTAAGACTCAATTCCACATTGACGGGTCTCTATCTGCCTCTCCCCGTTCTTGTGTTTCTGCCGCAAAGCACTGTAACACCGAGAGCAGTTATCGGTTCAACATCTCAGGGTTGGCTCCTCACCAATATCCCGCAAATATGCGACCAAGTCGGCCGCAGCTCCTGTACAATGCATTGGCCTGCTCGAACACGATTTCCACCCCACTCAAGACTACAGATGCTGATGCTGACGTCGTCTCAACCTCGTGGGCTGATGCTCCTTCTTCAGGGGCATCATACCATCGGTCGCATCGCGAGTTGACACATTCAAGCTCTTCCTTACAGTCGGCGAATAGACACTGCGAGTGGTCAACCTTGCTGCCAGATAGTCTTCCCTGCTTCTCCTGGAACATCGTGAGATCCGTTACAGTCGCATCCATGTCCGCCTCCGTCGCTGGCTGGTAACACAAGTATCGAACACCTTCTCCGAACGTGCGAAGCAGCTCGTCCTTCGTTTCACCACTCACGTCGACCTCGACCTTTGCCGACTTAGGAACACACTCCACCACGGCCGTGATAGGATTATCAGGCCTCTTGTCTGCGATAGGACTGACAATGACCCTTGTCCGTACTGGTTGCCCGCCAACGAGGAAAGGGACGTTCTTGCATCGATCTCTCAAAGTGGCAACGATGCGTACGTGCTCCAGGCTCGTCATCTGCTGCAGCGGTCGAAGGTCCGCAACACCTTGACATATTCCGCCGATCTCGAGCACCGTGATGATCAACAGCCGCTTCACCCAGGCTGTAGGCAAGAGTCTTGGTGGCAGAACGAGAAGGCCACCAGCCGTATCCCGGTATAGCGACGCCTCAAGCACGAAGGTGCGGTCTCCGAAACAGGCGTCTAGGATTTCCTCTCGCATCCGCTGGCATACGTGCAGTAGGTTGGTGAACTCTTGGGAGACTGCGTTGGGTCTCGTGAGGCGTCCAGGGCTTCTGTACAGGTACGCATAGCGCTCGGGGTTGCGAGCCTCTGGACTGTGGCCAGTCGGCTTCGTCCTCTGGAGGAGCCAGTCGTCTGGGTCATCGACTGTCAGGTACTCATAGATCTTGAGACGAAGCCCAGTCGGAAGGCGTAGAGTGGTGATGAGGCGTCGGCGGGCGGAACAGATGGATCGGAAGGCTCGCGAATCACCAAAGGACTGATTTGTAGGATTGGTTGGGATTTGGGGTCGACGTGCGACTTGGCTTCGTTATGCCAGCGGAGGTAAACAAAGGAGTCGGCCATACTGGCGAAGGTGCAGATTTGTGACAAGGTGGAAGGGGTGTTTCGTGAACCGCAGAACTGGTTTTGCAACAGCTGCGAAGAGTTGCCGGCTTTGCAGATGTTCTTCGTGAAAGTGACGGAAAGGAGTTATCAACGTAGACCAGCGCAGTCGTGGTTCACCAACGAGTGAATGCGGGCGGAGTCGGATTGCGTGTGGGTGAATGTTCGATATCTACACTCTGTTTGCTTGGGAAACATGGCAATCGGTGGAGCGGCGTTTTGCTTTCAGGTTCAGTCGGTTGATTGCAATCTGCCGCTACTACATGTAACAAGACGTGGAAATCACTTTCCCACCTTACTGAACGAAAAGTGAGCGAGCGTAAGAAGAGGATCAGGTTGGTGTAGAAACATGCATGTTTATCATATGTCCATATGTCTGAGTCCTATTGGCTGAAACGCCAAGCGCGCTAGCGTATGTTCACAATTCTCGTGAAAGCCGATCACATGAGATAAACCCTCGAGTGCTTCTGACGAACTTCCACGGATTCGAAACTCGAGAACGGAGTACAAATCAGAGACTCTTGACTGTCATTGGCCACAACATAATCTGCGCTAGCGTTTGTTCGATCTTCTGTGATTTTGACGTATCCAGAGCGTTTCACAGAGGTATATAGCTGGGCCGGAGCGTCGAGAAGCTCTCAGGACCGGCCTGACCTTGATCTTCTCCGTGTCGGAAACACTGGTGATGCCACTACAGTCAAAGCTGAAGGTCCCTTCTCACGCTCTGAAGTTCGAGAGGGTGCTCATATGCACCACTCATTCTGCCGAGCTGTCTCGCAGCCCGCTACTTCTTCCGCCTCCCCTTCAACACCACCTTACCCAATAAAGAGTTGGGTAATAGCCGCTTGTAAGCGCACTCCATCATCGTACCGCCAGAGCCACATGACAGCTCCCGAACTACTGACAGTAGGACTGATGGAGAAGAGACCCGCCTGCTAAGCCTCCAAGTACAGGTGGATGCGAAGCTGCAGGGCAGCAAGCGTGGCAATTGGTGGAGACATTCCGATGTTTGTGGGTAAGAGCCATGCTGCATTTCGACCGTAGACCTCAGGTGGGTGTTTCTTCATACGAACCTTTCATCTTTCGTACCTACCTTACCCTACAATTCTCATTCTTCTACGGCTCTCACGAAACAGCAACACACACCAGAGAAAAGAACACACCTTGACCGCACCCCACCCCACCAAAAGCCGCCCACCATGGCGCCCACAGCAATCGAAGAACCTGCCACCAACGGCCAAACAAACGGCACCCTCAACGCCAAAGCCCCAACCTTCACCCCCGCCGCCGTCCACCCCACCACAACCACCCACCACGCCTCCACCTCCGCCGAAGCCATGTCCACCGAATCCTCCTACGCCGCCCACAACTACCACCCCCTCCCCAATGTCTTCGCCCGCGCCTCCGGCTGCAGCGTCTGGGACCCGGAAGGGAAACACTACCTCGACTTCCTCTCCGCCTACTCCGCCGTGAACCAAGGCCACTGCCACCCCGCGCTCATCGCCGCGCTGACTGAGCAAGCGGGCCGATTGACCTTGAGTAGTCGTGCGTTTTACAATGATGTGTTTCCGAAGTTTGCGGAGAAGATTACGAGTATGATGGGGTTTGAGATGGTGCTACCCATGAACACTGGCGCGGAGGCGGTGGAGACGGCTGTGAAGGTGGCGAGGAAGTGGGGCTATAAGGTTAAGAAGATCCCGGCTAATAAGGCGCTCGTGTTTGCTGTGCAGGAGAATTTCCATGGGAGGACTTTTGCGGCTATTACTATGAGCACGGATCCAGAGAGCAGGGAGAACTACGGCCCTTACCTTCCAGGCGTCGGTTCCGTGTGTCCCAAGACGAATAAGCCGATCCCGTTCAACGACATCCCAGCCCTGGAAGCCTCGTTCGAAGCTCACGGCCCCGAGACCGCGGGGTTCCTAGTCGAGCCTATCCAAGGCGAAGCGGGGATCGTGGTGCCGGATGAGGATTACCTGCAGAAAGTGCGGGAGCTGTGCACGAAGCACAATGTTTTGCTTATCTGCGATGAGATTCAGACCGGCATCGCTCGCACAGGAAAAATGCTTTGTCATGAGTGGAGCGGGATAAGACCGGATCTCGT
>JAABUW010001706.1_pt1 | contig 35493 bp, 47 predicted proteins | sample 5560081 | NCBI WGS metagenome assembly JAABUW01 (sample SAMN10711882, study PRJNA513363) | rock metagenome | isolation source: Antarctica rocks | place: Antarctica: Victoria Land, Knobhead sud | reverse complement strand
GGTTTCCGCTTCCATGGTTAAGCAGAGCGTAGAAATTGATATCTCTATTAGGTGATCGATATTATCGAAACAGTTTACCGAGGCGCTTCGAAGGGACGAGGTTTGGTCGTGTCGCCAAAAGGTGGGCGTCAGATGTCTCTTCGTCGTTGATAAAGTCTGATGGACGCGCTCGCAGACTATTCGACACGGCATAAATACTAGACGCTCATCCCATCGTATCGCTCAAGCCATGGCTATGCAACACTGTGGCACAGGTCAGGTCGAGTCAACTGAATGAACCCTTCTGCTTGAGCAGATTCCTGATCTCGCCAAACACTCTGACTCAGTCCTCGGTAGTTTACTCGTGTTTTTGTCTTCATGGCACGGCCCGGCTTGTTGAAACTGGCTTAGCGGCGGCGCTCCCCGCCTAAAGTCCAGAAGCCATCATCCTAGCTCTCTTGCTCGCTATCCAAAAGTTTATTTGGGCAGGCGGACAGGCAAAACCCTCTCTGTGGAAGTTTATGAGCCTAGCAAAAGAGGTACGCTTACCTATTCCTCTACCTGTGGATGCCACTCCTGACTGGAGGATGCTGTGCATTTCTTGGACTCCAATAGAGGCGAAGAAAGCTGACCATGGTAAGATACTACTAGGCTTATCAATCTCTTCCTCGTGATTTGAAATGATGCTCATCACTCTTGCTGCAATGGTAAGTGATCCCTTCCCTTTCCTTCAAGTCCTCGAGCTGAGCGAACCCTGAGCGGTGCCCTAAAATCTCCGCCTGATCCCTCCCATGTCGGCCGCAATATCCTCCTCCTCGTCCGACCCTCCTGCCAAGGACCGTAAGAAGTCGGCTCACTGGACGGACGCCGATACCGATATCCTCATCACTCTCCTTCTGCGGTACAAGGACTCAGGCCGGACTGCGGACAACGGGTTCAAGCCGGAGGTCTGGAGGGAGGCTTCGGGTATGCTTGAGGGGACGACTTTTATGGGCGGACCCAAGACGCCAGAGGCTTGCAAGAGCCGATGGCAGCGGGTGAGTCGCTCGAGCTCTCCATGAATCGCGAGCGGTCCTCAGATCTTTCATGTCAAGTATCAGCTGATATTCGTGTGCAGCTGCAGAGGGACTTCAAGGCGGCCAAGGAGATGGAGGCGCTACCTGGCGTCTCGTGGGACAGAAAGAATCATCGCTTGTCTGCTTCGCAAGACGCCTGGGACGCTGCGGAGAAGGTCAGTCGCGGAGCTATGATACTGAACTGCGAAATTGACAGCAGCAGCAGCAGACCGACGCCTACAAGTACCAGAAGATCCATTTGCCCAGCTACGACTCGCTATGCATCCTTTGCGTACCCGACGACACCCGCGGTCGCATTCGAGGAAAACCTCGAACGTCTATGGCGTCCGTCAGCGACAGCTCCAGCATGCTGTCGCTCTCCGTCAGCAGTGGACACGGGCAGGGGCAGGTCACAGGCATGGGCAACGAGGGCGGTCCTTCTCACATGTCGCACGGACACATGGAGATGCGGCAAATGATGGAGCAGGACACGGGGATGTTACGCTGGGAGGGAGATGAGGACGAAGGGGGAGGCCAGTTTGAGGCTTCTTTCACGATGCCTGATGGGGTGGGTGACAGTCTCCCTGTTAGCTCATGCTGATCCGGACGTATCATGCAGAGTCAGCACCCCTTCACTATGCCTCATGCGCAAAAGCGACTGCCTTTCGACACTTCTCTCCTTGCTGGGCCATCCACCCAGCCCATACCAATGTCTCAACGGCCGAGTCCAACGAAGAGGTTACGCCCAACCAACCCACCACCTCATCGATCTCAGCCATTGACTCAGCAAGCACATCCCGCATCCACTCATATGACCTATCACATCCCCTTACCTCCTTCTGGCCCATCACGGTCTCCCGACTTCTCTACCTCCTCCTCATCACTTCTCGACACGTCTCTGCTGCCTTCCCCGCATACATCGCTGGGTATGCACGTCGCTCCGCCACCCCAGCCTCAACTTCCATCGTTCAAATCGTATATCCCACCCTCAATTCCCACCAGCTCACTCTCGGCCGAGGTGTACGCAGCCGGTCTAAGCGAAGCGCAGAGACGGACGGAGGCGCTGCTTCAACTTCAAACTCAGGACTCAGACTTACGAGACGAGGATCTGCTGGAGATTATGGCGGAGTTCGAGGCGAATGTGGCGGCTGCTGATACGTATCTCGCTATCAAGAGGGATGGGCTGAGGAGGATGTGGTTGACAAAGCTGGTGAGACGGCGGAAGCGGTGAGGGGAGAAGATGGAGCGAAAGTAACGTCGCTGGACCTCGGGGATGCCGGTCCGCTTTGACGAGCACTTTCTCACCAAGAGATTACGAAAACGGCGGCGTTGAGTCGTCAGAAATCGCCAGGACTGAATAATTGTCATTACTCTACACTGTGATTTTTTTCTCATTCCCGGGATCCCTATGCTCGCTACATGTGATGCTATGCATGGATAGGCACCCAAAAATGCTATCATGATGTCGAACTCCTCGCTCAAGCTCTCGCTCAGATTGACAATTCAAGCCGTTCCGTTCGGCGCCTTCTCGCCGAGGGCCGCACCAGTGTCTTCGCAAACCATGAGTGCCGCCCCCTGCGGCTCCATCCTGGAGTAGTAATTATCCACACTGAAGCTCCATCAGCTCGATGCGATCCCTATTCCTTGAAATACTCACGTCTCACCGGCGACGAATCCCAAGCGCTCGTAGAACCGCTTGGCCCCCTCGTTCCCCACCTGGACGTGCGCCATCGCTCGCCGCACACTTTTTCTCGCCGGATGAGTGGGGAGTGACCCCCGGCTATTGGTCTTTTCGGTGGATGGTAGGGGTGGAGGTGGGGGTGAAGGTTGGAGGGCGGCATGGAGGGCAGAGGTGAGGAGGGCGGTACCGAGGGATTGGGAGCGGTAGGGCGCGAGGATACTGTGGTAGCATGAGTCAAAGCTGGGGTGAGAATCGCTCGGTGAGACACTGTCCTCGAGGGAGGCAGCTGGAAGGGTGGACGTACCCGAGGGTGAGGATCACGAGGGTCGGTGGTTTCTCCTTGGAAGTCGAGGCGAGACTTTCGAAACGACAGCATATGCCTCCGACCGGGATATCGCCGTAATATACTACGTTCATCAGCTTCAACCCTCAACATACAAGGGGAATGCGTACTGAGCTTATTGATGTCGTCCAAGCTGGGATCCAAGACCTCCTTGTAGAACTTGTCAGAGTAGACGATAGGTATGACCACACGATTGATCTTTCTCAGAGTACCCGACTATAAAAGCACCATCACCTTGTGCTCAAGCTTTGGTCAAAGGGTGGAACACACGTTATTGGGAGTGAGGCTCGTGAGTGTGACTTTCGGTTTAGGTCGTATCTTCTTGGACGAACCATTGAGACGGACGGGTTCGAGTTCGCGCTTTGGAGGGCGGAAAGAGTCGAGATTGAGCGGAGAGGAGACGGTGGGGGTGGTGGTGAAAGTTGGGGCTGGCATCGGGGGGAAAAAAAGGGGAGTATCGGTCAAAGTCAGGACTTGTAAAGGAGAGGGAAGTCATGTTCAAGTTTCCGACGGGATTCCAGGGCGAAAGAAAACGGTTCAGCTTCCCATGGTCCACTCTTGTTGCGGAAGCTCGATTCACAGGGAGCCATCGCTGGTTTCCGTAAGCCAGATGAGCTCGGTGAGAGATTTCAGGATGCAGAGTTCGTATCGTTTGAGTTTTGAACCCCAGGATTCGGTGTTGATCTTGGACAAGCCGTCATCCAACCCGTCGTCATCACCCTGCTAGCCTTCACCTTGGGGTATCACTACCGCTCCTACTCGCTTCCCAGAACTCAATCCCCTAGCTCCATCACATCATCATGGAAGGCGTCAAGCTCTTCCGATTCAGTCGATGGCACCGACACCGATTCCGACGCCGAGGACGAATCCGCCGCTCTCACATCCGACATCGCCTCCCTCAAAGCCAACGCGACCGAAGAAGTCAAGCTTGTTCTGGTAGTGAATGACTCGCTCAAGATGGCCAAGGGTAAAATAGCGGCGCAAGCTGGACATGCGACTCTGGCTTGTGCGATGTTGGTGAGGGAGGTGAATCCAAAGGTGAGTGGTTTTGGGGCGCCGAGGGGAGAGAGCTGATGTTGCGCAGTTGTTTCGGCGCTGGCAGCAGCAGGGGTGGGGGATCTTACGCTCCTGTGGAGCGAGGAGATACTGATGATCGGTGTGATCGTAGACAGCCGAAAATTGCGCTACGATGCGTAGACACCGAAGAGCTGGAGGCGTTGGCGGCTCAGGCGAGATCCCGGAGTCTATGCGCGAGGACGATCCAGGATGCGTGAGCTATCCCGACTTCTAATGTATTGAGTCCTGATGATTGAGCTAGTGGTCGTACACAGGTGGCACCTGGTTCCCGAACGATTCTCGGTATCGGACCGCAAGTACTGCCCGTACGGAGGTATGAAATGCTCACAGGGTATAGGGGTCCTGCGAAGCTCATCAATCAGGTGACGGGGAAATTGCGGCTCTTGTGATCCTCGATGATCGTCTGTGTAATGGGATGGGCGGAATAGACGGCGCTGATGTGGCACAACAGGTGACATGCATTTTGTGATTATGAGCTGGATTGGACAGCTAAAAAAGGTGACGACGTTCACTGATATTCGCAATGCTCCTCCGCGCCGTGAGAGAGGGCCGAGTGACTGACCAAGGCAGTTCTGACCAAGATTTGGAGCTGCTCGTCAGGTCCGAAATTGAACTGACAAGCACTGAATCTATGCATGATGCGCAAGGTCACGGCAACAAGCTGCAAGTCCTATGGTAAGGAGACATCAATTATCGATGATCAAGGAACAACTTAGGTGGCAGGACAAGGTACTGATCGTGGCATCAAATAGCCATGCAGCAGAGGCACAACAGACGGGAAAGAACGCTGAACATGCGGTGCGGATAATCCGCTAACTACAAACGGGCGGCCCGCCTCTCGACTAGTGCGCCGGCGTGCCTTGTCGGGTGCTCGGCGGGAGGTCGCTGCTTGGAAACACGGGACTCGCGACGGCCCGTTTCATCAGACTCGCCCAGTTCGTACGATAGGACCGAACGTGTTCCGCCGAGCGCGTCTTCCCCTCGATGGCGAGCGACCCATCGCAACCTCCGGCGAGACGACGTATGTGACTTGCGGAGAAGCGGGATTTGCGGTCGTCGTCGGAGTCGGGTCCGGGTCCGCGCTCGTCGAGACTGGATCTTCATTTGCAGCAACAGCGTTTATGGGCGAACATCGATTGCTCAGGCGAAGCGGAGACCGCGCGAGGTGTAGGAGTGGCTCAAGCAAAGGTGGAGAAGAAGGATGTTGCGAAGATCCGACCATGGCAGGGGCCGACGAGTCATGAGCCTCCCCTAGACCTTGATACGGAACTGCGGCGATAGCATCGTACTGTTGCTGCGATATGGCCCGCTCCGCAGGCGCGGCGATCCGACCCTGACTGCGACCACGATGTTGGCGCGCCTCGCTGTGACTGCGATCCGTGACCGCCTGCATCTCGTCCCAGATGGCCTCTGGAATACGAATCGTCATCATCGCGGCCGAGGCCAGGTCGGAGACCGGATGAGGACCCAGCATGCTCTCACTCGGTGAAAGATGTCTCGATCGAACGTGTCTTCTTATCCCCTCCGCCGGGGGAATGATCGGATCCAGTTGGCTACATTCTCCATCGACACTTGATACAGAGCGTCATAATTGGCTTCCTCCATGAGCGACTGCAATTCCGCAAAGGTCGCCGTCACCCCTCCCTGCGGAATGGAAGTTTCGATGAAGGCAGAAGGCAGAAGTCTCGTAGAGGCTGTCACACGGGGATAGAGGTATTCGAAGCTGACGTGGGCAACTTCGGGATCGGCGGATATGCAGTCCGCATACCGTCCCAGGTCCTGGCCGGTTGGCTCGACTTCGTGGTCTAGGCGCAGCGAGCTTCTATCAGTCCTCGCGAGGGAGATCTCGCTCTCCTCATCGGAGACTACATGAGCTCTGCGATATTCCGGGAGGAAGACCGCTGGTCCAGATCTCCTCCTCCGGATCCACCAGTGCACATACGGTACCAGTCTCGGCGGATAGGTCTCGGCAAAACCGGGAACAAGCATCCGCACGCGAGCAAAGTTCATCGTGTCCTCGTTGTACCTTGCATCCCAGATGCCGATGTCGGTCCACCGTCTTGAGCGAACGCAAGCGAGGTCACCAGATCTCCGTGGCACAGAATCAGGGTCGCAGAGTTCAGCCATGGGGATGAAGACCTGTGAGGGGTGGAGTAAGGGTGGTGGCGCGGGAGGGCGGTCGATAGGATCGGAGACAGGGCTGGCTGAGCTGATCGGTCACAGGTAGTCGTTCGCTACGAGAGGAGAAGACGGCGTCAGGCGAGGTATTCGGAGTACAGCTTGGCGGCAGGGGCGGGGATTCAGGCGATATTCTCTGGCCACAGAAGGCAGTAGGATCAGCTGGGGAGTATGCGCTCGCGGTCGTGGCGATTTGTTCCCGGGGAAGGTTTCCGCTTCTCGAAGGGTTCGTGTTCTTGTTCGTCGCTGTTGATCACGATCGTTTCGCCCTCGGATGTTCACTCGGGGAGACACATTTCCCGGCCCTTCCCTTTCCAGTCGAACCCGAATGTAGTCGTCGGTGAACGTCGGTGATGACTTAGAGTGATTTGGACTAATGACCTCGAGCCTCTAACAGGGTCTGGGAGGGATAATCCCAGGACTAGGAAATTCCGGAATATCTACGTGGTAGAGGGAGGGACTCGGATGCTCGAGCTGAAGAAGATCAGGGTGGGGAAGAGCCAGAGGGAGAGTAGAAGCTGAGAGGGAGCTCAACTGAGGCTGATTCTCCGGTTGAGCTCTAAAAGGTATCAGTTTATCGAGAAGGGGTAGGAAGGGGTAGCAGCTTACACCGGCGGGGCCTTTTGCTGCTTCCCCTTGGAATTCAGCGCACCCATCACGATATCTAGCGGCAGGAAACGTGCGGGAAGACTGATAGAGCTTGGATCCTCTCCTTGGATCCTCTCCTTGGATCCTCTCCTTGAATCCTCTCCTTGGATCTGACAGGGGAAGAGAGTACAGGAGTTGCGGGCACAGGAGCAAGCACTCAATAGGTCAATGTGGAGGACTGCTACAAAACGGTAGATGAAGTTCAAGGAGAAGAATGGCGTGTCATGAGAATAATATAGGGATGAAGTGGACTAAATAAGAGACTGGGAGTGAGATTTCAGGCATTCAAGAGCGAAAATCAGTCGCATTCCTCGATCCCTTTGTTTCAGATTTCAGCGGGTTCAGATTTGCCTCGGAGCCAAGGAGACCGACCTGCAGTGGATTTCGATAGCGTAGTGTACGGTCGATGAGAATGCTTCTAGCGAGACCTTTGACAGAAATGAAGTCGAGAAGGGAATTCGTCCGACAGCAAGGAGAAGAAGGTAAAGGGGTGGAGGTTTCAGGGGCAAGCTTCGACGATTTCTACATGCATCATACATTGCAAGCAGCTCGGCAAGATCGTATCCTGAACGCCATCTCCCTCTTCTTTCCCATCCCGCGCCCGTCATGTCAAGCTATGCCAGCGACCTCTGGTCAATTTTGACGTCTTATCGACCCAATCCAGTGCGTGATCGTCAGTACGCGGCTAGGCACCATTCCTTGACAGCGACTGATGCCCACAGCGCAGGGCTCAGCCGGTACGGTTCGGTACATTCGAGGCAACCTACCTTCCTGCTGGATATGGTGTGAGACGACCTCGTACAGACCGCGAAGCGCAGCGGTGAGTCCTTTTCTTCCTTTCGCTATTAAGAAAGTAAATCTTATATGGTCGGGCCCATCGATTGTCCCGCCGAAGTGATGACCTTAATTAGACTCTGACTCGCTCCTTGAGCTCTGGAGAAACGACATCAGTCAAATGCTCTCTATCTACCCTGATCCGCTCCCGACCGTCCTCCCTCTTACCCCAAGCGGCTTATGAGACTACGCTGACCGGGACAGACTGTACAACCACATCCGAACGGTCGCGTTCTGGCTCGACGCTGCGCCCCTTCTCTCGGATCTAGGCTTACCATTCCGAGTGAGTCACGCCTTCCCTTTGACCGAGCTGACTGGGAAGGCCGGGTTAGATGACATCATCTCTCTTGTCCCGCTTTATGGCGATATCGTCTCCGGCATCTTGCAACTCTACCAAGTCTGGCTATGTTTCGTATTTGGCGTCCCTCTTCAAATCCTCGGCTACATGGTGCGTTAACCAAATCGGTCTTAGCTGATTCGAGCAGCTCTTCAACGTGATCGCCGACGTGCTGGTCGGCATTGTCCCTCTCATCGGTGACTTCCTAGACAACCTTTTCAAATCCAATCTCCGCAACCTCGCCCTCCTCGAAACATGGCTACTCACCGACCCCTCCGCGCAAATGTACCACATCCTTCTTATGCCCGAATCGAATGACTTTGTACCGAAGCCGAAGAGCGCGACCCGGTTCTCGACTAGCTGGTTTGGAGGAGGAAGTAGTACGGCGGAGGATGCGGAGAGGGAGAGGGAGAGGGAGACGGGGAAGATCAGGGCCACGAGGAGGATGGGGAGGGATGAGGGGGAGGTAAAGGAGGGCAAGGGGACGAGGAGCAGGGCGGATCCTGTGCATGAGCCGGTGGATTAGCGACTGTTAACGAATTTTGGATCAATCACGATATCCGGCATGAAATATACGAGACATGATAAATCGGTATCCCTGATCTGCATGCAAATCGACCTGATCTGAGGTATACCGTCTGATCGTCTATTATGCTCCCCGTTGAAGCTCTTGCCCCATGCACCATGACCGTTAGATGGGCCGCATCTATACCCCCTCGATCCCCCCATATTCAGACTCCACCCCTGGCTCCATTAGACAAGCATGTCCGATGATCAGAACACTGGATGACCCAACGAGCCAGAAGAACGTAGAAACCGGAGCAGCCAGCCACAACAGCGGAAGTCCTAATGACTCGATCAGCTTTCTCGGGTGGAGAAAGGGTAGACTCACCGATGAGAAATAGACCGCCATAGAGCGATTTTTGCATCTGCTCGGGTCCTACATCGCCGTTAGCAAACATCCCCCATGTTGATTTCCCCCCTTCCATATGGTAAGAAAGGGCAGGAACTGACCAAACTTGTTGATGGCTGCAAAACCGCCCGCCAGGAATCCTAGGGCGACAAGAAGCCAGTAATTTGTGATTCTACCAGGTTATCAGTCCAGAATCTTGACTCTCCGCGGGGCGGAAAGAATACTCACAAGGCATAGATTGCGAGGACGGCGATGACAAGCAGGTAATTGCCCGAGAAGTGCCGGCTGTTGTAAGTAATTCTCTGCGGGGATTCGTAAGCAGTGGCGGATACGATGATGGACTGTTCTTGGCTGAGGAAGGAAGAGAGCACTCACAGACGTCGCTTCGTTCAGGTCTTTTGGTCGCGATAGCTGGCGATGATCGAACTGCTCTTACGGTCAGAACAGGAACAATCAGATTATGATGGGAACCCTCACGAATTCTGATGGAGGTTTGAGCGTCGAAAGTCTCGTTTGCTATGAAGAATCAGCTCAAGCCGCTCAGGATGACAATGTCCTTCGTCCGGGTGTTGAGAAGACGCGATCTCGACTCACGCGGAAATTCCGAGCCAGGTCTCCGGCTTTGAGAACATATTCCATGATGCGGTGGCTGTTTGTGGAAACTTAGGCTTGAGTAAACAGATAGAAATGGTTCTGCATGATGTGTATATGAATACGGTCTTTCCAGCGCACCGCCTTCGAGTCCGCTTTCCCACGGTAGACCTGTCTCGTGTCCCCCCCCTGTGAATCATTTCCCCCGCATCGTGAGCATCAGAAGCTATCTCACAATGATCCGCTCAAATCCCACTGCAATCCCCCTCCGCTCATCTGACATCAAGCTTCTGCAGGCCGAGCTTGATAAACGAAAGCCAGCTCCCGCGCCAACCACCGCTGCGACTGAAGCTGGACCAAGTGATTCAATGGGCAAGGTGGCAAGCAAGGAAGGGTACAACGCTGTCGAGGAGGGGAAGAAGGAACGACAGGGGAGGAGCGTGGCTGAGCGTATCGGGCTCTGATTTGGAAGGGGAAAGCAACATGAACGTGAGCGAGCCCTCGTCCCTGCCTAATGTTGAGCTGAAGCAAAGTATGACAGGTAACGACATTATGAGACGACGACCTAATAACCCCGGCGTAATCGCTCAATCTCTCTCCTTTGCCTCTCGATGACCTCCCTTCCCTCCTTCAAATCAATCAGCAAAGGTGTCACCGCTCGACGTATCTCATTCTGGGAGGGGACACATGTATCAGCATCATCAGCCCACAGCACGAGTCGTACCTTGAGGTTTCGACCCATTCTCAGCATGTCCAGCTGGAGATTTGCAATTTCTCTACGCGTCTCCTCCATCGTGAAATCATCATCTCGCTCTCGGTGAAGTATTGCAGCGCGGCTCGGTGGCCGAAGTGCCCATGCAAGATCGAGCTCGAGCTCATCCTGCCTATGTGAAGGTGATGGCTCTTCGTCCTCCTCAACGATCGGTGCTGTTACCATCGCTGCACTCGACGGGCGGATGGCAGAAGAAGAAGGAGCAGAGGGTCCTGAAGACGAGCGAATTGCAGATCGTCGGGGACGTTTGGCTGACGATGGCACAGAGACTGCGCGATTTCTCTCCGGCTCTTCATGGAGATCCACTGCTTTCTTTGGCCGCTCGAGGGTGAGTGTTCTGGCTACCGCATCGGCAGTCCGAACGACGGCCTTGTCTTTCCCCTTGTGTGTCCCGTGCAGTGAGATGGGCGGAGAATCTACATTCCCCGCGTTCCGTAGCTCGCCTAGGACCGATGACCGCCGAGTCGAAGTGGCAGATGCAGCAGGGACGAGGGATGGGTGAGAGCTCTTGGCCTGAGGGATGTCAGGCTGGGGTGGGGAGCGGAAGGCAGAGCCTTACAAGTGTAGGTAAGACTTGTAATCCCGTGATCGGCTCCTCAAGCTTGATCTCCACTGCCTCCTTACTCAGCGCTCTCAGATCCTTGACGAGCAATGTCCCTTTCGGATGTGATCAGCTTGTTTGCCCAAACTGACTCTGGTTGAACCCACCGTCCTTCGTCCAGCCAGCGAGCGTCGCTCCGTTCATGAAGCTCACACCTGCCAACTCCTGGCCGAAATCCACAACCTTCGACGCGCTATGCGTCGTCAACTCGTATTCGAGCTGAATTGAACGACGAACCTGTTGGGGTTTTCCAGACCGACCAAAGCCACCTCTCTGCCATCCCGTCGCAGCACAGCACACAGCCCTCCCTTCCGCTCAATTACCGGACTAAACGCTATGTCTACCACCTCCCGTGGGCTAGTGCTCGAAAATGGGTGAGTCTCGATCGTGTGGAGTGTGGGGAGTTTCACGAGCGTCAAGTAGCCTTGTGTCGGAATGACGAGGGTGGATGGGAGAGTCGGTGAGAATGTCATGCACGATTTGATGGGCTGATACGGTAAGCATCATCCCCTTTGAACTTGACGGAGAGAGCGACTCACACCTCGAGCCTCCTCACCGAGAGGAACGATTAAGCGTGTCCCAGTCTGCTGATCGTACACCACGACGTCCCCGGTATGAGACCCCAGCGCGACCATTCCCCCATCCCCACTTCCGGCTGCTGCAGTAATCCTTCCCATTGGTCCCTCAACAGCTCCTCAGCCTGGATTTCATCTTGGGAAAGAAGATGACTGACTTCGAGTACGTTGATCTGCCTCCACTTGCCACCTTCTTTCTCCATAACCCTAATGCCCCCTTGGAGCGCAACAATCACCTCTTTCCCTAAACCGAGCACCCTGTGAACATGGCCGTTCGTAAATGACATCTCGGATACACGGCGTCCAAGAGCATCGTATTCCCAGACGTGGGAACCACCTTGAGCGTAGAGGTATACATGACCTGCGGGCGAGATAGCGGCGAGAGGGGAAGAAGACTTCGGGAATCGGTAGGGTAAGGCGAGAGGAGATGATGCTGTCTTTTGAGGACTTGATGAGTTGGTCAATGACACCAGAGAAGGTCCCTCGAGATGGAAGACAAGTGCAGTAGTCCCCATTGTCCTGACCGATTATCGGAATCGTGCAACGGATGGAACGATTCGATCCTCCGGCGCCCAAAATGAGGATTGTCAACAATGAATTGCTTACGTAACTGTCCAGCCTCCTGCCATTGCGCTCTTCCTCCTTGACCTCCTGGGCCAGCCTGGATAGGATCGAGGGCCATGTCGTCGACATCGTCACCACCACAGGATGGGAAGACTGACAGAGTCAAGCGAGGCTATCGTGCATGGTAAGCCAATCCTGTCTACATTTTCCCCCTTTTCCCGCTCATTAGCCCCTAGTTTACATTGCCGGAGCCGGAAGGCCAAGTGTGACCTTGTGAGTCCACATACGTCTGCTCGACTGACACCATTAGGGCGACATCGAAGCACCTTCTTCCCCGCCATGTTCTCGTTGTCGAAGAGAGTCTCGTGAATGTGTCTTTGCTCCCTCTCGTCGTGGCGGCAATAATGCCAAGAACCGTCGGCCAAAGCTAGAACGAGGAGAGAGCGATGAGAGTGTCGCACGGGATCCGCAGGTCTACCCGTACCCTCCTGTACCTGTCAGAGAAACGCCGACCAGATCATCTTTCGGCTCATCGATACACAACCTGCTTTCCCGATCGCCAGTCTCAAATTTCTATCCTCTGCATCCCGCTCAGACAAGCTCCGGATCCTCCACCAACTACTCGCCAATGGCCGCCCAGACACCCCAGTCTATTGGCCAGACTCCACACAATATGCCTCAGCCCGACAGCCCTAGTCCAAAACGTCGCCGTCTCCATATGAATCCACCACTTCGAGCAGCCGACCCCAGCAGCATCGTTGTCGCGGACATGCAGAATGAGAGTGATGCGCTGCACATTCTAGCGGTCGCCAGTGGTCAGGCTGGTCGAGAGAGGAAACAGAACACGGACAAGGGTGCCACAAGGCGAACACGAAGCCACCGCGATGAGAAAAGGAAAGATGCAGCGGACCTTGCCGATTTCGCCCTGATCAAGCTCGGAATCGTCGACGAGGAGCAAGTGACGAGACTGACCGAGACGTTCTTTCGCTATCACCATCACCTCTTCGTAAGTCTACACCGGAGCTCGAGCTGACCCGCAGCCAATGGTCCCTTCCGCTGTCATCCCTCGTACATCTGGGCAGCTCGCTCTATTCGCCCAGAACGAGAGGTATCTACTCACCGCGATGATCATCATTTCTAGTCGGCATGACTCCGCGCCAGGTATGCGAGATGTCCACGACCGATCGTGGGCCATCATGCGGGTGAGCACGCTTCCTCGAGCTTCGCTGACCTCCAGGGATGGCTCTCGGATATCCAATGCCTCGGCGCTCCACCGACCATCGGTCTCGTTGAAGCCCTCCTCCTTCTAGCCGAACACCTACCCCGCGATCCTGCGAGATCTTCCAAACGGCGCGACGAGCCGAGTGAGATCCATGCAATCGGTTTTGGGGAGGAAGTACACGGAGCGGAGAACCGGCAGGCATGGATGTTGATCGGCATGGCGATTCGGAGCGCGTACGGCTTGGGTATTGACAAGGTGAGTGGAGGACCTATGAGGCAGGCTGACCGTCAGCTTGCGCAGAAGCTCATCCCGGAGGCTGAGAGGACGATCGATCTGGAACGATCCAGATTGGCGTGGACTTGTGAGTTGTACTATCGTTCGGCGCTGACGACAGATTGCTATCTGTTTGACAGACAGTGAGTGCCGACACCGCAATCCCGCTGATGACAGTGTGTCACTCCGTCTCGGCAAAGGCTTCTGGACCCGTGGACCCGTCGTCTGCTTTCAAGGCTTTTCTAGCTCCGCTCAAACGGGACCGGCGGCCGCACCCGGCAACTTCCCCTTTTTACGCGAGATCAAGATTGGCGAAGCGGGGGAAGCAAATTCGCAGGACGACCTCGCCGGCCTCGTTCAAGCCTACGTTGAGCTCACGCAACTAATGTCGAATGCGCATGATTGCTTGTATCCAAATGCTGCGCGAACGAAAGCGCTCGTCATGTGAGTAGCAAGTTACACCCTAAGCTTATGACAGTTATGGAGAGTACTTCAAGTACATCGACGAGCTTGCGAGATCATTAGATGGCTTCAAGGTCTTGTGGCGACAGAAAAAGTGAGGCAACTCCACGAAGCCGCTGACCTCAGGTGGAACGTGTTTCCTCTCACGGACGCCGTCTGGGCGATGTTTCACTACACTCAGCTGTATATTTGCGCCTTCAGCTTCGTAAGTTCGTCCCGAGAATCTTGCTCACCCTTAGCAAGCGCATGTTGAGCGAGCCGCCATCCGCGCGGAGGAGGACTATCGCACAATGGAGCGACAGCATAACGGCAATGGAGCAGGTATTCCGCACCCTCCACTCAGCCTATTCCCTCGTGGTGCAGCGGCGAGTCCGGACGCGCGGTACATCCTGCAATCATGCGATGCAGCTCAAGCTCTTCTTCACATCTGCGTCGACAGTCTTTACCCGGGCGGGGCACTGCCATATCTCCCTTCACGATACCTGCTGTGGTTCACCTACGGCGCTCTGGTCCTTCTCAAGGTGATTAACGGATCGGGATATCACTGAAGCGATAGGCTCTTTATTCTGGCGCCATGCTTCGAGCGGATCACGCGGAGTGAGTATCAGAATCGGACGTCACTGATCATCAGAACGCTCAACCTCATCGACCAGCTTTGCGCATGTTTCGCGCAAGCCTCGAACGATGACGACCACCCTGCCGTGCGGTACGGTCGCCAGCTGGAGGCATTGCGGCGAAAGCTGTCCGGATTGTCGGACAGCGTGAGTTCATTTGTCTTTTCAGATTGACGCTCATTCCCCAAGACCAACGTCAGCAGTCCAGCTGGCGATCCCCTGCCGCCAATGCAGCAAAGCTCTCGCAGAGAACGAGAGGACATAAGCCGCCCAGCTTATCCAGGCATGTACGGCAACGGCATGCCCGGCACGAATATACCTGGGCTATCGAACACTTCGGGCCCGAGGATGAGCCTGAACAGCAACTCGCCTAACTGGACGTTGCCACTCCCTACTGGTCAAAACCCATCGTTCTCCTTCTCCTACCCTAATACTCCGGTACCACTGCACTCTGGCGTCGGCTCCACAAGTATGCCATACGTTGCTCCACCCCACCTGCAGCCGATGTCGGACGTCAGCAACCTTCATCCGGACGAGTTGAGCGTCAACGACCTCGGATTCGCCACGCTGGACGACTGGTTTGGTAAGAGCGCTGTGGAGCAGGAGACCGACGCGAGTAACACGACGTTCGGTGGGTTGGATTTCCAAGACTTTTGGATGAAAGTCGGACCAGGCGAGGTAAGCGGTCATGGCAGAGCGAGTCTGACGTTTACAGGCGCAAGGAGGTTTCCCCTTCCGTTGAGGCATGCAGTTCAATTCTTCTTCGATCGCTCCCCAAATATCCGCGTCCCAACTCGGACACTGCTGCTCCCCTCCTTGACCGCTTGAGCGAAGTCCGCGCTCATTCCCATACTCAGCTCCATTTCGTCCTCACTCGGCGCACCCGTAACGTCTTTCTCCTTCAACAATCTCACCAGCTCCTGTCGCGTATCCTTCAAGCATGTGAAATCGGGATTTGGCTTCGAGGTGTCGTGTGATGCGTCCCAAGAGCCAATCGTCATGAGGCCGAGCAATTTGAGTCCTGGACAGGACGTGATGACGTGCACTGCGAGATCGACGAGTTCCTCGGATGTGGTGGATGAAGGAGTTAGAGGGGATATGCCGGACTTGGAGTCCTCGCCAGAGGTATTGACCTGTAGATAGACGTGGAGCGGTGATGTTCGAGAGGCAGGGAGGGTCTTTTGGAGGATGTCGGCGACTTTGATGGATGATAGTGTCTCGAGCACGTCGAGGTTTGACATGGCTGAAGCTTCAATGATGTTCCTTGGAGCTCAGACTCACATCCGGCCAATTTCGCCTTGTTGCTCTGAAGAGCTCCGACAAAGTGCCATCGGATATCATCTGGCAGCTAAGCTTCGTGAGGGGTCGTAAGACGGACCATCATGCCACGTACCGCTTCCGCCTTGTCGACCATCTCCTGGATGTAATTCTCGCCAAAACATCGATGACCGGCATCATAGAGCGCCTTGATATCCGAAGCGGGTTTGAGCTTGGAGATGGGTACGAGTCGAGGCTGGTACATCATCACATCAGCTAGATCTGCCTTTTGAGTCTCGCTTGCCTGTTTACTCCGCAGGCTGGACGCCCCGTATGCTTCATCGATTTCTCGAAGCACCAAATTCATGTTCTCCTTGAGCTCCTTGGCGCGATCAGGTTTGTACTCGAGAGAAATAGATCCAGACATCTTTGCGGTAATGATACGGGAGGAAAAGCTATATGGAATAACAATTTGGAGTGGAAGACTGGACGGGGAGATGAGTCGTCTGGCCATCAGGTTTTTGGCGGCCCTCGTAGAGTCAAGAGGGAATCAAAGACCGAAGAGACAAAGCGTACTCTCCGCCACGTGGCCATGACCTCCAACTCCCTGCGTCCCCCAGCCAGACCTTTGCTCTCTTCTCGAATCTCATGTCCCGAAAAAGCTGCAAGCTCATGCTTCGATGGTTCGGAAATGCCTCGCCTTTGGCAACAACGTCTGTGGCAATCTCGATCCATCGAATAGTTCACCCATTTTGAGTGAGCCGGTCGATGTCAGCGCGGCCATACGTTGCGACGAGATCGTTTGGCATGGATGGAGCTGCACAATTGGCAAAGGTAAGTCAATCAGAACTTCTCCAGCTGATCATCGCAGACAGTCAAGATGGAAGCCTTCGAGCATGGGGTATCGATCCTATTGTGACCGCTCCGGATCGTATCAACAGGCTGTCTGTTCAGGCTCCAGTGAAGAAGATGCTTGGCTTCGATCGACCCATCGGCTATCTCGCAAGTGATGGATACGTATACACTTTCGAAGGTGCCAAATCCTCGGAGCAATGGGACGACGTCGCTGTCACCGGTTCGGGAGCTACATACGCCACCCGAGGTATATCCCCTGTTTGTTGTCAACCGTGAGCTGACGGAACAGAGGGAAAGGGTCTGGTTGTCTTCGAGTCGCTGGAAGCTTTGATAGCGGATGCCAGTCCCACACGCCTCATGCACCCCCTGCTCGATGTTACGGCTCCCGCTTTCGGATATGCCGCAGAGTCCCGGGTCATCTTGCAATCTCGAGGAGCGGTCTCGCATGTGTTTGAAGTCCTCACCGATCACCGGGCTGTCAACGTATCCCAGAAGCCTATCCTCCATCTAATAGAAGACCTCGAAGGGTTGAGTGTCCGTTCCGTCGTCCCTGGGTCGAGCAACCGATTGGCAGTCATTACCGAGGCCGGAGACGCATATCTCTTCAGCAAGGGGTCAAAACGACCAGAGCTTCTCGCTCTTGAGGAGGACCAGGGGGAGACAACGGTACGGATGCTTGGCGTCGGATCCGAGTTCGAGGCTCTCGTGTCAGAGAAGCATCTTTGGGTTCGAGGGGAGAGTGAGTCCATGGTCAAAGGGCTGGCTGACCTGTAGATGGATTTGGTCAGCTCGGCATGCCAGGACAAGCCAAGGCCGACGAGTTTTGCCGACAACCTCACTTTGCCGGAGATATCGCGGCGAAGATAGTTCAGATAGTCTCCTCTAGATGGTCAACCTTGGTGATGCTTGATGAAACATGACCATGCAATTCAGACTTTGGTCCCCACGTCTCTGCGACATGCTTCTATGATTGCTTCACAACTTTGCTGGAACGCCCTCGTCATCTCCTCCTCTCCTTCTAGCGGCGCCATGACCAGCAGATCCTTCCCATCAATACCCCAAGAACCCCTCAGCTCACCCTCTTCCACATCACCACCCTCGAAGATATGCTCGTGCGCCTTGACGTATGCCGGGTAAACGATGTTATCAAAGTAGTTCGGCGGATCGACCCATACACCACCAGCTGCAGCATCATCGGGATCTACTCAGCAAAGCACGGACAGGAATCAGACCGGAGGCGCTTGACATCAGAACTCACTCTGAAGAACGTAGACTTGTCTCTCGTCTCGCCGACGTTTGAGGATCTCGTGTGGAACTCGCAGGAACAGTCGGATGTCAAGGACGTCGACAACCTCCTACGAGCGCCGTTAATCTCCCTTCTAAGCATCGAACAGAATCTCGCACCTCGTCCCAGTAAAGCACAAAGCCGTCCACAATGAACCAGACCAGCTCTACCCCTTCACCAGCCTTATCCGCCGTCAATTTCTCGAACGCTTCCCTCCATCGCGCCTCAACAGCGGAATCCACGTCCACTTCGATCTGCTTGTTCAGGTGATCATGCGAGTTGTGGAGAGGCGGGAGTGAGCCCTGGGATCGCACATATTGAAGAGTTGAGCGGAATTCGGGCCATAAAATACATGTTGGGGGATCGTCCCAATCCTGAACATCCGGAAACTCGATTGCATAGGGTACTTGATCGATGGGCTGGAATGATGAGCTCATGGCCTCGTCGATAAGCTTACCGGTGCGAAATCGTCTTGGTGGAGGATGGTCGAGCCGGATGGGAGGATTTTCGTGACGTGCTTCGCCAGTAAAGTCTTTCCCGAGCAACTCGCCCCGCTACACAAGATTTGGTCAGCTCTGCTCTGGCAGACTTTTGGTGACATACCCGACCCCAATGATGACCAATCGCTTCTTCATGCTTTGTCGTTCACTGCATGCAAATGCTTAAGGCGAGTGGAGAATGATTATTGACAATCCGTGCCTTGAGCACGTGTCTCGAGCGTTTCATGCACGGTATTGAGCAGAGTCCAGACTCCCTTCGTCCCTCCAGATCTCCACCATGTCCATGAGACCTGACGCCATAGGTCGGCCCGCATTTTGAGCGCCCATCGTTGCCTCAACCACAATCGACCGCATATCGTCCGCCTCCATTCCAACTTCCTTCCCCAGCTGATCCAGTAAGGTGACAGCATTCGCCTGGATCTCGTGTGTTACGGATTCATCTTCATCGTCGGGAGCCACGATGGAGCACAAAGCCCGCAACCCAGTCTCAGGTACCGGTCCATCGCTTTTTTCCGTCGGGGATCGCGGGAGTGACAGCGAATGGAGTATAGTCACACCTGACGTTAGCCCTCTTATCTCGCTCAACTCACGGGTACCGCTTCCGAAAGTCGCCAGAAGGGCGAGCGCAATTATAGGCTCATTCGTGAGAACAGGGTATTGCCCGCCCGTGCGAAGCATTCGCGTCAGAGAGGCGATAATTCTTTCGTCGGAAAGGCGAGTGAACGTGTCTCCTCGTTCATCGCGAGGAACAGAAGAGAGACTTCGTATGATATTCACAAAGATCCGTGTCACCTCGAATCCGATGGCCGGATCGTCCGACCGAGAAAGCAGCGCAAGCAGCTGATTCGACGCTTTTTCGTCCAGAATGAGCAGAGAAGAGTTGAAGGCAATACAAAGTCAACGAGTGCTGGCCGCACCAGACTTACCATTTCCCCTGCAAAGATTCTTCGCCACACCGACAGCCCCGCCTTGAACGGAGCCGATCAGATCGCGCTCAGACTCCCATACTCCCATAGCTGTCAGCCTTTGGATGACTTTGGCTCTGCCGAGAACATCCTTGTTGGCCGCCGGTATTGATAAGTTCTTGAGTAATCCAAGGAGGGCATGCTGAACGAGAATCGATGTTTTGGGTCGAAGCAAGTGTATCATTGTGGGAAGGAGAGAGCGGCCATTGGACAGCAGAGCGATCGCGGAGGAGTCTCCAGCCGTTAGCGGTCACCGTAAATGCAGCCTCACCTTGACGAGCGGCATTGCCAAAGGTTAAAAGCGCACAGGAAACAAGATCGTCACGTTGCTCTCTCGTGGACCAGCTGCGCATGCGATTCCAGAACCACTCCATTGTGCTGTCGGTCGCCTCCATTTCAGAGCTGACCGCAACGACTGCCCGTATGATAGGAGCTTTCCCTGCTCCAATAGTCTTCTCAACTTCCTCGAAGGACAGAGCCTCTTCATCGTCCGGCTCCGCGTTGATCCCATCGGTATGGCACCTGGATTTCATTGCTATCCGGGGAAGGTCCCAAGCGGTCGGAGATGAAGCCATCTCGATGAAGTCGGCCAGGCACCTCAACGCGCTAGGGCGAGCAGCCAGCGATGGTGTATCATATGGTGTTTCGAGATGCGCTGAGCTAGGCGGCAACTGGTAGGTAAAAAGCGCAAGATTCGTGCCGTCTCTTGCCGCCAAGCGCTCGAGGATGGTGCAAGCTGCTGTCATCATGCTCAAGTCTTCCCGTCGTAAGGTCGGACTACCTCGATGCAGATGTGATTCGTTGAGTGAAGTCAAAAGCTCAAGAGGTCCAAGTAGAATAGGCATGTGGTTAGTCGATATGACGGCGTCTGCTCCCGCTATCTCTGCATACATAAGCGACGACAGTCGATCTCGGAACCAACCCTCTTCAACGACGGCCCTCAGTATCGACCATGACCAGTGGGAAACGGTGTGGTTGTCTGTGAGCTCTTCGAGGCCTCGATCGTTGTCGAGATGATGTCGAAGTGGGGGATGATGTACGAGGTCGCATAGCCGTAGCAGGGCTTCGACGTATCCTCGCAAGGCTAGCTCCCTCAATGAGGGTCCTGAACAAGGTCAGCCGAGTCTCAGGTCATCCCGTACCATGATGGTCTACAGTGAGGTTGAATAGGCTTGCGACGAGAGGCATGAGCGTGGCAGAGGGAAGCACAAGATCATCGGTGAAGAACGGAAGAAGCGTTTGCAGGTATCCGCTCTGGACGACACGTTCCCGATTCCGATCTGCATCACAGTCAGGGTAGCTCTCCAGGATTCTCACCGTCGTCGGCGACCAGATTGGCGGCTACTCGTCCGACCTGAGCCGTGAGCTGTCTCCAAGAATCGATATCCTCGCCGAGGATCGACGTGCACAAATGAGATTGAGCACATTTTAGGAGAGATGATAGCAGCTCTGGGAGTTCCGTGACCCCGATCGTTTCTCTATCATCCTCTATTTCATCAGCGGGGGACCCCGCAGACATTGTCTTACCTTGACGTAAGATGACTGCCAGCGAATCTAGGAGGTCTGTGATACCTTTAAGCTTGGTAGCTGTCGGTGGGGCTATCTGGTCGACGAGCAGTGACAAATCTGAGATGACAGCTTGATTGCTCGTCCCTTCACCCTGTGACATGACGAGAGCCCTTTAGGGCGAATGATGAAGATCCTCCAGCTATAAACCTCAGATGAAACGTGATCCCCGCAAGACTTCCCCGCACTACTGGTCTCCCACGGATGGTTTATTGGATTCCACCGAAAATCACCTTCCCCTATATATTCATCAACGCTCTCGCATGTTTACAAGTCACACATCTGAGAGTCTCCTTTCATCCAACCGAAGCGTTCCTCTCCCTTTCATCACCCAGATGCTCGCAGCTGTGGTACGACGATGAAGGTCAAGAAGTCTGCCAAGAAGCAGTCGCCGCCAGTATGTCCTTCCCTTTGTCCGTCGCTGATTCGCAGCCTCGCGACGTCGCTGCTCTCGTCGACCGAATACTGCAAGCATCTGATCAAGAACTTGTCCCTGTGCTTGGCGAATTTCAGATCTGGCGCTACCCACGAGGTGACCTTCATGCTTGGATCCCGATCCTCGACCGCTTCGATGCTATCCTCGGAGAGACAGTCGAAAGTTATGAGTTGTCCAAGCTACAGGCGAACGATTTCACCCCCAAGACAAAGGAGATCTTGTTGGAGATCTTACGGGTGCAGAAGCTGCTGCTGGAGAACTGTACCAATCGAAAGCTTTTTGCCTCATACGATGTGAGTTGGCCTTGATAGCCACTGCTGACCTTCAGCACATATATAATCTCCTCCTGACAACGGACCTCGATATTCTCGAGTCCGCTCTCTCAGTCCTTCTACGACCAGCTCAACAGTATACATCGCAGACCCCTTTTGAACCGGGACAAGGACCGAGGTTGTCTCATCGTCTCCTGACGCTGGCAAGGGGATGGGAGAAATTTCACAGTCGAGGCTTGGATTTGGCTACGCTAGCATCAGCCAACGAGGTCCACCTCCCGGATGATCTTCACCAGGTCCAGATTCAGTTCTATCCTGCTTTGGAGGCCCAGTCAAGGCAAACGTCGTCCTCCCAGCCCGACTGGTCCCCGCAGACCCAGCCCAGAAATGTGCTTGCGAACGGTCCAGTCACTCTTGATCTCGGTGACATGGTGAAGACATACGAGGGCGATCTCCGAGACAGACTTACGATTCTAGCCGAGGAGAATACTATGCCCGCCGATGACCAGCTTGTCGCCCTCAACAAGCTGAGATTACTTGTCATGGTGAAAGACCGAGAGAAGCGGCGACAGCTATTGACCATCAGACTGCTCGCCTCGGCAATCTACGGTGAGCTGGAGAATGCGCCCCGCGCTGACGTCCTCAGTCTCCCTCACTACGGAAGAAGCTGCCCACTCGACGCTGCTCATGTACGAGCCCGACCTCCTCACCCAGATCGCCGAGCTACTGCTACCGTCCCGCGATATCGGCGATAAAATCACCACCGCGGCTGTCTTGGCGCTGGACGCCTGCGCGCATTATCGCTCAAAGATGTCCGAAGTCTTGACTGCCATCAGTGCAAATGTCAATCACGGCATCCTGATCTCCCTATTTCGGCACGTCGTCGGCAAGATCGTCGCGGGGCGTGAGTCAGTCACATAAGAACGTGCTGATTGCCGACGACAGAGTCCGTCTCTAACGAGCTCGTCGACGCAATCCTATCTTTCGTCGCCTTCGTGACGTCTTCTCCCTCTCATGGCCATATGCTGGTCGGTGCTGGTATCCTGCCAGTACTGCTCGACATGGCTCAAACAACTTCTGATCGCCGAGATACTGTAAGCTTGTCAAGGGCAGAGTGCCGCTGAACTCCAGTATATTCCTCGTGCCATCGGTTTGCTCGATTCGGTCGTGATGTCGCATCAACAAGCCTTACCATTACTCAGCAACGTGGACGGTGTCAATAAACTTGTCGGACGGGCCAAGGTAGGTTTCGGACTCGATCGTCCTGCTGAAATACGTTCAGTCTGAAATAGAGATGTTCCTCGACACCGAACCGCCGTCGACGACTGAGGTCATGTCAGCAGGTAGGAGAAGATTGATGGCTGAGCTGATTATAGACACGATCATTCTATACCGAACGAATCCTCTCAAGGCGGTTCTCCGATCGATTCATCGTTTGATGCAGACTTCGGGTGGTACGGAGGCTCTTCGGAATCTGGTAGATTCCGAGCTGCCCAAATCGCTCAAACGCATATTCGAAGCTTCGGCTAGATTTGGACCGAGAGTCTACGCGCTCGGTAAGCATTCAAAGTTTACTGCGCTGATGATTAGCAATCAACATCATGGCGACCTTCGTGCATAATGAGCCAACATCTCTCGGAATTCTGCAGGACCTTCATCTACCTCAGGTTCTGTACCATCAGCTAGAGCAAGAGATACCACCATCCTTCGATGTAAGTCGTCAGTCAGCTGGGCACCGCTTACCTCAGGTCATTTCGACCGTGCCCAATGTCGTCGGAGCTATCTGTCTCAACCAAGCGGGTATGGATTTGACCGCATCGCATTCGGTCGTTCTCTCCAACCTCATATCGACTACCGTATCTCCAGGTCACGACGAGGCGATGTCGGAACGAGATAACGCCCAGCATTTTGGTGCATCGCTGGACGAGCTCGTTCGACATCATCCCCCCCTACGACCGATCATATTGGAGGCACTCCTTGCTGTGTTCCGGAAGGCCGTGGACGACGGATCAGCTTTCGTGCCTTCGCCTGAGAAGAAGCACGAGTACGACGTCGCCGAGGCATCATCTGCTCCTCTCATGGATACCGATGCCGTCCGAGATGGAACATTGCCTTCAAATCCGCCTCTCGAAGCCTTTGCGAAGATCTTCAAGGTAAACAATGTTGGACAAAATAGATGCTGATCTGACAGGTACTAGGGGGTACTCTGCGGAACGCGACCATGTGCAGGGAATTTATCGCCCAAGGTGGACTCGAGCTCATTCTCTCCGCGACGGATCTGCCGTGCATCCCGATCCGCTTTCTGGACACTCAGGACGCGGCACATGCATTATCCCACCTCTTTCGCACGATCAGCGAACAAGATCACCTGCAGTTGGTCAGCAAGCTTATCGCGTCCCTCGCCAGCGCCATGGAGGGATGCTCGCGTCTCTGGCGAAATCCTTTAGCCCACGACAATTGGCTCGCACTTGACAAAGGGGAAGCAGACGAAGGATTGAGAGCAGATCTGAGGACACTGAGAGCTGTGGGGACGCGACTGGCGTACCTGAGCGAAAGTCTCATTGGCTTGCCATGGTCCCATTCGCGACCAGCTACGGCATTGATCAAGGCGCTCGGTGTGTCTTCCGGGTCCAATTTCATCCCTGACCTCGGACTACTTCACCGCGCCTGCTTTCAAGAGCACGTCGCCCTGAAGTCGTCTATCCCGCCGCCCTCGCCCATCTCGACTGCCCCGTCAACGATCATTGGCACTGAAGAAGCCGACATGCCATCAGCACCCTCCAGTGAAGCCGTCCCGAAGGAAAGCGGTGCTAGACTGATGGCTCGGCGGATGCACGCGATATTGGCAAAGTTTTTCAAGTGTAGGTGAGGTTGTTTTTGGCCCCGCTGATTCCCAGCCGCAATCAAACTCCTCTTCGTCAAGCGCAACCCGGAGATGGCTCACAAACAAGAAGTCTCTTCCTTGGCTGACTGCCTGGCGGAAGTCATCATTGGTCATCTGGAAAGTGAGGCCGCCTTCAATTGCAAGGCTGATAGGTCAGAGTCGGCTCTGCCGGACCATGCATTAGGGATTGATACCGTCGCTGTCGGTTTGACTACGATTCTGCTGTTTGATGGTGGGTCTTTCTGGCGATGGCTGCGTTGACGCCAGAACGAGCGCATGAGGGCCATTTGAACACCATTCTGTTCCTTTCATTCGAAAAGAAAGGCGGCATGGGCTCTCTTCTGACTGTGGTGGAACGGCTTTTCGATACCATGAACAGATTCCCGTCCGCCGTGGCAAAGTCCCCCGACGAGTCCCGGAGGACGGAGCACGTTCAAGCTATCGCAGGGATAAAGATCGCTCTGCTGGTATTAGGCGCGCTCGTGTCCCCCAAGGCGCTACTTGAAAACGCGCAGACCCACGTATTGCAGCAACGAGGTGCTGGTCAACGTGCCAGTGAGAAGTTTTCCCCGGTCGACATTTTCGTCAAGACTCGCCTCCACATCCTGCCCGTCGCTCGAAAGGTCTGGAATGCCGACTGGCTGCCGGAGAGTCCCTCACCAATCGTCAAGATGGCCGTGAAGACCTTCCTTACCATCATGGAAGCGCAGAACGAAGAGGCCAATGACGTAGGTTCTTCTGGGGCACCCCTTATGAACCCTCCGATTCCTCGTCCAGCACCGACTGCGGATCCCGCTCGCGTTGATCAGCTCATCGACATGGGCTTCGCGCGAGAAGCCGCCGAGTTCGCACTGATACGGGAGCAGAATAACGTCGCCGCAGCGGCCGACCTGATTCTGAGCATGCCGCATCTCTTTCAAGCTGAAATTCCTCCGGCTGAAGCTGCCGCACCAGCCGTCGAGGTCGCAGAGCCTCCTGCGGATGAGCCCACAGAACCTGTCTCCGATCTCGTCGAAGCTCCCGTTTCAGGCACCGACATGGAGATCGACTCGCATCCTGACCCTCCGCTGCCAGCTGCGCGAGCAGAGCTCGCTCAGCTGCGAGAGGAGTGCCATTTGAGCATGGCATCCCGCGCCATCATTCTGCTTGATCGCGCTGAGGACCTGGTCTTTGATCTCATTCCTGCCTTTCCTGCTGGTGTCGATGGAGTCATGTACCTCTTGGACAGGACCATGGAGATTCCTCTCAACCATGATGGGATGAACGAACAAGCCTTGTCTGCTCGCTTCCGCCTGCTTGCCGTCCGCCTTCGAGTCGGTGAAGGCGTCTCGCTGAACGAACATGCAATGACTCGTGCGGCAGAGGTACTCAGCTCCGTTCCTTTGACCTCAAATCAACACCCGCGATGGTTGCCGGCTTTCCTGCTGTTTGCTGAGTGCGTTTTCGCTTTGTCGACTCCAGTCCTTGAGGCCAAGCTGGGCGATGACGCAAGTACCCCGGTTGTCCAGGCCAGCCAGAGGTTTGCGGAGTTGCAAAAATTCCTCGCCAAGACCTGCATCGACATTTTGGGCAACGACTCCACCACACGAGAGATTTTGATGTCCGCGCTTCGCTTGCTGGTCGTACTCAGTCGGACAACCGCCTCGGGATGGGATACAGGGAGTTCTCTAGCGGTTTTGGCGGTACTGAGAACACCTTCAGCGAAACTTCACGGATCGCAGCCACTCCTCGCCATCATCATGCGGCATGCATTCGAAGACGAGGCAAGTCTACGAGAGGTAATGCGTGGCGAGATCAGGAAATGGTTCTCCCCCGCCCGCAACAAAGTCACCGACATCAACCACTTCATACGCCAGCTTAGGCAGGTTGCGCTGAGGGAGCCGACGGTCTTTCTTGAATCAGTGGAGAAGGAATGCGCCTTGGTCGATCCGACGCCTCCCCAGTCCGTCTATCACATACGTGCCAAGGAATTCAAGGACAAACCGCCGGGGGTTGCATCCGACATTTTCCAGGTCGTCGGCAGCGACAAGTCACGGCAACCGATCATGGACGCCCTCCTTTCCGAACTAGCCACAGCTGTCCGTATCGCTCAAGGACGACCTCTCGATGGATCGAATCCATCTTTGGACGATGGAAACAGCGCCCATTCCCGAGCGGGTTTAATTCTATCCCTGTTGACGGAGCTACTCGGCTCGTATTTGCCAGCCAAAGAGGCTTTCATGTCATCGATTCGCCAGCATGGCCTTTTCCCTGGGCAAAAAGGCAAAGGAAGCCTCTCGACCCTCTTGAATGACTTGATCTGTGAAGTCGATTTACAAAACGACTTGACCGTCATTCCTGGCGCTCAGAGGTCCCTCGACTCCGCCCGCCGTCTCGCTCTCTCCGGCTGGGCAGTCTCAGTGGTAATCGGCCTCTGTTCGGATACCATTCCCGCCGTCGATCAGAAAGAGCAGTCCGAAGGATTGTCAACAGTCCGTAAGACGGTCCTCGATGTCATCGCGAAGGCCTTGAAGGATACCGTCGGACAGGATCTCTCTTCGAGATATGGCAGGCTTTGGGCTATAGGAGAGTTGATATACGGACTATTATTGGCCAAACCCAGCATCGTGCCTCGTCAGCAGGACGAATCGAGTCTCGAAATTGCGAAAGCGATGCTAGAGAAGAATTTCGTTTCTCTACTAACCGCGGCCATATCCGATATCGACCTCAACTTTCCTGATGTTCGCAACGTGCTGGTCTCTCTACTCCGAGCTTTGGAGCACCTGTAGGGAAGTCTTTTTTTCACTCTGCTCACCTGCTAAGTCGCCACAGGTCTAAGATTTCCATAAAGTGGGGTAAAGCAGAGAGGATCCGAGCTGGACCAGAGAGGACTACCGAGAACTCTTCCGGTTCGTCAGACGATGGGTCCGACGTCGAAATGTCCGAGGAACAACCGGCTCCGGATCTTTACCGCAATTCTGCTCTGGGAATGTAGGTTAACTGTCGAGATTTGGACTAATAGGCAAACAGGCTTGGAGGGGATAGGGGCGATGACGAATCAGACGAAGAATCTGATGAGGATGACGAATCAGACGAAGAAATGGCAGGTTCTCTTCCCAGGAGACTATAATGACATCCGATTAGATGGAAGCTTTCGGCGAGGAGATCATGGATCATACTATGGTAGGTACGAGACACGCAGGCATAGCTCATCGCAGCAGGGTGATGAGGATTCGAATACCGAGCCCTCCACCGAAGACGACGAACATGGCTCGCACGATCATGAGCATGACGGTTGGGTAAGCCTATTCAGCGGTTATTTTGCAAGCAGAGCCTGACCGATGTCAACCCAGACCGACGAAGAGGAGGATGATGAGGACGCTGGCGACGATGTGGTGGATCGAGAAGTGGTCATTGGTTCCCGTAATGGTGATGCGGTCTGGGATGTAGGTCTCATGTCAGGATGACATGCTGAGACCTTTCAGGACGAGGCTGGGGTCGATCAAGAGTCTTTGGGGAGCGAAGGGGAAGAAGCTCATGAGGATGACTTTCACGATGAAAGTCAGTCCTTAGAGGATCTCACGAAATCCCGATGCTGAGACACATCAGGCTTTTTCGATGGAGAGGAAGATGACGAAGACATGGACATGAACGAAGAACGAGAGTGAGCAGCTTTTTTAATCTCGGCTGATTCTGACGGGACCAGTTATGACGAGATTGACATCCTTGAGCCTTTGCCAAATGCCAATCCGGCTGTCACGTCGGGAAACACTGAAACCAGCGGCCACTGGGGATGGCATCAAGCACCCTTCGTGCCCTCCCAACAGGCTGTCGATCGGGACGATGGTCGACGTCGTTCGAGACTACTGGGTATGTCTATATTGAAACTCCTCGCTGATCTTCCCAGAGTTTGACTCCGCAACGGCTTTGTTTGGGGCACCTTCACATGCTGCCAGCTCAACCATATCTTCACAGCATCCCCTTTTGATCGATCCGGCGACGCAGACATCCCCGCTACGAAGATTGCCAAGGGGCCTCATGGGGAATCTAAGCGATTTGTTGTCAAGTCTCGAGGGTATGGGCGGGGCGCAAGCGGTGCAGGTGCTCGAAGGACTGCTGGCGCAGACTGGACAGGGCGGGACAGAGGCGATTCGCATCAACTTGGCACATGACGAGGACGGGACGATAGGTATCTCGGTCGGAGGGCGTTCCTTTTCGTTCCCGGCCCTGGGGACAAATCCATCAAATACCGTATCTTCCCCTGAGGCCACCGCCGAATACGTGCCCAAGCCGACCTTGCAACGCTGGCAGGAGGAGATGGCTGTTGTCCCCGGTGCGGCGGGCGAGCAGATGATCCGGCTTGTTACGCACGTCATCAATTGCCTTCTTCCCGAGGCTCGTCAGAAAGCCAAAGAAGAAGGGGATAGAGTGCGACAGGCTGAAGAGGAGGCTGCTGCTACTGCTGCGAAGCTCAAGGAAGAGGATACTACCTCTGCTGCTGCGATTGCATTGCCTGAATCTCGATCGTCACCTTTGGCGGATGCAGGCCCGGCGATCAAAGAGGGAGATGTAGAGATGGGTGAGTGTTGACCTTTGTTCATGGTCTAAACTGATCACGTCATCTGACTGATCCAGCAGAAGGAGCGGAAGTTGGACCTAGCTCAGGGGTCGACGCTCAGCCCGCGGACTTCGAGGCCCCATCACAAGAGGTTGCCGCAGAATCAGGGGTCCACGAGACGCTTGCGCGTACGGTCATCTCTGTTCATGGCCGCGATGTCGACATCACGGATACTGGCATCGATCTGGAGTTTCTGCAAGCTCTGCCGGATGACATGCGAGCCGAGGTGGTCGAGCAACACACGCGGGAGCAGAACCGACACCGACGCGCCCCAGCGGCTGCAGCTCCTGAACCGACGTCACAAATCAGTCCAGAATTTCTGGACGCTTTGCCGCCCGAAATACGTATCGAGGTAATCATGCAAGAGGCTCTGCAGAATTCTCGACGATCAAGAGCGAACGCTCCGGCCGAGCCGCAAGTGCCTCCGGCTGACGCCTCGGCTGGCTTCTTCGCTTCTCTCAGCGACGAGTTGAGGGGAGTGATGCTCCTCGGCCAACCCAATGGCCTTCCTCCGTCGGATGCGCCAACGAACCAAGGGTCGAATGCTCTTCACACCGATCCAAAAGGTCCAACCGCCATCAAGCGGCCCACTCGCGAAACCATACAATTACTTGACAAGCCGGGTATCGCGACACTCGTTCGCCTGCTCTTCTTTCCTGAAGCATTTAAACAGGGCCACCTGTTCCGGATTCTCGTCAATCTCTGCGAAAACACTCATACTCGAACCGATCTGCTCAGTCTTCTTGTCTCGGTCGTCCAAGACGGCTCTGGAGACCTCCCGGCTGTCGACCGTAGCTTTCAGCAGATGTCACTCCGCGCCATGACGACGCCAAAATCCACGGCAAAAGCCAAGGCACTCGACTCACCGGCGCCGGTCTCTACCGGTCTCTTTGCGCAGTTGCAATCCGAGCACGTTCCGACATTTATTTCTCAGCGATGTTTCGAGGCACTGACGTACATCGTGGGCGCCAACGCTCGTGCGGTGACATACTTCCTGACCGAGCACGAGCAAGCTGTAGGATTGAAGAAGACACCGGCCAAAAAGGGCAAAGGCAAGGAGAAGTTTCTGCCTCAGACGGAATTTCCTATCGTCATCCTGCTGGGACTTCTCGATCGACCGCTTCTGGTTAAAGCCCCCGGAATGATGGAGTCGTTGACATCGTTGCTGGCCACCATCACCAAGCCGCTGTCAAGTCTCAATCTCCCGGACAGATCATCTGACTCAAAAACGGAGACGACTTCTTCGGTTGCACCGACGAGCGGTGCAGCCTTGGCCGCACCCCAAGCGGAGCCTTCGGTACAAACAGGCGAACGCTCGTTTGCAGAGATAACCATAATCACGCCGCTTCCCTCTGGTCTCCCCAAAACGCCCGTGATCCCGCCTTCCGCTCTTCGCCTTATTGTCAATGCCCTGACCCTTGGAGACTGCCCGAGTCGAACCTTCAGCCAGACCCTCATCACCATGCAGAACCTCTCCAGCATCCCCGACGGTAAAGAGGTCATACTGCAAGAGATACGGACCCGCTCGCAAGAGCTCGGCGAGATCATCCAACAGGAATTGCGGGACCTGGCGGACGAGCTCGAGGACGAAACGAGAGAGCTCGGCTCAATGACGCTTACCAAGTTCTCCCCGCCGTCTTCCAGGCAGGCGCAACTGCTCCGCTTGCTCAAGACCATCGAATACCTGCATCTCAACAAGGTTGACTCCGACCCTCCGGTCAATACCATGTCTAATCAGGAGCGCGCTGTTGGCCAAATGCACGAATCATTCGACTTTGACCCGATGTGGGAACAGCTTGGTCATTGCATGAGCATGGTAGAAAAGCGCGGCACGACCGATCAAATCGCCATGGTGCTTCTTCCGCTGGTGGAAGCTCTCATGGTGGTATGCAAATACCGCGGCCGTGTCCACCGCGAGATTCGGTCCCCGTCATTAACCCATCCGACCCCAAGCGACTCCAAGGACCTTTTCGTGTCTTTCACGACGTCCCATCGCAAGGTCCTCAATGCCATTGTTCGCAATAACCCAGCACTGCTAAGTGGCTCATTCTCTCTTCTCGTCCGGAATCCCCGTGTCCTGGAGTTCGACAACAAGCGAAACTGGTTCTTCCAGAAGCTCAAGCGCAGGCGGGATCATGCAATATCTTCGGGCGTTCTACATCTCAATGTTCGTCGCCAATACGTCTTCGAGGACTCGTTCCACGCTCTCCGCCAGCGATCTGGTGACGAGGTGAAATATGGCAAGCTCAGTGTCAAGTTTTACAATGAGGATGGGATCGATGCAGGCGGTGTCACCAGGGAGTGGTACAGTGTGCTAGCACAACAAGTCTTTGATCCTAATTTCGGTAAGCTTGGATATCAGCAAATCCTCAAGCTGATCGCTGGCAGCCCTGTTCGAACCCTGTGCGGCAGACAAGCAGACCTACCAGCCCAACAAGGCGTCGTCTGTGTGAGTGATCCGAAAACAGATGGTCAGGATCTGATATGGGCGCAGGAACGGCGAACACCTTGGATACTTCAAATTCGTCGGACGGGTCATTGGGTGAGTACTGTGCCCTTGTTATTACATCGTGACTGACATATTGCCCTAGTAAAGCAGTCTACGAGTGAAAGATTTCGAGTAACACAATGGACACACATGCTGATGGAGCCGCAGTGGCCGTTTACTGGACGCGTACTTCAATCGCGCATTTTACAAGCAGATCCTAGGAAGGAGTGTGGACATGCGCGATCTCGAGAGTGTCGATCCCGAGTGAGATCTTCACAATCCTTGAAGATGTCATGACTGATTATGACCAGATATCACAAGTCCTTACAATGGATGTTGGATAACGATATCACTGGTGTGATTGACGTAAGTCTGCCTTCGGATGTGCAGAAGGGCTGACGCATTCCCTCAGCAAGAGTTCACAATCGAGGACGATCAATTCGGTGAGAAGAAGATCGTCGAGCTTAAAGAAGATGGCTCCACCATCCCGGTCACAGAAGATAACAAGGAGGAATATGTTCGTTTGGTGGTATCCTACCGCCTTGACAACTCAATCAAGGATCAAATCAAAGCCTTCCTCGACGGATTCTATGAGTGGGCAGTCTCGGTTTCAGACTGAATTTCTGCTAATCATTCGCAGCATCGTTCCAAGACATCTCATTCAGATCTTCGAACCAGATCAGCTTGAGTGTAAGTACCGCCGTGTCGTCAGGAAATGGGTTGACTCGCCTTATAGTGCTCATCTCTGGTATCACAACTGTCGATGTCGATGAACTCAAGAACGCCACACAGTGGGTTTCTCCTCCTCCTGATCTAGGCCTGCCTTACCGCATCCCAGGATGAGCGGATGGAAACCCGGTGATCCCGAGGTGGCCTGGTTTTGGCGCGCTTTACGAAGCTTCTCTCAAGAAGAACGATCACGCTTCCTCATGTTCGTCACATCATCGTCTCGAGTACCGCTCGGAGGCTTCACTCAGCTCCAGGGGGCTTCAGGCATCCAACCTTTCCAGATCCAAAAGGTGGGCAGATAACGTAGCTGACCTCATATGGACCTCGCTGATCCACGCTCAACATAGCTCTATGCCAAAGAAGGCAGTCTCCCACAAGCCAGCACGTGTTTCAATCTGCTTCTCCTCCCTAACTACACATCATACGAGCAATTACGAGAGAAGCTACTTTTCGCTGTGGTCGAGACGGGTGGCTTTGGCAAAGCTTGAGGCGCTGTATGGTTTGGTTTCCTGCTGTCCTCGCGATGATTTCACATCCATCCGCATGATGATTCTCCAGATTGATGATTCCTTGCATGCATACCCAAGTCTATCCTCCTAATTCCGATCATTTCGCTTTGATCAAAGGTCAAACATTACATGCGTGTGATAGCTTGGAAGCCTGGAGTCGCAGGGGTATTCGGTCGTCTGGCCCGCTCAGATTTTTCGCTCGCTGCAAGGTCACCAACAGCTGTACCTAACTGCAATCTCCTCGTTGTACATTGTGCGAGCTCGGACAGGTTTCAGGTGGGTTCACAGAGCTTTGACCTGGATCCTAGTCCAACAAGAAATCAAATACTCATCGAAGGAACGACGTCCGGAGCCCGCGTTTATCCTACCTCTGAGATTTCACTTGTCCAGGCGCAACGTGTCGTCTTCCGCGGTCGGTTGTTTACGTTGGGTTGTGAAGGGTAATAAACTACGAAACTCCCTACATGTCTACGACCAGCGTCAACGTTCTCCCAAGCGCCCTCAACAATGCCACCGACATCCGCCTCATCATGAAGTCGAAGGCGCCCCGAGGACAACTCGCCTTCCACCCTTTTATGGTGTCCCATGTGGCGTCGCCGATTCACCCGCCCGTAGTGAAGACGAGTGGGTGAAAGGTCGCCCGAGTGTCTCCTTGAGGAGGCAGCCGAGCCACCTTGTCTTGATGTTTTCGATCCATGACGGTGTACAGCTGCTTTTCAACGAGCTCTTCCGGCGGTAAGTCGGAATGGGTTCGGGACATAGTTGCGAATATCTGGCGGGCGGCTTTATCGAATACGGAGACACGACAGTAACCTCGAAGTCCAGTATGAAACATCAAACTAATTGAAAAGCGCGGCAGCGGGACTGCGCAGGCGGTCACGTGACCGGAAGATTATCCTGACACTCGATCCGATCTTGCGGTCACGCCAAGCAGATCACGCAAGCGGTCAAATAACTCACGAGGCAGTCCTTTGGTGAGCAGATCCGCAATGTTGTCTGCTGACGGGACATGAGAAAGACTGATCGTATTGTCTTCGACTCGCTCGCGGAGGAAATGATGGCGAAGTCCAATGTGTTTGGATCGTTCGTGATGGACCGGATTTTTTGGAGAGCGCAATACCAGCGTTGTTGTTGATGATGGGGAAAGGTTTGTTGCCAAGACCAAGCTGGAATTACGCCGACGCATGCATCAACCTCAGCGAGTACAAGTTGAGCATGTCAACATTGATCAATAATGGTGAGGGTCAGCAAAAGACCTCTGAATCTAAAAACTCATGGTACTCGCGAGGTCATGCACAATCCTGCATGTTTTCGTTGGTCTCTGTTGGCTCGATCTTCTCCTCCTCCTACAGTCTTGAGAATGAGGAGGGAATTCGAAAGGCAGGGGTGCCACACCGTCCCGGCGTTATCGGTGGGTTTGGCAAGGATTCTCATGTTAGTTCCCCTATCTTCGTCCAATCCTAATCCCAATCCCCACATCATGAGTTCACCCTCTCAACGAACGGTAAAAGAAATCATCGCCACATTCTGCATCCCATCTCAACATCTCTCGGGCCTCGATACAGACCACCCCCGTCGTGGTGGCTCTTCAATCAGTTCAACAAAAGTCAAACGTGAAGCCGTCGTACAAGGTGTTTTAAGGGCTATCCCTGATGAGATCCAACACCGCCGTCGTCGGGCAGAAGAGGAAGAGGAAGAGGAAGAGGAAGAGGAAGAGGAAGGACCGACTGGGTTCCGATTCATCTCAACCGACAACATCCTCCCGGCTCTAGACGACATCTATTCGAGAGCAATCGACTCGGACGCGCCTATGCCAGGAGAGTTTCATACTATCTGGAGGTATGATGAGGTTTGGAAGGGTATGTATGGTGATGATACGGAGGAAGATGTCTGTAGACATCTCGAGGCGACGGTGATCCTCGCTTTGAACGCGATCTTCCCCCCCCGGGCTCACAACATCAACTCCACCACCACCAACACCGAAAACACGGCAGCAAATACTACTCCACGTTCAGTCCTCCTCGATCCACCCTCTTCCCGACAATTCAAACGAGCGACAAACACAGCCTCTCGTATCTCCAAAGACGGCAAAACCGATTTCCTCGCCGTAGGCGATCACGGCAACGGTGGTTTCCGTCATCCACCTCTATGGGAAGTGAAACGTGCCGTTGTATGGTTGAGAATGTTTTTCGGATGGACATGGAGGGCAGGTTTGATGAAAGGTGGGATAAAGGTTTGTGTTGAGGAGGATGGAAAGGGTGCTTTCGTCAGGTGGCCGGGGGGGGCGGGGGAGGAGTGGAAGAAGACGGAGATGTTGGGGAAGAGGTCGGTGGTGGATAATGTGCTGAAACAAGTGGGTTTGGAGGCTTTCATGGTCCTACTCTCGTTTTCCTCTTGTCTTTGTGGATGTGGTTCAGGATTCGGGGTAGGG
>JAABUW010001702.1_pt1 | contig 35526 bp, 7 predicted proteins | sample 5560081 | NCBI WGS metagenome assembly JAABUW01 (sample SAMN10711882, study PRJNA513363) | rock metagenome | isolation source: Antarctica rocks | place: Antarctica: Victoria Land, Knobhead sud | reverse complement strand
ACTTAATAGATAAATTAAACACAATTTATAAAAGAGTTGTGTCTAGAAAATCTATATACTAAAAAAGATTCTTCTTGTTTGCTATATTTGCTATCAAATATATCGAACTCTATTTGTTCTGTTTGCTATTAAATATATCGAGCTCTGCTTGCTCTGTTCGCTGTCGAGTATATCGAATTTGTTTACTAGCGTGTCGAGCAATACTTGTCTATCAAGCTGTCGAGCATACAGATAACTGTACTATATGCTACAGATTATTCTGTAGAGTATATATAAGCTATAACAAGTTAAGATTGTAATACTATTTTTTTCTTCAAATCTTTTTGTTCCGAAAAGCAGATACTTATATACTATATTTTTTTATCAAAATTGTATTTGTCTTGCTTCCGAAATAGATTGCTATAAAATATTTGTTAATTTTGTCTGTAAACGTTGTTGCTATACTAGTAAGTTTTGTATTGTTATAGAAAATTTGTTATTTTGTTTAAAATATTCGAAATATATTTGTGCAGACAAATTCTGTATAAATATATTGTAAGTTTTTTTGAATTGTATCAGAAAAGATCTATTCTCTAAAATAACAGAAAATAAAATTATATTGACAATTGTAATTATACAATTATTTTATAATAAAAAGATACTGAAAAAAATCAATACAAAAACAAAACAAAAGATACAGTATTTACTGTCTAATATAAAAAAATCAAATATTACAGAGTTGCTGAATTGTTCTGTTGCAAATACTCTAATTGAAATATTTTCTACTATTTAATTTTTTTTGCTATACTGAATAATCTTTCGAGTATTAATAGAATCTCTGAATAAAAATATTGCAATTATCGAGATTGCTAGTTGATTTTTATGTATTTTTTGTTGTAGAGTATTTTTTTTATTTTACAAAATACTGCTGATTTTGCTGTTTTAGAATTTTTTTAATCTCAAATCGATTTTCTTTCTATAATTTATAATAAAATATTTTCTATATAGATATATCTGAATCGGCTGACTTTAACAGTAATATATAAAATACTGAAAATATTTTGGCGTTCTTGAATAAATCGAGTTTGTAGTTAATTGATTTTTTAGTTTTTTTGACAAAAAACAATCTAATTTTGATATAATTTAATTTTTTGTTTAACTTTTTTGTTCTAAGATTTTTTGTAAAAAGATATATTTTATTTCTCTTTTTTAGCTGAGATACTGTTTTTCGTTTTTTGTTTTGATACTTGATCGACTTTTCTTGTATTTTTAAGATATTATTGTATATTTTTTTCAGTATTGCTATTTTTTCGATAGCTGATTGCGCAGACAGATACATGCGCTTTTTTTTAAAAAAATTTAATTTTTTGTTATAGTTGGCGAAAAATAGAGTTATCTTAGTAATATTCGAAATCTTTGTATTAAGTATCAGTTGTACTATAGATAGAAATAATATTCAATTGCTATAAATATTGTTAATATAGTATTTTAGATACTATTTAAGACTCTGATTTGTTCTTTCTGTCTAACTATTTGTAACCGAATAATAAACAGTAGATATTCGGAGTCTTGTATCTAATATTGAGAAAAATATCTTTTAATAGTTAGATATAAAAAGCTTGTCTCTGTTACTAATTAGTCTTTTAAATATATCGTAATATTGTATAAGTCGATTTAATATAATATATTTCAGTTGTTCTGCAGTAAACTTCTTTTTGTATGCAATAATATATAAGTATTTGATAAATCTATTAACTATTATCAGTATCGAATTATATTTGTTTTCAGTTGCTGAATCTGTCGATTTAGACAACTTGATAATAAAATCTATTGTAATTTTATTCTATAGCGATTTAAATAATTTCTGATATTGAATTTTGCTATAACTTATATATATACTATATTTGTTCTGCTAACAGCTAAAATATTGTTTAATATATATTTTTACAGCTTATCTTATCTGTAGAAACTAACAATACTAATATAAAAACTAAAGAGTTTTAGTTATTTTCGGATACTTTTGCAGTAATTTGTTATAGTACTTTTTTATATATTTGTCGATTTTGTTGATAGATATCTGAAGTTTTTCTTTCTTTATTAAAAATTTTTCTGTATTATCTCGAAGTATCTGTAGTATAGTATTCAGTTTGTATTTGTTTGTTAATAGTAATTTGTTTTTATTGATTTTTAGTATATTGTAATTGAACAATTTCTTTGTTTCTATATAATTATTTTTTCTGCTAAATATATCTGCTCTGTTATTATTTTTGTCTGAAATATACTGTATTTTAAATTTGTACTGTTTAAATTTTTCTGATTATTGTATTTGTCTTCTGTTTAGCTGTTTTGTAGTAATAAAGTATACAAAATTCTTGTAATCTGTAAGAATTGTAAGTTCTAATAATTTTTCTGTATATATTTTTTATAATTTCAAAAAAACTACTATAGCAAGTAGTTTTTTATTGTAAATATTATAGTTCTGTTCGACTAACAAAAGTTTTCTCGAGAAATATACTACTAAATATTATATATTTTTATATTTCTAATTAAAATATATATTAATAGCTAAATCTGATATGTCGATTTCAATTCTGTTTAATAATTGCAGATTGTATATTTTTAGTACTAATTTCTTTAAATACTCTAGTTTAAAATTCTGAAATAATTTTTCTTCTGTAGATTTCTATAACTATAATATATTTTTTTTTGTAAAATTTGTCAGTAGTATTGTATTTACTAAGTAGTTTTTTATAAACTTCTTGTTGTAGTTTATAAAATTCAGAAAAAATTGTATTTTTTTAATATTTGTTAATAATTTCTATTTTCTAACTGTTTATAGCTTCTCGGAATCTATATATATTCTGTATTGTTTAATAACAAATTTAAGAAAATTAATTTTCTTTCGATAAAATTTGTATTTCTCTAACTTAAAATATAAGTTTCTTATATTTAAATATTTCAATATTTTGAAAATATAACTAATATTTTTTTTAAAAATTTTTGAGTAAATTATAATATTGTCCAAATATACTATAACAAATCAGTTCAGATATTGTTGTAGTATATTATTAATTATTTTCTAATATATTGTCGGAACATTTGTAAGTCCGAATAATATTATTGTGTATTTGTATAATTTATACTGTATACAAAAAACTATTTTTTACTCTTTTTTTGTCTTTATTCTAATCTGATTGTACATTTTTTGTAAATTCAGTTTAATAAAATATTTTGCTCCGAATAGTTAATTCTAAAGCTTGCCGATATTGAATAGTAAATATCGGTTCTTAACTGTAATATTATTTAGTTTTCAATAATCGATATATAGACAAAAAATTCTATTCTTTTTTAATACAAAAAGAATCGAATATTCTGTCTATAATTAAAAATTTTTAATAAATTTTTTTTTTGTTTTCTGTCAGATATCCGCAAAGTACTTCGAGTTTTTTCTCGAATAGAATATATATAGATTCAAATATAAACTGTTTGTCTGATTCAAATCTGATTTTATAATTTTACAATTAATATTTAGAGAGAATCTCTGCCGTTTTTTTTTTTGAAACAGATATTCTTAACTGTTGTATATTTGTAATATGTGTTTTAGCAATTTCTTTGCTATATCAGATAGTTCAAGACTTTCAGAAAATTTGTAATTTTCTTTATTTATTTTGATTTTGTAATTCGATTAATTTCTGTCAATATCTGTCGAGTCGAACTCTATTAGATTGTTTTTTTGCAAAAATATAAGTTTGTTGTTTGCAATCGATTTTTAACTTGTTCTTTTATCTATTATCGAATATTGTCGATATATAGATTGAATATAAATTATATAATTATATTGCGCAAATCTAAATACTTGTGTATTTCAGTCAACTTCTGAATTGTACTGTTTCAATCAAGACATTTCTAGAACAATATTGTAAATAGCTATTTTTACTATATTAAAAATTAGTTTTTTGTAATATTGCTAAATAGCTATCGATAGTAGTTTTGTTTCTTTATCTACTTTTCTATTTCTGTCGAATAATAGATTTCTATCTACAATTACTAGATTGTATATATCAGACTTTTTTTAAGTAGAATTTTTTTTTTTTTTAACAAAAGTTCTGATTATAAAATTATCTGTTGCATCAGAATCGACTATTGCAATAAGTTGACAGCTATTAATTTTAACTGATATAATAAAATATTGTATATATACTGTTAAATTTAGTTGCTGCTGTTAAACTAATATATTGTATTTTTCTGATATATTTTTTATCAAGAAATTTGAATTTTTCTCTGTTTTTGTATTGCAATCTCTGTTTCAAATATCTGTCTGCGCTGAGCTTCTTTCTGCTGTTGTTTAAAAATAGATAATTTTCTAGAAAATTATTCAGATTTTTCTTTGTTTTCTAAATAAATTTAGTATAAATTATTGTAGTATTCTGTTTAACTGAATATTATATGTTTTTTTGCTTTCTCTATCTTCTCTCGGAATAGACTTATACTGCTTAGTTGTTATTCAATTTTATCGAAAATATTTTTTTCTATAGTAGCGTCGCTTTCTAGCGCTTTCTCGCACTTATTTACAGTTTGATTTATCTTTTTTTCTTTTGATAAACTAGCTAAAACGTCAAGATAATTTGTAATATTGTTTAGATATTTGTAAAAGTTTTTTCAGCTATATTTGTTGTCTGAATCTGTTGCTGAATAAAAATATAGTGTTTCTGATTGTTGTACTTTTATAGCTTTATTAAGTATTTAATTAATTTTCTATATAAATATAAATATTTTGTCTGATAATATTCTATCTAGAACTTTCTGTAACTAATTTGAATTTTCTATCAGATAATAGTTGTTGTTCGATTTAATCTCGAAAATATCTGTTTCTGTATCAATTTGTTTTCTGATATTGTTCTAACTATCGAATATTTTTTTTAATATAGTATTAATCTGTCGACAGTTTATTAAATTCTGTAATTAACAATCTCTTGCAAAGTAATCCGATTTGCTATATAAATAGCATATTTTCTGAAATTTGTTATTTTGCTTTTCTCTAGAGTTCTTTTTTTTATATTGTTAAGTAAAATTTAGTTTTATAGATACAAATTTACAATAATCGAAATTACTGTATTTCTGATTAGAACAAAATTTTTTCTGCTGATATTTAATTGTCGATTCAAAAAAGATTTCTGTTTTTTCTCGAAATTAATTGTATCTTTTTTTTATAATTTTTTTATATAGTTTGTTGTCGAGATCGATAACTACTTCGATAAAATTAAATATATTGCTAATATATTTTTTGTTATATATAATTTTGTTTTTTAGATTGTTCTTGAGATTTTGTCGAAATATTATTATAAATACAATATTGTTCTATTCGATTAGATTAATATATTTCTAAAATCTAGCTATATAGTTTGTTGCAGAGATTTGTTAAATTAAATACTGAATTATTTTTTTTGCAGTTTGTTTTTTGTTAAATGTTTCAAAGATTTTTCGAAACTCTTTTTTGAAATTGTCGAAATTTGTAAATATTGTATAGAGATTTTCGTTATAGTTCTTCAGATACTTTTGTAAATTTGATTTAAATTAATATTAAATTCTTTTTCTGAAAAATATTAATACAAAAATCGTTTTCTGATCTGCTGAAATAGAATAGAAAATAAAATAGATATCTATCTGTATAAATTAGTTTTTCAGATCGATACAGTTTTTATAATAGATATCGAATTTATTGATTTTAATTTTGTTGTTTTCTATAATCGATAGTTAATATAATACTGATAAACTAATATTCGGAATAGAGACGCGTTAATCTGATACAAATATTTTTAAAATATTTAAAATGTTATACTGCTATCTAGACAACTAGAGTATCAGAATAAATTAATACTATTAAAAAAATCTGTAGACGTTTTCAGACAATACAAGCAATTACTTGATAATAAGAGTTTGCAGCTTGTATCAATAATAGAGAATAACTTGATAGATAAATTGAACACAATCTATAAAAAAGTTGTATCTAGAAAATCTATATACTAAAAAAGATTTTTTTTGTTTACTATATTTGCTGTCGAATATATCGAACTCTGTTTGTTCTATTTACTGTTAAATATATCGAGTTCTGCTTGCTCTGTTTGTTGTCGAGTATATCGAACTTGTTTACTAATATATCGAGCAATACTTGTCTGTCAAATTGTCGAGCATGCAGATAATTGTACTATATGCTACAGACTACTCTGTAGAGTATATATCAGCTGTAACGAGCTAGGATTGTAACAAATTGCAAGACACTTATATAGTAGTTTTTTTGTTTTGTTATATTTAGCATTATTAGTTAAAACTAGAATTGTTTAATTAATTGTTAAACAATATATAGAAACAAATATCTATTTTTAAACAATTTAATTAGATATATTTTTGCAATATTATATAGCATTTTTATTGTATTGTTTTGCATTTAATTAATATAATTGTTAATATTAATTTTTAGCAAAATATTTTAATAGTAACAATAGAAATATTGTTCAAAAATTATATACAATTATTTTTGCTAATAATTAATAATTCTTTTTAAAATAATATTTAATTTAGATCTTAACAATATTAATTAATAATAATAAATAATAAATTTGTTTTTTAGTTTATTATTAATGCGAACATTTATAGAGAAATTTAAAAAGCTAGATACTTATATAAACAATTGTCGAATACTTTTAATCTAAAAAATTAATATCGCATTTATATATTTTTTTGTTGCTAAATTTATAGAATTAAAATTAATAAATTTTTTAAATATTTTTTGTAATATAAATTCTTTCAAATATTAATTTTTTTTTATACTATTGTTTTGTTTTAAATTAAAATTTTGATAAAAAATAAATTGTTATAACTATAAATTAAAATTTAATTAAATAACTTTTTTTAAATCTATAATTATAAATTACAATATATAGAATACAAACAAAAGTATATATTTTTAGAGTATTTTATATTTGTAAGAAAATTGTTAATTAAAATAATTAAATCTTTTTAGTTATTTAACAAGAAATATTGCAAAGAATTTAACACTTATTAATTAATATTTATAAATTAATTTTTATTTGTTATAGTTATTGCAACAAACAAATTAGTTTTTTTTAATTAATTTAATTTAATAATAGACAAAAGCAATATTAATTAATTAACAATAATTAAAAATATATTTTTTATATATAAGAAGATTGTTGTTAAGTTAATTAAGATTTTATTTGTTTTGTTACTATTGCATTTTGCAAAAAATAAACTAAGAAACTTATTATATTTATTTGAATTTATATTCTTTAAATAACTTGATTTTCTTATTTTATTACTATATTTACAATAAGATGTTTAAATAGTTTTTAGAAATTCAATCTTTATTGTAAAGAAATTAAAAAAACAAATGATAAAAGTCGCAATTTATATAATACTAAATTTTAATATTAATTTTATTGCAAAAAAAATTATACAAACAATAATAATATTGACGTAAATAATAACAATAACAATATATTAAAAATTAAATTACTTTTAACTTTGCACAAAAAAAAAGCTTTTATAACTTATTTTATACAATTAAAGTTTTTATTAAAAATATATATTAAAACTTTTAACAAGCTTATTATAATTAAAAAAAATAAGTATTAATATATATAATAATAGTAAAGTATATTTTGAATTTTTTTAGTTTTAAACAAGTATATAAAGATATATAATTGCTTTATTCAAATAATTAAAAGATTTAAAAATAATAACTTTAATTTAGTTGCAAAAATTACGCATTAACTTAAAAAACAAAAAAATAAATAAAATTACTTGTTGTTAATAATAGACTTTGTATTATTTGTTGCAAAAAATTGCACAAAGAATTGTTTAAAAACAAAAATAAAAAATTAATCTATATTAACAAAAGCAAAATTTGCAAAAAAAACTATATTTAAAAAAATTACAATTGTAAAAAAAAAATTAATATTTAAAGAATTTATTAAGTCGATATTTGTTAAATTTTACAAAATAATAATATTTAAATCTAATATTAAGAATTTCGCAAATACAAGAAATTATATATTTGTTAATAAAATATTATAAGTATATATTTTTTTAATACTTTTATTATTAAATTTTGTTATTAATTTTGTACTTTTTAGAACAATAAACTTAATTACAATTGTTTGTTTTATTTAATTGTTAAAAAAATTATTAATATTATATTATATTAAAAGTAATTAATTTATTATATAAAATTTACAAAATTAATAAAGACTTAAAATATTAATTTAAAAAGCATATTAAATATATTTAAAAATTAAATACAAAATTATAACAATATAGTCGAGTTATTTTAGTAAATTTGACAAATCTATTTTATATTTTTTGCTTATATATATTATTATTGTATTTAATAATTAATGCGTAATTTATAGATATATAAGTTTAATAACAATATTAATAGCAAATATATATTTAAACAACAAAACTAAAGTTGTTATTAATAATAATAAAATAAAAAACAATAATATAAATTTTAACAAAAAATTGAAAAACTTTATTTAAATTATTAAGTAAAATAGAATATTTTAACAAAAATAAAGAAAAAAATAGAATTAATACAAAATATATAATTTTTTTTTATTGTATTAGTTGCGATAATTTTTGTTGTTTAATTGCTATTTAAATTAATTAAACTTAAGTCTTATTATATATTTAATTTTATACTATAAAATCTCTAAAAATATTACAATTGTATATATAAATTTTAAAATCTTAATATATTTAGCGCATTACTAAGAATTTTGTTGTAACTTTTATTTATTTTTAGCAATAAAAAGAAGCAATAAAATTGTTATAATTTTAAAATAAAAGATAGTTAAATTGTCTTTTAAAACTTTATTAAAAAAAAATTATTATTGTAATACAATATATAATATAATAGATTAATAAAGTATAGTTACAATATTTGTTATTAATTCTAAATTGTTTTTTAAAAATACTATTAATTTTTATTGTTAAAATATTTATTATACAATAGCATTTATTGTATTTGTTTATTTTGTCTTTATTTTTTTTTTATATTAAGAATATCTAATAGTTCGCAAAAATTTAGAAACTTTTAAAATAAATTTAATTCGATTAAACAATTTTTTTTTTAATTTATTGTTGTTTTCTATTGTTTATATATTAATAAAAAATATTTTATTACAATTAAAACTTGTATTTAAATCGAAATTAAAACGCAAAAAATTAATAATTAAAAATCTAAAAGAGCGCAAATTAAAATTAAGCAATATTAAGCAAAAATTATTAATAAAAAACTCTTATACTTTATTATAACAAATACAATTTGTTAATTATATAATTGCTTAAAGTATATTATTACGTATTTTTTTTTGTACAACAATATATTAAATAATAATATTAGTATCAAATTTTTAATAGTCTTTAAGTCGAACTTCGATTAAATTGTTTATTAAATATCTAGCAAAAAAATCGAAAATTATATTAAATTTAGATACTAAATTAAATGTAATAAACAAATTTAATTTAAAAGCAAAATTTCAACTTTGATACTAAATAAAGTATAATAATAATTTAAATTTAATAATTAAGTGCAAAAAAAGTTTAGTAAGAAAGCAATATTTGCTACAAAACAAACAATTGTTTTAATACTAATTGTTTAAAATAGTTTTAAAAACTTTAAAAAACAAGCAATTAATATAAGAAAAATAAATATTTTAATATTAGTTGCAAAGCGCAATATTTTAAGTTTTAAAAAATTAATAATTGCAATAAAAAAGTTTATAATATTATTATTTGTAATTAAAGTTAAAAGCAAGTTAACAAAGAAAATTATTATTGTTAAAAAGAAGTCTACAATTGTTATAAAATCGAAGAGTCGAATGAAAGCTAAAAGCAATAAAACAAAAGATTGCAAATTAATAAACAAATTATTTGTTATAATTAAGACGTACTCTATTCTTTTCTATTGTTGTTTTTTATTGTTAACAATATAAACAATAGTTTTAAAATTCTAATTTGCAAAATTCTCTATATTTAATAGTTAACAAAATTATAGATATAATAGCTAGATATAAGTAACTAATATATTTTCGCAAAAAAATAAAGTTGCGTACAACAAAAAAAAAAAATTTAAAAAAAATATATATAGATTTCTAAATTAGTATTCGAATCTAAACAACGTTATAAACAATACTTATTAATATATTTTAATTTTGAAAAAATTTTTGTAACTCTTATTAACTAATTTAAATATTTCTAGCTATTCGAATTTAATAATTGCTCTTATATTAGATATTTATAAAAATAATAAAATTTTAACAATATTGTTTGTTAACAATATTGTTTGTTAACAAGATTAACAAAATTAATAAAGAATTTAAGTTGAAAAAATTTATTCAATTTATTATCTAAGTTTAATTACAAAGTATTTAAGAAAAAAATAACAAAATTTAAAAGAGAGAAAAAAATTGTTTAGAGTTTTGTTGCTTATTTAGCGAAATCTTAATTTTCTTTTTTATATTATATTTTTAGTAATAATTTTTATATTAATATTTTAATTAGACGAACAATTATACTTTAGTAATAACTACTTTGTTTCAAATATATATTAATAGTCTTTAAAATATATTGCAATAATTTTGAAATATTCTTTAATTTGCAAATAATTTGTTAATATTAAAATATATTTATTAATTATTAAGATAATTTATTAATTTTATAATATTTGTTTGTATCTTAAACTCTTATTTGTAATAAAAAATAATAGCAAAAATAATTATAATAATTCTTAAGAACAATTAAGTTACAATTTTAATTCTTTGTTTATTATAATTTTAAAATAATATTAAATTAGAGTTAAATTTCTAAATTGTAATATTTGTTATTTGTTGTAAACAATAGTTCGAATAAATATTAAACAATATTAGCTAAATAAGATTGCACTAGAAATATAATTAATTAAGTTTATATTTAAAAATAAAGGTAATCTATACTTTAGTTGTCTTTTGTAATATTTTAAATATTGTTTTTTTTATTTTATAAATTGTTTGTTTTGCAAAATTTTAAACAATTTTTTTGCAAAGTTTTGCAAACAATAGTTTTTTAATTAAAAGATTTATAGATTTTTAATATTAACAATTTTTTTTAAATACTATTATCAAAAGTTTAAATACTATTATCAAAAGTTTAATTAATATTAGAACTTAGCTATAGATAAAGAACAAATTTATTGTCTTTTTTATATTGTATAGTCTTAGACTTTTTAGATACTATTGTTAAATATATATTTATATTGTTTTGTTGTTTCTATCTAGTTTTTATTTTGTTTTAATAATTATATTGTTGTTGCTATACTTATATAGTCTCTTGTTTGCGTTTCTTCTTTATAGTAATATTAATATATTTGTAATATATATATTTAAAAAACATCTATACAAACAATAATTTTTAATCGAATTTATTGTTTTTGATTTTTTGTTGCACATTTTTATAGATATTAGTTTTAGACAATAGTTAACAATATAATCTAGCAATATAATTTAGCAATATTAGTATAGCAAATTCTATAAATAATTTTTGTTATAGACAAAGAACTTCTAGAATTTGTAGATTATAATTAATTTATTTGTAATATTTGTTAATAAGTTGTTAATATTGTAAGTATTTAATTAGTTTATACAACAACAATTTATTAGATTGCGATTATCTAGCAATCTAAATAAGTAAACAAACAATTGTATTTACTTATTATTATCGATTTGTTTTGCAATTGCAATATTTTATTAATAAATTATAAATAACTTGCTATAAACAACAATAATTGTAAAGTTTTAAAGAGTATATATAAATCTAACTTCTAATACTTGTTTATATTGTTAAGTGCGCTAATTGTGTTGCGCAATATTATTTATTATAACTAAGAGATTTCTTTGCGCAATAAAAAGACAATTAAAAAGATCGAAACAATTAGAAAATTTGATTGTTTAAGATTTTTGTTGATTGCTATAGATTATTGTGTAAAAGTACTAATAGTAGATTAATATTATTATTTGATTAATTACAAAAAAAAAGTAAAGCGCAATTTTTTTAAAGAGAAAATTGACGTCGAATTGCAAACAATTTTAAAAAGTAATAGTTAAAATACTAGTCTTAAATAGATTAAAAAAAAACTATTAACAACAATATTAAGTTAGATTTAAGACAAACTAATTTAAAGTTAATCGAATATTATTTAACGCAAAAACAAAAATAAGTTTAATTAGAAATCTTAAATTAAGCAAGCTAGAAATTTTAGAAAGAAGCGACAAATATTTTATTACTTTCTTCTATTGTTTATTGTTTAATATTTATACAATCTTATTGCAATTAATTCGAATGTTTAAGACTTCTAAAGAGCAATATGTAATAATCGCTTTGCGTAAACAACGCTATTTACGAAATTGTAAATTTAGATTTTCTACGAGAAGATATTCGAAGACAAACAAATAATTTATAAATTTGTTATAAAAGAGAAACTATTAAAAAAGAAATAATAAGAGAGCAAAAGCAATAAGTAATAACTAACAATATTTATTGCTTTTCTAATAATTAAATAAAGAAATTCGTAATTAATCGAATTGCTATAGATAATAGAAAGACACTAGATAAAAAAATTATTAAAAAGAAGTTCGAAGTTAAGAAAAAATTAACTAGATTTAATAACTATATAATTTAGTAAAAAAAGAAAGATTATTAATTCGAAATTTGTATATTAGAAATTCTATTTTCGTATTTAATTACTAATATATAGAAGTTGCTTAATTAAAATAACTAGTTAACAATATATTGCACAAAAGAATCTTTTTTTATTTTAATAGCAAAATATATACGACATATTGTTCTTAAATAGAAACAAAAATTAATATAATATAACAAGTATAAGCTAAAAAGTTTGCATATAAACAAGCAAGAAATTGCGTTTTAAATAAAGAAATTCGAAAAAAATTGTCTAAATCTATACAATACTATAAATTTAGAATTTAAGTATATATTTGCGTTGCTATTATTACAATTTATTGTAAATTGCTAATATATTTTGCAAAAACAAATATTTGTTTTTTAATTATATTCTTTCTTTATTAATTTCAAATATTAATTTTGAAACAAAAGTATTTTTGTTCGATAATTTTAAGTTTTAAAATAGTACAAATAAAAACAACACAAACAATATAAGTAACTTTCTATCTAATAATAATAAACACAATTTAGATAATAATAATATCGATAAAAATAATAATTTAGTTAAGAAGTTTAAAAGTAATAGTAACAAAGAAAACAACAATATTAAGAACATAAATATAACAAAGAATTAAATTAAGAACTAGAATTAGTAGAAGTAACTTTAGCGTTAATTTATAATTTTGTTAACTTAAATTCTCTAATATATTCTCTTAATTTGTAGATAATTTTTAGAAGTACTTGCAATATTGCATTCGAGCAATCAATATATAGCAAAATAATATAAATAGCATATAAGCAATAAAATATAATAGTAAAATAGTATTTGCTAGATAAATCTATACTAAATATATTATTGCTTCTTTGTTATTTGTCTTATTAATTAAAATAACTTTAATAGTTACTTTATATAAAGTCTTAATATTGTTAATTTAATGTTTTGAGACATCTCTTAATTACATTAGTATTATATATATATTAATTTAATTAATACAAATATTTTAACTTATAAACTTAATTAATATTCTTGTTAAACAATTAAAATTTTATTTTATTTGCTTGCATTATAGTATTTATAAAAAACTAATTATTAATTAACAATTTTAGTATTTGTTGTAAACTCTTGTTAAAAAAGTATATATATATAATATTTGTTTTTCTAGATCTTTGCTATTAAAAAGAATTTTTTTAAGTCGAACAAAATTGTTAAGAAAGCAAAAAGTTTTTTATTGTAATAAATCTTTTCTTTATTATAAAGCGTAAAATAATTGTTAATATTATTTCTTAAGTTTATAATATATTTTGTTTGACAAATTTGTTTCTAATCTTTAGTTAATAGTATTATTGTACAAAAACTTAAATAAATATAATTTATGTTTAAGTAGTATATTATTTTAATTTGTAACTTGCTAGTATAATATTGTAGCAACATAATTAAGTATTAATATATCTAAAGCTAATATATTTAGATTTAAGCATAAGTAAAACTTGTTTAAGATAATCTATTATTTATAATAATAATTGTATTTAATACAATTTTGATAAAGACTAAATTAAAATTGCAAATTATAATAAGAATTTAATTTACAATTTTATATTAAAGCTACAATGTACAAAATAGTAGAATTAAGTAATAGAACAATCTTAGTTACTATTTTTTACTATTGTACAATATTTATACGAGTAATCTTCTTTTATATTTTTAATAACTTATTTTTGCTCTTTTGTTTTAATATTTAAGTGCAAAATATATAGAAGCTTCTTAATATCTAAAATTGCAATTTAATAATTATTATTAAAATAAATACTTCTTGCAAGCAATTCTTTAATTGTAGAATTCTTAGCTTATATATTAGTTTCAATATTATAAGTTATACTTATATCGATAAGTTATAATAGATTTGTTTATTTTTTCGAATTGTAAAATTATAATTAAAAAGAATCGAATATTTAAGAAAATTATCGTTTATTTATTAATTTATTGTTAAGAACAATTTAATAAGCTAGATATTTAAATAAATCTTAAAATAAATTAATACATTGTAGAAAAATACAATCGAAATATAGTTTAATATATTGTGCAAATATATTGTTAACAATTATATCTTTAACTTTGTCTCTTAATTATATTTATTTGTTTAAGACTAAATTTGTTGTATTTAATTGTTAAATTTGACAAAGTATTTAGTTTAATAATAATATATATCTTGTTCTAGAATATCGCGAAAATTGATACTATTATTATTGATTAAGATTAATTGATATATACAAAAAAGATAAAATTTGTTAATATCTTGTTTTGATATTTAAATATTATAGATATTATTTATTTTTACTTTTAATTCTTTTGATTTCGCAATTAAAGCACAATTTGTTACTATATATTGCTAGTTATATTTCTAATTAAATTTAAAATTAAGTTATAACAAACTTTAATAAGTTATATTAATAGATTTTAATTTTATTTTATAAAAGAAAAGATATTGTATATAAAGTAGCAAAATTTAGCAATAGAATTTTTACTTTAACTATTATTGCGTATTGCTATACAAGATCTTAAAAGAAATCTATATTTTTTATTAATAATTATTGTATCTCTCTTAACTTAATATTAAAGTATATAAAATTATATATTACTAAATATTAAGTAAGTATTACGCAAAATTTGCAAGAAGAGACGCTAACAAATAGTTTTTAATATATTATTGTACTATTAAGTTATCGAATTCTATATAGTAATTGCAATATTTATAAGTTGTAATACTAAAGATAACAAAACGTAAAATAATAACAAGTAATTAGAAATTAACTTTATTTCGATTAATATTTGTCTTAATACTATTATAATTATCGACAAATAGTAGATCTACTTTAAATTATTAATATAAATAAATATTAATTAATAATATTTTGTACACTAAACAAAGTCTATAATTTTAGTAATTTACTAAAAAAAAAATACTTTCTTGCAATAAAAAATAATTTGCTTTTTTTAATTGTTAGATTTTGCTTTAAGTATCTTATTTAAATGTTAAGCTTTATAAATAATTATATTATTAACTATATATAGTATTTGTTTTATTAAATAGAAAACTCTAAATAAATAATAATTAAGAAATTAATATAAAAATAAATAATATTTAAGCTATTACTAGATAGTATAATATAATTATATATGTTTTTAGTATTAATTTTTATTGTTCGAAAACTTATATTATTAAAATAAAAAATTATTGTCGAAAAAACAAGTTTTAACAAGTAAATCTTAAGTAATAATTTGACGCTATAGTTTTTATTAAAAAATTATACTTTATTTAAATCTTAGTTTTAACAATATATTAATTAGTATTAAAATTTAAAATAGAATTTAATTGTATTAAAGTTATATTAAGTTTAAATATTAAGATAAATATATTGTATTAAATAATATCTTTACTAGTTAATAATTGTTTATAGTTGTAAAAAGCAACAATTTTTATAAAAGTTCGAGAAAATATATTTAATCTATAACAATTGTTGTTACGTAAAAAGAAAATATACAATATATAACTTTTGTCTCTCGAAATTGTATTTAATAAAAAAGATACAATTTTAATAAAGAATTTATTTATAAATAATAAGTTAATATAAATATTGCTTTTTTTGCGCTTTCGAATTATACTAAGATCTTGAAACTCTAGTATTTTTTTAAAAGAAATATTTCTACAAGCAAATACTTAAAAATATTATATATTAAACAAAAAAATAAAATATATTAATAGTAAATAAAAAATACACAATATAATTAACTTTCTTAAGTTGTATTGTAAAGCAAATAAATTAAATCTAATTATTAAATCTAATTATACAAACTTTAAGTAGAATTTAAGCAAAAAGAAATTTAGCAATAAAATAACAAATAGTTAACAAAAAGTTTACAATATAAATTAAATTGCAAAAGTTATTTTTGTGTTATTTTCTATTTTTTATTATAATAGCTTGTATAGTTTAATATAATTGTTATAACTTTATTTTTACTCTAATTGATTTTGCTTGCTTCAAAATAGATTTTTTAGTAATTAATAGTAAGCGAATATAAGTTGTAAATTTTTATTAAATTAATCTTTCTATCTTTTTGTAGATCGGATGCTACACTATCGTCGGCGCTACTACGATAGTTCTATATCGATATGGTGGGTTTAATAATAATGGTGGTTAGTAAGGTGTTTCTCGTTAGAAAAACGCGAAATAGAGAAATGGACTGTGCTTCTACGCTCTTTCAAGAGTGGAAGGGTATCGGTTGGATCTACCCACGAAGCATAGGTATTGGAATAAGATTAGACTTAAACCCAGGTGGGGCTACCTAGTAGTATCTACTCCCCGCTCTGGCTAACAAATAGGCTGTAATAGCTAATTAGGTGGTAAATCCCGTTAGTCTTTTCATAACAAAAGCCTTCGCTTGCGAGATATAACAAAGGAGAACGATTCGACATAGTTATATCAATTGAAGGCAATCCGATATCATATTACAAGAAGAAGATGAAATAAAGATGGAAAAAAATGATCGATTGATTACCCGATCAGGAGCATGGTGCGGGGCTTTGCGTTCTGCAAGGGAGTGGTGGAATTGGGGTATGGGGTCGGACTGTGGCCGAAGGTGAGGGGGCTGGCTAAGGTGGTCAGGAATAGCTGATGTGTTTTGGCTGGTGGGCGAGGTAAATGCGAGAGGAGAGACGTGGGTTTTTCTGCTGGTATCCATGGCCTGGCTCGACGCGCCTCTTGGCCGAGCATGTCCCGAAGAGCAATATTAGCTTGCCTAGCATATCATTCGTATATAGGAACCACAGCGGGTCGTAGCCAAGGGTTCACAGGTAGATCTCAGCCAAACGTAAAATGTCGACTCACTGATCTACGATCTACACAGACCATACATATAGAGGTATGAGCGAGCAACGTGAGAGACTTGAGAGTATCAGGAACATGAAAATACAGATAGGGTGAGCGCCGCTCTCGAGTACGTACATCGTAGTAAAATCAGTACCTTAGTCCGCTCTCACCCTCAGCCTTGCCGTAGTAATCAACTCTCACGGCAATAATTGCCAATCTTGTTACCCCTGTTTTCATAATCAGCTCTCAAAATCGATTTTTACCGAGATTCGGCAGCACCCCCACCAAGATTAGTATACTGGAGCTGCCACCTTCCCCCGACCACCTACTACATGTACATACCCTCCCAAAACAGACACAATTGAAGCTATATAAACTCTCAATAGCTCACTATGCCTTCCACTCGTAACAGAGCTCCAACGGCTCGTAAAGACCCTGAATTCTAGGCTCAAAAGGCCGATCTTATCGTCACCGACGCATGTAAACCCTCCCAAAAGAAGCCTGCTCGCAAACCACCTCACAAAAGAGGTACAGTTACTGCCGCTCTTATAGAAGCTTCTGAGCAACAGCAAACCTCAGAGCGCCGCTCTAAGGATATCGAAAATGAGGCTATCCAGCAGCCCCCGCCCCCTCAAGCCTTATATACTATAGCATGGAGTGTCAATTGGAAAGGGAAAGAGATATGGCCTGGAATATACAAATCGAGCGATTTCAGCTATCAGAACTTCAATACTAGTACTGTAAAAAAGATAGGTAAGAGGGCTCAAAAGAAGGGCTATCGGACGATCCTCCGTAATGCTATTGCTATTATCTCTTGTAGTGGAAATATAAAGGCAATTGAGTCCTCTTGCACAGGTTAAGACGAATGGGAGCAAGTACGCGGCCTAGCAGAGTCATGGCTAGGTGAAAAGAGGAAGGGGGTGACGATAAGGATACAGTGTATATACGACTCGAAGGATGAGAGCTCTGAGGGCTCAGCTACTTCAGAAGATAAGAGGCCAAAAAGCTTAAAAAACAGACGGAATCGCGATGAGACCGATAAGGATCCCGCAAGCAATAGCGATAGTATATCTACCTCAAGCTCTTATAGTATATCCTCCGACAGTGAACCACAGCAAAAGAAGAAGGATAAATATAAGAAGACGGTTAGAAGGGGGAGTACTACTGCTAAGCAAGAAAAGAAGGCTAGGGAAAGTCGCTCAATCGCCCAAATATATGGCGATTATGGCCACCGATTAATAAAGCGCTGGTACTGTACATCGCATATATACCCCAATCGCACCCACTATTACTGGCAACCGATAGAGCCACCGGAGCTTACTGGCAGGCATTTCAAGCTCTTTGGGCCTTATATCACTTAATGGAACGCATCCCTTGGTAAGCGAAAGCGAGGGTGTTCGGTGGAAGTTCCTACCAAGCGTTTAAAGCGTAGATTACTGGATTTCGCTGGATCGGCTCAGAACGCCTGCAGTAAGAAGAAAACAGCGATAATCGAGCAATCGGCCGTTACACCAAAGTCGGAAGCTACGTCACCGTTATTAATAACACCGGTAGGGGTAGGTGGAGCCTCAGCGTCGCCAGGGATACCAGGGATGCCTCAGCCATGGCCTCAGCAATATCAGCCATATCTCCAGCATTATCCCCAGCAGAGCTCGCCCTATCAATTGACACCGGCGTTCTATGCCAATAGCGCACAGTATCAGCAATACCCTCAGCCCTATCCTCAGCAAATGCCTCAGTCGCCCTTTCATCCGATACCTGCGCAATAATGTTTTCCCCAAAGTATATCGCAAATGGCTCAGCCTAGCCTCACTGAAACTATGCCGCAAAGCCCCCAAAAGCTCGTAGAGCGCCCTTCAACAGCAAATCGACCAATTCTAAGTGATATTCCGATAAGTAGCCCGCTACAGGCTCAGGGCGACTCGGGTTTACTGCGGCGGGCATATTTTGACTGGCAGAAAACGAGGAATCCCAGTGAAAAGGACGCGATTGAGGGGGCGTTTATAAGGGTCGACGAGGAGCTGTATTATCTGAAAGATATTCATAGCTTTAAGAAGCCCGATTGAGCAGAGCTGAAGGTGCCATTAGGACTGGGGAGGAGGCTTAGTGGCCAGGTCAAGGAGTTTTTGCTGGAGGGGCGCGTTGCCGCTGCTGCTGCTGCTGCTGCTGATACTAGGCGTGGTCGTTCTGGGCTAGATGATCTTGCTGCTGCTGCTCGGAAGCTAGGAGGCCAGCTGAGTGATATTTCAGAGGGCGACGGTGATGATAATATAGAACATAGATAGATTATGAAGGTATACTCGGTATGCTACTATTCGATATGTGGGGTAAATGATCTACAGGGTCCTCGGGAGCAGCCTCAACGCCTTATAGCCTAATTATTTCTTAATATTCTAAAGCAATGCGCTGGTATCGAGAACACGTAATTCAATAATGTAAATAGTACGATATACTGAGCTGATTAAGTGCTATTCAAAGATGCAAAAATATCTGTATAAGACGTCATTATGATCAAGCTGCGTTGGTTGTAAGATATAGCGGAATTATTGCCGCTCCGCCTCCCTGCCAAGCCCCTAGCCCTCTATCGCTTATTCCTCAAAATCGGTCTCATAATCGTCTTCAAATCGCTCTTGTAACTCATCTTTATACTCGCCGACATATACCCCAGCATGTTCGAAATAACCCTTAGTATACTGCCCACCGCTATATGAAGCCACCGCTGTTTCCAGGAAGGTCTTGAACGATATACCCTCAGCCAGCTCAAAGTGTCGCTTCAGCCATGCCTTCAGAACCGAAAAGAACTCCTCGATGGGGTTGTAATCTGGCGAATAGGGGGGCAAACATAAGAGGATAACACCGTGGTGATCGCAAAGAGCTTTGACGCCAGCTGAGTAATAAGTTGAGCAGTTATCCATAATTAGAACCGACCTAGGGCCTGGAAATGGCGTACATCGCGGAAGGACCTCATTGGCCAGGAACCATTCAAATCGCGCCCCATTGATAGCGCCTTGATAAATATGCGACGCTAGGATTCCATCTGATATATACGCCGGTAGTACGCTGAATCGCTCAGAGCGCTTGACGGGGTATAAAATAACTGGCCTGATACCAAAAGCCGCCCACCCTCTTTTACGCTGAGCGGTACGCTCATTTGCGGCGCTCTTATCCAGGTATACCAGCATTTCATATATATACCGGCTCACCTCCAGCATATAGCTATCGCGGCATATCTGCGATCGCTCTGAGGCCTCACGCCGGAGGTTCTTACGACTGATTTTTATAGATTTAAGGGCCCTGTAAACCGTAGGCAAGGACACACATGTGTTGAAATCATCGAACAGGAAATACTACATTTCATCAAGATAAAGCCAGGGCTTAGCTTCCAGGTATACTCTTCAACCGTCATATGCTTGCTGCGATAGCTTGAACCGTGGCCCTCTTTTTGACATCTTTACTGGGGCTATGTGATAGCCATAGGTGGCGATGTTTCTTCGAACGGTGCATACACTCGAAGCATGACGCGATTCAAGAGCAGCGATCTGTTTTGGGCTCACCCTATCGCCTAGGAGCTGTTGCATACGGTCCTTTTAAGCGACGGTGAGGGGTAGGGCGGTAGCTGGGCATAGGCGTCAGTTACCATAGATCTGAGAGCATAGGAAACACATACGCATAGTGGGAACGTTCTATGGCTTCAATTCATCCTAATTGGGACGCGATTATGGCATATATGCATGTAATGGGTGGTCGGGGGAAGGTGGCAGCTCCAGCATACTAATCTTGGTGGGGGTGCTGCCGAATCTCGGTAAAAATCGATTTTGAGAGCTGATTAAATATGAAAACAGGGGTACACTTCTCGGGACACGCCGCCGGACCGCCAGGCTGACACGTGAAACCGACGTGCACGACCAGCTTCACCTCTGTCACATCCCGCTCAAACAACCATTGCCTTATATTCGCTTCTCTTTGTGACCTCGCGTCATGCTTGCGCGAATCGTCAAGGTAGGATAAAAGTTGAGATGGCCGCAATGACCAACTCGAGAGTGGTCCTTCAATGATGCCTCGTACGTTGAGCGGATCGCTTTGTGCTGCGGCGATGCAATGGATCCCATCAGTGCCATTTCGCTCGCCTCGAACATCATTCAACTGGTTGACTTTGGCCTCAAAATAAGCAAGACGTGTTGTGAGATCTACCAAACAGGCCTGTCAGCGGCCAACACCGACCTGAAGAATGACGCCCTCAGTTTGCAGTCGCTCGGCGCTGCCGTCGAAGCTTCTGTGCAGAGAAGTGCGAACCCTGGTCACCTCGGCAAGGGACTTCAGGATAGCGCAAAACGCTGCACGGTCGCTGCTGGTGATCTGCAGGTGGCGATTAGCAAGCTTGAGACGACAGCAGGTGGCAAGCGCAGTGCCGTTGGGCGAGTGGTCAAGACTCTTTGGAGACGGGACGAGATTGGCCGTCTACAGGACCGACTCGAGCGGGAGCGAGCACTGTTGGACGGCTACTTGCTGATCGAGCTAAGGTCAGCCTCGGGATCGTGATGGCACCAGTATGGACTGACTCGTGCTTGCAGAGATACGGTCGTGAACGAGAAATTAGGTCAGAAGCAGAATTTTGAAGGACTTGAGCAAAACCTCAAGGCTTTGATCATAGCTCTGAACGATGGCAAAACATCTGTGTCTGCGCTCGCTGCTGCGATCGTACAGGATGGTGAAGCTACTCGCAAGGTAGTGGTAGAGGAGTCGAGTTTGACCCGGCAGCACATTGACCAAGCAAGTGAACGCATTCAGCGGCAAATGGATCTCGCATTCGCCAAATTCAACATAGACAGCGTAGCGGATCCTGCTTCCAAGCTCCTTCGTTCCCTAGCTTTCCCCGGCATGAATTCAAGACGGGAGACGGTTGATGATGCCGTTGCAGAGACGTTCGAGTGGATTTGGAAGCCCAATGCCAAGGTCGACAAGAGCTCTGACTTTACCCATTGGCTCGATGAGGGCGATTGCTTCTACTGGCTGAGTGGCAAGGCAGGCTCCGGCAAATCGACGTTGATAAATTTCATCCTGTCTTCTGCTGAGACGAAATCCGCGCTTTCCCGATGGGCTGGTAACGCGAGTGTAGTGACGATCTCATTTTTCTTTTGGAATTCTGGCAAACCCCTACAGAAAAACGCTCGAGGCCTACTTCAAGCTTGTGTGTTCCAAATATTGGAAAATGACCAGAAAATGGCGAGTGTAGTAGAAAGCTTGTTGGCTGGCTCTGAACAGTCACCATTGGACTTCGATCGCATTGCGGAGGCTATTTCGTCGGAAACGAAGCTCTGCGATATCTTGTTGGCGCTGCTCGATAAAGGCAAAAACAAGTTGGTCAAGTACTGCTTCTTCGTCGACGCATTGGATGAATGTGAAGGAGATCGCGCCGTACTGCTTGGCCTCCTCGACAAGCTTGTCGCGCGCCCTCACGTCAAGGTGTGCGCTTCGAGTCGTCCTTGGCCATCCTTCGAGCACCACTTTCGATTTAGTGCAAGATTAATCCTGCAAGACCTTACGTTCAACGACATTTCGCTGTACGTCCGCGAGCGGTTGAAACAAGAGGTGACACGAGTAAACAATGGCATTGCCGACACTAGTATGGAAAAGCTTGCCTCGGAAATCACTTCAAGATCAGACGGCATCTTTCTCTGGGTTGTGCTTGTGACGCGTGAGGTACGCGAGGGACTCGCAACAGGTGACAGTTTCGACATCCTCCTGAATAGGCTCAAAGCCACGCCTCCAGAGGTTCATGATCTAATCACGGTCATCCTAGACAGGCAGGTCGAAGTAGTGCATCGTGATAGTGCAACAGAATATCTCTCATTGCGATCGGCTTCGAAACAGCCTGTGGACCTCTTAACGTTCTCGGTGGCGTGTCTCGAAGAAGTTCAAATGGCGACCCGAGAGGATTTGACGTCGATCCTGATGTACGATGCACATCCTTCGGTCGAAGAGATTACAAAGACTTTCTCAGCTCGTACGGCAGGCCTGCTTGAGGTGGAATACGACGCGAATAGATTAGGATGTGGGCACGAGCATCCCATGTTCTCACTCATGTGGCACGATGTCGGTTTCTTGCATGGCTCTGTCGCTACTGTCATGGAAGACTCCTCGTCTCGAAATATAGCCTTTCTGAGTCGACTGCTCAAAGCATCTGTCCTCATTGGCACTTGGCTTCGCAACCATAAAGAAGCCTGGTCATTGTCCGCACATGCGTACAGCCAAGCTTTTCAATTCGCAAAGTCAATCTCTGAACTTGATCCGAACGAACACCACCATGAAGGGATTTTAGACTTGCTCAAGATTCACACGGCTCACGGGTATCTCACAGAGACTTCCGGAGGCTTATTCGAACAGCAGTATAATTTTGCTACATTCTATGAGGAGGACGAGGATGTACTCGTCAAATTCGAACTCAACGCATCCTGTGATTGGTTGACGATCGTACTTGCAAATGCGGCATCGTTTGGACTCTGCACTTATGCAAGTCGCAAGTTGCTTGCATTAGAGTCAAAGCAGAGAATGAGTATCGCGAACGAACTACTGCAAAGATGCCGATACACAATTGCGCAGCATGGTTTCAACCCAGTGACGGAGCCTTATTTCTTATTTCTCATTGATGTATTGCGGGCTGGTGCCGACCCAGACGCATCGCTCCAATATGCCAGTAACATGTCGTATTCGCGAGCGAAGACTAAGCGGCGCTCATTAACGCCATGGACGGAGTTTCTCCAAAATCTAACATGGATCAGCGACCACGTCCAGTGCTATGATGAGCTTCTCTACGCTTTCCTGTCGGCTGGTGCCACCATTAACGCGAAATTTGAGCATGAAGAATGCTTCGTGACGACGAAAGCAGGACGAGGCCAAGCTTCACCACCAACTGCAGACCTGCGTTGCGAGGTATTATCCACCATATCGCCCCTTGCAATTTTGGGAAACCTCTCAGCCTTCCCGTCCCAGCGCGATCTAGCAGTAAGACAAACATTGAAAGACAAGGGAGCAAATGACAAGTGCGAGATTACCAAGATTCGCGCATCTCAAAATGTGAAGCGTGCTAAGCCTACCAGCCGGGACCTTCTACTCAAAGTCAAGGACAAGAACCGCCTGAGCTCGGCGTGGACGATTTATTGGCGTGTTGGGGAAGAACAACAGGTGCAGTGGGAGAATGCCTTTCAAGAGATTCTGCATGGTTGCGTCCCAGATTGGCACCTCCAGAACATGCGCGTTTGGAAACCTCCTTACCCGATGTCCTCTCCTCCGCCGGGGGGGACACCGATTCAGGTCACAGATTTCTTTACATGTAGACACTGCGGTCTTGAAGTCGAAGATTACCGACGTGCTCCAGCGTCCAATCAATGCAAGTCACATAACTGGACTCGGGGTATACGGATGCCTTAACGATACTCTCGGACCCCGTTTACCTTTACCCTCAACTTCCTGCTCCACAGCAGGCGAGTTCCTGCCCGATCGAGCCCGATCATGATCCGACTCCGCCCCAATGCCAGCCTGACCACGCCTGGTTCCCGACGACACGACTTGACCCACCTCAAGTGGCGCGTTAAGATAGCTACAGCACCTACGGGTCCCAAAGATGGCTGTCGGACGAGCTTCCAAGCTTTCCCTCTTGATATTTCCAGATCATTCCATGGTTTTCCGCGACCGATGAGCGTTCCCAGATTGCACCACATCATCTGCAACGGCACCTCCTACTGGCCCGAGCGCTTCGGTATCGGCGAGCACGAACTCCTTAATATACAGTGTACGGATGATTCCGACATATCGACGTAATTGTCAATTTCTCAAAGCCACCTCCAATCGTTGACAGACGAAAGAGTCATCCAGCCCCCAAAAGTCGGCAACTGCCAGCGTCTCCCTTCACTGCACTTGCATCCTCAACTGCGCCATCTTGCTCCTCTTCACCCGCGAATCTAGATCCCACAAGAAATCCCACTTTTCCTCAGATTTCAGCAATACCCAGAATTTCAAACCCCTACTTCGTCGCATGCCCTCCATCGTCTTACTCATCAGCTCTTCCTGGAAGCTCGCCGACATGCCCATGCGTTGAAATTCAACGGCTTCTTCCGTCAGATATTGTCTGCTCCGTCTCCAGACTTTTATCGCGTCCATGAATGAATTTCCATAGTTGGCAGCTGCGGGCGTGCCGTCAGCCGAATACTTTGGATTGGCCGCACTGGCTGACATGAGTTCGGAGCACTCGGAATTTAGAGCTGCTCCTCCGCCTTTGTAGCATTCAAGAACATGAAAGATCTCGCCAGGTGTACGGTCAAGACGCTTGATGATATTGCTGTAGCGCAGTCCGAAAGTTGTGGTATCTGGGTCGAACCCTGGCTGTACCTGGATTGCGGTGGTCGGATGAATCACAAGGTCTTTTCGAAATGCCTTCGTCCAATCCGGTTTCAACCAAGCATGTCCCGAATAATACACAACTGTCAGTGTGTTCTCGTCCGCGCCCTGACCCGATTCAAACAGCCTTTGGTGCAGAGGCTTCAAGTTGGCTGAGGCTTAGCAGTCGAAGGCATCGCGTAGAATGTGAAACACCTGGACAGAGTACTGAAATTCGGAGGTGAGAAAATCTCTGAGCGTCTCCATATCAGCGGCATTTACTTGGTCTTTGGCCGCCCAGCACATTATCAGGACGTTGACCTTTTCGTAGGGTCTTAAAGAAATTGGATAATAGGCCTTCTTGAGCTCCTCATTCAGGTCGCGTTGAAACCGGACAAGTGACTTCTGAGATTTTTTGGCAGTAGCAGGATCCGTGACTCAGTCTTTGAAGGGATGAGTGACGTCTTGGCTTTGGAGGAGCAAGGACTCGAAGGTGAGGGGCCATTCTTACGATGGAGCCTGACGTGAATGCCATGTCTATTGTTCTGGAATCTCAATGTCTGTGCAATACTCTGCTTGTTTGAGACTGATCGGATGAAGGCCTCGAGACTGGCGCTGATGATGAGAATGTAGAAGAGTGTCGACTCTTGTCTGTGTGTTGCTTTACTTGCTTGAACTTGATCGTTTCAGACAGACCCAACACTGGTGCTGATGGTGAGGATTAAGCGGTTGTTGAGTAATGCAGTGAGCAATGTTCCTGTGATGCTTGGCTTGCTTGGGATTGAGTGGATGAAAAGCTCGATGGTGACACTTGAGCGGTGTGTTAAGTTATGGATATATATATGTATTATATACACCCCGAACTTGGGATTTGGGGTTGCCGTTTTGGATCGGGAAAGGGAGCAAAGCCGCTTTAGAGGGAGCAACGAGGGAGCAGAGGGGAGCAGTGAGGGAGCAAGAGGGAGCAAAGGGAGAGCATGTTAATGAAACAGGCGGTAGCGGGGGAGCAAAGCGGCGGCACCTTAGTTAGCGACCGATCACGTGTTGGCCTGGGTTCGGGGGAAATATATATCTATATATAAATTGCTAACAAAGAACTTTTATATAGTTTTTTTACTTTTGCTAGAAAAATGCTCGAAACTTAGAAATTTTAAAATAAATTTCGAATTTAATAAAATATAGAATATAATTTATATAAGAACTAATTTTTGAATATAGATTAAATAAAAGTATAAAAATACTATAATTAATTTAATCTAGTATCGATATTACTTAATTTAATACTATTCGATTTAATATTATATAATTGATTTGAATAGTTTCGATCAATATATATAGATAAGCTTTGCTCTAGCTTCTATATAGTAACTAAGCGTTCTATTATCTATTATTTTGACAATTTCTTAATTATTCGAACAACTAAAATTTTTAATTATTAACAATTAAATAGCTAATATCTAGTTAAAAATTCTAGATACAAACGCTCTACTAAAAGAGCTAATATAAGTTGTAAAAACAACTAAGTTTATCTTATTCGCAACTTGTTGCTTTTGTCGAAAAGCGCTAATTATTTTTAACAAATATCTATTAATAATAAGTTCTAAAAGATCGAAGAATTAACTATATAACAATTATACAACTAGAAATTAATAATTAGATAGCTAATAATCAATTAAAGACGCATTATTAAAGCGAAACAAGATTTTTTTTCAACACATTAATAAAGAGACTAGATTATCTAGTCTTTTCAATCTTTGTTTTTCTATTTATTGCAAAATTCTCTTATTAATAACTAAATAAGTTAACTTGTTAAATCGATAGCTGGAACAAATGCTAGTTAATTTCTTTTACTACAATATACAAAATAAACTAATAAACTAAATCGCGAATATATTCTAAAAATTAAAATAATTTTATTAACTATTTTGAAAGCAACGTCTAGATACAACTCTCGATCAAATAGCAATTAATTTCGTTTAAATAAAATAAAAAGCTCTCAACTATCGCAAAAAACTTAAATTAAAAAAACTAATATTTAATTTTATTAAAATAAAAAAACTAGAAAGATTAATTTAACAATCGTATTAACGCAAAATAATACAATTATCTTTATAATTGTTAAGATTAAAATAATAAAAAAAGATTAAATAACTTAATTAAATTTCAAATAATTAACAAACTTTATTTACAATTAAGCGAAAACAACAATCTAATTAGAAATTATCTATTAATACTTTATTTTAACACAAATTAAGTTTATTAAATTTGTTTAAATCTATATTTATTATAATCTTAAAATAGAACAACAAAAATATAAAACTTATTTAAAGACTTATTAATTGTTTATCTACTAAAATTTTGCTCAATTTATAATTAACAAAATCGATTAAATTAATATTGTTAACAAAGAGAAATATATTTAGTTATTTTTTTTATTTTAAACTCTTTAAAGAATATCTATTAAACTAGATATTTAATTTAAATTAAATTAATTTATTTAATTTTAATAATCTAATAACTAGAATATCTTTATTAAAATCTTTATTATATAATTGTATTTTTTTACTATATTTATTAGTATTATTATCTATTGCTTACAAGCTATAAATAGAACTCTAAAAATAATAGATTATATTGATACTATTATAATTATTAGTATCTTTATATTATTTTTTACAACTCTAAAACAAATTGCTAAAATTAATAATAGTATAATTTTTTTATTTAAAAACAAGACTTGTTTAAAATTCTTAAATAAATTAAGTTTTTAAAATATATTAAATTAAAAATTAAATCTATTAATTTATTTAATATAATTATCGAAAAACAAATTAAATAAGACGCTAACAATAAAAAGTATATAAATTGTTAAATAATAAATAATAGAACGTTTGATTACTATATAGAAGCTAGAACTTTGTCTATTTATATATATTAATCGAAGCTATTTAAACTAATTATATAATATCAAGTTAAATAATATTAAATTAAATAGTATTAATACTAGACTAGATTAATTATAATATTTTAATACTTTTATTTAATCTAAATCTAAAAATTAGTTTTTATATAAATTATAAATTATATTTTATTAAGTTTAAAATTTGTTTTAAAACTACTAAATTTTAAATATCTTTCTAACAAAAATAAAAAAAAAATATAAAAATTCTTTATTAGTAATTTGTATATAAATATATATATATTTACAAATTTAAAATACTTTAAGATTTAATAAAAATATAAAAAACAAAATTCTAATAAAGAATTATATAAATATTGTTAATAATACTTAATAACTTTACTAGTAAAACAAAAAAAAAAAAATTTAAATAAATAATACAAAAATAAATAGTAATAAATATAACAACTATTTAATTGCAAGTTGTTTAAATAATTAAATTTAATATTTATATTTATAAATATAAATAATGTAGTTATTAAATTAGATTAAAAACTTGTTAAAATGTTTTAAATATATTATAAAAAAAAACTTTAATTAGTTTGTTAGCTATTTGTTTTTTAATAAAAATATTTTTTAATTTAATTTAACTATTTGTAATTTTTTTGCAAACAAATTAAATTTAAATACTTATATATTTTGTTTAGATATATTGTATAAGATTTTTAACAAATATTATAATTTTTTGTTATTGTAATAGATAATAATAGCAATTAGATATAGTATTTAAAATATTAAAAAAAAAGTTTTAATAATAACAAAAATTCTAGATATAAATAATAATAATAAAAATAAATAAAATAATTGCAATTACTTTAATAATATTTAAAATTAAATAATTTTTTTAACAATTTATATTTGCTTAATATACTTAATTTTGCAAGTAAAAAAAGCAATAATTAATTAATAGCAATACTTTCTAAATTAAAGATAGATCTAAAAATAAAATAACAAGTATTTTAATTTTTATTTTAGTTACTATTAATATAATTTAATAGAAAACAAATACTTTTATAAAAAATAAAACAAAAATTAAAAGTATTTTAAAAATAACAAAATATTTGTTAAATAATTTTTTAATAAGTATTAATAAAATTAAAAATATATTTGCTTATTATTAAAACAATAAAAGCAATATTTAATTAAAAATCTAATATTGTATATATAAAGAAATTAATTGTTAATTAATAGATATAATAATAATTTAAATTTACAATATAGTTTAAATTAACAATATATATTTTAAATATATTTATAAAAATAGCAACTAATTTATACTTCTATATTTTGTAATTTTTTAATATTTTTTTTAAATATTTTTTTTAATTTAAATAAAGAGTTTTAAATAAAAAATAAAGTAAAATAAAAAGCTTGTTTAACAATCTTAATAACAACTTGTTAAATTAAAAGTAAAAAATAAACTAAATACTAATAATTAATAGATAGAAAAGCAAAAAATTGATAAATTAATATAGATACTTTCTTCTTTATATATAAAGCTAGTTTAAAATAGAAATTAATAAAAGATAAATATTGTATACTTAATAGATACAAAATTTAAATAAAATTTGCAAATAAGTTAAAAAATAAACAAATTAACTAATATTAACAAGTTGCTTTTCAAATCAATTGCATAGTTTAAAAAATATTAAACAAAAATAAATTATCTTTAATACAAAGATTTGCTTAACAAATAATTAAAATAATTGATAAACTAATATATTAAATTTAACAAAAAACAAAATAATTAATATAGCTTGTCGATTATCTAATGCAATAAGTTAGCGATAAAAAAGTACTTTGTATACTTGTTAAAGCTACTATTTGTTACAAAAGTAGAGCGAAAAATACACAAAACAAATATTAGACAAGTTATAACAAATAGTTAAATTAATTCTCTATTTAGCTATGCGCAAATCTATCTTTACTTGTCGAACTAATTCTTTTAGAAACTAGCGCAACTTGTCGAGTAAAACTTATCGAATAAAACAATCTACTAGCTAGATATATAATATAACTAGTTTGAACAACAACTAATTCTTAAGTAATACAATTTAAGATTAAATATAATTAAAGTTGTTATATTAATTTTGCTATTATTAAATATTATTTATAATTTAATAATAAAATTTATTTATTTATTTCGAAACTTTATTAAGTTTAAACTAATTGCTAACAAAAGAATTGTAAAAACTTGCAAAAAAATTATTTAAATCTTGCTAATAGCTAACAAAAATATAAAACTATTTATATTTTTATTATTTATAGAATTTGTATTACTTTAATAAAACAAATTTTATTTTATTAAATTTATTCTTTTAGTTTTTTTATTTGCTATTGTTGTATTTATAGTTTCTTATTCTACAATTCTTTTATTTTTAGCTTTAAATTTTGTCTTTTTATTAAATAAATTAATTGTATCTATATTTTAATTATCTATATTTATAATTTTTTTTACAAATTAATTCTTGCTTATTGTTGCAATTAAATTAATAAAAAAGAAAAAACTTAAAATAAAACTCAATTTTAAAGTTTTTGTTTAACAAATATTAAAAATATATTTGTATAATAAAAAATAAAATAAATTATTTAAATTAAGAAAACTAATAAACAAAAATTTTTAATTATTTTTTGCAAAACAATTAAACTAAAACTCGAAAACTATATAATAGTTAAATATTTAATAATTAAAATTAAGTATTTATTTGTTTAAAATAAAATATATATATTTTAAAATAAAAATAATATTTTTCGAGTTAAAGCAATCAAATTTTAGTATAAATTATTAAATACTAAATATTTAAATCGAACAACAATATTTAAAAAAGTACAATATTACTACTATTAATCTATATTATACTTAAATATTAAAAAATATATCAAAAAATATTTAATTTGCAAATATATCAAATTATATTACAAATATAAATATAATCTATTAAAGTTTTTATCTATTTTAAATTGTTATTAATAAAATATATTTTACAATTTTATTATTTTTCTATTATTATATTGTTATAAAGAAAAGATTTTTTAATATATTTTAATAATAATTGATAAATTATTTATAAATAAATAAAATATATTTATAAACTCTTTAAAAAATAAATTTTTTATTTAGATTTTTATTAATTTTGTTTAATATATTAAAAATTTCTTAGCTATTATTGTTTCTAATAAAAATACTTAATTTATTGTTTATTTTTAGCAATATTTTTGCAAAAAATTAAAAATTAAATCTAAATTGTTAATTGTATTCTACTTAGAAATTAATAATTAAATCGAAAATATTATATTACTTTTAAATAATATTTTCGAATATATATACAATACAATTAAATTAATTAAATTAATTATTTTGCTATTGTTAAATTTGTTGCAAACAATTATTTTAGCAAATCTATTAATTTTTTTTTTTTTTTTAAATTATTTATTATAATTAAATCTAAAATTAATTAAAATCTTTTTTAACAATAATACGTTCGAAACTTGTTATAATATAAGAAATATTAATAAAATTGTTAAAAAAATTAAAATTTTGTAAAACTTTCTTTGTTAAAAGTTTGTTTAAACTTAAGTTAAATAAGTAAAATTTATTAATTATAAATATTTTATAATTTTAAAGTTTAAAATTAATAATTAAATTATATTTAATACTTAAAATATTAAAACAACTTAATTATACAAGTTTTTAAAATATAAAAATATAGATTGTTATAAAATTATTTAAACAATTAACAATTATATTTACAAACTAGAATTGCTTAAATTAATAAAAATTTATTTAATATTTTATTTATAATTTTTGTATTTTAACAAAAGCAAGTTTTTGTTAAATTAATTAATTAAGTTCTTGTTGTTTGTTAATATTATTAACAATATTAATAATAATAATTTCAAATATTATATTAAAAATATCAAAATATTACAATATAATATATGCAAAAATAACAATAATATAAATTTAAATCTAATTGCTACTAATTACAAACACAAAATACTATAGTATTAAATTCTCTTTATAAACTATATAAACTACAACAATAAATTTAAATAATTAAACTACTTTATAATTAATAATTGTTCTAACTTTGTTATTAACTTTTATTACAAATATTTAAATACAATAAAATTTTATTAAATATTTAAAATATCTTTTAATTAAGAATCTAATAAGTAGAATAATTTGCGCTTATATATTTTTTGCGCTTTTTTATTATTGTTGTCAAACGTTATTTAATATATATCTACAATTTTTGTTATTATATTTAGAATTAATTCTAGAAATATATTGTTAATATATTATTATTGTTAAGAGTTACTTATTATATATTTGCAATTAAAATTAAATGTTTTTTTTAATTAAACTAACTTAATATACTACTATATCTCTTGCATTAATTAATAAGAACTCTAGAAATATATTATTAATATATTATTATTGTTAAGAGTTACTTAATATATATTTGCAATTTTTATTGTTATTTCTATAGTATTTTTATTAAATATTTTAAAATATCTCTTTTAAATATCTTTTAAATAAGAGTTAACTTAATATTTCTAAATATATGCACAACTATATATAATATAACAAAACTAAAGTAGTATTTGAGATAGTCTAACAAGAATACTAACTATAAGAATCGAAACAAAAAACAGAGAATCTTAAATACTATATAGACAATTAGAAAAGATATTAGTTTCAATTAAATCTAGAACAATGTTTAGAAAAGTCTGCAATATTTGAAACTATAATACTATTTTTTCTCTTAAAAACCGCAGCTTCTGCAAGATAAAAAACAAAAGAAAACGTATTATATTGAATACAAAACGTATTGTTTCTTTGCAGAATTTCCGAGTTCTTTTTGTCTATTTATCGATTAGAAATAAATCTGAAATATATTTTTTCGAATATTTCAAATTCTTCAATAATTTGATATAATTGATTTATATATCTATTGTCTATATATCTAGAAAAATATTTGAAAAAGTATCTGTTTTTGATTCGCAAACACATTTAATTTTCTAACTTTCTTGCTTGTTAATCAACTCTTATTTGTAATATATAATATTGTTGTCGTTTTATATTTATTGTAGCAGACTTACTATATAATTTGATATATACTTTGATAAGTTTCTTTTAATAATGTAGATAGTAGTATTTTTTATACTTTTTTTAATTTTTTTATATTTAATATTTTTTTAAAATTTATTTACTTTTTTCTCTCTTTTAATCTTGTTATTGTTTAACAAATTGCTCGAAACTTAATTTTTATTATTTAACAATTGCTCGATATTTAATTTCGAATATAAAATTGTATTTAACAAATATATTTAATATTAATCGAGAATAGTCGAAAATTAACTAAAATACTATTTGCAATATATATGCTCTTTACTTTGTATATTACTATTTTTTGTATATTTTATTTTAAAAAAAAATTAATTACTTCTTTTTACTTGATAAATTTATTCTTTTGTTTAATATATATCGAAAACTTTAATTTTAATTGTCGAACAATATTTAATATATATTTGATATTAATCGAAACTTGTATTTAATAAGTATTCGAAATTATCTAAAATTAATTAAAAATATTAATTAGAAAATTTGATATTGCTTTATCGAAATTTGCAAATAGAAAAAAAAAATAGTATTATAATTCTAGACTAGACAAACTTTGTTTTTTAATTATTTTTCGAGTTTTTGTTTTTTAGTTTCTAGTATAATACAAGTAACGTTTAGTGTCTTAATATCTATAGTACTTATATTTATTTTCTATATATAGTTAGTTCTATATAGCTAGTATTTTTGTCAATTAACTATATACTAGTTATTAAAACTCTAATTCTAACAATTAGAATTAAAATTCGATCTAACAATTAATTTAAATAATACAACAATAAAATATCTATTTTTTTAATATTTTTAATATTGTTGCTTTTTCGATATAGAAGTAAGTTTCGAAGATATATTAACAATTTCGAAATCTCTATTTGAAAAATACTAGTTACAAATTTTGCTAATTTAACTATTAACTAATTTAGAATTTTTTTAATTGCAAAAGTCTTAATATTTGCTTAATAGAAATCTAATTTTAATATTTGTAATACGCACAAACTCTCGCAATACTTTGTTTACGTCTTTATTTGTTATTTATCTATACTATAGTAATTTGTATAATAGAATCGAACAATTTGTAAAACTTCTATATACAAATTATATATTAACAAAGATATCTCTATAGTAATTGTAAAGTATATTTGTATATTGTATTTATAAATTGCGTTTGTAGATTGTATTTGCAAAACTTAACAATATATAATATTAGATTAAATCTTAACAAAGCGCGTATTGATTATGTGTTTGCAAATTCTACTAATTGTAGCTTAATTCTACATTTAATTATATAAAACGAATATATTAATATATTAGTTAGTTTAATTATTAGTTATCAATAGTACTAGAATTTAAGCTTCCGAAATTGCTAATACAATTTATAGAAACTAGTATATTATAATTATTATTATATAACTCTTGAGATTTTAATTTAAATCAATTTTATTTTGCTTAAATACTAGCGTTGTATTACAATTATTACTAGTAAATA
>JAABUW010001699.1_pt1 | contig 35569 bp, 40 predicted proteins | sample 5560081 | NCBI WGS metagenome assembly JAABUW01 (sample SAMN10711882, study PRJNA513363) | rock metagenome | isolation source: Antarctica rocks | place: Antarctica: Victoria Land, Knobhead sud | reverse complement strand
ATTCCCCCAACCCCCCCCCCCCCCCCACCCCCCAAAAAAAAAAAAAAAAAAAAAAAAAAAACCTACACGGTTTACGGACGTGAGAGAATGTGATGTGATGGAAGATGTACTGGCTCGTAAACAGAGCAAAGCGGAGCAGAGCAGAGCAAAGCAGAGCAAAACAGCATGAAGCACTAGGGTGTGGGATTTGGCCGGGTTGAGAGGGAAAGGTGCGGTAGGGTATGTATGTCAAATGGGAGATGAAATGGTGAAAGTAGGAAAAGGAAGGAAGGTGGTTTATTGGGCGAGGTGGAGGGAGAGCAAGACTGGCTTCAAAGGGTTCGTATTTATTTGCAAGCGCGTATTCCTATCGACACAGATACAGATTATTCACAATCCAACCACCAAAGTAAGCCCATCCGCCCCCCCCCTTTCAATATCTCTCCATCAGTTTAACCAAAGAGCGCGTCACCCAGACGGATCGACACCGTCTTCGTCTGCGTGTAGTTCGCCAACGCCGCCTCCCCCAACTCGCGCCCAATCCCCGACTCCTTGTACCCGCCAAACGGCAGCGCATGATGCAGCATGTTGTACTGGTTGACCCAGACGGTGCCGGCGCGGAGCTGGTTGGAGACGCGGATGGCGGTGTTGAGGTTCGACGTGTGGACGGCGGAGGCGAGGCCGTAGGTCGTGTTGTTGCCGATGCGGATGGCGTCGGCTTCGTCGGTGAATTTGGCAATGGAGCAGACGGGGCCGAAGATTTCTTCCTGCATAATCTTCATGTCTTCGCTGACGCCGGAGAAGATGGTCGGTTCGATGAAGTAGCCTTTGTCGCCGTGGCGGCCGCCGCCAATCTCGACCTTGGCGCCCTCTTTTTTGCCGTGGTCGATGTAGCTATGTGATATTAGATTATTGTGCAGGTGCATTCGAGATCAGCGGCATACCTCATGATGCGGTCAAACTGAAGCTGAGAAACTTGAGGACCTTGGAAAGTGTCGGCGCCAAAGGGATCTCCAACAACGTTCTTCTGAGCCCTCTCCTTGAACTTTTGCACAAACTCGTCGTAGATACCTTCCTGGACATAGATTCTTGAACCAGCACAGCAGCACTGGCCGTGGTTGAAGAAAATCCCAAAGTTCACCCATGAGATGGCGTTCTCAATGTCGGCGTCGTTGAAGACAATGTTGGGGCTCTTGCCACCAAGCTCGAGAGTAACCTTCTTCAAGTTCGATCCGGCGGCGGCCTTCATAATCTGTCGGCCAACAACAGTGCTACCGGTAAAGGCAACCTTGTCCACATCCATGTGGGCGGACATGGCCGCACCGGCCACTTTGCCGAACCCCGAGAGGACATTGATGACTCCCGGAGGGAACCCCGCCTCCTTGATGAGCTTGGCGGCGTAGAGAGCCCCTAGGGGCGTCTGTTCGGCGGACTTGATGACAACGGTGTTACCAGTGGCGATGGCGGGACCAACCTTCCATGCGAACATGAGCAACGGGAAGTTCCACGGGATGATTTGAGCGCAGACACCGACCTGACCTTGTCAGTCCAATGATCAGCATTCGCTTCATGGGTCCACTCACTGGTTCCTGCTTGGTGTAGTTAAAGGTGTCCGAGTTGGTCTCAATGACCTTGCCCTCAATCTTGTCTGCCCATCCACCGTAATATCTAAAGGTCCCCGCGCACATGCCAATGTCAATTTTGGCCATGCTGACGGCCTTCCCATTGTCCAACGATTCAATGGCCGCGAGCGTATCCAGGTTCTCCTCGAATAGATTTGCTAGATTTACGAGATATCGTCCACGCTGCTCCGGGCTGACATGTCGCCATGAGCCCTCAAAGGTCTTGCGGGCGGCAGACACGGCAATATCGACATCCTTCTCGGTGGCTTCGTGAACCGCGCAGATGACTTTCTCGGTGGAAGGGTTGATGACGTCAAAGGTCTTGCCGTCGACGCCTTTGACGAACTCGTTGTTGATGAAGCTAGTGAGAAAACGGGTTAGCTTCAGGTTGGCGGGGTAAAGGTGGGGCAATGGGGTGAGGGGTGAGGGTGACGACACTGAGAACATGAAAACGGGCCACAGAAGGTGCCGACGGTGGGGGATTCAACGATCGATACTGCAGGAGGCCGCACAGCAGGGGAAACAACAGGGAAGTGAGACGACGTACAGTCCAGTGGGTTGCTCGTATTTGCCCGTAGCTGGCGTTTCCAAATGTGCCGAGAGAGACATGGTTGGTATGTGACACGAGTAACGCTTGGAGGTGATGATTTCTGACTTCTGACTTCTGATTTCTGATTTCTGGGGCAATTCAACGTTCGTGGCGTGGAAGAGGAAAGGGTTGGCGGGGGTTAGAGACTGTTATAAAGAAGGCTCGGAACAAGCACAAGGCCAAACGAAGATTTCTAATGTATATCAACACCTTATGTACTTTAGTCGTCAGACCAGAGAGGCGACATTCCATTCACTGACTATTCCCCACACCAAACGCAATTCACTCGGCACAATGACGTTCGAATGGGGTTAAGACTCTCCACATGGCATCGCATCTTACTTTTGTCTTTACGAGTCCGGGCCAGCAGTCAAGGGAGACCAGGGGCCCCAGTCGGGGTTGCTCCATGAGGGGGGTTAGAGTTGTGCTACCCCTCAATACCTTAATAACCAGCACAGAGTAATCACAGTACCTTAGTGACTTCCCAAGCTTGGCTCCGATGTTGCTGAGTACCTACGAAAGGGTGAGTAAGGTATCTAGTAAGGTAGTGGCATGTCCTTGGGGCGGATGCGGTCTAGATCAAACACTGCAACTCCCGTGCGCCTGTTCCGCACTGCCAAGGCCACGACGTTTGCCTCGTAGAAAACGGACTTGAAAGTATGATATTGGGTGTGGCTCATATGTGGCAGCATCCTCGCCAATCTTTTACTGCAAGAGGCCCCAGGCGTTGAAAGGTTGGTGCTGCATAAGAGTACTCACTCCATCGACGTTGATGCACTGGAATCTGTCCGTGATAGCATTAGAAGTTGATCGTCGTATGCTGGTATAAGTAAAGCGTGAAAGAGCAGCGCCAATAATAATAATGCTGACGGGTCCCTCCATCAACCTAATTCTTGTCAATTCAAATCAATGGCTCCAGTCAGCGAAAAGGGGAAATGGTTACAACCCGCACAGAAGGAAGAAGATCAGATCACTTACCCCAGACTCTACTGCTACCGAACGTACTACCTACATACATCCAAAACAATAAGGTACTGGACTACAGTAATGGAGGCTGCTGGTGCTGCCGCGGCTAGGGCCACCGGAGCTTCTCCACACTGTCACACATCCTGGAACCATTATCTATTTCCATCGGTTCGTCCGACTTGCATCTCTGATCCTTCGTCAATAGGACACTACTACTGCGTATTGATGATCAAATCCCCTCGGACCCTTTGACCACTTGAGAACACCCCAAACATTGATGATGAGAATAATGGGAACAGCATTGTAGTAAATCTCAATGCTTGGCTCTGGATCAAGGCACATTGCCGGCTTTACCTAACGTGATGGGATAGAGCTGGGGCGTAAGATCCTCATGTGCAAATGCCACACTGGGTTCTTGTCGAAGAATGAATGTGGTAGATTCGTCACCTCCTGCTCCTCGTAGACCTTGCCGCTGCTGTCGACGGCGCTGGCTCGAATGCATCATCATCGTCCGAGATATCATCATCGCTGACTTCTTGCACCTTCTTGCCTCGGACCGGTGCCTGGCTTGGCGCTTGGGAAAAAGTGAGCTTGCTCTGCCTCGCCGATGTAGCGGCAGCACCGCGAGCAGGTGCACGCTTGACGGGAGAATCAGACTTCTGGGCCGGCGCCGATTTCTTGGTCGTCCGGGTTGAGGGTACTGAGCTGACAAACAGTTGGCTCTCGTCCTCGTCCTCGTCATCGTCCATCATGACTACATCTTCTTCACTTTCTTCCTCGACGACTTTCTTCTTACCTCTACCAGTCTTTGCTGGAGCGGCCTTTTTCGCTGGTGCCGCGGCTTTCTTTGCGGCTGTCGCTTTTCCTCGCCCCTTTGCTGTTGTTGTCGAGGGTGGCGCAGGTGCGTCGTCGGCGTTCTCATCATCGGAACGGATAATTGCCGCTGGCTGATCGCTCCATGCACCCTCAAGCTCCGTATCCCAATTCTCGGGGCGAGGCTTGTGTTTCGCTCTCTTTGCATTTTTGAGCAGCCCAGCCGCGAAGAGCTGTTCGAGGTTGGACTTGTTCTGGACCATAGCTGCCATCATGTCATCTTCATCGACGTCATCCACGTTCATCAGGAGCTTGAACTGATCCAACAGGCTTTCTTCGACAAACGTCTCCATTGCGTGTTTGTCATCCTTGTCGACAAACTGGCTGACCGCGTCGCCAAAAGAATTTTGCGGTAAGATGGTAAGTGACTGAGCCGTAAGAAACTCCCTAACTAACTTCTCCACCTTGACCGAGTCGATTGACAGCTGAGCCATCATTGACTCCTCAGGCAGGTCTGCCCCATTCTGTGCTTTCCGACTGGTCCCCGCCTTTTTGCGATAAAATTGCACAACATCGTTGACGTTAGCAACCTTACCAACAAATCGGTTGGAGAATCGTTGAGGGTTTTCACAATCAAAATTCCCTCCTTCTGGAGCCGAATATTCAACCCTGAGTCTGATAAGCGGCAGTGGCACCTCTTCATCATCGTCTCGGTCCGCATCGTCCTGCGCTGCCTTCCATTCCACTTTTGCTTCCTTGATCATGCTTTCCACAATATCCATGAGGTGTCGGGTGAGCGCTGTTCGGTTGTCCCCTTTCTTTGCAAAAGATAGAGCTGTCTTGTCTTCAGAGAGAACTATTTCCTTCATCACAAAAGGTCTGACGGTCTTTAGTCTTATGGTGTCCACTTTATACTCTTTCCCTGTAATACTAAGAACCGCAACATGCTTCGGCACTGCTTCACCGGGCATAAGTGATGTTGCGACGGATGAACCTGGCTGCATAACGTGGAAATTCATCTCCGGATTATAACGAGGATCTATAAGGCATTCATGTTCATGTCCCCATACTACCAGGTCGAGAAATTCTGGTAGAAAATTCTCAGGTAGATATCCCGTAGAAGTATATGCGTGACTGTCCACATGTAAGTAAGTCCGCTATAGTAGTATACCTATGACACATACTGATTTTGATGTACACTCATGAGATTGAACCAATCTTCCTTTTGCACACCTGGTTGGAAGAATTTGACCTTGCCATCTCTGAAGGTCCTAAACAGTCGCTCATCCCTGACATTGCTCATGCCATATAGAGCAAGCTTTGTGTTTCCCTTCTGTAGCAGAACAGGCTTTATGTGTATGTTGTCAGATTCTGGAGTTCGCCCATAGTAGTTGATTAAGCCAGAGATCTGCAGCAAATCTAGAGCTGCTAGACGGTCTTCCTAGCAAATGTAAGCTGCGTAAACCCTTCCGCTGGTAAAACAAACGTACCCCTGACGGGTCATCATGGTTGCCGTGTATGGAGAAGACGGGTATGGCAACGTTAATATCAGGGTCTTCGTAGTTGACATGATTGAATGCCCTGTATTTCAAATTAAATGCCTATATTCTAGCTGTACATGTACAGGGTCATCATGCATACCCTTGGAATGTCTCGCTGCCATCACTAAGCATCTCCAATTCGCAAGGCTTTTCACCATAGCAACTCATCCGCAAAGACCTCATTACTTGGTACATAGATTTCCTTGAAGGCTTGTTCTCATGAAATAGGTCCCCAGCCAGTAGCACCATATCTACATCCTGCTCTTTTGCGAGGCACATAACCTCGTGGAAGCTTTTCCAGCTGTCATCGCCGCGGATATGGTCGCGCTCGTTGTAACCCACATGGCTGTCTGTCGCTACAAGGATGCGAATAGTGTCTGCTGCTATAGAACTACATGAGCGTAAAGTCACGAGGTTAGAGAGCTATCGCTGCATGCATCTCCACTGACCTGTGAGAGGTGGCATTGTAGTAGGGATGGATGCTCTCCCTTATCCAGGTCTTCTTAGAATTAAGGGAAGAAGCGGTGCCTGATTACATGTTGAATAAATCCGTATAAATGACCTAGTACAGTGTTGTTAAAGGCAGACACGGTCTGTGAGAGTGACGCGATCTGTGCCATGCCAGGGTCCAGGTACCCACGTGACTCATCTTCTTTCTTCTTTCTTCTTTCTCCTTTCTTCGCCGATACGCCGACCTCTCTGGAAGCTCGAAACAGAATCCGCAATGATCCCCACGAAAGCGCTTCTTGCGCGGTCGGTATGGAAAGGTACCTAACATTCGGTCTCTACCTATGTACTCAAGTATCTGACACATATATTAGGTCCCCACATTGTGCCGTAGGTTCTCGAGCGCAAACCATTCACAAGCACTACTACTCATTCTCTGCAAGATTTGCGCCCTTTTTACCAGCCCTGAACCTTCTCTGACTTGCTTGGTATCTAACAGACTCCCAATCGTCCGCCCCGCCCCCGGCCAGAAGGTCCCTCCCATCAAGACAATGGCCCGCGCCGCTACCATACTGCCGAATTTTGTGGGGTTGAAGTTTCAGGTCCATAATGGGAAGATATACCATGATGTGACAATTACGGAGGATATGGTTGGGCATAAGCTTGGGGAGTTCTCGCCGTAAGTTTGGACTTTGCGCATATGGCTGTTCTGGGGAGGAATAGCTAATGGACGGCCGACAGGACGAGAAAGGCCTTTGTGTATAGGCTAAGTAAGAATAGATAGTTGAGGTCTCTCTGTATGTGAAAATACTATTGACCCACAGACAACCACTGTGCCTTTACCAGTATTGCTAACGCCGGATGCACCTTTTAATAGGGTATCTGTTGTATGCACCTTTTGCCCCGTTGATGGATTCAACATCCATATGCAGGCAACCTATGATCCAGAACGCCTTGAATACCCCCTTAACAAGTGACTGCCCAAGGTGTGCTCTCTTACCGATAGAACTCTCCTCTCTTAACATTAACGCCATACTCCCCTACCGCGCATCCTAGATCCTCCATAGTAAGCACTGCCCTCCCCTGCCCTCCACCTCCACCCCCACCTCCATATCCCGCCCTCTGTACTCCAAGTACATGAGCGCCCGCCTTACCCTTCTCCTTTTCCTGTTGCTGCTGTTGTGATTGCGTCGCCTGGGCTCCCGGTATTCCTCCAGCTATTGCTGTAGCGGCGGTAGGCGCAGAGGAACCTGAAGCTGAAGAGCGCATGCGACTATATTGGTACGCGTCGGCGGCGATGTCGGCGATAAACTTTTGTGTAGCGAGAGCTAGGAGGCGCGTGAGGGGTAATGGCGTGCTATTCGGAGGAAGGCCGGCGAGACTGAGGTGATGCTGTGTCACGGCGTCGGGAATCTGTTAGGAACCGACGGTTTGCATTAGCTTAATGGCATGATAGATGTAGCGGTGGTTTGAGCACAGCGTACTATTGGTGCGTAGTCGTCCATTTTCGCAAGAAAGTCGCGGAGTGATATGTCCTTGCGAGTGGGAATGCGGGGTTCTGGAGGAAGTCCTGTAGCGTTTGGACCCGAGGGTTCGGGGACAGGGCCGCTATCAATAGCCATATCAACATCCGGGTCTATCTCGAGTGTAGGATCTACAGAGCCCATGGGTTCGGAGGAGGGAGGAGGGATTGATGGATCCTGGAGTGACGAAGAAAAGTTTGGGTCTGCCATGCTGAGACTGGCCGGACCTTATGGCATGCCACTAAGAGCAATTTATATCAAAGACGTGTGATGATGGAAATTCTGATGAATGGGGAAGAGAGAAGGCGGGCCATAGGGCTGGTTATCAAATCCTAATCAGTGAGGGTCTCGACACGGGATTTGGCTAGTATGCCTTAGGACGGAAGTGGACTGCGTCAAAACATCCGTATTTGAGCGAATCTATCGTTAATTGCACCTTCGATGGCTACACATAGCTGCGAAACCATGACCTACAAATACACGCATAAGCGTAAGACTAAAATCATCTGATGTGACCTCGCCGGGACCTGGTATCGTGCCATGAAGTCGTATCATACAGCAACGCCAACTCTTAAGCCTTGGTATCGCCATGCATGTAAGTAGAAGAAGATAGAGACGAAGTAGAAGAAACGGCATGCAGAGTACCACCATTGACTCTTATGCAGTCAACATACTATGGACACGCCATGCGCCGCACTTGCACCCTACGACTCGATGATGGATATGATATGGAGATAAGAAAAAGTGGTTTCTGTCAACCACGACCAGAATTCCGAGAACCCATCCGATATGCGTATCGTAGAATGTAGATCCAGGCAACGACAGATATCAATATTCATAAATTGCCGGCTCCGTCCAAGGGATGGCTAAACGGAAAGGATGTATTTGTGATCTAAACGAGACTAACGGCCTCGATCTTGGCACCCTCCGCACTAAGATTGAAGCCTCTGGCTGCCAGTTCCAGTTCGTAGTTAGTTTTGTTATCGGCATGTACTCCATTGAGTTGAGAAGTAGCTTCGTTCGGTCCCACGTATTGTTGTTGCTCGCGTCCCACAGGCACAGCATCACCGGTGATAAAATTAGGTGGTAAGCTACCATTCTGGTGGGGAGCACCATCTTGAAAACTCTCTATTGATATGTCGCCCTCTTCTGCATCTCCTACGTCGTCCTCCATTCCACCGTTGATGTGCTCTGGATCTTGCATTGGCCCTCCAGCAAGTGTCATGACACCCTCAACGTGGGCACGGTCATCAACTACCTGGCTCTGATCTCTTTGCTCGTTCTTCATTGCTTGTGCTGGGGCTCTAGTCTTGAGCTCACCGGTCACGAATTGCAGGTAATAGGGTACCTCGATACCGCTTTTTAAGAAGAACAACTTCAAATTCCGAGCTTTGTCCTTGAGTTGTACCTGGTTACGGTCTTTTAGTGTCTCGTTGATGGTACCACCCGGTCCAAACATGGCGAGAATCTGACTCCAATGCGGACCTTTGACACGATCAAGACCGGCCATAAGCGAATTCTCCTCATCTGTGGTCCATGGCCGCCGTTGGCTTGGATGGCCAGCACGGCGGCTGCTCGGCGAAGCTTTGGCGGTTGCGGCCATGCGAGCCCGCTCATACAATACCTGTGTAGGTGCTGACTGTGTCGGATATGGAATCGCATTCTGGTCGGCGTAGGCTTGATGTTGCTGGTTCATGCTGACAGGTTGTTGATTCATCGGGTTCGACATGTGCTGATTCTGTTGGAATGGAGGTTGCTGGTAGTACTGGGATGGTGCAGGTTGATGCTCGAAATGATATTGGAATTTTTGAGGATGAGGCGGTATCTGTTGCTGCCCCTGACCCTGCGTCTGCTGTTGTACTTGACCTGGTAACTGGTGTTGTGGTATCTGGCTCGATACCTGATGCTGTGGTAGCATTGGCGCACCTTGATTCAGGCCAAAGCCCTGCATAGCAAAATGAGCCGCACGAGCCGCCTTTTCCGCGATGTCATCAGTATCAATAACGAACTGGGAATTTTGCTGATTCGGTATCTCGGTGGAAGGCCGCGGCACGTCTTGCGGACGATGATCCTGCAGGATTTGTCTGCTTTGCTGACCTTGCTGTTGACGCTGCAAGTGCTGTTGCTGCTGCTGATCTGTAACAAAGAAGTTGGAACGACCGGGACGTATGGGTTTACGGAACTTGCAGGAGTTTCAGTACGGTAAACGACTCAGCAAATACATATGGCTTACAGGCGTTCCAACAATTGTGGCGAAATTCTTGCTGACATATGCACTGACGTCTCTTAAGAAGTCTTCCCATATGTACTTGCGAGGTAATGCCGCAACAACTTCTTGAGTCATGGGCTCCTCCAGTAAAGCTCTGCTTCGATTTCGTGCACGCTGTAGAAATTCCGCTTCGCTTGGTGCAAGTTGTCTAGCACCGGGTCTCCGGCTTAGTAGCCTTTCCTCTAGATCAGCTGGAAACAGGTCTTCGAGAATCTCCTCTCTTAAACGTTCCCCATGTGACAAAGCCGATATATATGCCTGTGTTTTCAAATCTAGAAACAGCTGAGCTTGACTTTTTAGTAAGCGACTTCCGTCAGCAACGAAAGTATCGAGAAAGTATTCGTTCAAATGGAAAAACCCAACATCCTGGCTCCCAAAAACGCTGGATACGAATGTTGCCAGGTTCGCTTTTCGAATCGTGTCAATGTGTGCTTGCTCCGTATTCGGACCCAACAAATAAGGGGACAAGAAAGGCTCGGTGATTGAGTAAACTTTCTTGGTATGGTCGAAAAGTGATTTTAAAATCGCGTATGCTTGCCCAGTGTCCGACTCAGGGTCGGTGGCTATAGTGAGGATTTCTTCATACGTGGATTTTGCTAGCGTATTCAAGATTTGGGTCGCCTGTTGTTTCTCGTAAGGTAAATGTAATTTCAAATAACGGAACGACTTACTAAGTTATCTAGAATCGGCAAGCTCTGGGTTTTAAGATGTAGGCTTGCTCCAAGAGGCAAAAAGCTTTCAGTATCCACCATTCCCATATCGTCATAGCCTTGAGCGGCGTAATGATTGTCTATATGTTCACCGTGATCGATGATTCTGGCGATAACTGCAGCTAGATCTGGTGCCACCGAAGCGTAGGAAGGGCGCTCTCGAGGCTTTGGTGGAGGCTTAAAAGGGGCTTCTTGTGGGATGTGAGGTTGTTCAGTATGCCCGTTGACTCGCAGCTCGGTTGTGACCGAATTTTCTAGAGGAGCATCGCTTGTTGGAATTGGCGTAACACGTCGCGGTGACCTCTCAGACGCATTGTGTACAGCGGTGTCTTGAGGACTGTCCTGTGAAGCTTCTCGTAACGATACCTTATTCGGCGTTCGTTTGCTGTTGGGGGACTTTGGCTTTCTCGAACTTGTGGCTCTGGGAGCTGGGAGCGTGGCTGGCGATGACCCGGTGCGACGTCTCTTCCTCAACCTGGACCCAATTGTCCCATTCTCGCCATTACCGAGGTCATCGTATCTAGAAGTCGAGGGTTCTAGCGACAAGGGCATTGTTTTAGCATGTGTACAAAGAAGTCAGGCATTGGTATACGGTTTGGCAGGAGAAGCTAATGTAGACCATGCCATGAAGCGCTGGTAGATCCAAACCAATCGGGCAGGGAGAGCAAAAGAGATTCCAGGGCTTACCGGGCTGTGAAGGCGGATCGATCACGTTCGAATGCTCGATTGTGGTGACTCCTGATGCCACGACAGGGTGCTGGCCTCGAGTAGTCACCATTCTAACGTGCGGAGATTATAAGCTTGCTGGTTGCCGACGTTCGTAACTTTTTGACGCACTTTGAACCCTAATCGGTCGACAAGCGAGCTAAGCTGGATTGCGTTGGCTTGAGATTTCCAACAGGCGTGATCACTCATGAAAACTTCGCTTGTGTCTCAGTTGGTGACTATTGGAACAAGCTGTCGAACATGGCTTACTCGATAACATAAAGGAACCATTCGAGCAACTCTTCGGATCTAGGATACTCAAGCCGGTTCAGCTAAAGCATCTTGATAACTTTCCGGTGCCTTCGTCGCATCGCCTAAATGCTCTTTTGTATAAATGTCCTAGCTAGCATATATGTACCATGCGGCTGTCGTCGAGTACATAGTAGAATGTACCAGCAAGGAAGCCGTTTCAAGTTGCAGCAATACTGACCACTCATCTACCTACCTTACTGTAGGTGCCTCTGGCCCAGCCAAGACTAATATAAATGTCCCTCGAAGTGATCACAGCTTAGACGTCAGTTTCAACTATCTATTCTTTTACTCATAAGATTCTTAGGTAGGTGAAAGTAGTTGATTTTTGATAGGCTTGCATCTCATGATGTGGTGTGCATCTAACTCCACCTTAGTCTTTTGCTCGCTAGCTGTGGTTGATCTCTGTCGCTCTTCCTTCCGGAGCGCTTGAGTGAATGCTCCATCTAGCCTTATAATTCGCCACTTGACTCCAGCTTCCTTTTGTACTTCACATACTCTGCTCTGGGCTGTATTGTACACTTTCTCGGATACGACAACATGCAGATGTTCAAGACTGGAATCGTCACTGGCGTAGGCCTCGCAGTCTGCACTTTGGCGCCGGCTAGGAGCAATGAGATTATCTGGTCTTCGGGAGTCTACAATTATCATGGAGTACGCACGTCTCTGATTCTTCCCGTTCAAAACGGGTTGACTCCATTAGGGGCGCAGTAGCTGTACGCCATCGCTATGTTGCACCGAGAATGAACGAGTCCAACTTGGCTATCAATGGCCTATCTAAGGATGAGCTCGACAATACTCAAACATTTTCAATGTCGGCTTCGGACGAATTTATCGTGGTTTCAGCGCAAGCTTTTATGCAGGGCTTGTATCCACCGCTTAATATATCTTTGGGGACGCTGCTCAATCTAATGTCAATTCTTGCTAATGGATCGATTATTGGCTTTCCTCTTGATGGCTATCAGTATCCCCATATATACACGGCGTCTCCACTGGAACCAATTCTTTCTATGTCTCTGGCGCCGCCAATTGTCCGGTGTATGACGATGCTGCAATGGAGTACAGTACATTAAATCTCAGGATTCAAAATAGGCGAGGTCTGCGACCATGGATTTCTATGACAGTCTTGGATCGACAGTCTTGAATGGAGTATTTGAAAGATCCGAGGTCAATTACGACGAAGCTTACCTCATATATGATTATTTTAAATTATGAGTACACGCATAATCAGACGGTTAAAAAGCAATAGTCCGAAACCGATCTCTTGCAAGTAAAGGCGCTGGCTAATCAATGGATTTATGCCACAAACGGAAAGACGTCGGCAACAGGATCTGAAACCGACATCCGTACGGTTTCTGGGCGGACAATGGCTGCACAGGCCATTGAGTAGCTGATTAACAACACAGAGACCAAAGGAACCGCAAGTAAGCTAAATATTCCGTTTGACAGTTTTGAGCCAATGGTAGCGTTTGCCGCTTTGGCTCAGCTACCACAAGCAAATACGAACTTCTATGGGCTTCCGGAATACGGCTCCTCCATGGCTTTTGAGTCGTTCAGTAGCGGATCGAATAGCAATCTTACTTATCCCAATATCAATGATCTCCGGGTTCGATTCCTTTTCTGCAATGGTACTGAGTCAAACGTCCGACTTGGAAACTTATCATTTTGTTGGTCGTAACGATGCTCGAAGGACCTTGTCACTAAAAGATTTTCTGGCACTCATACATAATCTTACTCTTCCATCTGTGGGAAACCTGGTGTAACACATGCCAAAGTGGGAACGTTAGTATATTCTGTGCTTCATACGCGAACTCAACCTTGTCCGGCATTGGTGGCTCGTTCTCTAAACAAGGGTCGCAGAAGAGTAACATGAACCTGGCCGTAGCTGGAGTAATTGGGGCGATCGTCATTTTTTCTCTGGTCGGTCGTATGCTCGGACTTGCCATTTTAATTAGTGGAGTACGCTTTTATCGATTAAAACCTAAGCGGATGTCTGAACTTGGCGGCTTCAAAGCAGGTAAAAAGCTTACGTCAGACCCAGACATTCCGGCAAAGAATGGAGTCGGCGCCATGGTGATTGGGAATGATAATGGGCGAGTCGGCAGCTGGGAGCTTCGTGAGCATAATCATGTGAAGGAAACCAACATCAGCAGCTTTACTATTCCGGAAAGTGCCGCAAGGCCCAGCTTCGAAGCTGATGATCTTGACATTAGCCATCCATTGGAGCCAATAAAAATCGATGAAAGGGTGTAGCATTCGGTATCTAGGTGGTTCCTTTCGATGAGAAATCTCGCCTGTTTGGATCTAGATGAAAAGGTTTCATGAAACTGTGATTTGAGCTATGAGTCTCCTGCTATCTCCAGTGCGAATATGATAATGGCTTCGATGTACACATTGGAGCCGTTAAAATAGATAGGTAGAAAGCCAGGTACGTATCACCATCGAATAGTCACGTGAGTTATTTTCCCTGCTGATGATTTAGAAAAGGTCACTAGGCAACCATGCGCAAGTTATAATACTCTGACTGTAGTATGAAGAAATAGCGATAGGCTACTATGGTTTCAAGAACGACCTGCCGTTCTTATTTAGAAAGAGCACGCCGCACTACATGTCCAAGACTGATGATCATGAATCTTGTATGTTTTTCCTTAGAGAACTTGGAATCACAGATAAGACAAATTAAACCTGAACCGTTACATGCCGACCTCTTCTTCTTACTTTGTGCAGACCACGTCTGAAAGATTCACGTGTTGTAAGGATTCTTTACGTTACAGAAGAGAATGGCAAACCTCGGAATGGCAACTGCACCTGCTTTAGATCGATTGGTGTGCAGGTAGCTGCCAAGTAAGGTAGGAGCAACATAACGGGCAACAGCCGAAGTCTAAGAAAAGCGACTAGCACGGATGGAAATCAACAAAACTTCCGTACCAAGTGGCGATTCTCACGATACTTGCATCCCCGCCACCTCCCTCGGATCATTGCTTTCCTACCGCTAGCTCGAACAACATCATCGATGAATCAGTGCTTTCTCGTGTTGTATGTGAGCTAAGATAGCTTTCGCTCGTGGTGAGTCTCCCTCGTTCGCGATCTGACCAGATCAATATCACACGACACGAACACCGTACTGCGAATGTCAAGATGGCTCAGTTCCGCACTCCCTCTCTCGTCTGGACCGAGCGCGGGACGCCTACCAAGACTCCTAGCACTAATTATCGAGCAGACATCCGGTATCACTATTACGAACCACATGGCGTTGAGTTCAACTTCGAGGCTGTCCAGGAGTACATCCAGAACCTAGATCCAAGCTTTGAGGTTGACGACATTTCTATACGAAGCACTAGCTCCATCTTCGAGCTCGATAGTAATTCCTCTATTTCCAGCAATTATATTGCTCGATTCGGGGATACGACCATCTTGGTCGACATGGCTGTAGATATGACAGCTCCATTTGAAGGCGACCAAGAGGAACCAGAATCATTCTCAACGAATACTTCGTACGAGATAGGTTGGGATAACCAGCAGTCTCCACACGCGCTATCGGCTAGTGTTGCGAACCCAAGTCAACACACATCGGTGAGCAAGTCCTTAACACCAGTGACCAAGTTCCAACAACAACAACTACGACGGGCTAATCTTGGGAACTTCAATCTCACACAGATTTTCACCAAAACTCCACAACCTCAAAATCCCCTATCAATAGTCTATGATATTGATACTTTGCTGAAGCTACGGCAAGCAATGGATGGAAAACGTGTGGAGCTGAGGATCAATCCTGCTGCCCTGGCCGGTAAGCTTCAACACCTTGTTGACCATTCCATATTTCATGACCCCTTTTCCACCTTTAGCTTTGTTAGAACACTTATTCTGTCGTTCCATGCGGTGAAAGGCTACCAGATGCGTCTCGCAGCCCGCTGCATCTACCACTACGCACTTCATCCCCCTTCATTGCCTTTATCTAGCTAACAGATTTGACTCCAGAAAACGTTTTCAAAGATTCGGCCAATGCGCATCTCACACACCAGAGAAACATGTTCTCTCGTGGCCTGTCCAGTTTCACACGTCGGTCAACGGACTCTGATGAAGAGCTTACTTTTCAAGGTCGCTTCATGCACCAACCGCTTCGACAGCCTCGTGCGCCACCCAGAACGCCTCATGCGCAGCAGAACGAAGGATTTGCGCGCTTTTTGAAGCAATATGCCTCGCCTCCGCATCACCGCGTGACTGCAGGGGGCAAAATAGTTCCTGCTGGGCCACTGTCGCCGCCACCAATGTTAACCCTAGGTTCAATCCAAGGTTTGCTGGATGAGCAGTCCGGAGCGGCAGAGCCGTTTAGCAAGATCGACCGAACGAGTTTGGCTTTGAAACGTGCCCAAATTGCCAACACTGACTTGCGCTTGGGAGAGTTCCGGCCAAGTCGAAACGGTGTTACCAATACCGAAAATTTGGGTTCCACTATCCAAACCCAGGGTGTTAGCAACAATAAATATAACGTAGGTAACGGAGTCACTCAATCACACGCCACCAGTACGTATGGATTGCAACCGATGGGACCTATGGTACAGCTTCCTTCTGGACCCGTGTCAACTATGATGCTACAGGATGGCAGTACGATTTACTCTATGAACGGCCTAATGTATAGATCTTACTGGAACGGGACAGAGATGGTACTGGAGCCTTTGAACGTCCCGCCAACAGCACCTATTTTCCACGACTACTCTATGCCAGGTGTTGGGAGCTCGCAAGCTTGGACTGGGACTCAATCTACAATCAACCTGCCAACACTTTTTGGAAACGCGGCGAGTGAACCTCAAGCCTACCCTCCACCAGTAAATCATGATTTGCGTGCCCCGGCTCTGCACAATCATTTCGAAAATTTGCAGTCTCGGCTTACGGCGCTGGATAAACATATGGCCTTACATCTTCACGAACTTCCACCAACAGTCCATGCTGCCTTGGTCGCCCAGCGCAAAGACCTGGTGGAGCAGTTGGATAGTGTAAGAGTCGCCAAGGAACAATTCGAGCGTTGTGGCTCCACTGCTACGTCTGTTTTCAGCCCATATGCAATGGCCAATATAGGCGATTATCAGCACAGCTTTGGGCCTCAAGGCACTACGCCTAACTTTGCTATTCCAGCAGCCACCGTTCCGATTAGCTTCATTACGCCTAGGTTTGCTGCGACTCATGTGGCTATGGAAAGTGCCATTGACCAGACCGGATCTGCAGCGAACAACAGCTGGGGCGCAGCTACTAATAAGGGCCTCTCCCCTGACGCGCCAGCCTTCATTCCGGGCTTTGCACAACGTACATCTTCTGAATCTGGTAAGAAATGCGTTGACGAGCTCAACCAGCATGGGCATCGCAATCATGCATCAGCTTCGGGTGCTAAAGTTCGCACATTAGACGGCAACAAATCCGTTTGTGCTTCCGCGTCTGGCAAGTACGGAGTCAAAGACGCCTGCCAAAAGATGGTAGGACAAATGCATTTAGAAAAATCTGCGGCAGCTCATCGATCCGGTACCAATTTAAGCCCGAGGAGCTCCTCGCAAGACGTGTTGCCAGTAGTGTCCGACCAAGAAGCCGAGTACGTTGATAGACTCGGTCTCAATCCTGCAAACGGCCAGAGGCTCTACTGCAGAGTGCCCGCTGAGTTTCAAGAAGTCATTCGTCGCGCTCGTGAACAGGCTACGTTATACGGATGTCTGGGGGGCCAGAGCAAGGACCCAGCCTATGATGCTGAGCAGGATATTCGCTGGGCCATGTCAGACTCCGAGCCCATTATGTTGCCAAAGAAAACCCTCGATCATTTTGCGGAGCCCCGTCCCTGGAACTGGAATGATAGTGCTTACAATTACCGGGTTGTTCATCACACCAGCGACGGTCTTGAGAAAGGCGCTTCCCAGAATCTTGTGTCGGTTAGCGGCAACAAGTCGGAGGCAAACTGCCCATCAACACCGCCCAACAGTTCGAAGTATGAGCACCAATCACACCAACACGCGGACAGCTGGGACAGAGATCGAAAAACAACTGGCTGGCTAGGCTTGACTTCCGTAGATGTTGCTAAGGGAAGGCCTTCTGAGTCTGTAGAGCGAAGAGGATTGGAAAACACTGCTGCTAATCACGGTCCTCTTTCGACAACAAGTGGTAATGCTTACCCTTCCCAAACAGGCACAAAAGCCTTCGTACCAACCATACAGAACTCGGCATCCGGAACGAAGAACAACCTCGGCAGCTTCAATGAGTTAGAGGCCCAAGTGGAAACAAATGAGAACATCAACATCACCAGACCCACTGAACAGCAGCCTGAAACTCCACATCGCCGTCAGTATCACGCCTACGTTGAATCTTACGCTGGCAGTCCATTAACGCCCCGCAACAAGTTCACAGCTCTCTTTGTGCCTGCTGAAGTGGTAAAAGACAACGCTACATACAATGAACAGATGCCGTCTGAGAAAAGCAAGCCTGGCGACGATCCTAATTCTTGGAGCACTGTCACAGAGCAGAAAGACAACTGGGAACCAGATCAGCATTCAGACAACTTGTCTACTGATAGTTGGAGCATACCAAGTCAAAGCGGGAAACAAGTGCCAGCACGGTAAATAGCATCGAATTGGAAAAGATCAGTCAAAGAATGCTAATGAGATGACTAGTGCTCGAGAGAAGCCGGTCGCAACGACTCATACTGTTAATCATCCTGCTTCAACTGGGGATTATCTCACGGAGTCTCGCAAAATATCAAGGCCAACCACTTCCACCTCTGAACAGCAGGCGACTACAATTCCAGGCGGTATATTCAACGCACCAATCAAGCCTACATTCATCCTGCCTGAGGTTAAGAACTTAAAAGCTACCTATAGGAATAAAAAATCAGTAGATTCCTCGAGGTTAGTGACTTTAAACAGGGTTTTATGATGCCGTACCAAAGACCATCAACTGACCTCTCATTTAGCAATTCCAGCAGCAAAAGCAAGCATGAATTTCTTCGTGGCATGCTTGACTCCGCTCTTAATTCTTCCGCTCGCGCCAACGTATCTTGTGTAAGGCACGCCAGATATATTCCTGCCTCGGAGCGCGGGCCAGTGCATTTTACTACCGACGCAAACGGTTGGGAAGAGGATGCTCTAAACAAACAGGATTTATCGGCTGAAGGCCAGCATAGTAACAGCAACGACAGCGGGAATAAGCCTTCGATGGCAACTCAAATTAACCCAAGCGATCTCATCTATTCCGGACAAGATGCTCGTGCCATCAAGGCTCCATATTCACTGGCATCTTCAACATATCACGCACAAGGTTACATGCCTCAATATGATGGTGCAGGCAATCAGCTCGCTTTGAAGGCTAATGGTGGCTTTGTACCTCGATACCAAGGCCCGAACGATCATCGTGTTGCTTCCCGTGCTCCCGCTCAGGCCAGCCCGCATTATCAGTACAATGCTTCGGACTCTTTCAACCATTCGTACCGCGACTCTCGCAATGTGCAAAACCCTGGCCGTGACTCGTCAGCTGGGCATTTCGGAGAAGAATACTTGAATGCGTTTTGATACACACGATAGGGTTGAAGCGCAGTGGTGGGGATTTGTGCCGTGGAAATGTTATGTGTAGTCGATCAAGTTCCACCGAGTCTCATGGCGGTGTCATTAGATTTGTATCCATTGCCCTCACTCGTCAAAACCTTTGCGAAAGAAAGCACGAGGCACCACCATACTTATTTTCAGTATGTTCTACAACGCTTACTTTGTATAGCCACATTAGAACTCGGCTCTATGAGAACCTTTTCGGTTTGATGACGCTGAGCTAGGCCGACCAACAAAAATTTCATCCCATCACACAGGAACGGGGAGGAGACTAAGAAGAGGCTAAGGAGGCATGCAATTATGTTGTCAATTAGGATATCAATCGGATAGGACCCTGTATGAGAGTAAACCATCATACTGCATAACAGGAGGACTACTTCATTGAGCCGGCGCTATTGGTTCACGTAGTAGCTGCGCATTCTGTAAGCTGCAGGTCAATTGCATGGAGCACTGTAGCCAGTAAGACTCCTCATGTGTTTCTACTCTACCTTATGAGCTCGATGCAGATGAATCTGTAAAACCTCAAAGATGCACAGTGATATGGTTACCTTAACGCTGTTCCGTAGACAATGCGGAGGATGACGGTTGCAGCTAGTCGAATTGACCGCCCTTCAGCGCCTTAACGTTCTGCTACGGAAGACATGCTACTCTACGCGACCCACGAACCAACGGCCGAACCCCCATGTCATCGTCAGCTGCTGCCAAGTTGATAGTAGATCGAGAAGATGGATACTCGTATTCTCGAGGACTACATAGCCCTCACTATCCGCACTATTCCCTCGAGGTGTCAATGGAATGGACTGTGATCTGTGATCCACAACGGAGCTGATAACGGTTGAATGTGATAAAAGAAATATCGACCGCAATCACGCCTTTATCAACAAATTTATTCTTTGTGCCTCTATGCACTTAAAATGTCGGTTGAGTCCATAGCTTGAGTTTTTACAATAATACACCTACCAAGGTGAGCCTCGAATAGAGCTCGTTGCGAGAGAAAGTGTGGTGGTCAATCACCATTATTACACTCCTCCTACTGCTTCGGAACCCATTCGACCAACGAAAGGCCCAAATCCGAGCACGCACGATCAGAACTTCGCCTGGTAGCGCGTATCAGCATCCTCAAGCGCGACTAGAAAATGCTCTACTGCAGGAGCCGTTAATCCCTTAAACCCTCTACATGGCGGTCTCGACATCCTCAACACCGCTTTTCTCCGCTGCCGCCAGCAGGGTAAGATTGCGGCCTGGTTTGTGATCAGCAGAGGAAGTGCCTGGAAGCTTTGGTAACTCGCAATCCCCGAGGTGCTAGGCCTGCAAAATGAAATTCGGAAGGAATCTATCGCGGAACGAGGTGCCAGAATGGGCAACCTACTACATCAAATATAAAGCTTTGAAGAAGCTTATAAAGTCTACAGCTGAGACTTCGAAACAGGATAACACCGCTGACACTGCTGGTAAGTAATCGGGATAGAGAAAATCTGTCAGTCGAGACTAATTGTTGTTAGAGTTCTTCTTCTCACTTGACCGGAACCTAGAAGATGTCGACAGTTTCTACAACAAAAAGTACGCCGATGCAGCTCGACGGCTCAAACTTCTCGAAGACCGTTATGGGAAACCTACAAAGCTACCTACTAGCATGGATAGAGATGAGGTGGAAGACCTTATGGGGGCTTTGTTGGAACTTCGGGGTCAATTGAGAAAGCTACAATGGTACGGCGAGGTCAATCGCCGAGGGTTCATCAAAATCACGAAGAAACTTGATAAAAAGGTAGCCAAGGACTCAACACAACGACGGTACCTGGAATCCAAGGTTGATCCTAAGGAATTTGCAACCAATATCAACCTTTCCGACAGCATGAAGATAGTTAATGATTGGCTGTCGAAGCTTGGAGACGTCAAACTCTTCGATGATAAGAGCTCTACACATTCCTCTCATTCTTTGCACCGGGTCTCATCCAAGGTCATCTTAGATCTACCAGTAGGCACGTTGGATAAGGTGGATCATGCAATACGAAACGACGATGCGTCGTCGTTGATGATCTATCTAGAAGAGCTCAATCTCTCCGCTGGTGGCGACAAGGACATCGCGCTGTTGCTGCTGAATCTTCTGCAGCGGGCCATAACATGTAAAGCCAAAAACTGCGTTGATAAGCTTCTCGACCAGGTAGAATCGCTAGACGAAGGCGATGATTTGAACAAGCGCAATTGTATACACCGCTTTGTCATCACAATGGGGCGTCCCAAGCGCTCAAGTGATGGTGACACAGCAGCTGATGAAACCCATCTTGACGACACAACCAATTACATTACCCCAGCCGCACCGCCGATTTTGGCTCCACCTTCATCTTACGCAAAGGAGCTGGACGGCAGCAAAAGATTTGGCAGAGACGACAAGTCGGTTGTGCTTTTGGAACATGTTCTGGACAAGCTACGGCTAGAGCAGCGGAATGCATTGTGTACAAGAGACGTGTATGGGCGGATGCCACTACATTACGCTGCGCAACACGGATTGGCGGTTGTCTGTCAAGTCATCACAGAACGCATGCAAGCCTGGGGACAGTTCGATGTATCCGCCGGCCTCGACGCGCCCTACTGGCAAGACCTCGATGGATACGCACCTCTGCACCTCAGCGTCATTGGTGGTCACCCGCTGACGGTGAAAGCCCTTCTCGAAGCTGAAGACTGGAGAGGAGTAAGCGATCGAAAGGCCGCAGTAAGCCAGAATATATCGAAGTCTGGTGAAGTACTTGCTCTGGCAACCAAAGCCAATTTCGTTGTTATCGTCAGGTTACTGGTGGAGGCAGGGGTAGATCTGGACTACCAGGACGATCAAGGCGAAACAGCTCTTCATGTAGCTGCTCGCTTTGGGCATACTGAATGCGCTAGTGCTCTTTTAGATGGTTCGGGTAGCCAACGTGCCAACACAGAAATAGGAGAGAATGCTTTTGGTTGGACACCACTGTTCATTGCAAGCGTAGATGGCCACCTTGGTATAGTTGAGCTTCTGATCGCTGCCGAAGCCGACTTGGACAAGATGGACACTTCGGGGTGGACTGCAAAAGAGCATGCTGCCTTGAGAGGGCATATGAATATCGCTAGGCTTTTGGCAGCGACAACAATCGCTCCTTACGGCTCAGACTCTGAAGCTTCGACCGTCAATTCTCCCTCCCCTCCCTCGTCTGTCTTCAACTCTTGCTCTCCCCCCTCCTCCAACGGTTCAATCGCCGACCGAAAGTCAAACTTGGCGACGAGCAGCAACGCTGCAGTACGTACTACAGAGCCTGTCAAAACATTTGGACATCGCTATCTCACAAAAGAAACTATGGTTCTTGTTAGTCTAGGAACGATGGATACGCGAAAAGCTATTGAAGCCGTCAACCTCGACCGTATCCCTTTCACCAGTGCCCATTCGACACTACTCGACACTGCACTTTCAGTTGTAGTCTCTGCTACTAATGCGAATGGTGAGCCTTCAATCACTGATTTACCTGTGCAAGATAACGTCAGCACGGAGCCGATCGTTTTTACTACGAATGACGCTACGAAGGTCAAATTGCTTTTCGACATTGTACCGACTTATGCTGGGACCAACGAACAGGTTGTTGGACGTGCTGTCGCCCTACTTTCTAGCATTAAACCTAGCATTGGATCAAAGCGGATATCGTTACAAGGAGATGTTACTGTGCCTATCATAGCAGCCAATACCCTCGAAGTCATCGGATCAGTCAATTTTAACTTTCTTGTCATTACACCTTTCACCCACCCTAATATGACCATCACGGAGAACCAGACATATTGGAAGAGCATGACTTCGACAATGGTTATTGGGCATCGAGGTGACTCGCCACCAGAGTATTTCCCTCTTGGTCTCTACCTAACCGATGCGAAGGTTTGGGCAAAAATGTTGCCGCCCGAAGCTCTCTTCAGCTTGGTGAAAACACTATTCAGGTACCTCAATGTCCGTTGTGAACGGTGGTATGATGCATCTGACCCGTCTCAGTCATTTATCGCTGCGGCAAACTTGGGAGCGTCATATGTCGAGGTATGATTACTACCTTAATTGACACCGGCAATTACTGACCTGTTCGTAGTTTGGTACGCTGACTTGCGTGGATCACTACATTTTGTTGGACTAATGCATAACAGATGTCCAGTTGACCAAAGACCATGTTCCTGTGATATATCACGACTTTCTCGTCAGCGAAACAGGCATCGATGCTCCTGTTCATACCCTTACTCTTGAGCAGGTGGGTATAGAGCTTTACGCTCCGGTAGTATGGAAATGTTAATCCTATTCTAGTTTCTTCATGTCAACGACGCTCGAACTCCGCGGCCATCTCGCCCATCTTCTCCAGATCCGACAGATGGAAAGGCCCAACCTAACAAAGTCCAAGACCCGCGCAGGCATCGATCGATGTCCGCTGGCAATCTAGCTAAAGATGACGTGTCGGAAATGAGCGAACGCATGAAACATACTCGTGACTTCAAGATCAAGGGTTTCAAAAGCAATAGTCGTGGTAATTTTATCCAAGCGCCTTTCACCACGCTAGAAGAAATGTTCAAGAAGCTTCCGGAAAGCATAGGTTTCAACATTGAGATGAGTATGTCAATTCCAGCGACCTTGGGAGCGAGTGTATCATACTGATACCAGAATTTAGAGTATCCCATGCTCCACGAAAGTGAAGAGCAAGAAATGGACACCTATGCCGTCGAACTCAACTCTTTCGTCGACACCGTACTTACAAAGGTGTATGATCTTGGCAAGAAGCGCAACGTCATTTTCTCGAGCTTCAATCCAGACATCTGCCTCCTCTTGTCCTTCAAGCAGCCTTCCATTCCCATTCTCTTCCTTACCGACGCTGGTACCAGCCCAACAGGTGACATAAGAGCAAGTAGTCTGCAAGAAGCCATTCGGTTTGCGTCGCGGTGGAATCTTCTGGGTGTGGTTTCGGCAGCGGAACCGTTGGTTATCAGTCCGAGGTTGGTAAAGGTGGTGAAGGAGTCGGGGCTCGTATGCGTTTCGTACGGTACGGTCAATAACGACCCGGACAAAGTCAAGGTACAATTCCCCATGCCCAACACACTACTTACCTCAATATTCGAGAAGCTAAACTATTGTTATCAGTTGCAAGTTGATGAGGGCATCGATGCCGTGATCGTTGACAGCGTACTTGCCATTCGAAAAGGCTTGACAGCTTCTGAGAGCAAAATCGCTCCCAAAGCCGCAACTGTCGCTACTGAAGGTTGAGTGCTAATAGTGAAATTTCAGCTAGAAAACATGAAGGATTTTTCATAAAAACCCGATACCCCGATGATAACATGATGTCTCATGCTAGCTACAAGAAAAGCGATGATTGATAGAAAATTAGACAGGCGGATAATTCCAAAAGATTTCGGCTTAGATCTTCAACTTGGTCCCTGCCAGATTGTAATCTTATGTGACTCTCGGGTCGTTTGTGAATAGTCTTTTTGTGTATTCTTCCAGTATACAAGGCGACTATGCTCTTGGCAATGTGTCTGAGATTGTGACCATAACACACCTGCTATTCCGGACCGATCGTTCTTCAGCGGACTTCTCCTGGCTTGTCCCTCCCTAATTCTAGCCTTCCATTTCACTGCCCTAAGCCCTCCTCATCTGAGCCATACGCGTCCCACTGTCCTCACCCCTATGACTTCGCAGGCCCCTTGGCCTGTACTTGCGCGGCTCCCTTCGGCGCAACCTTCTCCCCCGAATCAGCTTTAGGACCGTCATCTATGGCGTTGATCTCGAGAAAGTGGTAGAGCACAATTAGGAGCATCGCCAGCGAGCCCAGGAATATGGCGAGCTTGTAGAGTTGGTCGTCGGTGATCATTCTGCCGGGTGGAGAGGAGAGAAGATGGCTGTAGGGACTGAAGTGCGAGAGGGCGATTGTAAGTGTCCTGGAGGTTGCTGTTAGTGCATTGGCGGAACAGAGGGATAGTGGTGACAGGTTACTTTTTCCCTTAAAGAATGTAGGCCATGTATGAAGGAGAGCGCGCGTTTAGGATGTTCTCGATTTGGGGAGGACAGCTTTAACTTGCGATGAAGATTGCCTCGCCGCAAATCCACGCTAGCAAATCCGTTGCCCTACCAAGCCCCGGTCATTATCTTGAACTCTCAAGAGTCCCCGCACTCCTCAGTGTAAGAACAAAAGACACAGAAATACTTTTACAATATTTGGTTTTGGTTCAAACTGTTTTTTTCCCCATTCTCATTGACCTTTCACCCCCCCCATCGTCCCCATCCATTTACCACCTTTTCCCCAGCTTTCTCCTACTATTCTTAGACATGCCGCCCAAGAAAGATGTACCGAAGGTGAAGCCTTCGTCTTCTAAGATTCTTGAAGACAAGGTAAGTCTTTGCCCCTGAGCTCCCTCCCGTGCTACTGCTGATTGAGACATTATAAGACCTTTGGTATGAAAAATGTTAGTCCACCTTCTCCTCTAAACAACCCACTCTCAGGGCCCCCGCTCAATAAGCCGGCACACCTTCAGCCACCGACTTACACCCAGGAAACAGAAAAAAGGTGGCCAAGCCAAGAAACAAATCGAACAATTAAAATCTCAAGCCGCCCAAGCCAAAACCCCCGAGCAAAAACGAAAAGACGCAGACAAACTACAACGAGAAAAGGAAAAAGCAGCGGACGAGAAAGTCAAGCGGGAAACGGCCGATCTATTTAAGCCTGTTCAAGTACAAAAAGTGGCGTTTGGTGTGGACCCGAAGACAGTGGTGTGTATATTTTATAAGCAGGGGAATTGCGACAAGGGAAGAAAGTGCAAGTTTAGTCATGATTTGGCGGTAGAGAGGAAGGGAGAGAAGAGGAATCTGTATCAGGATACGAGGGAAGGGGAGGAGGAGGAGAAGAAGAAGGACGACATGGTGGATTGGGATGAAGGTGAGTCTGGGCATAGCGTTCGGCGATTGATTATTCCCCGCAGAGTGTATACTGATATAATTCGGATATCACCAGAGAAACTACGGCAAGTCGTTTTGAGCAAGCACGGCAACCCAAAAACCACCACCGACAAAGTCTGCAAATACTTTATCGACGCCGTCGAAAACGGGAAATACGGCTGGTTCTGGTCGTGTCCCAACGGCGGCGATAAATGCATGTACAAACACAGTCTTCCCCCCGGGTATGTCCCCCGCTCTCACATTCCTTCCAACCCCCTGAAACCTCCAAAGCTAACCCCAGGCCCCCGCCCCACAGCTTCGTCCTCAAAACCAAAGAGCAACGAGCCACCGAAAAAGCCCTTCTCGATAAATCCCCCCTCAAAACCCTCACCCTCGAAGACTTCCTCGAATCCGAGCGCCACAAGCTTTCCGGCACCCTCACGCCCGTCACTCCAGAGACCTTTGCAAAATGGAAGAAAGAGCGCTTGGATAAGAAAGCTGCGGAACAGCAGGCGCGAGAGGCAAAGGAGGCGACCGGGAGGGCGATGTTTGAAAAGGGGGGTTGGGAGGATGAGGAGGATGATGATGATGATAGCGAGGAGGATGAGAGTGAGGGGGAGGAAGAAGGGGAAGAAGGGGATAATTGGAATATGGAGGAATTGAGGTTGGAGACGGAGAAGATAGCTGCTGAGAAGGAAAAAGAGCGGATAGCGGGGTTAGGAGGAGGCCAGGTGAATATCGAGGGGACGAATGGGGTCGATGGAGAGATCGAGGATCAAGCGGCGGGCGTGGGGGAGGTGGTTACGAATGGGGTTAATGGGCATGCTTCTGAGTAAAAAAGACTATGGGGCGAGATTGGGGGGATGACATTTTGTTGCGATTTAGCGGCATTTGTATTCTTCTTTTTTGGGTTGATGAGAATGGGGTTGTAAGAGAGGAATGGGAAAAGAGGGGGTTGTGAGTGGTATATACTCATCCTTTCCAATTAAGCTTCACGAAAGTATCCTTCCAATAGATACACCGGCTTGATGATAAATCATCCTCTCTACAATATACGCCTGGTAAGGGGAATCTGGGTACTCTGCTCTATGTATGCATGGATATCGAATCATAACTTGTCCACGCATCTCTCTTTGATTACATGCAAGCACACTCATGTCAGGGTCAGGCTTATCTCCGTCCAGCCCCTTTAGTAGCCTCCTTCCTGCGAATTTTCTCCATTGTTCTTATCAGCGCCGTTTTGACCTCGCCCTTGCCGAATGTTGAGATGTCATAGTAGGTCGGCGCGATGTCCTGTACATCACCGATCAGTCTCCCTCTCACAGATTTCACAACAGACCCTTTCAAAGAGTACTTACAAGCAACCACTCCGCCTTCACACTCGTAACCGTGCGGATATAATTCTTCGTCGTCAGCACAAACTCATTGTACACCAGCCACTCGCTCTCCTGCCCGAGCACCGTGCTCGGATGCAGCAGCACGGTTTGGTTATCCTTGACCGTCACGTACGTCTTGCCGTTGCTCTCTTTCATAGCGACCTGCATGAAGAAGCCGCTGACGAGCGCGCGCCGGATGTTCTCATAGTATTTCTTATCTTCAAACGGGACGCTGACAAGCTCGATCTCCGAGCGCTCCATGATGGTGCGGAGTTGTTGACGGACATTGTCGGCGGATTGGAGAGCGCGGAGGGAGAGGAAGTGCTCGTGGCACCATTTCTTGGGGTCGGCTTGAGCGGCGGGGGATTTGAAAGCGTGGTATACGTTTAGCATGGTCAGATGGTCGCCGTCAGGGTGGGCGAAGAGCTGTTTCATCTCGTCGGCGCGCTTGCGTGCGGAGGCGGGACGAACGAAGATTTGGGGAACAGAGAGAAGAGCAGTAATGGAGAGGACTTCGTTGGAGCAGTAGAATTCGGGGGAGGAGATGAGCATGACGGCGAGGGCGGGGTCCAGGGGAAATTCTGACGCGAGTTTGCCGAGAACCGTGAGATTGCCCTCGTCATCGAGGCAGGCAAGGAAATTGAGTTCTTCAAGTGCGCGCATGAGAGTTTCAGGGGCCGGGGGGTCCATTAGATCGAAGTGGACAAGGTCTTCAATGCCGAGTTTCTTGAGGTCGAGGACAGTAGAAGCAAGGTTGGAGCGAAGAATCTCAGGGTATGTGGTTTCGATGAGTTCTTTCTTGAAAGCGCCTTCGGTGTACAGTCGAAAGCATTTCCCTGGCCGTGTTCGACCGGCACGACCGGCTCGTTGTTGTGCAGAAGCTTTTGAGATTGGGGATACGAGCAGAGATTCAACTCGGATACGAGGATTGTAAACTTTCTGCTTGCTAAAACCGGGGTCCACCACGTACACAATACCGTCGATTGTGAGTGAGGTTTCGGCAATATTTGTCGAGACTATACATTTTCGTCCAGGCCGGCCACCAGGCTTTCTTGCGGGCGGCGCAGGGTCGAAAATACGCTGTTGCTGCTGAGGAGGTAGTGTTCCGTAGAGAGGGTATACCTTCAGCGGTCCAGCATCTGCTTCCCTTATCATCTCATCCACTTCAAGATTGATCTTTCGGCATGCATCTTCAATTTCCTCTTCTCCTGTCAGGAACAGAAGGATGTCCCCTTCCGGCTCGCTGTCGTGTATCTGTAGCACTGTCCTCAGGGCGGCCTCTACGTAGTCTCGCTCCGGTTCCTGGGTGTAGAAGATCTCAACGGGATGCGTACGCCCTGGCACAGCGAGTAAAGGCGCATCATTGAAATAGCTCTGGAATTTCTGCGCATCCAAGGTGGCGGACATGATGACTATTTTCAAATCTGGCCTTCGAACAGCCACCTCTTTAAGCAGTCCCATCAGAGTGTCAGTCGCAAGTGTACGTTCGTGTGCCTCATCTAATATAATCGTGCTGTATCGGGTGAGATTGTTATCGTTCATGGCCTCCCGGAGCAACATTCCGTCCGTCATATACTTTAGGATAGTTTTCTGGCTCGTCACATCCTCAAACCTAATGTTGTAACCGACCTCATCACCCAAGGGCACATCCATTTCATTGGCCACACGCTGTGCTACCGACATGGCTGCTACTCGGCGAGGTTGGGTACAAGCTACCAGTTTGCGGTTGATGTGAGGCAAGTCGTCGAACAGAATGAATTGAGGGATCTGAGTGGTTTTGCCTGAACCAGTCTCACCGACGAAGACGAGGATCTGGGACTTTTGGTACATCTTGAGAAATTCGTCCCTGCTCCAATGGTCAGATCGAAAAATCTCAATACGTGAAGATTTGTGCATACCTCTGCGCATGTACCGGCAAGTTCCTCCGGGTCTTCAGGATATTAAAATACTGTGTCGACAGCGGCTTTCCACTAAACGGATTATTTGGCCCATCCTCTACCTTCTTCGCCATATCTGCAGTCGTAGCATGTCGTGGGAAACTTGGTAATCCCGAACCTCCTGATGTCCCATTCGCCCTAGATGTTCTCCCGTAACCATTGCTATATCCGTTTGCATAGCCGTTGCTGTAGCTGTTGTCATCCGCATCGTCCTCATACATGTGCGCCAGATACGGATTGGCCTTTGGATTCATATCCGCGGCTGAGGTCTTTTGACGCTTGAAAGGAAGAATCTCCTCGGCGTCAGGCCTACGGTGTGCCATGGCTGGTTCGGTATGCCTATATATCGGTGTGGGTTCATTCACTCAATGTACTGACGTTCTCCGAAACCGTACCATGCTTTTATGACTGGGGTTACCAATGAGGCTAAGCGGAATTGGAACGGTGTTTATTCTACCTTATGCAGGGGCGCGAGCATAACTTTATGTATCTAAGCTGACCATTCCAGAGACACACGCAAGGCTCGAGTACAACTCTACTGATAGACCGCCTTGTTCCACTACTTTATCTATGTTGTTCGGACCTTTCTTGTTCAACTTACGGTGTAATGGTATGAGGTTCGGACTGCATGACTGCGACATATAGAGCTTCTGCAGTCCTTGTCAAGAGTTGAGCTCTACTTTATCACGCATCGGTTCTTGTAGCATGAAGTCTACCATGGAATCTCCAACATCCGTATCTGGGGATGATTTCATGCCAACTTTCTACGTTGGCCAACATGAAAGCAAACGGACTCTGCCTGTCACAGATCAAGTTCTGCGGCAGGCGCAAGATTGCGCTGTAAGTCTCCAGGATCCTTGATTGTCTAAAGCTGATAGTTCTCAGTATGATATGCTAACAACCCCCATCACAACACCTCACTTTCAAAGCCGAGTAATTGCACAGCTTTCGAACCATTTGGAGGCACTGCGATCTCATCCAAACCTTTCACCACCAACTCTACCAGAATTGTCACCGGTGGACTCATCGTTAACCCCTGGAGAAGTCATATCTCAATTACTCGCAGTCGCCAGCCCTTGGATTGATCTTTGCTCTCCCGACCCCTTGGTCTATAATATATCGCGCCAGGTCTTGGACTTGGAGATAGCATATGCCGCATTCTGTGGTATTGGGAATATCATCATCCCGGGTCCGAAGCTGCACCATGGAAAACTGCATGGAGAAGGCGTTACACAATATGCCTATGCAATACAAGAAGCTCTTGCTATTGGCAACTACATTCAGGTTCAGATCTGGCTGCCAATGATTGATCATTCCGCAGATGGCGAAGATGTGGAGGGTAGCCTAACGCCTTTTGCAAGAGAAGAGTATGTTGGAGCTCAAGAAGAGAGCAAACCAAACAGAAGTGATATTTTTGGGACGTGGGATGCGTGGAACATCATTAGGAGTGTATGTAAACATAATGCTAGGCTATTCGTAGGTAAGAATACAGAAATACATTCATTGCTTTTCACCTCACTCCGTGAGATTCTACTCCGCTCCCTTTCCCGTACGGTTCACTTCCTGGACACCGGAACAAGGCGGCAGTCAATGACCCATACCTGAGGTACTTCCTTATGTTTCTTAGTCTCTACACCAAACGGTTCGGAGGACTAACTAACAATTCTATGTTTAGCTCTATCAATACCCAGACACCTCCCGCCCCTAAGTATACAGTCTCGCTGGCATTCGGAGCCTCTGCGTCTCATTTCATTGAGCGCCCAGACATTTGTTCGAAATTCCCCAGGTTATCCGGTCTTATCCAAACATCACCGGGAACTCATCAGCAAGTACATGCGCATAAGGAACCCGCCATGGATCCTGCTTTGTGATGTCGGCCCGATTCCAGGTCTAGACAGTCCAGACTCTCGTGTATCCACGGCCGATGGCTTCATCAGCCCAAACGCAGCACAGGATGCGCCAACTCCGGCTGAAGCAGCTCAGCAGAAGCAGACGGGCAATAAGAAACCTGATGATCCCAACCCCCACTTGAGTTACATCCGGTGGCTGCAGCGCAAACAGCCTCCGAGGACTATCCTCGAGCGTTTTGGCGCCGGTTACCAAGATTACCTCCAAGCTCCTTTGCAGCCCCTGGCTGATAATCTCGAAAGTATCACCTACGAGGTATTCGAAAAAGACCCCATCAAGTACGACCAATACGAAAAGGCTGTGGCGCAAGCGCTGGGCGACTGGGTTCAGCAAGGAAAGCCAGCGTCGGGTCCGAATGGACGCATCGTCGTAGCAGTAGTTGGTGCTGGGCGAGGACCCTTAGTCACAAGAGCACTCCAAGCTAGCGAAGCCACCGGCGTTGACATCGAACTCTGGGCACTAGAAAAGAATCCTAATGCCTACGTTCTCCTCCAACGGCACAATGAGCATACCTGGCAGAACCGTGTTAACCTCGTCAAATCCGACATGCGATCTTGGAAAGGGCCATTACCAGAAGCACCTCAAGACTATCCCCAGAGCGATATCGCCTCACCCAGTGACTCAGGACCAAAGCACTACCCCATCGACATCCTCATCTCCGAGCTCCTCGGCTCCTTCGCCGACAACGAACTCTCCCCCGAATGCCTTGACGGCATCCTCCCCCTCCTAAACCCCACCCACGGCCTATCCATCCCATCCTCCTACACCGCCTACCTCACCCCCATCGCCGCCCCCAAACTGCACGCCGACATCGCCGCCCGTATGCCCGCGGACCCCACTGCCTCCAATACCCCCTACGTCGTCATGCTTCACGCCATCGACTACCTCTCCACCACCTCTCCCGCGTCTCCATCCGCCGCAGAGCCGGCCCCCCTTCCCATGCCCAACATCCTGCCCGCCTGGTCGTTCACCCACGGAGCCCAGGCTCCGCTGCCTCCGAGGTCGCAGAACAAACACAACACCCGGCACGCGCGGCTGACGTTCCGCACGCGCGATCGAGCCGTCTGCCATGGCCTAGCCGGCTACTTCGAAGCCGTGCTCTACCCCGGCACCGAGCTGAGCACCAACCCGCTGACCATGGATGCCAAGAGCGGCGGCATGATGTCTTGGTTCCCAATTTACTTTCCCCTGAAGGTGAGCAACCCCCACCCTCAACCTCCCTCTTTCTCTCCCCTCCCCACCCCCCCCAAAACCAACCCAACCCCTCTAACACCAGCCCGAAACAGACACCCCTCTACCTCCCCGACCACGGCGAGCTCACGGCATCCATCTGGCGCTGCACCGACAACCGCAAAGTCTGGTACGAGTGGCTGGTCGAGAGCTATGGCTGGAACATGCTGGTCAGCGGGGAGAAGAAGCGGATCCGGCTGGGCGTGAGCGAGGTCGGGTGTTCGAGGGACGGAGGGTGTTTGATGTGAGGATGTTGCCGGGGAGGGGGGGGATTTGGTTAGGAATAGATGGGGAGAGGAATGAGGTTATAGGGGCTGGGGATAGAGACGGCGCGTTTGAATTTTATTTCTTGTGTTTTTACGAGGATTTGGGGGGGGGGGTTAGGAAAAATTGGGATGTCTTATGATTTTTTGGGTTGTCTTAGTCACTTTCCTTTTCTGTTCCGGCTGTTATGCACGGGTATTAGTAGTTTGAGAACAATGCAAGGGTGACACATGCGGTACCTTTGACTTCATCAACGAGCTACAGAGGTCTGTCACTAACCGCCCTTTGTCTACGAGACAGGTAAGAACCGCCGGAACGTCAGACCGGTTCCCTGAAGTACATTTACGACCTCGGACCTTGAATCTGTAGGTTTGAGTGTAATTATGCTACCTAAGAGTCGCAAGTATTATTGGATAGCAGCTGTAAACACTAGGCTGGAGCTGAAAGGATAAGCCGTCCGTGGAGAATTTTTCGAACCTCAAGACCGTGTCCCCAGCAAAGGAGTCTCAGTTTCCTGATAAGTGAATTGGATGGGAAGCCTGGGTTTAGACGCCAACAGCAGCCAGCCAGCATCCAGCAATTGTAGCCGCAGCAGGCCTTTCCAACAAACATCCCTAGGTGTCCTCCTCACCGCCCAAATGACCTGATTTCCATTTCCTCGCTTTCTCAGCCGCAACGTATGCCTCGGCCTTCGCCAATTCCGTCTTATTGCCATGAGCTTTGTGATATACGCGGGCGGTTTTGGGAGTGGTGCCTAAGGGCAGAGGGTCTGGAGGGCCGTGGCCGGGGGAGATTATGGGAGTGACTTGGCGGCCTTGGGAGTCGCTGACATAGTCGGAGGTTTCAGTGTCTAGATTGGATTTCTTAGTAACAAGCATCGAAGGATCGTTCAAGGTTCGGGGTTACCTGAGGGGTGCGTGGAGGGTCCATCGCCAAGTTCCCAGGCATAGCGATCCAAATGCCTGCCCTCCATGTGCCTATTCCAGCCAGCCTCCGTTTCGAATTCGAGTGGTTGGAGTTCACATTCTCCTTCCTCGTCTTTGGACACCTTACCCGCCCCACAGCCGGCCCACAAGCAAGGGAAGGCCCCTGTCGAGGACCCCTTTCGATGCAGTCTTACATGTTTGCGAAGAGTCTCGAGGTTATGGAGTTTGGATGGGCAACGTTTCCATTGACACCTGTAAATTTTGTGGTTTGGCGCAGATGGGTGACGGGTAACGGGTGAGATTTCTCTTCGCTTTCGGGGATCTTTGGACTCGCTCTTGCGTTTTCTCTCGTCATCATTGGTCTTCCTTGGTGACTCGATGACAACTGCGATACCATCGGCGGGAGTCATGGTCTGTCTCAGCCCGCTAGGCCTAGCAGGCGTTGTGTCCGGGGCGCTCGATCCAGGACGTGTACGTATCGACACGTCTGTACTTCTCAGGATTGCTGCACTCTTCCGAATATTCTTGTCTTTGGAACCCGGGGAACGTCCTCTCCGCTTCTGGTCTGATTCAGACCCTGCGCCTAGAGGACCCTGCATCCGTACCGTGTTTGCAGTTGGTGTTAAGAACGATTTCTTGCCACTATCTGGTGCAGGGCCGCGGCGGAGACTTGGTGCTCTTCCCGTAAGAAATCCTTGATCGGCTTCCCCAGAACGCATATGAGCATAGTTCTTCGATGCACCCACACCCGCACCCTGCCTGGATAAATCCTGATCTTTGGGTCCTTTGCCTTGAAGATGATTCGCAGAAGCGTCAACATCAATTGGCATCAATTGAGTACCAGAAACACGGCCTTGACTCTTTTTCCATCCTCTAGTAGAGAAAACGCCCTTGACGGGTTTCGTGCCAGCGACAACTGCTGTTGCAGCGCCCTGACCATCAACCGTGGTTGCCATGGTGACATGTCGGCGGCGGATTGCCGGTGGAGAAAGTCTCGGCTGTGCTTCCTGCTCATCTGCTTCATTCATCTCAACGTTGTCTATGGACTTGGGAGCCGAGATAGACGGCCCAGAGTGGCCTCCTGGATCTATGAGATCCCAGTTGAAAGTGCTTAGATCCGAGGTATTATCCACGATTTTAAAATTCTTGCGAAGTACCTCTAGATGCGAATTCAGTGGCGCCATTGTGGGGTGTTTTCCAGATGACACGAGAATATCTCTACAGATTGTTTTGGGATTGTAACTAGACCGGCGTAGTGCATCTCGTCGGTCCATTGAATGTACAACATCCGCAGATCGAAGATGTTCTCGTTTCGATGGTTTGGATAAAGGCGGTTCGCTCAAAGGTGCATACTTGTACTTAGATAGGTCGATATTTCCCCTTGCATCCGCAGGTGAGCTTCGGCCAGATTTGCGTTCGGTTGCTGCAATTTTCAGCAATTCTTTAGTCCGTGGCATAGATGAGATGGGCATTTGAGCGCTTTTCGTTGCTATAGATGGGGCTGGAGACGCACACTGTGGAGGCGTCGAGGTGGAGACACGATCAGCTGTCATCAAAGTCGAATCATCGACTTGCCAACTTTCAGTTCGATGGATCTTTGGTTGATGCTGAAAGTCATCTTCGTCAGACAACGATAGCGTGAGATCCACAATATCACTAAAGCTTCGCTTTCTAGCCATTTCTTCTTTAGTAGGTGGCCGAGGTGCAGGTGCAGACACAGGTGGCTGGGACGGTTGTTGTGGTGGTAGTTGTGGTGGTGCTTGAATGTTGTGGAGTGATGTTACCGGATAAATGGGAGTACCAGTGACGTTGCACTGATCCGCCCACCTAGCGTTGTAGTTCTTGTGTACAGAAGGGGCTGCGGGTTGAAGTTCGACTGAAGCTGCATTTTGCACTTTGTGTGGCACCAATATGCCGGATGTGGGCGGTCTGGTAGATTTGGGAAAGCTGGAAGGTGCGGATGACGGTTGA
>JAABUW010001692.1_pt1 | contig 35689 bp, 3 predicted proteins | sample 5560081 | NCBI WGS metagenome assembly JAABUW01 (sample SAMN10711882, study PRJNA513363) | rock metagenome | isolation source: Antarctica rocks | place: Antarctica: Victoria Land, Knobhead sud | reverse complement strand
AAACGAAAAATATATTAATTTAAGATTTGCACTATATATATAAGCTTTACGCATTATTGTTTTTGCGATAATTTATTTATAGCGATAAAGCAATTGCAATTAAGAAAAGTATAAAAAGAAAAAGAGGAAAAAAAAGAGAAATAACAACATTTATGTTTATAATTTATTTAGCGTTTGCGCAACGCTAATTTTATTTTAAATTTTATTTAGAATCTTAATAACAACAAACAACAAAACAATAACGCATTATAAATTGTTATTATCGTTATTACGTTATTTTACAAATTGTGTTGAATTAACACATAAATTTACTTTTATCAAACAAAAGACTCTTTTTCTCTTAATTTTCAAAGAGATTTAAGAAGATTTTTAACAAGCTTTTGTAGCGTTAACGCTTAATAGACGTCTTTGTCTTAATAGAATTAATACAGCTTTTTATATCATTAAGAATTAATGCTTTAAGAAAAGAGATAATTATAATGTTATAGCGTTTTCGACGCGCTAACGTTTTAAGATATAATACGATATATAATCTTAAATGTCTATAAAAGTCTCGAATAACACGACACCCCTTTTTAATTAAATAGCGAGAAATAGGCTTATACGTTATGACGAGTATTAAATAGAAAGAAAGCTCGTCTTTCGTTGTTCTTCAACGATTAGTTCTACTACTATCTATTCTATATAATTGAGACATAGTAATACAAGTCTATTATATCTCACGTTTTTCATATCTTAGTGCGCCAGCGAGGAGTAGACGCACTCGCATCTTACAAATTGTTAATTTTAATATTAGAAATTAAATCGATTTTTCGATTTTAACTTTTGAAATTGATTCGATTCAATTTAGATCAAATACTTGATTCGAACTTAATAATTCGATTCGACGCAATTAGTCTAATATTAGTTAATTTCTCTTATTGTTTTTTTTTTATAGAATTTGTAATCGAGCAAAATTAGTTTGTTTGCGCAAAAATCTCTTGCGCAACTTAAAGATATATATTGATTTCTATCTATTAATAGTAGTATATTTTGTTCTCTATACAACGCAATCGAGATTGTCGCAATAATAGTATTAAAGAATATCGAATTAAAAGTCTTTGCAAATTCAAGCTTATAATCTATTAAAAAATATAATAAACAATATAGTAAATTATTAGTATTCTAGAGAATAATTATATACAAAAAGCAAAGACTACAAAATACATTGTAGTTTCTAAGCTAGTCTTAATTAAGTCTAGTTTATCTAAATTAAATTAATTTAGATCTAGATTAACTTGCTAAGCAAATTAATTAAAATTAGACAAATAACTCTTCGAACTATCTATTTAATACTATCTCGATTTGTAGACTTCAAATATATTGTTGTTGTATTGCGCAACAAAAAAAGTAATAAAAACAAGAGTAAAAAATATTATAATAAAAAATGTTTTTACAATAGTTAATTCTAATTTAAGAGTTATTAAATATTAAAAAAATAAATTTAAAAAGAAACAAAAAACTGTTGCAAACTATATATAATAAACAAAATATTTAAAAAGAATATTATAAACTATAAAAAATTAAATTAATTTAAAATTTTTAACTTAAAGTATTTTTATCTGAAAAATAGAAATAAAATAAATAATTTTTTTAGATTTTTGTTTTAACTTAAGTTGTTTTTTCTTTTGTTTTCTTTTTAATAAAAAGTTTAATACTATAGTAATTAAAAGAAAATCTTAAAAGTTTAAAAAAAAATTGTTATTATAGAATTAATTAATATTAAATTAATTAAAATAATTTATTTTAAAAATATTATTGCAAGAGTAAAATCTCTTAGAACTTTATATTGTGTTGCTTACTTTATTGCGTAAATATAATTAAAAATTATAAAAGTTAAAGCAATATTTAATAATAATATAAAAATAAATTATATTAGCAAGAATTTTGCTAATAAAATATTTTTATTTTGTTAATAAAAGTTACAAGAGTATATATTGATTTCGAAGAAATAATTCAAAATTCAAAAATATTAATTAAAAAAGTAATAATTTATAGTTTTGTTTTTGTTGTTTTTTAACTCGATTACAAAATTCTATTAAATTTATCTTTTTAGCAAAGTATTTGTATAAGCTTTGTAAATATAAATAACAACTCTTTAAAATTAATATTTTATTTTAGAAACAAAATAAAATGTATTAGTATTTAAAAAATACTTACTAATTATTTAAATAACAAAAATAAGAATATTATATTTTTAAAGAAATTTTTACATTTTTAGATAATTATCTAATTAATATAGTTGCTTAATTTCGCAAATCTAATTATAGAAAATCTTTAAAAATAAAAGTAAAAACAATTAGAATAACAATATTGCAAAATAGAATTAAAAGAAAAAATTAACAAAATTCCAATTAATTAAAGTAGATAAATAATATTAGTATATATTTATTTATTAATTTAGTTAATTAGAAACAAGTAAATATTTAAATTAATACTATATTTCGATTATCTTTAGAATTATTAATAACTCGAACTTTTTAGTTATATATTATAAAAGAGATTTCTATTATTTAATTATTTAGAAAGTTTAATATTCTTTGTTAATTTTTTATTGTATTGCGCTTTTTTATTTAGATAAATACAATATATAAGTAAAAATCTTTAAAAACAAATTTTGTAAATATAAGTAATTTAAATAATTCTATCTTAGACAAATATTTAAATTTGAAAAAAACATTAAACTTATTAATTACTAAGAATTTTTAAAAGAAGTTTAACAAAAGATATAACTCTTTTCTAATATTTAAATTCTTAAATATTAAATATAACTCTTATTTTATTAAAAAATATATTTAGAAATTAATTATAAAATTAAAACTCTTTTTGCAAAAAAAATCCTCTTAATTACAATATTTTTTAATTGTAAAATTATTTTAATATAAAGTTTTACTAAAATAAATTAAAATAAATTAAAGATTATATTTAATTAAGAAATTTGTACTATAAAGTACAAAATATAACAAGTTCTAGAATTTTTAATTTCTTGAATATTAAATTCTATTGTAATTAAGATATTAGAGAAGTATTTTAGACAAGTTTGCTAAAATATTATTATAAGTTCTATCGAAATTCTTAATTTCTAATAAGTAAAAAGAAGAAAAACAAATATTATATAATTAATGCGATTATAAAAATAAACAAAATAATTGTTTAAAATACTAGTATATTTTCTAATATTAAAGAGTTTGCAAAAGATTTTTTTAAAATAATAATTATATTATTAATTAATTTCTTTTTAGAATATAATTAAATAGATTTTGTATTAAAGAGTTGCAATCTTATTATTTTTATAATTTCTTTAAAATTACTTAGAATAATTTGTCTATTGCAAAGTGCTACTAATTTAATTACTTAATTTGTAAAAATTGTAATATATATTCTTAAGAATCTTCTTAACAAATATTATTTATTTGTAAACAATATAGATATAAAAAAATTTAAGTCGAATTATAATAATAAAAAAAATAGTCTTAAAAATTAGACTATTTGTTTTAAAGTATATTTAATAGTTAAATACAATATTAATAACTATAAAATTATTCGAATATATAGTATTTAACAAAAAATCTCAATTTTGCAAATTAAATATTAAGATTGTCGATTTTGTATATAATCTTAATAAATGTTTCTTTAATAGTATTAAGATTGTTAAGATTATTAAATAATTATTATATAAAGATATTTTTAAAGTTAAAGTTTTTATAAAAGTATATATCTATTATTAAATTTAAATACTAAATTTGTAATTATTAGATTAATTGTTGGATCGAGTTTCGATTTTAACTATTGGAATTAATTCGATCTAACAATTTTAACATTAGAAATTAACTCGAAACTTAAGTCGATTTCTACTTTTTAAAAATCGACTTAATTTAATTTAAGTTAATTTTCGATTTTAATATTAGGAATCGAATCAAATTGTTAAGAAATTGAAAATAACGTTATTATATCAAGAATTACTAAAAATAGTATAAAATAAGTTTAAATTTAAATTTATTATTATTATAGATAATATATTATAGATAATATATTATAATAATACTATTATAAATAGATCTTCCTAATATAATTATTAATTAAGTGCAATAAATTAACTATTCCTATCAAATTATTACTGAAAATAATAAAATTTACTAAAAATAATAATTCGGATCGATTTTCGAGTCGGATTTTGATTTTAACTTTAGAAATTAATCCGATCCAATTCGATTCAATTAATTGATTCGAACTCGATTAATCGACTTGACGCAATTAATCTAGTAATTGTTGCAAAATTAATCTATTATTTGTTTAAGACTAGATATATCTTTATTTAAAATTTCGAATAATAAAATATTATAAATAAATTAAAGATTGTTTTAACAAATATATTAACAATATATATTTTAAACTATTTTACTCTAGCTAGCAAAATTATTTTAACTATAGATTTAAGTTTAAAAAATCAAAAAATTGTATTAATACAAATTAATATAATAACAAAGAAAAGATATTTTTTATAATATAAGAATAAATTTTGAAACAAACAAGAATTTTAATGCAATATTAAAAAGCAAAAATATTAAAAATTTATAAAAATCTTAAAAAAAGTACAATTCTAATTATATACAATTCGATTTATAATTAATATTAATTTTAATATTTTAATATTTTAATTTAATTGTTTTGCAACAAATTTATCTAATACTTTAATAATTTGCTAATTAATTTAAATTTGTCTCTTCGACTTTAATATACAATATATATTTAATCGAAAATATATAACAATTAATAAACTTTTAAAAAAATTAAAAGAGTTATTCAACAGTAGTAACAAAACTAATAAAAAAACAATTAATATTTTTATTAATAATTAGTTAATTTATATTTGTGTTTGCTCTATACAAGCAACAATATTAATAAAAAATAAAAATATTTTTAAAGATAACTATTTTGATAAATTTAATCAAATTGTTTAATATTTAATTTTTTTGCAAAAATCAAATATAAGTTAGAAGAATTTTTGCAAATTTAAGAATTATACTTTTTATTTTTTAGTAAAAGAAGAGCGTTTATTTTAAAAAATAAACAAAAATATATTCTTATATAAAATAATAAATTAAACAAAGAACCAAAATCGAATTATAAAAAGTTTGTATAACAAAAATAATTATAAAGATAAAAACAATATTTATTAATATATTGCAAATCGATATAAATAGTTAAAATTATTTAATTTTTGCAAAAAAAATATTGCAAGTTGTAATAAATAATAGCAAAAAACTTCTAATAAACAAAAAAAAGATTATTTATTCAATTTATATTTTTAGTTTGTAAAAAAAGATTATTATAAATTGTATTTATATATTGATTGCAAAAAAATCTATTAAAGTAAATTAAATAATTGTTCAAAATAATTTAATAAAATAGATAAAAACTAAAACAATTTCAAATTTTAAAGTATTTGTTATAATAAATTTTTTATAAAAGAATATTTTTTGTTAATATAAATAAATTAAGAAAATAATTATAAATAATAAACTTAAAAATAAAACTAAGATAACAACTAAACTTCTAAAGAAATATAATATTAAAAAAGTAATAATATCGACTTATTATTTACAAGCAAATAAAATAATAGAAAAAGAGTACAAATGTATAGTTTATATTTTATCTAAATTAATAAACAAAGTTTTTATCAATTAATTACAATATTTGTATACAATTTTGTAAACAAATGGAATAACAATTTAACAATTTATTAAAAATATATTGTTTTAACTTAAGCTTAAATACAAAGTTATATTATTAATTAAAATAAAGTATTTAATCTAGTATATTATAAATTGAGAAAAAATTTGTTTAATAACAAATTTATTAATATTGCAAGCAAAACAACTAGAAAGAAGAAATAAAAATATTTAAAAAACAATTTTGCGTCTTTGCTATCTTAAAGAAGAAAACAAAAATCTTTTTAATAATAACTATTAATTGCAAATATATTTATTTTAAATTAGAGATTTAATTTTATTGTATAATATTAAACTTAATAAAAAATATAATATAAATTAATTTTTTTAATAATTAGATCTTTTTAGAATAAGAGAAAAAAACAAAACTAAAAACTTTTATATTTGAAAAAAAGTTAATAATACAAGATTTAAAAATATCTATTTAGAAAATTAACTTAAAAAATATATAAAAAAAAATTAGAATTTTTAGATTTTTGCGAAGTTAAAAGACAAAAATAAGAAAATAAAAAATTATTTTATAAAAAAGATAAAAAATTAATTTGACTAAAGTAATAAGAGATTATTAGCAATTATTATATTATTGCTATTTTATTACAATTATTTAAATTATATAAAAGTATAAGAATTTTTTTAAAGAAAGAAAAAGTTGCAATTGTTATATTTGTTATATTTGCAAAAGTTTTAATATAAAGTTTGTTTAATTTACAAGTATTAAAAAGAATTTATACACAATTGTGTAAAATAATTTATAAGATATTATAATTTCGAGCATTTAAAGAAAACAAGTAAAAAAAATATATATAAAAAAGTCGAAATATTAACAATTCTAATCAATTAAAAGTAAGCAAATAATACTAGCATCTATTTATCTATTTTAATAAATTAGAATTAACAATTAAAAAATAATCTAAAAATATTAATAAAAAGCTTTAATTTAATATTCTAAGAAATTTAAAAATATCTTTAAATTATAGAGAACAAGATTCGATTATCTTTTACAAAGTTTTTCCTAACAGTAAATATAACAATATTACATACAAATTATATTAGCTTTATACTTGTCTACAAGTTAATATATAGATAAATATTAATATAGTTTTTTTGTATAATTGACAATATAAATATTGCAAACAATAATTAAATTTACAAATAATAATTCTCTATATTTAAAGCTTTATATTTGTTAAATATTTAAAATTAGTTATTGCTTTATTTATTAAGATATAGCAACTTAATAATTTAATCTTTTATTGATAGAATTTTCTTTTTCGATCTATTATTTTTCTATAAATTCTCTTTTATTAAATATATATTATAATTGATCTAAAATAACAATTACAAGATACTAGATATAAACAATTGTTTATAAGAGATAATTCTTAATCTTTATTAAGCAATTAAAATTAATAACAAAAATTAATATCTATATAAATTAAAAGATTTTGTAAAGAGCAATAGCTTAGATTTGTTTAACAAAATACAAAGTAATCTTTAATAATATCTATATATTCTTTTTGTAGTTAAGAGTTGGTTTTCTTGATTAGATTATCTTAAATACAAGATTTGTAAATATTGTTGTAGCAATTACAAATATTACAATATTAAATATCTTAGACTTAAACTTAAATCGAATTGCAAAAGACAATTTAACTATTAGAAATTGCGTCTATATTTAAGTAATTAATATTCTACTTTAATATAATAAAAATACTAGCAACAAGAGAAGAGAATATTTAAAATATCTTCAAAATATAGTTTTAAATATCTTAGAAATAGTTAATAATTAAATGCAAGATTTGTAACAAAAAATTAATAAAGATATTTAAGTACAAGTAAGTAATTTATTATAACAAAAATTAAAAAACGCAATACAAGAGATTAATTAAAACAAGAAGTTATAAATTTAAAATAATTAAATATAACTTTGCAAGTTATAATTATTAAAGATTGCAAATTTGTTGTTTAAAAATATAGATTATTTAATTATTAAAGCAATATTACAAATAGCAAAGAAGTATAAAGATCTAAAGAGAATTTTTAAAAAATTAAATTAAACTATATAAAATCGACTTAAATCTTATACTATAAAATTGAAATATATTGTTAACTATATAATTAACAATTACAACAAAATAAATACTATAATAATTAAATATATAATAGTGTTTATTAAGCAAAAGCTTTTGGAAGTTATAATAAAAGATTATTTTTAAGAAATTAATTTAATTAGAATTTTAAACACAAAATTAGAAGAGATTTATTAAACAAAAGTTTAAATAATCTTATCTTTTTTTGCAAAAAATATAGAGAGAACGCAAACTTAAGAAAGCAAATAAGAAGACTTTAAATTGTTAGCATTTTAGTTAAAATTAAAATTAAAGTTTAAAGATAACACAATTTATAAGAGACAAAACAAAGAAAAAGAAAACAAAAATTTAAAGTTTTTTTAAAAAAAAACTTTTTTGCTATTACAATTGCAAGATTTAATATTAAAATTATTTTTATTAAATCTTAGATTACTTAAAGTTCTTAATACAACAAAACTATATATTTTAATTACTAAAATTGCAAAAATCTTTCCAGAAACAATAATTATTTTTAATTTAATAAATAAAGAGAACAATGCAAAGAACTATTTATATATAGAAGTAAGTATAGACTTGCAATATATTTCTATATTACAAAAAATAATATAAATAAATTTAAATTCTTATATAATATATATATTTCTATAAGACAATTACAAGTATAAATAATTAGCAATATTGTATTTATTAGTCTTAAAAAAATATAAAAATTCAATATCGAAATACTACTTTAATTTCAATATAAACTAGAATATTTATTAAGATTCTTAATAATTGCAATTAATTGTTTTCTTTATTGTATAGAATAATTTGTTTTGTAAAAAATATTTAATAGATAAGTTTTATATATAGATCGAAGTATAATTGCAAAAAGCAATAAAAAAAGAATAATTAAAAGAGAAAATACTAGATACTAAGTTAAGAAAAAAGAATTTGTTAGAATAAAGATTGTGTTAAACAAATATATTTTATTAATTAAAAGATTTATAAGTTGCACAATTTTAATTTTTTTATTGCAAGCTAAGAATTAAAATTAATATAAAAATTAAAATATTTCTTATCTATATAACTTTGTTAAATAATAAAGAAATTCTTAAGAATTTTTAAATAAATACTAGAAGCAATATTGTTGCAATTTATTAGAATTTAACTTTGTTACTTATTTATATAACTTTGTTAAATAATAAAGAAATTCTTAAGAATTTTTAAATAAATACTAGAAGCAATATTATTGCAATCTATTAAAATTTAACTTTATTAAATCTATTTTTAATTAATATATCTTATTATTTCAAAATAGTTATTAACTTCTTTTCTATATTTAATATTAAGAATACAATTTTAGAATATATATTTTAGAACTTAGCAAAAGTAATAAAGAAGTTAAAAATATTGTTTAACAATATAAAGAAATTCAATTGTCTAGTAGAGAAAACTCGAAAATATAATATACAATATCAATATATAAAATTAATATAGAAAAAAATTTAGAAAATAAAGAATAAATTATTTAAATTATATTTGTAAATATAATTTATAAAGTTTAAGAGTTTTAAAGTACTTAGTATATATTAATTTAATATTAAAAATAATTTAAATTCTTATTTAATTAATTATAAAAAAATAAAAGAATTTAAATTATTAATTATTTGTTCTAATAAAGAAAAGAGAATTTTGTTATTTTAATTTAAAACTAAGAAAAATTATTATAAATTAAAATCAAGTTAGCAATCTAGATCGAGTATCTTAAAACTAGAAATAAATTCTAAATTTATATATTTACTTTTTGTCTTAAAAAATTTAATATAAATACAATAGCAATAATTTATTCTATTATTGTTTTTTGTATTTTAAACTAATCTTTTAAATTTATATTAAAAAACTTATTACTATTGTTATTATCTCTAGAAAATAAGTAAGATTTACAACAATTAGTTTTCTTATATATATTAACAATTCCGGAATTCTTGTTAATAATATTATTAGTAGCTAATAGTTAAAGTAGCAGATTAGTTGATAAGTTTGCTCTATATAATTAAGTGCAAAATTTAGTTGCAAATATTTAAGCATTGCAATATTAATAGTTTTAGCAGAAATAATAGATTTAGCAGAATTAGCACATTGGCAATTCTAGAACCTCTGCTTAGAAAGTGTCTATTGCGAATTCTACTAATTTGACTATTAGCTAGTCTAGAGTCCATTTAGTAGAAAAAGTCTTGACGCTTGCTTAGTAGAGATTCAATTTTGATATTCGAGATGCGTACAAACTCTCGCAATGCTTTGCTTACGTCTCTATTTGTTACTCGTTTATATTATAGTAATTTGTATAATAGAATCGAACAATTTGTAAGATTTCTACGCACGAGTTATGCGTCGACGAAGACGTTCCTATAATAATTGTAAATTGCGTCCATAAATTGCGCTCGTGAATTGCGTCTATAAATTGCGTTCGCAAGACTTAACAATATGCAATGCAAGATTAATTGTATATCTTGGCAAAACGCGTGTCAATTACGCGTCTACGAATTCTACTAATTGTAGCTCAATCTTGCGCTTAGTTATGTAAAGTAAGTATATCGACATATTAGCTAATTTAACTATTAGCTACTAATAGTACTATTAACAAGGGTTCCGGAATTGTCAATGCACAACTTGCACTCTTTTTATAGTTTTTACTAAAACAATGCAATCTACGTATTGTTCAAAATCTTCTTACAATAGTATTAATAGTACTAAAATTTTTTGTACTATAAATATAGATCGAAATATACTCTTAATTGTCTATATTAGTTCTACTATAGTTATAATTAATATATTCGATAACTTAATTTTGATTAATTTTATTATTCCGAAATTATTAATAAAACAAAGCTCTGAATATCTCGATAATTGAATTTAATCTAAGATTATAAAAATCTATATATATTTTTCTTATTATATATAGAAATCTTTAGTACAAATTATATTAGAAACTGTCTCTTTGTATAAATTTGAAATCTACTATATTTATTTGTATTATCTACAATATTATTTGTTTTGCTTATTTTATATTATATTGTATATTCTTTTTTTATTTCTAACTTTTTTTTAAGCAGTTTAATTAATTGCTAACTTCAATACTATAGTCTTTGTTTAACTCTTAAATTCTACTTAAGTTTTGTATTTATTTTAATTTAAATTCTTTTAATCGACAATCTTTATTGTACTAATTAGTTTGTTTACAATTTATATTAGTCTTAATAATATCAAAAAAATATTAAATACAATTTACAATATTTATATTTCTCTCTTTTAATATTGTTTGCTTGTTAAACGTCTTTTAGTTAACATTATTTAGAAATCAAATATAGCAAATAGTTTCTATATATTTTATCTATCTATCTATCTATTAAATTAGTTGTTAAGTTGTAATTATTGTATTAAAGTTAAAACGTTAGTATTTCTAATATACTTTTAATAAAATATTTGTTCAATTCGATTTTTAAAGAAAAATCTATCTTAATATTGTTATTAAATTTAATTATCTTCTATATGCAAGTTGCAATTAGTCGATTATATCTTAAATTAAGTTAGATTAAATTAAATTAAATTAGATTAAATTAAATTAAACTATCTCTAAAAGTTTTGTCTATTTTTGCACTAATTTTATTTTTAGAATTTTTCTAGAAACGTTAAAATAGTTAGTTAGTATATTATATTAATCTTAAACAACTAACAAGCAATTTTTTTTGTACAAAATACTTATTTTTGAATTGCTTTCTATCTTATTGTTCTACAAGTACTATTGTAGTCAATTAATATACTATATAGATATTAAACTATATTAGAGTAGTTTAGACTAAAATAATTTTTTTCGAAAAGAATTATTTACTCTTGTAATATTTTTTTTTTTACTATCTTTCTATAAAATATATTATAATTAGTTAATATATTTTATAGATCTTAAATTAAATTAGATCAAATTAGATTAAAATTTCTCTAAAATTTAAATCTATATTTTGAGAAAAATTCTTTTTTAGATTGTAGCTAGTACTTTGCAACAATTATTAGCTTCTAATATTAGCAAATTTAATCTTATTTACTTTATTTTTTATTAAGTACTTTAATATAAATTTGCTAACTCTATTGTTAACAAATATATTTTTATTGTTTAGTCTTCTATATTGTTGTAATACTATCTCGAATTTAGACTCGAAACTATTCAAATTAAACCAAAAAAAAATTTAAAAAAAATATATTTTTGTTTTAAGTTTTAGACTGCAATCTATTGTTTTATTGCAAAATATTATTTTCTTTTGCAATTTGCGCAATTTTAATTCGATCTTTGTTGTACTTTAATTATTCTATAGTTTCTATATAATATCTTAGATTTCTAATATTATTAGCTTAGTATATATAATTATATAATTTGTATTATAGACTACTTATTGTCGATTTAATTCTTTTTAAATTTAATTATAATATATATTTTGTAACGAAATTTCTCTATGTAGTAACAAATTATAATATATATTATTTTAATTATTTCTAAACTTAGTTTTGTAAACAAATATCTAATTAAGAAATTTGTTTCAAAGATTTTTTAATTGTTGTTAAAAAACAATAATACGAAAATCTTAACAATTACTAAAGCTTAAAACATTTTAAATAGTATGCTTGTTTATTAATAATTTATACTTAAGAAGACGCAATTTTGCAACAATATTATAATATAATTATATAACTTCTTGCTATTGCTAAAATTATAATAATTCTTAACTATCTCGCGTACTTGCTCTATTATATATAATTGAATATTGCTTATTAAATTGAACAACTATAACAAATTAATTCTAAATTAATATTAACAAATTAAAATAGTTATCTTTCTAATCTTTTTTAATATTAGAATATCGACAATATTCTTGTTTTATTAATATTCAAAATTGTCTATTTAAACAATTTTTTTTTTTTACAATTTTTCTATTAATTTGAACAATCTTGTTTTTTGTTTAAAATTTGTTCAAAAATTGCAGTTTTCGAATTTAGTATTGCTATAAATAACTGTAACTTGCAAAAGAGAAATTACGTTTTATATAATTTGTTTATATTCTAATATTAAATAATATTTTAAATATTGTCTAATACTTTTTTACAATATAAATATATTAACAAATATTGTTCGAGTTTTTACAAAAATAATAATTTGTTTTGTCGATTGTTAAATGCAAAAAATTGAGAAATAAAATTCGAACAACTAATTGTCGAAAACGCAAAATTATAAATATTAGAAAAAAATTAAAATAATTGTAATTTATATATTTTCGATTTTCTAATTATATTTTTAGAAAACAAAATAGCAAATAAAAACTATAATCGATTAAAAAGAAATTTGAGAAAAAAAATAAAACTTACTTTGTCTTGTATTTGCGAAAACAATATTTTTATTATATTGTTTTTTTTCTTGTTAATAATAGAAACTCTTCTATATTTGTTTAAAAAATACAAAAACTTGTTCGATTTAAAGTTTAAATTATTTCTTTTATTTGTCAAACTATGATTCTACGCAAATATAAATTAGTAAATATTTTTTAATTTGATTAATAACAATTGTGTTTATTAAAATATTGTAATTCTTAGTTTCTTAGATATAGTTAATAATATTATATATACAAGTATTGTTAAATCGACGTAAAACAAAATATAAGAGAATACTTGTTATAAAATAAAAAACTTAAAACAAAAAAAGATACTTGTTTAAGAAAAAAACATTAGAAAAGAAATAAAAACAATAAAAAACTAATATAATATATTAATATATATTTGTTTGTAGTCTAAGTCAAATTTAATTTTGTATAGCTTAATATAGTTTAATATAATTTAGTATAATTTAGATTAATCTAATTTGCTCTAAGAGTTTTTTGCTTAAAATATTCTATATTGTTTGCTTCTTTATTATATTACTTATATTATAGTAAATATTTTAATAAACTAAAATAGATATTGTTATATTGTCTATTATAAAGAAATAATAGCTTTAGTTATTGTTTTTTATACTTTAATTTATCGAAAAACTAAAATTGTACAATTCTTTTAATTATTGTTAATTATTTTCGAATATTTAACTTTTAATAAACTATCTAAATTCTTTTGTTAAAATAAAAATAGATTTTGCAAAATTGCAAATATTAAAAAGAAATTAAATAATCTTTTTACTATAGATTTACGTCTATTTATTTAATTAATATTTATATAATATATCGACTCTTATTGTATATTTAATCGATATAAAACAATACAATAGAATATATTATTATATACAAGAATATAGAAAAGACTTTGTACTATATATATTTTGCTATTTAACATAATTGACAAAACAATTAATAGCAATATTGCTTAAGTAAAGTCTTTGCTTCTATTATCTATAATATTAGATAACAAGTTTAAAATATTGTTTGCAAAACTTACAAATTGTATCTTAATATTGTTATCTTTTTTGTCAAAAAATCTTGCACTAGAGCTTGTCGAAAATAATCTATTTATCAAACAATTGTTTTATTTAACAATAGTATTTTGATTTTCTTTTTTGCATTTAAAGCAAAGAGCACAAACAAAACTATTATTCTTTTTTTATTTAATTTGAAGCAAATTACTGTCTTTATTATATTAAAGTATATTCTATCTAAATTTGTTATTATTGTCTTTCTTATTATTGCTGTTTTTGTTTCTATTAAACTTACAAAAATAGCGCAATTCTAATATATAGTTAAACTATACAAAAAAGTAAAATAACAAAAAACAAATAATTAATTAATTATTGTCTAATAATTTAATAAATAAAAGTCTAGTAGAATTGTTTATCTAAAATTTCTAAAGTATTAACGCATTGTTAAATAGTACAAATTAAAATTATATTTCAATCGATAATAATAGCACAAACAATAATACTTTAATTTATTTTAGTAAATTTAAAGAAAACAATATTTAGAAAGAGAATCTATTATATATTAATCTACGTACTAGTATAGTTTTCGATAGCAACAAAAATAACAATTTAAGAAAATCTAATTTAAAACATTTATATTTTATATTAATTAATCTATTTTCTTTTATAAAGCAAAAAACATATTTGTTAACTTTTTTATTAATTTTATTTTGCTTTATATTATTAATATCTATCTAATTTTAAAATAATTGTAAGAATTATTTTTGTTATAAGTTGCAAACTTAATTAGAATATAAAAATCTATATATTAGAATATATTCAAAAAAAAATATAAATTTTGACAATAGTATTTTATATATTTATCGAAAAATTGTTTGTTCTATATATTGTTTTAAATTTAACAATTTTTTATTAAATTAATTAAGATCGAGATTAAATTGTTTTAGATTTAATATATTAGAAAGTATATTAATACAAGAAGTCTATTGCGATATACGCATATTATTATTATTAATCTTAAATATATTTTTGCATTTTTGTTAAAAATACTATTGTTGCAAAGAATAATATTACAAAGTTTCTAAATATATTTTAAAAATATTTTAATTAGATAGAATTTAATAGTCATCTATATCTTTAATTAGTTTAAAATTAAATAAAACTCTTAAAAAATTAGAACTTATCTAAAAATTTTAATACTATAGTATAGTTCTTTTATAATCTAACTAATAATAATCTTATTTTCTATTAACATATACTTAAAAACTATTTAATACTTATTTATTAAAAAATCGAACTTAAAAATTGTATTTAATTTAACAACAATTTTTTTTAGATTATATAATCTTAAGAAAAACTATACTTTTAAAATCTTTAATTACTATATTAATACTAATAATTTTGTTAAAAATTAATAATAGTCTCTATAACTCTATTTAACTTGTAACAATATTTATAACAAAATAGAGACAAATATTTGCAACAAATTTAACAAAAATATGTTCTTAATTGTTGTTGAAAGCATTAATTATAATAATATTAACAAAAACAATATAATTTAGTATCTCTTAGCGCAATTAAAGTACAATTGCTATAATTAAATTAATTCAATTTTAAACAAATTAAACAAATTTAATTTTAAACAATTTAATTTATTTTAAATAAACTAACTTAAAATTTGAACAATTTAATTCAATTATTAATTAATCTAAGTTTTAAAATAGATCTACTCTTTTTATTAATAACAAAATTCTTAATAATTGCTATTTTCTTTTTATTTTTTTTATTTTTTTTAATATATTAATTATATCTTTTGCAATTTCGAGTCTTAAAATAACAACAAAAAAATATATATTATACAAAAATCTATATATTACGCAGTCTAATTAATTTATTTAATATATTATTGTAATCTAAACAATACAAAATAAAGATATTATTATTTATTGTTAAAATAGATATTTAAATAATAGAAAAAATATATAAACTAAAAGTTTTTTTATAATTCTAATAGCGCAAATTTTGTTAATTTAACTTAGTTATTATATTTTTAATCTTTTTTTTTCGATATTCTTTAGCTTATATATTTGTAAATCGAATTCTATTAATTTGAAAGTTAGAATTATATATAGTATTGTATTAGTCTTAATTAATAAAGTTGTTAATATAATATTTTGTATATTTTTAATTTATTAATACAAAATATATATTGCAAAAAATATATAACAAATTGTAAAATTATCGAGAATATAAATATATAAAATTTTTGCTTATATTAGTAAGAAAGTTAACTATTTTATATATTCTATATATTATATTAGTAATTTCTTAATTAATTTATTGTTTTACTTTAATTAGTGTTTCTATATACTTTTGTAGATATTTAGTACAATTTAATTGCTAATAATCGAGTACAATAACTATAAATTGTACGCTTTTTATATATCTATTGTTGTTCTTTGCTAATTTGTTGTTTTAATAGATATTTTTCAACTTATGTTTTTGTATTTATATATAATCTCTTTGTCAATTAATTTTATTACGTTAACAAGAAATATATCGAATTATATTTTTTTGTAGTTTTTTCAAATTTATATAATTCTTTTCGCTTTATTTTTAACAAATTAAAAATTTGTAAATTTTAACAAAATAGTTTTCTATTTAAAACAAATTTTGTTTTTAAGTATTTAATTCTAATTAATTGCGAATTAATTTCTATATTTTTTTGTATTTTTCTCGAATAAATACTGTTAATATATCTATAAAATTCGAATACTTAAACTTCTTTTTTATAGCAACTTTTTCGATTTTCTATTAATATTTATAATTTATATATTATTTGTTTAGCAATATTCGATTGTAAAAATTAAGCTATATTAATAAATCTATTAATTTCTATATTAATTTGTTAATTTCTTTTTTTATCTTTTGTTTAACAACAAGTATTAAACTAATTTGCAAATAGAAAATTATATTGCTTATAATACTAATATTAATATATTAAATATTATAATCTAATATTTGTATTTTCTATTTCTTTGTTTTGTTTATTTTTAAAAAAAATTGTTTTAATAGAATTTTGTATATTGTTTTGCTATAGAAAATATTGTAATTCTAAGTACTATTAAACAATCGAATAAAATCTATATAGTAAATAAGAATATAAAGCTTAAGAATATTAAAATATATTTTATTTTTGTTGTTTTTATTGTGCGTTGTATTTTGTAGCCAATATTTAACAAAGATTGTTTTTAAATTGTTAATTTAATATAATATATACTTTATATAATTTAGTATATTCTTATTATAAAAAATATATTAAGCAAATATAACAAAGTTTGTAATTGCTTAAACACAATATATTGCTATATTTTACTTTTTTATTAGCAAAGATATTATTGTAGAAACAAACTAATATATTATTAATTTCTATTTAACTCTACTCTATTGTTTAATTTTACTAAATAACTTAAATATCTTTAAATCTATTATATTAAAAATTTGACAAAAATATTTATTTAATTAAATAGATTTTGTTGTTTCGACAATATTTTTGTTTTTCTTTTTTTACTTTATAAATTGTTTAAAATACGTCTTTGCAATAATATTGTTAATTAAAACAACAATTTAGTTAATTAATTATATAATTATATCTTTTAGTAACTAATAAAGAATATCGAAATCTATTAATTTATAAATATTATAATATTTGTATTTTTATATTTAATTGTATATCGAATATATATCTATTTTATTTTGATTTATTTTTGAATTTATTTTTTATTTAACGAGCTTGTTTTAAGTATATTTAGAAATATAATATTTCTATCTGTTTATAAAATACTTTTATTTGTTTAAAGAAACTTTGCAAATATTGCAATATTTGTTCTTTTTAATATTAATAATAAGAATTTGCTCTTTGTAGTTTACTATTATCTCTTTAATAATTAAATAATATCTTCTTGTAAAATTCTTAACACAAAATATATTTATATTAAATTTGTTAAACATCTCGAATACTATATTTAATTAGTTTGCAAAACAAAATTATTACAAATTAAAAATATATATTAAAAGATCTTCTTTATAGTTTAATAATATACTTTTATTTATAGATATTGCAAATATTTTTTCTCGATTTTTACAATTAATACTAAGTCTATTAGTACTAAATTTGATTAAATTTAACTTTGTCTTATAATTTAATCTAGATTATTAATAATTATATATATTAATTACAAGCTTTAATCTTTATAATACTATATTATTTAAATCTTGTTTATAACTATTAGAATTAAAATAATTGTAATTTCTTTTAATAGCTAATCTTGTATATCTTATTATTAATTTTCTATATATATTTTAATATAGACGCGAATATTGTCTGCTATACTAATCTAAATTAATATATATATTAGACTGTTCTAAAAAGATTTGTAATTAAACAAAAAATATATTATATTCTTAATATTTCGATAGTATATAGTATACTTAATAGAAATAAGATTACTAATTATATCTTTAATTGTAAATTTTATTTTGCACTATTTATTGTTTTTAATTTTGTACAAAATAATTTTTATTTACGCACGCTACTTATTGTTGTTGTAAAAGCTATAATATTTTTGTATATTTTTGTTATTCTTATTTCGAAACAACGCGTTAATAGTATTTTTTGTAAATTTGTAGTCTAATATTTATTTTGCAAACTTATAATTTTAGATATTTTTAAAAAAGACTATATATTATCGAGAAAATAAAAAACAATTTTTGTATAATTTTCTTTATTTAATAGATATAGTTACTTTTTCGAGCTATATTATTAATAGATTCTTTTGCTCTTTTTTTCTAATTGTATTGTTTAATTATTATAATTAATATAGTAGATTGTAGATCTATTAATACGCAATTTTCTATTTTGTTATTAGATATTTATATAATATATTTAGAATTAACAGAATTCTCTATTTGTAAAATCGAAAAATAATATTTTTCAATCTCTATAATATATATATTCGAAGACTTATAATTATTTTGATTTAGTTTAAATAATTGTAGAACTTTGTCAAACATTACTTTATTGAATGTATTTAATATATTAATTTTCTTTAGATATTGTTTTATTTTAAGAAAACAATTGCGCAACTAATATAAATTGTTTTTTTTCGAATTTTTTTTCGAATTCTCTTCTATTTTCTTTTTAGATTTGAATTTTTTTAAATACTTTGTTTCTCGAATTATCTAATATTTAACTAAATAGCGCGTTAGCTTGTTATTGTTTTTTAATATCAAACTATATATATCGCAAAAACAAGATATAGTATTTTGTTTTCTTTTCTTAATAGTCTTGTTTGCTATATATATATAATATAGTAAGACAACAAATATTTAAAGATTTGTTAAAATATATAATTAATATATCGCGTTGCAAAACTATTAATATTATTATATTAGATCGATTTTGGAGAAATATCTTAAATTTTGTTTTTTACTATTATAGATATTTTAGAGAAATCAATATTACTATTGAACAAAAATATAGTTAAAGAAATAAATCTCTAGATTATATTAATATATACTAATATTATAATAGAAAGTTAGAGTTCTAATTGTTTATTAAATATTAAATACAACTATAATAAGAAACTATTTAATTAATTATATTTATAAATTTTAATTATAGAGTAATTTATCGATTAATTATTATATATAATATAAACAAACTATATAGAATTTGAATATTAGTATATTTCTTTTCTTATTTTGCAAAAATCTACAACAACTCTACTTCGAATTATCTCTTTATATATAGATTAATATATTAGTACTATTTAAAGAATCTATTTAGTCGAATATTAATATTATAGTTAATTCTAGATAAATTCTCTCTATTAAAAGTATAATATTAGTATCAAACAACGCAAACTATTGTTGTTAAATAACTGCAAACTTAATAAAGAGTTTGTACTATTTTGCGTTAATTTATATTAACTTAAACAAATATAGCAAGAATTGTATTTAAGAAGAAGATATTAGTTTTATATACAATTTTATTTATTAAAAAGATAACTCTTTTAATTAATCTAAATTAGTTTGCGTTAACTTAGACAAATATAGTAAAAACTGCAACGAAAGAAGAAATATATAGAAATATAGTCTTATATCTAATTATAGTTATTAAAAATATTGTTTTTAATTAATTTGAATTAGTTTGCGTTAATTTGAACAAATATAGCAAAAACTACTATTGCAAAAATACTCTTTTTAAATAAATATAAATTAGTCTACGTTAAACTAAACAAATATAACAAAAATTGCAGCAAAAGAAGAGATATATAGAATTATAGCTTTATATTCGATTAAAATTACTAAAAACACAATTTTGTTAATTAATCTAGATCAATTTGTGTCAATCTAGACAAGTATAGCAAAAACTATTATTGCAAAAATACTCTTTCTTAACAAACATAAATCAATTTGCGTTAAACTAGACAAATATAACAAAAACTACAATAAGAGAAGAGATATATAGAATTACAGCTTTATATTCGATTAAAATTATTGAAAATATAATTTTATTAATTAATTTAAATTAGTTTGCGTTAATCTAGACAAATATAATAGAAACTACATTAAAAGAAAAGAGATATAGAATTATAGTTTTATATTTAACTATAAATATTGAAAACACAATTTTGTTAATTAATCTAAATTAGTCTGCGTTAATCTAAACAAGCATAGTAGAAAATATATCAAAAAAAAATATAGAATTACAATTTTATGTTCGATTAAAACTACTAAAAACACAATTTTGTTAATTAATCTAAATTAGTTTGCGTTAATCTAAACAAATATAGTAGAAACTACATTAAAAGAAAAGAGATATAGAATTATAGTTTTATATTTAACTATAATTATTGAAAACATTGTTTTTTGATTAAAATAAATTAACATATATTGATTTAAACAAGAATAGTAATATTTGTATTAAAAGAAAAGTTATATTAAATAACAACTTTATATGCAATTTCGAATTAATAAAAATATAATACTTTTAATTAATCTAAATTAATCTAAGTTAATCTAAGTTAATCTAACAATTATATCAAGAACTTAATTATATTTTTGTAATTAAATATTACAAGATTTTCTAAAAAAAAAATTTGTTTGTCTTTATATTTATTGCAATTACAAATAAGTTTCGAAAGTTTAATACAAAAAATACTAGACTTTTGTTTTTAATAGATAGAATTTTATTAATATTTTTTTCTATTTAATTTTTTTTTTTAACAACAAATCGAGCTTTGTTCTTAATTCGATACGCGTTGCAATAGTCGAAAAATAGTTAGAAATTATATTGTATAACTATTATATTAAAAAAAAAAAAAAATATACACAAACAAAGTAGCAAAAAGAATAAAGATAAAAAAGTAAAACAAAAACAATAGCAATAGATTAAGTTAATTAGAATCTAAATTAGATTAATTAGAATTAAAATTAGATTAATTAGAATTAAAATTATAAATTCGAAATAAAATATAGAAATAAATACAAAAATAACTTTTTAAATTATTAATCTTTTTAATAGTATCTATATAGCAACTATCTAAATTGCAAAAAGATTTACAGTTTTAAAAATTTTAGTTATAAATTTAATTATTGCAAGCTAATTGTTTAACACAATATTCTTAATTCTTGTTTTTGTATATAATATATAGTATAAAATTTTCGACTTGTTATTCTAATATTAGACGCGAGCAAAGATTTAAGCAATTTAAAATATTTTGTACACAAGCTCGCATATAATAATTATTACAATATATCAAAAATTCTATTTTTTTTTTATTATTTTAATAGTTTTAATTAGTATATTTAATTTATTCTATTATAAAAACTTGTTTATTGCTTATTTTTTTAACAAATTTAAAAATATTAATTGTTGTTTATTGTTTTATATTTTTCGAATTTTTAAAATATATTCGAGAATACTCTTTTTAGAGTTAAATACTTTCGCAAAAACTATAGAGAGAAATTAATATATAATATTTATAGAATAAGATAAACATTAAAATTTGCAATAGAAATAGTAGAAATAACAATTATAATAAAGCAAGAGCTAAAATAAAAATAGAATTTACACGCTTTATTATTAATATTATTTTAGAAAAACTCGATATAATTAAGATAAATATTTTAGAGTATTTTAGAAAAACTTTTTTAATAGCAAACAATTTCGAACAATTTTTTATTAATATAAAGTAGAAAACAATTAAAAATTGATTCTTTTTAATACAATTAATATTTAAATTTATACAAACTTTAAATATATAGTTTTTAATTTAGTATATTTGCTATTGTAGAATTGTCGACGTTACAAATATTAAATATAATAGAATTATTATAGATTTGCAACAAATATATTTTGTCGAAAATCTATTCGATCTTTTAAATTGTTGTATTTATAAAATATTTATAAATATAAACTAATTTGTATTGCTATTAATTCTAGATTATATATATTTATTTAAATTGTTTTTTGATTTTTTTTTTTTAATTAACAACTATATTTTTTAGACTATTTTAATATTTTTTAAGAAAAATATCTTTTAATAGATTTGCGCTAAAGTTTAAAAAGATATAGTAATTGTTTACTATATAATTTATTTTAATTATAGCAACAAATTATAATTTTAAAAATTAAAGTTTTAAAGATTTGCACAATTTCGAAAGCTAGCATTTTAATTTTTAAAATATTTCTTTTTTTGTTGTTGTCAATATTTTATTTTTTATTTAATAGAAAAATTCTATTATAAAATTAGAATAAAAATAATCTAAATTATCTTATAAGTTTAAGTTTGTTAAATTGAGAAAAACAACAATATTTGTAAAATTTGTTGTAATTATAGATTCGAATATTACTATTAATTAAAAACAATATCTAAATTTCTCGATTTTTATATTATTTATTATTTTCTAGAATTTTAGTTTTAATATTTTAACAATATGATATTTATTAATAGCAACAAATTTTATATAAATACAATAGATATTTTTTTGTTTTATATAAGACTATTTGTAAGACTTAGTAAAATTAAGTACAATATATAACTTTTAGTTATAATATATAGTTAAAGACTATACAATAGATAAAATCGAGTTTAAAAAATTGTAGTATCTTAAATAATTTTTTTTGTATTTGTAAGAAACTATACAATAAAATTACAATAGATTCGAAGTTAATTAAGAATAACAATTGTTAATATCTATTTGTTCTTAACTAATTAGTAAAGATTAAAAAAAAAAATTAAAATTTTTTATATTAACAAATCTATAGATTCTTTTATTTTAATTGTCGAGATTTGTGCTTAAAAGAAAATACACAATAGAAATGCTATATATGAAATAGAAATCGAGTTAATATAAATAGATATCTAGCTATTGCTTAGATTAGCAAAAGAGTAAACAATATTAATAAATATATTTTTAAAACAATATTTGCAAGTAATAGATTTGTCTCTTTATTCGATTTAAATGTTTTGCTATTGTTTTTATAGCTATAAACGAAAAACAACAATTGCAAAAATTATAATAATCTATAAATATAAATTGTTAGTAATTAAGTAATTAAAAAGAACAAATATATTTTATCTTTTTAAGATTTATCTTATTTGCAAACAACGTACTATAGAAACTATTTAATATAGTATTAGAGATAGCAATAAAAAATCTAGCTAATTACTATTAAAAAATTATTTTTTACTTTATATTTAATAGTATATATTTCTTTTTAAATTTGTTTTTTTTAAGAATAATATACACAAAAGTTGCAACACGTTTCTTAATTTTATTTAAAAAATACTTATATAATTAACTAATTTAAAAGACTTTAAAACTAGATATCGATTTAATAAAATATTTAAATAGAAAAAGTAACTACAAATATCTTAATTATATTTTTCTTTTTCTTTTTCTTTTTCTTATTTTTATCTTTTTTATTTTGCAAATTTGTTCTAATTAATATATCTACTTTCTTCTTTATAGTATATATAATTACTATCAAATTAAAGTTTCTTTTATTGTCGAGCTTAATTTTGAATTTTTATATATTTTAGTTTCTTAAGTTGTTATTAATCTTGTATTGTTTATTTAAACGTTTTTGTTTAAAGAAAAGAAATTAAGACTTAACTTATTGTAGCAAAATAATTTAACAAATAGAAATACTATGCATTTTAAATCTAATAAGACATACTATTAATTCGAAAACAATATAGCAAAAAAGACAAACTTGTATATTAATTTGTATAAAATAATTTTTTAATTGCATTCTTTGTTAATTAAATCAAGAAAATTTTAAAGTAATTAAAAAGATTTGTAATAAAAGAAGAACTAATAAAATTAAATTGTAAAAAAAAAATTAATACAATTTGTTAAAAATTATCTACTTGTTTGTTAGAGCGCGTTCTAAAAATACAAAAATAAATCTATTTATATTGTTTTGATTTTATATTTAAATTTGAAAAAAATTCTTCAATTCTTATTAAGTTAAGAGAATATAATATTGAATATTGTTGTTATTAATTAAATTATAAGTTGTTTTTAAATATTTAATATATTACAACTTAATTAATCAAATTTGAGAAACAATTGTATTAAACAAATTAAGCTCAAAAAAACTTAAAATTAAAGTCAAAAATTTGTAAAAAACTAATTAAACAAAAAAAGATAAAGTTGTGTTAATTAAAATTTTAAAAAAAGTATATTAAAAACTACAAATAAAAAATAGCAATTAAACTCGAAATTAGTTAACAATAACGCTTTAATAGTAAAGAAAATATATAAGTTTATTAAAAAACTTAAAAAAAATAAAGAAGAAAAGTATCGACAAAACAAATTATTTGAAATTAATATAATTGTCTTTTTTGCTATTTATTTTTTGATATTTTTCTCTTGTTGCAATTTCGAAAACAATTTTAATATTATAAATAATATTATCTTTGCAAAAACTTATTAGATAAAAAAAAAAACTTTTGATTTCTAATATTTGTTTATATTTGTTGTAGAAAATTTTAGTCTATTTTATATAATTTGTCTCGAAATCGAGTTTCGAATACTAATAATTTTTGAAAATCTAATTAATAGAATTATATTATTAAGTCGAAATATTTATACAACAAACAAATATCTTAATAAAAATATAATAAAATAAAGAGTAAATTAACAATTTTTTTTTTGTATTTATGTTCTTAAATTTGAAGTACAATTATATATCTTTTGAAATAATAAAGCTAAAACTATAAATAAACTTATATAAAGATAATACTTGCAAATAAAAGTAAAAATAAAAAAGTAAAACAAGTTGTAGAATTAAAGATTATTAGTAAGTTAATATTGTTATTATTATTAAACTTCAAAATCGAGAATTTTATAAACAAATTATATTATATAAATTATAATTACTAGAAATTAGACTATATTGTAGACGTAGTTCTTTATATCTACAATTAAAACAAATAATTAAATACTAATTAAGTAAAGAGTTTGTAAAATAAGTCTACAAAATAATTATAAAAAAGAATATTAGAAATAACAATATAGTAATACTCTAGATATATAGATTAGATTATAAAAACGCAACTAGAATATAGAGAAATAAAATATATTTCTTGCAATTAACTTCGAAGTTCTAGAAACTTGCTAAAAGAAATAATACAATATTTAATTTGTTAAAATCTTAATCTTATTATTAATCTTAAGATTTAAGTAATATATAATAATAACAATTCTAAATTTAAATTTAAAATTAACATATTAAATAACTTAAAAAAGAAGCTTGTAATAAAAATATAGAGAATATAATTATAAAAATAAAACAACTATATTAAACAATATAGATCTAATATTTTTAAAAAAATTAGTTAATATTTATTCTAACTATATTAAGTTATATTAAATTATATTAAATTATATTAACGCAAATATTAGTATAAATACAAAGCAAGCAAATCGAAACTTAAGAAAAAACAAAAATACTAAAAAAAGATATAATTAATAAAAATCTTTGTTATTGCACAAACTAATAAGTTTGTTTAATTAACTCTATCTTTAAGTACTAAATAGAAAACTATATTTATTAAATCTTCATTTCTTTTTTTGAATTCTTAATAGCTATTGCTATATTTGTTGTTGTATTAAATTTAATAGTATCGATAGTTTTCTTTGCTATTGCAAAGACTTTCTAAAAGATCTCAATTATAAACTTAATTTTTATTAATTGTTTATTTAATACAATTTTTTTAATTTCTATTTTAATATACAATATATAGTAGAATATTTTCGAACTATTGTTTTAACGTTAGATATAAACAAAAACTTAAATAGCTATATGTTACAAGCTTATCTAAGCTATACTAGTAGTTCAAGTTCTACGTCTTTGGGACAAACCTACTATTATGTTCGACATGCTTAAGAAGCAAGTATTCTAAGCATAATGTTTAACATATTCGACAAACAAATATTGCGAACAAATATATTTGCTATACTTAATAAAAAAGCAAAATAAACAATTAATATTTTCTTAATATATAGAAACTAGAATACAACTTCTTTATAAATTGTATTTAACTTATTATAAATTTTTACTTATTATTACTCTAATTTATCGAATCTTTTTTAAGATTTATTAAATATAGAAATTATTTATAGTTGCAAATTCTTATTATTAAGTAATTGCTTATATTGTTTAAAGATATTTGCAAATCTCTTTAATAATATAATTTACTTTAATATCTTTGTAGAAAATACTAGCATAATACTTTGAATATTTTAAGAATATTTATATTAGATTAACGCGTCTTTATCTTAAATACTAGCTTATTAATATTACGTCAATTATTAATTATAAGAGACAACAAGATTAAGATTAATAATCTAATATTTATTATAAAAATTGTATTAATTTAAAGAATTAACTTATACAAATAAATATTTATTTTATTTTCTATTTCATTCTAGCAAACTAAAAGACAATTTTTGTATTAATATTTCTTAAAAAGAGAATTTAATATTAGCTTAAAATAAATTTACAAAAATAATTAGAAAATAATAGCGAAAATCTTTGTATAATATCTACAAATTTTAATAATTTTAAAAGAGAGTTTTGAAGAATCTTTAAAATTATTTAACAAAAAACAAATTGTATAAAGAGTAATTTAATATTTAACTTAACAAATCTTTGCAACAAACTATATTGCTAAATTTTAAAAATATATTAATTTAATTAAATAAAACAATATTGTATTTATAACAAGATTTTAACAAGATTTCAAAAACAATCTAAAGAACAAAATTATATATAATAATTTTTTTTTAACAATATATTTAATCTTATTAAAGTAGTTATCGATTTTAACAACAAGCTATATAAAAGAACTATAAAAAAAATACAATTAATTTTAAAAAAAAAGGAAAAATCTTCTTTAAATTAGCAATTAAATATTAGTAAAAAAAAATTCGCTTTAATTAAAAGTACAATAATCTTAATTATTGTAAATCTATATCTATAAAACTAGATTTTATTTAACAATATAAAGAGAAAAACTTTAGAAAAAAGCAAAATAACAAATTTTAAAAAACGTATTATTTATATAGCAAATCAAATTATTTTGCAAGAGATTATCGATTACAAAACTTAATAAATTATTAATAAATTAATATTATATTAAAAGAGATATTTAATAGCTAAAAAGATATTAGAGAGCAAATTGATACAAAGACAAATATTTTTAAAATTAAATCAAACAACAACTACTATTTAGTAGAAAACTTAAATTAATTATAGAAAGTTCTAGATAAAATATTATTAAGTAAGATATTCGTATTTATACAAAAAGTTAATTAAATACTTAATAAAACTATAAGATTAAGAATATTATATTCTTATTTAATAACAAACTTAGATAATAAATACAACTAAAAGAACTTTTACAAATATCTAAACAATATTACAAAACATTTTAACGCTTTAGCTAGCTTATTAAAAAAAAAGAGATAAATTAAACTATAAATAAATGCAAGAAAGCGCTAAGAAGCAACATTATTATAGAAAAAGAAATTTTTGATAAAATTAAACAACAACTAAGCAATATAAGTTTATCTTAAAAAAAATAAAAAAAGCAAAGAAATATATAATACTTAGTTGAACAAAATACTATAACAATTTATGCTAAACTTATCTAAAAGATAAAGAAGAAGTTAATTAATTTTCTAGAAAATCAAAATTATTAATTTAATATAGAAAAAAAGCTTAACGCAAGCAAGTATTTAAAACAAAAGTTACAATATTAAAACAAAAAAAAGTTTAAATTTTTTAGTAAAGAGTATATTAAAGAAATGCAATATATTAGTTTAACAACAACAATTAAACTTAACAATATATATATAATATTTTATTCTATTAATTAAAGTTAATAAATAACAATTTATTGCAATAATTAATTTTAATACAATAAATAATTTTATAATTAAAGCTTTTGCTAAAAAAGAAGAGTATTTTACTTAAAAGAAGTCTAACATATACAATTTAATAATTATAAATAAAAATTTATTATTTAACAAGAATAAAAAAGTAAATAAAAAAACAAAATTACTATTAATAGCTATTTAGCAATATTACGAGAAACTAATTTTTAATATAGTAAAAATAATTATTTATAATATTGTTCTAGAAATATCTTAATTAAAACAATACAATTTAGAAATTAACTAAAATATATAAGTACTTAAATTTGCACAATATAATTACGTAATTTATATTTAATCTATATATTAATAATGTTTAATAATAGATAAAAAATTAAATTAAAAAACAATTGCAAATAGTAAATTTGCATTTTTGTAAAAAAACAATTTAATAAAGTTCGATTCGATAGATATTAACAAAAATTAATTAAATTACAAAATTAAAGTAAATAAAAAAAATTACAATTTTTTTAGAAATTTTAAACTATTTAGTATGACAAAGAAATTGCTAAAGTATATATTACAAATATACAACAATTAAAAGTATTTATTTTAAGAAAAAAAAAACAATAAAGATTCTCTCTAAATATTAATTATAAAATTACAAAATTAAACTTAAATTAAGCAAGCAATTTATATTTAAATTTTTTTTACTTTATCCTTGAAGAAGCTCGAAGTACTTCGCAAATATTTAACAAAAAACAAAAAAAAATTTATTAAAAAATTCTAATTACAAACAAGATATTTAATTCTCTTTATATTAAAAAAAATAAAACTCTTTATCTATATATTAATTACTAGAAGCTAAATAATATTACAATTAAGAATTAATATTTACTATTTAATATTAATAAACTTTAAGATCGACTATTTAAAGCAAAGTATTTTATTAAATTAAATTTACAAAAAACATATAATTAGATTAAAATAAAATAAAAATAAAATAAAAAATAGCTTTTTGTATACAATATAGATTATATAAATATACAATAATATTGTTCGAATTTACAAATATTTTAACAATATATTAAGAAATAATTAATAATAATATATTACAACAATATTTGAATCAAATTATTATAACGTACTTAAACAATATTATAGTTTACTTAAAAATCTTAAGAAAGTATATTAGTTATATCTCTAAAATATTAGAATATCTAAATATAAAAAACTTATATTTTAAATTAAAGAAATATCAATTTTATTAAAAGAAAATTAATTTTCTTAAATTTGTTATTAAACAATATAAAATATATATAAATTTTAAAAAACTACAAGCAATTAAAGAATAAAAATTATTAATAAATATTAAAGAAATATAATTTTTTCTAAATTTTATAAATTATAACAAGAAGTTTATTAAAAACTACTTAATAAACGCAATACTATTAACAAATCTTATAAAGAAAAACACATTGTTATAATGTTAGATTAGCAACTCGTTAGCTACGTTCGTCGATTAAACAACTCTTCGTTCTAATTACGCTTAATTTTTTTAGCTTAATCTTGATCAAATTTGGATCAAACTAAATCAAATCTAAGTTAATTCTTGCTAAACATAAAGCTTGCAATCTTATATAGTTAACGTTATTTTATTTTTTTCTTTTCTCTTTTGTCTTTTATTCTATATATTAAATTTAGTATAAATTTAAGTTTTATTTAGTTACTAATCTAAATATCTTTTTAATAGAGATTTCAAATTTAGTTTTTAATATTACGAAAGATCTACACTTCTTGCAACGCTTTTACGCGTTAAAATCTAATCTCTTTAAATATATTAATACTTATTTAATTATTAACTCAATAAAGCATTTAAAACTCTTATTAAAGGTTGAACTTACTATTAAGAAATTCGTTCGACAAATTACTTAAAATTTAATCGAAACTTTACGTTAATTTCGAAAGCTTCAAAATTAAACATAATTTAACATTAATGTTACTCTTATCTTGTTTGCTTTAAGCTTTTTTTCTATAAAATTAAACTTAATATCTATAATTGCAATCGCACAAATTGTCGCTTAAACTATAAGCAATTAATCTATTTTTATTATATAACTTTTATCGCTTTTTACGAATATTATTGCTTTTGTCGTTTTTAAATTTAAAAAACTTTTTAATATATTATAATATAAAAAAGACAAAAATTAATTAAATATATAAAAGCAAAATTTTATATAACGTATAAATGTAAATTATAATTAATATTTTGTTAATTAAGTTAAGATCGTTTATGCGAAATTACAACTTATTATAAATTAAAAAACTTACAATTTTATAAATTAATATTAAATTAATAATCTTTGTATTATTGTTTTCTTTAACAAATAACGTCGAAATTTGCGTTACTATTGTAACAATTTCTTTAAATTGAAAAATATACGTTTGTATTTTCGCAAAATTTTAAAGCAAAACTTTATTAATTTTGTCAAATATTATAATTTCTTTTATTAAAAAAAAGAACGTTTTTAAATAAAAAACGTTTTACTAATTGATTGCATAAAGCGCAACGTTAATTTTTTTATTTAAATCGTTGTTATATTTTGACGAACTTCTAATAATAAACAATTATTTATCTTTTAACAATAAATTTAAGTTTTTATTGAAATTGACGAGAAGTTTTAGCAACTTAAATATTGTTAATTTTGCATTATAACAATCGTTATTGCTTTAATTAAGCAAAAATTCAACTTCGTTCTTATTAGCAATTTGTTAGAATTTCGCATTATTATTTTTGTTTTTGTTGTTTTATTTGTATTAATAATCTTTGTAGCATTTGACGAATTAATAAATTTAAGTTTCGTTATTATTATTGTTTAAAACAAATTCTTAACTATTTTAAAAATTAAAGAAATCTACAATAAATAAAAGCTATATTACTATTATAAATTGCAACATTTAAGCAAAATTACAAAAAAATGCTTTAATAAGAAATCTTTCTCTTTTTGTTTTGTTAATTTAGATAATATTTTTAATGTTAACGAAAATATTTTGTTGTCAATAAGAAAAATCTAGTTTTTAAGCAAAGTTGCATTTAAGAATCAATATATATATTTTTTTGTTTTTTAGCTTCTTTGTTTTTATTTTTTTTTTAATTTTATAAAAGATTTTTAATTAAAACAACTTTAAAACTCTTTAAGTTTAATTTTATATTTAAGAATAATTATATAATAATTTTTTTCATTTTACGTTAAATTTAATCTTGAATTCTTGTTATAATTTTAATTAATAATAAAGTCTTAACTTATATCTTTATTAATAAATTTTTCGCACAACAACATAATTTTTCTCTTTATTAATTAATTTACTTTTGTAAATTTCGAGATTTTAATAATTAAACAATTTTAACGAACGACATTATTTACGTCGTCAAAATTATTATAACTTTTAACAATTATATTAAAAGACTATTTCTTTATGTTATTAAACTTAATTAATATTTTATCGTTATAAATTTATTGTAACTTTGTTGTTACTTTATTAATACAAACTTTAATTATAATACTTTTATTATATTTTCTTTTTTTTATCTTAAAAATTGTTATTAATTGTTCGTTAAAATCTATAATACTATTTAAGAAAAAAAAAAATTCTTGTCTTATAAAAAGTCTTAATGCGTATAAGAGCTTCAAGATCAAAATGTTCTCGCAATTTTTTTTAATAATTAAATTTTTTCTTCTAGTTTAAGTTTATTTTGTTAAAAGATATTTAACAATTTAATTATTTATAAGAAGCAACTCGTTTATAAAAAATAATTTAGTTTTGCTTTTCAAAAGCAATCTAATTTCGTTTATAAAGAGCAATTCGCTTATAAAAAGCAACTTAATCTTGCTCTTTAAAAGCAATTTAGTCTTGTTTACAAAAAATAATTTAATTAATTTAATTTTAAGTTTTGTCTCGTTTTATCTAGTTTAAAGCAAGAAATCTCTAGTTGTATTTTTTAAATTATTCAAAAAAGATATTTTTTAAAAATTAAGTATTAAAGTCTTTCGTTTTTTAAAATTTTTATTAAACGACGTGCGAAACAAGTTGAACAATCTTTTATATAATTTAACGTAATTAAGTTAAGAGTTTGTAAATTTGATTGCGTTATTTGCGCAAAAAATATTGAAATATTTAGTATCACTTTACGAAAGATAAACGTTTTTTTAAATTTAGTCAAAATCTTGCTCAAATTTGAGTTAAATCTCGTTCAAATTCTTGATTTATTAAATCTCTTAAAATTTTCGCTATTTTATAAGAACATCAAAATTGACACTTATAATCAAGATTATCGTTTAGCACTTTATCAAATAAAAAAGAAACTTTATTTAATAATTTTTACTATTTAAGAGAATTTAAAACATTATTAACAAAGCAAAAATATTAATTTAGTCACAATTTTGTTTTTTAAATATTTCGAATTTTTTGATGTCTTCTTTAAGAAAGAGACAAACATTTTGTTCTCTTATTGTTTTTACAATTACGTTATTTATCTTAAAGAAAATGCTTAATCTTTAGTCTTTATTTTATACAATATAAGTCGTAATAAAGCTCTAGAACTTCGTCGTTATCTAAATAAAAATCTTAGCAAAAATTCATTCGAACAAATCGTTTTTAAACGACAATTTCTATTTTTTTCGTTAAAAAATTCGAAAATAAATTTAAATTTTACGTGAATTATAAAGATCTAAACGTTATTATAATTAAAAACAAATATTTTTTGCTTTTAATTTTCGAAACGCTAAATTATTTTAATTGAGTCAAAATCTTTATTAAGCTAAATATTATTTTAGCGTTTAATCGACTACGTATCTAGAAAAAAGATAAAGCTCTTATTGTTTTTCGCATTCGTTTTAAATTCTTTAAGTATTTCGTTATGTTTTTTAATTTATATAATAAATTTATCTTGTTTTAAAAATATATTAACGATATTTTTTAAAAGTTTTTAAATAAGTTTTATATTGTTTATCTAAATAACATTTTTATCTATAATAATAATAAACTAAAGCATAAAATTTATGTCAAATTTATTTTTCGAAAATTGCGCAAAGCAAACTTACAAACAAACATAATTAAATGCGAATTTTACGTTACTTAAATCTCGTATTTAAGATTAATAATTATTATTAAAAAAATTAAAATAAACTTAATTAAGATAGATATTATAATTAATTTATTTATTTTAATTAACGTTAAAAATATTTAAAGCTTTCTAGAATTTGCGAACTTCTATAGAAGATTTATTTACAATTATAGTAAAATTGTTGTTTTGTTAACTTATTTAACTAAAAAGAATTAATTCTTTGTTTAATTTAAAAAATGCCAATTAACATTTATTATTTTGAAGAAAGTCTTTATCTTTAATATAGTGCTTCGTTATTACAATTTAAATTACGAAATTGTAATAAAAATCGATGCTTCGAATTATGTATTTAAAGACATTCTTTTCTAATACAATAAAAAAAAAGTTCTTTATTTAATTGTTTACTTTTTTAAGAAATACAATTTAATTAAATGTAATTATAAGATCTATAATAAAAAACTTATAACTATTGTTTGCGCATTCGAAAAATAACGTTTTAAGCTTAAGAACTCAATTTATTCAATTAAAATAAGTATAAATTATAAAAATTTAAAATATTTTATGTCAATTAAGCAATTAAGTCGTTGTTAAGTTTAATAAAGCAAATTTCTATCTTAATTTAATTATTGAATCACGTATCGCTTCAATAAAATTAACGAAAAACTAAACGCTTTTATATGTCGTTTAAGAGATCTTTTTAAGAAAAAAGATACTTTTGACTCTTAATATCTACATTAACATTAAACAATTCTAAAAACTTATATTTTAAATTTTAAAATTGTTGAAAATCTTTAATGTTAAACTATTATTTTAGATTTTATTTAATTACATCTTTTTTCAATTTTTTTAACTTTTTTCGTTATGTTAGTTTTAATAAAGTTAAATGTAAAAAAACTTAACGTTAATAACGTCGAATCTTAATTAAATTAAGAAATCTCAAATTTTAACAAAAATTTAAAAGACACTTTTATTTAAACTTTATAAAATTAAGTCGAAGTTAACAATTAATTTGCATTTTAAGTATTTAAAGCGCTTTGCAATAAAATACGTTATTATAATAAAATCTTTTTAATTAAGTGTAAAAAACGTTTTAACTTCTTGTACTTTTAAGGAAAAAAATATATTTTTAATTTAAATTGTCTTTGTCTTCGCATAATTTAGTTTGCTTATAATAGTGTTGTTAATAATTATTTAAAAAAAACGAAATGCTACGAATTAATTAATCGAACTTATTAATAATCTAACATCTATAAATATATTTAGCGCTTCGTACGAAACTATTATACATGTATTTGTTTTAAGTCTTTTAGACAAAAAACGCAAAAATAATTGCGTTCTTTTCTTGTTCTTAAATGTCGTTAACGTAATGTTTTTATAAACTACGTAGATTCTTTATCGTCTAATATCTTTATAGATATTACGTATAAATACGTTCTTGTTTTCGTTAATTATTTTATCAAAATAAAACATCTAGTTTTTATTATTTTTATAAAAATAAAAGAAGTTGTTAATTGTTTCTACGCTTACATTTAGAAAAATTACGAATTACTTAAATTCTTCGTGTTTAATTAAAACACACAATTTATCTTTAATGTTTAAGAACATCTTTATTAAATGCTAAAAATTGACGTTAAGTTATTTATCGCATATTATCTTAAAATTAATAATTAAATTAAACGAATTAATATTATTATAAAACATTATTTTCGCATTTACGTCAACTACATATAAGATAATTAAATTAAATAATTTTTAAACGTCGAATTTGTGTTACGCTGCTATCTAGGCGACTAGAGTATCAGGGTAGGTTGGTACTGTT
>JAABUW010001690.1_pt1 | contig 35765 bp, 3 predicted proteins | sample 5560081 | NCBI WGS metagenome assembly JAABUW01 (sample SAMN10711882, study PRJNA513363) | rock metagenome | isolation source: Antarctica rocks | place: Antarctica: Victoria Land, Knobhead sud | reverse complement strand
TCTCTAAATTTGTTATTAATCTAAATAGAATAAATTCGAGAAATTTTTTTGCAAAATTTTATAATTTTGCAATTAAATCTCTTAGCAATTCTAAGTTGCTAACAAGATTATTAGATAAAAATATAATAAGTTTTTATTTTAATTCTGCTTGCGTTTTGCTTGTTTATATATTTTTTTAAAAAATAAAGAATACAAAAATATATATAGACAAAAAAAGCAAGTTTGTAGCAAAAACAAAAAAAATATACAAAATAGATTTTTTGCAATCTATCTTTCTCGAAATAATATAAATATTTTAAATAATTTTAAAATTTGTCTATAATTAATTCTAAAAAATTTAACAACTTATTTTCGAATAAATTTAAGAACTTTCTCTAGTTATTCTAAAACAAATTTGATAATATATTAAAGATTTGCTAAATTATTGCAATATATTATCGACTAATAGACAACAATAAAATAGCTTTGTTTTTAAGCTATATTTTGAGTATTTATATTAAGAGAGACAATTCTATTATTTCTAATATCTTATATAACAAAATAAAAAGATTTTTTTTTGTAACTTAATTATATAACAACAATACAATAACAATTGCGCAATATTCTATTAAGCAAATTATTGTTTATATAGTTGTTGTTATTGCAATATATATTAAGTTATCTTTTCTATTTCTGTTTGCTATATACTTATTTTTTAAAGTTCTTTTGCAACTTATTAATATTATTTAGAAACTCTTCTTTTAACTATTAATTGTACTTTTTGTTTTAATTTATTTATTTAATCTTATATTATATTTGTCTCTTTAACTTAGTCTTATCTAGAATTTCTTTAATTTTCTATTAAATTTTGTTGTTAATAAGTTTTGAAACTTGCAATATTTGTTCTATCTTCTAATTGCTAGCGCAATACAAGTATAGTTTCAAAAATAAAATATAAAAAGTATTGTAAATTCGATAGATATTAAATAGAATAAAATAATAAATTTGTATTTTAAATTTGTTTTTAATTCTAAATAATTCGATATATTTGTATAATATTTTTTTGCTTAATCTCTTTTGTTTTAGATTTCTAATTAAAAGTATAATTAATTCTTCTACAATAAAGCTTTTTAATTTATACTTTTTATTATAATATTTTGTCTATTGCGCAACAGTATTTTTAAGATATTTTGCTAAAATCTTTTTTAAATTATAAAGCTGTTTTACGCATTTCTATATTAATAATTTTTTTTTTTAGTAAAATTGTTCTTAATATTATAGTAAATCTTTAAATAATTATTATATATTAAATAGAACAACAAAGTTTTAACTAAAATATAATAATTATTGTTATAGACAAATTCTGCTATTAGTAATAAATTTGTCTATTTTGTCTATTTAGTATTAGTATAAGTGCAAAAATAGTATTTAAGAATTTAATTTTGTTGTTTAATTAAATTATCTATCTAAAAATAAAAAACAATATTTAATTGTTTTCTAATTTAAATATAAAAATATATAGCAAATCAAAAAATACTAGTAAAGACAAATCTTGTATTATTTACTATATTAGCTAATATTTCGAAATATAAAACAATTTTATTAAAAAATACTTTTGCTAGCTTTGCAATATTAATTCTGATAATTACAAATATATATCTAATTATTTTTGTATAGCAATTAACTATTACAAAAATCGAGTTATATATAATTTTATAATATTTATTTAATAACAAGTTTGTTACAAAGTTTATAATAATTTTTTTCTATAATTTTTTTGCAATAGATAAGAATCGAAACTTATTATATAATTTATAACAAGAAATTTTAATATATTAACAAATATTATATATTTTAATATATACTTTTATTTGTTTAGCGCAAACAAATTAGAAATATTTTTTCTAAAATAAATATAGAATTTTCTCGATTTTAAAATATTGTATTAAAAATTTGTTATAGTTTTTGCAAATTAATTTCTTTCTAATAACTATATTTTTTAAAATATAAAATAATTTGTTGTATTTAACAAGATTTTTTTAATTTAAAATCTATATTTTTTGTTTGCAACAAAATAATATTTTGATTTTAATTTAAATTTTTTTAGTCTAAAAATTCTTTATTAAGAATTTTATTAATTTTTGAGATTTTTTATACAATTTTTTTAATATATTTCTAATTATTTTTCTTAAAATAATAATCTAAATATTAGCTAGTTAAAATAGAGATACTAATTTTTTAAAAACTTTCTTTTTATTTTATAATTGCAAAATCTTTATATTATTAGTTAATATTTCTGCTAGTTATAATACAAAAGTTAGATTATTTGATATCTTTTATTTATTTTACGTTAGCAACTTTCTATTAAACAACAATATTAACTTATTTTAAAATACAAAAATTAAATTATCTAATATTTTCTATCTGCTTTGCGTTAGCAACTTTTTGTTAAATAATAGTATTAATTTATTCTGCAATATCGATAGCAATTTTGTATTTAACAATAAGATTTTTTTATAATTCAAATATCTTAACAATCTATCTATTAAATTTTTCTTTTTTAAATAATAAAAGATTTTAAAATTATAGACAACTAATTTAAATACTTAGCAAACTTGTTTTAAATTTAGCTTCTTTTAATCTATAAACTCTCTAAGATTATTATAATTACACTATATTTTAATAAAGTAAGTATTGTCTTTTAGATAATATCTCTACTACTTAAAAACAACTACAATAGTTAGCAATTTCTAATTAATTATTTTATAATTTTGTTTTGTTAAAATTATCTTTTGCAATTAGAATATTATTAAGTATTAATTTCTATTGTTATTTTGTTAACTTAGAATACTTGCAACTATAAAGTTAGATATATTAATTTCTACTCTTATCTTTTTGTTTAAATTATAATAACAAAGTAGTAAAATTAATATAAAGATATTGCAAAGTTAACAAAATATCTGCTCTACTTTATTTAACTAAATTAAAGAATTAAATTTCTTGTTATTCTTATTTTCTTTTAATAGATTAGTAAAAGAAACAACTCTTTTAAAATAATAATATATAAAGTATCTATAAAAGTTTATAAAGTTTAGAAATATCTAAAGTTTGCAATAAGTTTTTAATTTAAATTATTTTCTAATTATTTTAATTATTTTTAAATTTATCTATATATTTTCTAAGAATATAATAAAATTTAGAAATTTAATTTTAATAGTATTAAACTTATATTTCTTTAGATTAATATATATATCGGCAATTCCGGAACCTCTGCTCAGAAAGTGTCTGTTGCGAATTCTGCTAATTTGGTTATTAGTCGACTTAAAATCTGTTTAGCAACAAAAGTCTTAATACTTGTTTAGCAGAAGTTCAATTTTAATATTCGAGATACGCACGAACTTTTGCAATGTTTTGCTTATATCTTTATTTATTATTTGTCTATACTATAGTAATTTGTATAGTAAAATCGAACAATTTGTAAGATTTCTACGCGCGAGTTATGCGTTATCGGGAACGTCTCTTGTTGTGCGTATAATAGTTGTAAATTGCGTCTGTAGATTGTGCTCGTATAGATTAACTATTGGGTCGGATTTCGATTCTAACTTTTGAAACCGACCCGATTCAACAGTTTCAATATTAGAAATCGATTCGAAATCTAATTCGATTTCTATTATTTTAAAATCAAATCGACTCGATTTAACTTAATTCTCGATTTCAATATTAGAAATTAAATCGAATTGCCAAAAACGTTAAAAATACTAAAAATAGTATAAAATAAGTTTAAATTTAGATTTTTAATTATTTTTTAGATAATGCACAATAGTAATACATAATATAAAAATAATCTACTATATTTTTATATTAATTAAATTAAATAGATTAATTATTTCTATTAAATTATTAATTAATTAATACTAAAAATAAAATAAATTACTAAAAATAGTAGTCTTAGCAATTCGAATCGATTTTTTCGAGTCGAATTTCGGTTTCAATTCTAGAAATCGATTCGAATTATCGATTTCAACATTAGAAATTGAATCGACTTTTCGATTTTAACTTTTGAAATCGATCCGATCCAATTAAGATCGAATATCTGATTCGAACTCGATAATTCGATCCGACGCGATTAGTCTACGCTCGTAAACTGCGCTCGTAAATTGCGCTTGTAAAACTTAACAATATGCAAGATTAAATCTTGGCAAAACGCGTATCAATAACACGTCTACGGATTCTGTTAATTGTAGCTTAATTCTGCGCTTAATTATATAAAGCAAGCATATCAACATATTAGCTAATTTAACTATTAGCTACTAATAGTACTATTAACAAGAGTTTCGGAATTGTCGATATAGTAAATATTTGCAAAAATATTTTAGTATTTGTTTAATATAACGTTAGTACTTTGTCGAATTATTGCTATATATAAATATATTATTTATATAGATTATACAAATTATATCGGTTAGCTCTTGCAATATCTTATCAATATAAATCTAAAAAATTGCAAATATATTTGCTAGTTCAAATAATTTAATTTAATACTCGAAATATCTATAGTATATATAGAATATTGTCTTTTATTTATTATTATATTTTATATAAATACAATAATAGATATTCTTCAAATCTAAAACAATAAAATATTTTGTTCTATATAGACAATCTAGCGTTTTTTTAATTAGAAACAATAAATAACAAATTTTAATTATAATTGTATTTAAATTTCTATAGTCGATATATAGATAAAATTTATTGTTCGATTTTAATACAAATAGAATAGAAATATCTACAAATAAAACTAAATATTTAATTTAATCTTTTACTAATATATTATTAAGATATTGTCGAAGTATTGTTAACTTGTTCTATAAAAAATTATAAAGAAATATAAATAATAGCTTTTTACTATTTTAAAACTTAATAGTATAATTTTCTTTTTTTAATTTTAATAGAATTTTAACTAATTTATTATTACAAATATCTTTTAGATTTTTTAATTTTTTAAAAATCTTAAACTTTGTTGATTTTTTGTCTAATATCTTTATAATATTAGCGCAAACAATTGTATAAACTATACTATACTTAATAAAATCTAAAACAAACTACTTAGAATTAATTATTTTTAATTTTTTGTTTGCAATCTTAAATTGTCAACTTTGTGTCTTCGAATTAATTAATATATTTTATTTAAACAATATTAATATATCTAATATAAAATTAGAATCTATATTTTCTACTAAATAGAATAAGATAGTATATTCTCGATATTAATTCTATAAATTAATTAAATAATAGATTAACTTATAGATATTATAACAGAAACAACTATTGCTATTAAGAAAATCTAATATTAATAAAATAGCAAATATAAATTGCAATTCTTATTATATTATATAGATATAATTAATAAGATTTATCTTAGCTTCCGAATCGACTAGATCTGTAATTTGACGTTTTTTCTTAAAAAATTAAGTTTAACTTTTTACTAAAATTGAATTTACTATCTCTATTTATTTTTTTTATTTTGTTTGCAAAATATTAATAAAGCTTAATCTTTTTTTGTATTTGTTATAATAATAGTAGCAACAATAGATTTATTCTATTTGTAGTTATTAAAATAGTTTGTTTTGTAATATCTCTTTTTATAATATTTAAAGTATTTAATACTTTTTAAATAGTTTGTATTACTAATTTTGTAAATTTGCTTATACAATATTAACAAATTCTTAAAAATATAGAATTTTTTGTTTTTAGTAAATTTGTCGATATTGTTTAAGTAGCAATTTTGATAAAATCTATCTAAAGAAATATTAAAGCTTTTTATAATTTGCTAATTTTCGAAATTGTTTATATCTGTTTTGCAAATACAATTTAGTATTTGTTCTTATATAATAACTATAATTAGAAGTTTATTGCAAATATTTAATATATTATTAATATCTAAAATCTTTACTTTTAAGTTCGACTTTAATTTAGTTAAAAATATATAGATTTTACATTTTTCTAAAAACAATACTAAATAGATTTTTAATTTATTTAGATATTTTTTAAAGATAGTTATTTTGTAATCTAATTTTTGTCTAGCAATCTTCTATCTTTTGTAAACAAAAAAATAGCAATTAGCAAAATTAGCTATTAAATTTAATAGAAATTTTTTAAATTCTTTAAAGATTTTGCTCTTTAGCTTAGCGCTATTACTTGTTCTTAAATATTACTAAATAGTAATATTGTTTTTCAAAAATAATATACAATAGAAAACTTTGTTTTTATCTATAATAAAGTATATTAAAAATTGTATTATATTAATCTTAATCTCTTAAAATTAAATAGTATATTTATTTATATTTAAACTCTTATACAATTTTAGTTTTTTAAGTTTTAGAAACTTAAATATTATTAATAGCAATATAATAGTAAGCTAAGAAACTTAAAATTTATTTGTTTAATTATTATAACTTAAATCTGCTAAGTATTTTGCAAATTTTAAATTTTTGTTATTAAAATTTCTATCTGCTAATATAAAGTCGAAATTCTAATTGTAGCTAAGCTATTTTCTTTACTATTATTATATTAACAAGAATTATTTTTGTTAATATTTTGTAAACAATTGTTGTCTTAAAAGATATTAAATTCTTTAAACTTTAATTTAGTAATTAAATAGTTATTGTAATTTAGACTGCTATAATTCGATATAATACTATTATATTTTAAGTCTTTTTTTTTCAAAAAATAAAAACAATTAGAACTATAAAATACAAGTATATTTGTTTTTTACTAATATACTAAGATATAAAATATATAAAATATAATAAACTTGTATTACTATATTTTAACTATATAGAACAGATAGTAGTAGAACTAATTGTTAAAAAACAACAAGAAACAAGCTTTCTTTCTATCTAATACTTGTTATAATATACGAGTCTATTCTTTGCTATCTAATTAGAAAGAAGTGCTATACTATTCGAAGCTTTTATAGATATTCGGAATTACGTATTCTGCTATATTCTAAGGCGCTAGCGCGTCGGAAATGCTATAGCATTATATTTTTAGAACAATATTTGCGTATTTTTCGAAATTTTTATAATTTAAATCAAGTTGTTTGCAACTAGTATAAGCGCTATATTAAAGAGCTTGTTAAACTAAACTTTAAATAATACAATATTAATTTTTATCTCTTATTGTATTTCGAACAATATATTATATTTTTACTTTATATTAACAATATAGTCTATCTTGGCTATAAGCAGTTAGTATTTACAAGTTATTAACTGCTTATAAGACGACACTACTTATAACAGAAGTCTTAACATAAAGTTGCGCTAGACTATATTAGATTAGCGTTTATCTTTTGATTAAGTAAGATTACGTGCGTACGCAATTTAGTAGAATAAGAAGAAGATAGTATATTAATTGCTATCTTTCTATTGTTTAATATAATATACTCTCTCTTGCGTCTTTCGAACGTGTCTAAAATTTGAAATATATTTTTAGAATACTTAGAATCGATTGTTTATTTAATCTATTAATATATTTATCGATCTAATATTGTCTAATTATTATCGATTTTTTTTTTGCAATTTATTGTCTATCTATATAGATCTAGTTGTCTAATTATCTCTATATTGACGTTTTTTTGCTGTTGCTTCTTGTATAATTGAAATATATTCAAAGTTTTTAAAGCTTGATCGACAATAATTATTAATATATTTGTTTTTGTTTTTGTCTTTTTTTTTGTCGATACTTCGATAATTTGATATTGTATAAAAATATTAATTACAATATTTATATTGTTGTCTATTATTGTTTTTGCAAGAGATTTTTTGTAATAAATTAAATTGAAAACAAAGAAATTTAATATATATTTGTTTTGTTTAAGAGCAATAATATTTTTAATTATTTGTATACAAGTATCTTGTAGTATTTGCTTCTCTTTAGATATTTTTTTTATTTGTTTTTTGTAAACTTTGCTCTATTGCTTTTTAGTAGATATAGCATAATTTGTTGCTAGTATTGCAGATTTAAGTTAGTAGTTAGCAATAGTATTAATAATAATGTCAAACTTCTATATTTTTATTGTCTATCTTATTGTTTTAACAATATTTATTGTCTTGTGTAAATCTTGTTCAATAGACTTTGTATTATATTTATTGATACAATATTGTAGTTATTTTTTTCTATATTAGATCTTCTATATAGCAATAATATTTTAATTAAGCAATTAACAAACGTTTGTAGTATTGATCGATAAGAAGATAATTTTAATATTTTGTATCGATTTGTTCTCTTTTTTCTTGCATATATTAATATTAGCTTTGTAAATAGAAAAGTTGTCGATTAAAAGAATATATTTGCAATTGTCGATTTTTTAACAAAATTAATATAGATATTTCTCGAAAATCTTTGCAATTATTCAAGCTTTGCAATTAGATTGTTATATTATTTATAGATTTTTCGCATTAATGTCGCAAGTATTAAAGACGCAAGAATTGTTAGTACTATCTATTATTTACGATTTAAGCTTGTGTAATTTAGTAACGTTGCAATATAAGACAACAATAATCTTTTTCTTATTTGTCTTAACGTTTTTGATAGATTAACTAACTAATATTGTTTTCGATATTGCTATTTAAAATAGATTTGTTTCGTCTATATTGTAGCAATTATATAAAGAGAAATTAATATCTAATTAGCTTTTGATATTTTTGCATATTTTTGCTAGATTCTTTGCAAGTTGTTCGCGATCAATTTGATCGAATTTACTATGTCGATAATATTTTTGTATATAATAACAAGCTTTATATTTATTAAGCTATTTTGTCGACATCTTAAATAAATTTTGTAGATAGAAGAAAAAGACTAGACAAAGATTTTAATAAACTAGTATAACTATTTTTTTTAAAATAGTATTATTAATAAATATTTGTTGTTTCTCTTTTTGTAATTGTTATTTAAATAGTAGATTTTCTATTTCGACTTACTTGTTAGCGCGATTGCGAGTATAAACAACTTAAATTTGTTTGTTTAAGTAGACGTTGTTTTTGCTAATTTATCGATATATATAGATATTATCGATAAGACTATAACTATCGAATTGAGTCTTGAAGACAACTGCAAGCTCTTTGTAAAACAACAATTTAAATTTATAAAGTACTTGCGAATAATAGAGCTTTCGTAGTTATTTTTTTTGATATAGAAGATAGATAGTACGTAGTTGCTTTAACAACAACGTTATTATAGTTAAAAGCGATTGCAAAGTATTTGTTTTATACTTAATTAAAATAAATGCACGCAATAGAATAGTAGAAGAAGACATTTAAAACTATACAAAGATAGAATGTCGATATAGAGAGCAATTTAGATAAAAATGTAGAAAATTTGATCAAAATTTGATCGGTAAAGCCTGTCTATAGAGAGAGAAAACAATTTTTTTTTCTAATTTTCTATAGATAGTCTTATCAAAATAAGCGAGAAATCTATCGCCTCTCTCTATAGACTAAAACTGTAATAATTATTACTAAAATCGATCTTTTCGGCCAAATTAACTATCTATAACCTGACACTGCTACTAAAGTGACTGCTTATAACTAAGATAGACTGTATTATTATTGTTATACAATTAATAAATAATACTAATTAATTTAAATATAAGTTTTAAAAGATATTTAAGATAAAGAATCTAAAGAAAATAAAAAAAATTCTTAATATTAGAATTACTTGCAGTCAAAAAATCAAAACTCTATATATAAATTAATTCTATTATATTAACAAAATATTTAATAAACTACAAATATTTGTTAACAAAAGCAATTTAACTAAAATATCTATAAATAAATACAATTCTTCTCGATCTATCGAATTAAAATATAAACAAATTAATTAAAAAGATTATTAATATACAATCGAAAGTATTATATATATAGCTATTTATACTTGCTTAGATATTGTTTTTGCAATAGAATAACTAAGTTAATATCTTGTTAATTTGAAAAAATATTATAGTTAGATTTCAAAAATATTGTTTCGATATCTTTGCTCTATTGTTAACAAGAAACTAATGTATAGCAGCAGTAGAAATCTATATTTAGTAATATACTTTAACTTAGACTACGTATCTAATAGATTAAATTAAAAATTAATCTTCAAATATATATTTATAATAGATCAAAAATTGATTGTATAGATATTATACAAGTAGAAGTTAATAATAATATCTATTGCTAAGACTAAATATATAGCTTTATCTATATATATTAGAAAAAATCTATAAATTATATAGGTTTTAAAAATAAAATATCTTAAATATTTATTAAATTGTATAGATATTGTTAAAAACAAAATATACAAATCTATATTTTCTATATAACTAATAAACAACAATTAAGCAACTCTAGTACTTATTAAGAATACTTATATTAATAATAGATTAAAATATATCAATATAGTATTTTATTATATTAGAGAATTCTACAAAAGTAATTGTATTTATATTAGTTTTATTTAAATTTCAAATATAATAATAGACAAACTAATAAAGTTATTGTTTAGAAATAAGTTTAAAATCTTTATTAAATAATTTAAATTAATAAATTAAAAAATTAGTAGAAACTAATAAATATATTATTATCGGGTAGAAATATTGTACAATACAACAATAGTATATTTAAAATATACAAATTAAAATAGTATTAAATAGATAATTCGAAGAATTATTTCTCTAATTTTAATTTATTTGTTTAGCGATTTAATTTAGATCTAATTTAATTTAAATTAAATAAGCTAGATTTAATTAAAAGTAGTTTAGGGACTACAATATATTCTGCAGTCTTTGCTCTTTATATATAGTTATCTTCTAGAGTACTAATAATCTACTATATTATTTGCTATATCTTTTAATAATTTTTTAATTAAATTTACTACAACAATTATATTACTTAACTTTAATTAAAAAATTTAAAAAATATATTTTATTAAAAATTTGTTTAATAGATTGCAATAATTTTATATTATTATATAAAATAATCTAATATTTATAACTTTAATTCAAAAAATATATTAAATTAATTAAGAAACTTAATACTTAAATAAAAACAAAGAGTTTTATTAATTATATAATATTTAATACAATTTTTGATATAATAATTAAAGAAATTTTTTAACTTAAATCTATATTATTAATTGTCTTATTAATTGTATTTTCGACAAATTTAATTGTTAAAATAATAAAAATAATATAATTAGTTTTTATAATTAGTTTAAAAAACTTAAAAACAAAATTAATAATTAAAAACTTTATTTTAATTATTTTAAATTAAGTTATTTATATAATAATATTAATTGTTTTTGCAAAAATAAAACTTTTGTAATTTAAAAAAAAGTTATTGTAATTTTTAAAAGTTTTAAAGTAAAATTTATTAAATTAAAACTAAAACTTTGTTATAATTTAATCGAAATTTATTTCGACAACAAAAAGTTAAATAGAAACAATAACTTTAATAATCTAAAAAATATCTAGTTTTTAATATATATTGTAATTAAGAACAAATATTAATTAATTTCTATATTATTGGCAATTCCGGAATCTCTACTTAGAAATTACTAGTTGCAAATTCTGCTAATTTAAATATTAACTAGTTTAGAATTCTTTTAGCAAGAAAAGTCTTAACGTTTGCTTAGCAAAAGTTTTATTTTAATATTTAAGATATACACAAACTCTTGCAATACTTTGCTTATATCTTTATTTGTTACTTGTTTATACTATAGTAATTTGTATAATAGAATTAAACAATTTATAAGATTTCTACGCGCAAACAATGTGTTGTTAGAGATATCTCTATAATATTTGTAAATTGCGCTCGTAAGTTGTATTTGTAAATTGGATTCGTAAATTGTATTTGTAAATTGCGCTCGTAAATTGCGCTTGTAAAACTTAATAACAAATATACAATACAAGATTAGATCTTAGCAAAGCGTATATCAATTATATATTTGCAAATTCTATTAATTGTAGTTTAATTCTACGCTTAGTTATATAAAGCGAGCATATTAATATATTAGCTAATTTAATTATTAGCTACTAATAGTACTAGGATTTGAGCTTCCGAAATTTTCAATAATATAAATTACTTAATTAAAAAAGATTTGCAATTAACAAACAATTTAATTTAATTTAATTAAAATATATATAAATTAAAATACTTCTTTAATTATTAACTAGCAATTTAACTTTATTATTTAAATCTATAATTTTGCTAACACAATTAAAATAAAATTTCTTATAAATATTAAAATATTAATTAAAAACTTTGTTAATAGAAACTTTGTAATTTAATACAAACTCTTATTAATTAAATTAGAATTATTAATAAAACTTTATTTAATAAATAACAATCTTGCGTTTAATATTCTATATATAACTTGTTTAGATTTTAGTTTTAATATTTATAAGAAACAAATTTAATATCTAATTATTAATTATAACAACTATAATATTATTAAAAATATATTTTAATATAAGTTTTATTAATTCGAGATTTGTTAGAAAATTTACAATCTAAAATTTAATTTTAATTATTGTACAATTAATTATAATTACAATAAGAAAATAGTTAAAATCTATAATACAAGAGTTAAGAATTTTTTTTAAAAATATTCTTTTAAATTAATTAATTATATAGATATTAAAAATATATTTGTTATTGTTTTTTTTATTATAGCAATTAAAGAGAACAACTAAATTATAATTATATAATAATAATATTTTGCAATACCAAATTAACTTAAAGAAAAAAATATTCTTTATTTAAATTGTATTTATATTAACAATATTGCTATTATTATAGTAAACAATTACAACAAGTTTTTTGTTAAAACAAAAAAAAATTATCTATTAAAAAATAACTTAAGTATTGTATTTTCGCTATTTATTATAATAAATAACTATATTAATAAAATTCTTAGATAATAAACAAGTTGTTTTTCTATTATTTGATTAATTATTTAACCGATTTAATTATTAAAGTTAAAATATTATATTAAAAAGCTTATAATTGGTTTTAAAAATAATATTAAGTAATAAAAACTTATATTAATAATATATTTAAAAAGAAGTTTATTCGACACAATTAAATAAAATTTCTTTTGTTTATATTAATAACTAAGAAACTCGAAAAAAGTCTTTATATATATATAGATTATTAAATTTTTAACACTTTTATTATTAAGAATTGCAATATTTTATTGTTAATTTAAGATATCTTTATTAAATTATATATTGTTAAGTTCTATATTAAATTTAATATTATTGCAATCTTTAATAAACTTTTTATATACAAAAACAATAAGTATAAAATTGTCTTTATTATATATTATAATTTATTTTAATATATAATTATACTCTTTAATTTATACAATATATCGAGTATTTTTTAGTTTTTATTAAAAAAAAAATTCGCAAAAATTTAGATATATTTTGTATTATCTATTTAGATAATATTTTATTAATATTTTATCAATAATAATATCTAAAAGAAATATATTAAATATATTAAATTAGTTCTAATTAAATTAAAAAAAAAGTAAACTGTATCTAGATATTAACAAATACAAATTTAATACAATTTAAATCAAATATTTCGATCTAATTATTATTATCGAAAATATTAAAATAAATTTGAAAAAAGTTGAAACTATATAAGATTAAAAGTTTTTCAAATTATTAAAAGACGCTTAGATTTTTTTAGACTTTGCTAATTGTTATTGTTGTTTTATCTATAATTGTTTGTTTTTAACTAAGTTATTTATTGCGTTAACTAAGTATAATAATAATAATTTTTTTTAACAATCTTATAAATATAAGAACAAGATATTTAAAACTCTTAAGAAGACTTTTATTATAAAATTTATTTTTTGTTACTTTAATTTAAATTTGAAAATATAAATTAAAATATAAATAAGATTTTTTACTTTATTATTAATATATTAAAACAAATATTATTAACAAAATATAATTACAAAATCTATAATTAAAAATTGCTTACTATTGTTTGTATTTTCGAAAAATAAAATTTAAAGTATATTAATATCTGAATTAAAAATTTAATTCGAATTATTAATAATTTGAAAAATTTGATTTTTTTTATAATTATTAAGCAATTAAATTATTATTAAGTTTATTAAGCAAAATCTTTGTTTAAATTTAACTTTTATATTATATATTATTTTAATATTTTAAATACAAAATCTAATAGTTTTACGCAATATTTGCAAAATATATTTAGTTTTATCAACAATATTTGTTTACAATTTTAGCAACAAACAATACTTAAAAAGAAAATTTTAAATTATAGAACAACTTGTGTAATTATATTAACTTTTCTTTTATTAAATAAATTCGAAAAATTGCTTATATTTATAATAACTTAAATATATAATCTAATTGCTAACAATATAGATATTAATATATTAAAAACAATACTTATAAGTAACAATAATAAGTCGAAATTATTTAATATAATATTAATTAATAACTATAATTTAAATACAAAACTTAAAGATTTTATTATTTAGAACAATTTTATATAATATATTCGTATAATATATTTTTAGGTAACTACTCCATACATATTACCCTACTTTGCTTACACATTACTCGCACTATACAAAATATATTAACTCTAATTCTCTAACTCAAATTCTAATCTCTAATTATGTCTTCGACAATTTTTTCGAGAAACAACTGCGTTGAGCTTATCCCAATCTAATTTGTTTTTTGGCGTGAAACTCTGCTCTATACTAGATTACAGCTCGTTAAGAACGAAGAAAAATTTCTAGAATTATTGTTCGCTCGAAAGACGCTGTAGTGGGGGGTGATGTATAAGCAAAGTAGAGTGATGTGTGCGAAGTGGCTACCTATTTTTATAATACAACTTTTTAAATAATTGTTAAAACTAAAATAAATAACAAAAATTGTATTTTTTATATACTAGTAAAGATAAGTTATCGTATTAAGCTAAATAAGTGCAAAATTATTAACAATATTTTTTATTTTAGAAATTGTCTTTTTATTTTAAATAGTAAACAATTGTATATTGTTATTATGCAATATTTGTATAAAGTATTATTAATAAAATATTTGAATTAAACTAGTATCTACAAATTGCTTAATTAATTTTACTACTAATTATATATAATTAAAATTAATTAGAAAATATATTAAGATATACTATATATATAAACAAATTAAAGTGTTTCGCGAAATTAAAAAAGAACTACTTAAATTACTTTTTATTTTTATTTTTAATTAATATTAACAAAATATTAGTTGCAACTTTATTGTTTTTTGCTAAAATATTATTGTATAAGTTGTTTATATTAAAATATTTTAGTTATAGTAAATAAATTTTCAAGAAAAAAAAGTTTGTAGTATTAAATTTTCTAAAAATATTAATTGTTATAAAAGTCTTTATTTATTATATTTAACACAAAAAGAATTATTTAATCTTTATTATTTCTAATAAAAATACTTAATTTATATTTGTTTTTTAAAAGTATTTATATAATTGTATAAATATTATATCTAAATATTTAATATTTTACTATTCGAAAATTAATAAATAAATCGAGAATATTGATACAATACTTAAATAGTATTTAAGATTTTATATTAATTATAATTAAAATAATTAATTAAAATACTTGTTTATAATTAAATTTAAAATTAATAATTACTAGAGTAACTATATAAGTTTTATATTGTTTTTTATTATTAAAAACTATTATTTACAATTAAATTTAAAATTATTTAAGACAATTTTATTAATTATTATTGCGCATATTTGCAAAAAAAAATAGAAAATACAAATAATTATTTCGACAAACTTAATATTTTTAAAAAGTTTCTATATATAAAGTCGCAATAAGCTTAAATTAAGCAAATTAAATATATTAGTTGTTATTGTTACTTAATTCTCGAATTTCGCGAAAACAATTAAATAATACTTGATAAATACAATCTTAAAATTAAACAAACTTTTTAATCTCTTAAAAACAAGAATTTCGAACTTTATAAAATTATTAAAGTTATTAACAATTATATCTGCAAACTTGATTTATCAAAATTTACAATTTAAAATTATTTAGTTTTTTACTTATAATTATTAAAACTAGATATAAGCAAACTACTACTAAATTAATTTTAACTAAAATTAGCTTTTATAAAATTTGAACTTTATAATAAGAAATTTACTATTTTTCAACTATTTTAATAAATTGTCTTTAAAATAATTAAATTATACTTTAACAATATTAAATCTAACAAAGATATTAATCTAGACAAAAAATCTAATTAAAGATTTCTTAAGTACAAAATATTGTTTTCTAATTACAAAAATTAAAATTAAAAGTCTTTGTAACAATTTTATATTAATATCGAAAAATATTGAAAACTAATAATAAAGTTTTATTCTATTTATTATAAAATATTTAATTTGTATTAATTTTTTTGCAAATTATAAACGTAAAAGTCTTTTAATTATATTTAACATTATTTGTTAATAACTAAATTAATAATTATATATTAAAGATTCTTTTTTGTTTTATTTAATAAAGATTTCAAAAAGCATTATTAATACAATTACTATCGCTAGATATTAATCGATATATATTTAAGATTCTTGTTATTGCACTTAATATTAGTCTTAAAAATATATTACTAATATATTATTATTGTTAAAAGTTACTTGCTATATATTTGCAATAAAAATTAAATATTTTTTTAAATTAAATTTATTTAATGTATTAGTTTATCTTCTATATTTATTAGTAAAAATTTCGAAAATATATTATTAATATATTACTATTGTTGAAAGTTAATTAATATATATTTGCGATTTTTGTTATTATCTTTATAGTATCTTTATTAAATTTTTTATAATTTTTTTCTCTAAAGATTCTTCGAATAAAAGTTAATTTAATATTTCTAAATATATATACAATTGCGTATAAATTGTTGTTAAAACACTTTTATATTATTTTCTCTCTCTATATTGTAAATTTAAATAAATATATTTGAATATAATTAGATTAATTGTTGGATTAGGTTTTAATTTTAACTATTAAAATTAATCTAACTCGATAATTCTAATATTAAAAATCGACTTAAAATGTAATTTAATTTGCGATAATTTAGAATTAACTTAACTTAATTCGAATTAAATTTTAATTTTAATATTAGAAATTGAATTAAATTGTTAAGAAATCGAAAATAATATTATTATATTAAGAGTTACTATTTTAAAATCTATATAATTACAATATATTATTAAGATTACAATTTGCTATATTATTAGATTATAATTAATTGTTAATATAAAATCTTACTTAATTTATCTTATACTTGCATTACTCTTTTATATTATTGTTTTACTTTAGAATTTTTTCTTTAGACTATTTAAATATATTGTGTATACTATTCTTAATTGCAAAATATCTAATTCTTTAAAAACTTCTAGTAAACAATTGTCTTTTAAAGATAATTCTCGTAGATCTATTTTTCGCAATTTGTTATTGGGTATTTTATATTTAATTGAGTCGCGAATTAATTCGATTAAAATTTTAACTATATATTTAATACTAAAAAAAAAATTCAAAAAGTATTAAATAAGATTTGAAGCAATTTTTTATTCTTTAAACTAAGAAACAAAAACAAATATATCGAATAAAATATAAAGATTAAGATATAGTTTAAAGCATAATAGTTATATACTATATTAGTAAAAGTATCTTGCAAAAAACTTAAAATAGACTTGTTTATTTATATTAAATTAAAAGAATTAATATTAAAATATAATCTAAGTTTTAAAACAAATATATTTAAATAGTTTTAATTATTAATAATTTGTCAAAGATTATTTGGAAAAGTTGTTAAAAGATATTAGATTATTCTACTATATACAATTATTTAAATATATTAAATATAAGAAAATATCTTTAATTTACGTTTTGTTCAAAACAAAAAAATCTTAATTATAATTAATAATTAATCTAGTCTTTACTTGCGTAAGTTATTGTTAATAATATAAATAAATAATACAAAACTAATATATTAATAGAAGAAAAACTATATTAATCTATTATTTTTTAATTAAAATAATTAAAAAGATTAATTATATAAGATATTTGTTAATTTAAATTTACTTTTTCGAATTACTAATAATTCGAACTTTCGAAAATTACTAAAAATATATCGATCAAATTTAGTACTTCTAGATTGTATCAAATTATTAAAATTAATTTTTACAAATTTCGATTAAATTTGAAACAAAATATAAAATATATCTCGCAATACTAGATCTGCTTCGCAATAGTATATTTAGCGTATATTAGTATATATTTAACAAAGAGTTGCGCAAACTAGATTTAAGCAAAACTAGTATCGAATTAATAAATACTATTTGCGTATTGCTTTCTTTTAATAGCAAGCAAGAGAATATCTTATAAAAAATAAGATTTTTCTTGTACTTGCATTTCTTAGCAATTAGTTTTACTACAAATACTACTATTACTATTATACGTACTATCTAACTTAACTTGCTAAACTACGCAACTTTATTTAAAAAGATAGTAATTATTTTACAATTCTAATTGTTTTGTTTAAACAAAGTTGTTTAATTAAAAACAATAATTAACAAATTATTAATAACTTGCTTTCGCAAACGTTTTTAAAGATCAATAACTTTTGCAATATTATTAATAATTAACTATATAAAGAAATTTACGCAAATAATATATCTTAAAAATTAAACAAAAATAATTATTTTAATACTAGTATATTTGTTAATTAAAACAAAGAAAATATTAAAATATTTAATTTTAGAAATAAATCTATATTGTCTATCTTAACAAATACTATTATACAATATATTAATAATACAAATATATTATAATTTTTAAGATTTAAAGTCGAGCTTGCAATTGCAAAGCTTTAACTTATATAATATATTAATAATTATTATTGCAAATATAGCAATAATTACTATTAATTCGATTAATACAAAAAGACTAGTTATATTAAGAAATTATTAATACAAAAATATATTAACTATACAAGTTTAGAAATTTAATTTGCGAATTGCAAAAATTATATTTAAAATAATTTTGCAAACTATTTTAATAAAAAGTCGAAAATATTTTAAACTATATTATATTTTATTAAAAAGTAATCTAATTAATAGCACAAATATATACAAGAGATATATAATAAAAATAAAGAAATTATTTAAAACTATTTTCTTTAATATATTAAATTTTTTTTTAGTATATTTGAAATTTGTAATATAAAAACTAAGTTTAAGCTCGAAAATATAAAACAATATTTTTATTAAAAAATCGAAAAATTTATTATCTATCTAAACAATCTATATTTGCAATTAAAAAAAAATTAATTATTAATAATAATAAAATTTAAAATTTAAAGAATAAATATATTAACAAAATTTGTTAAATAGTATTTTATTAACAATATAACTATATTAATATTACGCAAATATATAATAGATTTATCGAAATTAAACAATATTTGCAATTAATTGAAAAAGTATTAAGATTAAATAGTATCTTTTATATTGCAAAAAACTTTAAAAGATATAATAGAGAAAATCGAATTTTGCGCAAATAAAATAATTTGTTTAGTGCAACTAGCAATATAAATAATTTTATTATATTAATTATTAAAACTAATATAACTATATAAATTAAAAATAGTATTAACAATAACTAGCAAGACAAAAATAATTGTTAAATATTTGTAAAAAAAAAATATATTGTATTTATTAACTATAAATACTATATATACAATTAAATAAATTATAAATTAAGTAATTCTATATATTTACAATATTAAAAGTAAATAGAAAAACAAAACAAGAATAATATATTTTTAAAAAAAATTAAAATTAAATACTTTTTATTACAATATTAGATATAAAAAGTTAAAAACAATAAATTAGAATATTAATCTAGATATTATTTGTTAATATATTATATAATATATATAAAGATAAATATTTTATCAATTTAAAATTTAAAAAAAACTTTATTTTGCAATTCTTTGTTAAAAATACACAATTATTCGAAGATACTTTTTTGTTATTGCAAATATAAATTGTTAATAACTATATTATTATTTTGTATAAAATATAAGAGCTTTCTATTGCTATTATAAATAACAAAGAAATATATAAAAACAATTGCTCTAAATTCTATATTATTAATATACAAAATTATAAAATAATTTTAAATTATTTTAACTCGAGAAAATTAATTTAAATATATAATAGTAGAATTGTATCTAAATTTATTAAAATAGTTTTGCTAAACAATTAAAAAAATATTTAAATATTTAATTTTAAGAAGTTTATACAATTTACTATATTTATTTTTAAAAGTTATAGCAAAATCTATATTGTATTTTTGTATTAAATACTATTTTCAAAAAAGTTTTCAAAATTAAAAAAAAAAATTGCAAAATACAATATATTTTAGATTAAAAAGTTTATTGTTTTAAATTAAATTAAAAAAATTATAGAAAAGTTTTCAAAAAAGTTTTTAAATATACTTAATATATATAATTAAATAGAGTATTTAATTAATTTTATAAAAAACAAAATATTGTATATAAAATATATATACAATATATTGCAAAATAAATAAATTAAAATATAAAAATATCTCGCAAATATATTAGAAAAAAACTAGATATTTTTTTTTAATAATTCTATTAAATTTTTAGTATTATTTATAAAGAAACTTAATAATAATTTGTATCTTTATATAAACTATTGCAAATTTAACAAAATTATTGTTAAAAATAATTTTTTTTTTTTTTTAAAAAATATTTAAGTATTTTGCAAATACAAAATATTTTATTAAAATTAATATATACAATATATATTATTGTATTCGAATTTATTAAAACAATAAATAAAAAATAGTTTTTTATATTTAATACAAGCAATTTAAGTACTAGATTATATTTTTTAATTTTATTAATACTTTTGCTATCTTTTAATCTTATATAAATTGTATATTAAAGTTGTATATTAATATTTGCTATATAATATATTTAAATAATATACTTATTTATTTAGATTTAAAAAAACAATATTAAAAAAATATTTGCAAAATACTTTGTATATTGTTGGAATATTAATTGTATATAAAACTATTAAAATATATATTTAATTACAATAAAATAATTTTTCTAAATTTTATAATTAAAAAGTAAAATATCTAAATAAAACAAATTTATATTAAAACTATTTAAAAATAATTTAAATTAAAATTAGTAAAATATATTTTTGTTTTTTCTAAATTGTAGTATCTTTAATTAATTTAATAATATATATAAAAAAACAAAATATATTTGCAATTTATATATATTAAAAAAACAAAGATTTTTTTTAAATAGACAATAAAGTATTATTGCAAAGTATTAATATATATATCTTGCAATTTAATTATTGTTAACTAAAACTCTTTATTATTTTAATTAAGAAAAATAAACAAATCTATTAATTAAATCTATTTGCAAAATACAAAATAATTTATACTATTTTTTATATTTTACTATTAAATCTTAATATTTGCGAGACAAAAATTTAAAATTTTATTTCTATTAAAAAGAAAGAAAAATAAAATATAGATAGAATATTAAACAAACAAATTAAAGTAATATATTTAAGTACTTAATTAGATAGCTTAATACAATCTTATAGAAAAATATATAAAAGTCTTTAAAATATCTCGAAAATACAATAGACAAAATTTAGAAATTTAAAAGAGAACGAAAGAAATAGAATAAAATTGTAAAAATATTAAAGAAAAATAGATAAAAAAAATAAATAGCTAGCAAGTTAAAAAAACAAAAACAACTATATAAAAACAAATAAAGCAAAGAATTAAATTAAAGCTCGAAAATTATATTTTTCAAAAACTATAGAAACTCTTATAATAGCGCAAAAATCTAGAAACAAACTTAAATATAAAAAAATATAATTATATATATATATTTACACAAACTAGTTTTTGCTATTTTAAAGATAGTAAACAAAATATATTTTAATTACAATTATTATAAATAAAATAATTATTGCTATAAATTAAACTAATATATATTAGTTTTATATACTATAAACTCTGCAATACAATTTATTACAACAAAACAACTTATAGATTCTAGCACAAAAATTACTACTAAACAATAAACAATTAAAACTAGTAATTATAATATAATAACAAATGATTTAGAAAGAGCAAAAGAGATTGTTAACAATAATAACAACAATTGTGCAAGTTAGTTTAATATCTTTTTTGAAATTTGTATATTATATTTATTATATTATATACAATAGTTTACTCTTAATTAAACAGTATTAACAACAATAAAAAAAGATTTACTATAACAACAATAAAGCAAATATAAAAAGCAAAAAGAAATATAATAGCAATAATAGAATTTAATTTGCAAAGATATTTTGTTGCAAAGTAGTAAAAATACTTAATAGCGCAACTTGTTATCGAAAAATATATAACAAAAAGATTTTGTTCGAAAACAAATATACAATAATAGTATTAAACAACTATTATATATTAGTAATCTTATCTCTATCTTTTTTAATTTGCAAATATGTTCTATATTGCAATTAAAAAAACAATCGAAAAAGACAAGAAATGCAAACAAAATTACAATCGAAGTTTAAACAAAAGAAGTAAGAATCGAAACAAAAACAACAAAAATAAATATAAAAGTAGATATAAGAGCAGATATAATAATAATAATAGCAACAACAATAACAACAATAATAAACAAGAAATACTTGTTAAAGTTGTACAAACAATTTGTTTATATATATATTAGTTTTGCTCTTTAAATATTGTTAATACTATTAAGTTGTTTATTATTATTTAATAATTTGTAAAAATACTAATAATATTCTATACAATTAAAAGTTAATTAAACTCTTAAAGTAATCTTGCAATTACTTTATTAGAATTAGAATTAAAACAAAATTGTTTATTGTATTGTATATAAACAATCTCGATACTTGTACATTAATTATAGCAAACAAAATAGAATACTAAAGAGTAAATATTTACAATTGTACTTGCAAAGTTGCAATATTTATTTGCAAAAAAAGATAAAGATTATTATTATTATTGCAAGACAAACTTAAAGATTGCAATATTAATTTTGCTAATTTAAATTAAATATTATAATAATTAAGTATCTTTATAGCTTGCAAACAAATACAAAAATAGAAACAATTATATTTACAAAATTGTTTTATAAAGTAGTATAAGAAACAAAAAAGCAAAAAAATAATAATAATATTTATATTATTATATTGCGTCTAAGAATAATAGCAACGCGTCTATATATTACAAAGAAGAATAAATTATTCCTATCTACTTAATATTTGTTAAAAGCAATTCTACTAAAAAGATAAATCTATAATTATTAAAATAGACAAGAGTAATAATTGTAAATATATTATTGCAAATATCTATTGCTATCTTATTATCTATAAGATACAAAAAACTATTTTAAATATTTGTTTTTATCTTATTGCTATTAAGAGTAATTGCGAAGTAGAACTTTGTATATTTGCAAAATTGTATATTAATTTTGTAAATATATTGTTGCAAATATCTATTATTTTATTATTATTTATAGCATATAAGAAATTACTCTAAATATTTGCTTTTGTTTATTATTGTTAAAAAATAAATAATTGCAAAGTAGAACTTTGCGTATCTATATTGCAATATATATATATACAACTTCATAAATATTGTTATAATAGCAATTTAAAGATTATATTACAATTAAAATTAATAATATAGATTTCAAAAACTAAAATTCTAAAAAAAATATAACTAAAAAATATAACTTGCAATATTAGATTTGTTTTGCAATAGTATATTTAATATATATTAATATATCTTTAATAAAGAGTTGTGCAAACTAAATTTAAATAAAACTAATATCGAATTAACAAATACTATTTGCATATTGCTTTCTCTTAATAGTAAACAAGAAAGTATTTTATAGAGAGCATTTTTTTTTTGCATTTGCATTTTTTAGTAAATAGTTCTACTACAAATACTACTATTACTATTATATATACTATTTAACTTGACTTGCTTAACTACACAGCTTTATTTAAAGAGATACTAACTACTTTACACAAAATCAAATTAAATTTAAAAAAGTTTTAATATATCTTTATTGCTGAAAATATATAATTTAATTCTTAAAAAATTATTTATTTTAAAGTATTAATATATTAAATCGATGTTATATTTTAATATTGCAAATATTTTATTAAATTTATTTCTTTTAATATAAAAGATATTAAAATTCTTCAAAATTAAAAACAATTTTTTAAAAATTATTATTAGTAATGCAAGCAATAATAATATTTTTAAAGACAAACTTAACAAAATCTTAAATCGACGAGAATCTTTATAAAATAAATAGCAAAATTTAATTTTTTGTTTAACTTATATTATTAATTTAATAGTTTAAGAGTTTATTATAACTCTTAAATTAAAAGCAATTATTAATAATATTGTTCTTTAATTAAAGAATAAAAAAGTTTAGAATATTGCAAAAAATATAGACTTATTTATTGTAATTAAAAAGATATTTGTTTGTATAATAATATAAAAAGATAATATATTTGCTAAATTTTATTTAGATTTGTATTTTTATTGTTGTTATTAATAATTTGTTTTAGCGTTTAATTTGCTTTAGAGTCTTTTAAGAGCAAAAAAATAAAAAATCTTAAAATTAATACAACATATTTGTATTTGTTGAAATTCTATTTATTTAATACTTTGTTATATATATTAACTATACAATTATATTAATCTTTAAATAAAGAAATATTTAAAACTAAGAAAATTCAATATATTTAACTAAACAAAAGCAAATAACAATCGATTTAATTGCTTAATAATATATTTAATTCTTTCTATAAATATACTTTTATAGTTTCTCGCACAACTAATATTAGTATTTATTCAAAATTTTAAGTATTCGATACAATATTTAATTATTTTAATTATTTGCAGAAAATTATAACAAATTATAATTGTTCTTTAAGACAAATTATACTAAAAGCTTGTAAAAAAGCTTCCACAAAACTTGTTAAATATTATTCGAAAACAAAAAAACTTAATAAAATATTATATAATTTTGTTAATATTTTAAATTGTACGCAAAAATTAAGTCTTTATAAGATATAAGACAAAAAAATAATAATAATTCTATAAATTACAAGACAAAATATTAAACAAAATTTAAAGTTTATTTTTAATATTATTATAATTTAACTATTGCTTTAAGAACAAAAATATAAAGAGCAAATATTATTAAAAAAAAATACAATATAATAATATATTTAATCTTTTGTTAATTTTTTAAAATTAATACAAATATTGTAAAATTCTTATTTTAACAATCTTAATGCTCTTGTTTAACTTAAAGCGAAGACAATCGATATCTTTGCATTAATATTATAAAAAAATTAATATTTAATATAAAAATATTTAAAAAACAATAATTTGAACTATCTTAAGTTAATGCAAATAATTAGAGATAGTTTTTCTTATTTAGTATTATTAATAAATATTAAACAAACTTTTAAATTTGTTTTAAAAATATATTAATAAAATTGATTTTAAATAATCTTGTAAACAATTAAGCAAATTATAAAAATTAAATACTATAATTATACTATAAATTTAAATCTAAAAAAGATTGTTGTTAAATTGTAAAATATATATTGTAAAGTATAAAATAATAATTAGCAAATTAATAAAAATAAGAATTTTTTTCGAATAAAGTTTGAACTTGTTTTAAATAAAATTAATTTATAACTAAATTATTGTACTAAAGATTTTATATTTATAATATTGTTACAAATAAACAAATATTATTTGCAATAATACAAATAAATAATATATCTACAATAACTAGAAACTTAATATTGTATTAAATTAATATATTTAACTTTTTAAAAATTATATTATCTTTAATTTCTATATATATTTAAATATAATAATATTAAGTAATTAAGTCTTAACTACTTAATAATAGCGTATTTAATTCTTAGTAATAATAATACGCAATCTATAATATTGTTGAAGATAGTATTATAATATTATTTTAGATTATACAATAAATTGTATATTATTAATAAAAAAAACAAAAAAAACAAAGATTCGAATTTCTTTTAAGATACAATATCTTTCTTTTTGTGCAATCTTCTATAAAACTATATACAACAAAATTGTTAAGCTCTTTAATTAAAGAAGTTAAGTTAATAATTTAATTCTAATTATTTAGATAATCTAAATATATAATTATAATATACTTTTTAATTATTATATTTAATAGAAAAGAATACAAAAAATATATATATTAAAACAATATATTTAGTAAATAATATAACAAGATAATGCGAATAATAAAATACAATAAATAAAAAAGCTTAAATTCTTAAATTCTTGCTAACTATCTCGAATTTTAATATAACAAAGATATTTGAATGTTAATTTTGATACTACTTATAATAGTAAAGTTCTAGATTCTATATTAATTGCTTTAAGAATTATAAATTCTTAGATTTAATAATCTTGCAATTAATATAAATAACAAAAAGATTATTATCTAAATATATAGAATAAAATATTAATATATACTATATAGAAACAATAATAATACAAATAAATAATATATTTACTAGAAAAAAAATCGATTATAAAATTCTTAATAATTTTTTAAAAAACTAACAAAATTAATATCTAAAATTAATATTCTTTATTGTTTTCTTTATTAATAACTTTATCTTCCAAGATTTTTCGAATTAATTTTGCGAAAAATATTTTCGAAATTAACAAATTACTAGTCTCTTAATATTCGCGAAATTTATGTAAAACTATTGTTTTAGATTTGTATTTGCGCTTTTTCTATATTATAAATACTTAGCTAATAATAGTTTAATATATTATTGTTACGCTAATACTTTCTTCGAAAATATTAGAATAAATTGTGCTATTAAAGAGATTTGTAGACGTTTTTAGACAATACAAGCAATTATTTGATAACAAAAATTTGCAACTATAGATAGTTTCTATATTCAATAAATTTTAAAAGAGATTTAATAAATTAGAGTAACAATAAATAAAAATCTATAATAAATTGAACACAATTTATAAAAAAGTTGTGTCTAGAAGATCTATATACTAAAAAAGATTTTTCTTGCTTATTATATTTGTTGTTAAATATATTAAGTTCTACTTGTTTTGCTTGTTGTTAAATATATTAAACTCTACTTGTTTTGCTTGTTGTTAAGTATATCGAACTTATTTACTAATATATCGAGCAATATTTGTTTGTTAAATTGTCGAATATGCAAATAATTGTACTATATACTATAGATTGCTTTGTAAAGTATATATTAATTGTAACAAACTAAAATTGTAATACTATTCTTTTTTTTCAAATTTTTTTGTTTCGAAAAACAAATATTTATATATTATATTTTTTTATCAAAATTGTATTTGTCTTGTCTTCGAAATAGATTATTATAAAATATTTGTTAATTTTGTTTATAAACGTTGTTGCTATATTAGCAAATCTTGTATTGCTATAGAAGATTTGTTATTTTGTTTAAAATATTCGAAATATATTTGCGTAAACAAATTGTATATAAATATATTGTAAATTTTTTTAAATTGTATTAGAGAAGATCTATTCTCTAAAATAATAAAAAATAAAATTATATTAATAACTATAATTACGCAATTGCTTTGCAATAAAAAGATACTAAAAAAAATTAATATAAAAACAAAACAAAAGATACAATATTTGCTATTTAATATAAAAAAATCGAATATTACAAAGTTGTTAAATTGTTTTGTTGCAAATACTCTAATTAAAATATTTTTTACTATTTAATTTTCTTTTGCTATACTAAATAATTTTTCGAATATTAATAGAATTTCTAAATAAGAATATTGTAGTTATTAAGATTGCTAGTTAATTTTTATATATTTTTTGTTGTAAAATACTTTTTCTATTTTACAAAATATTGTTAATTTTGTTGTTTTAGAATTTTCTCAATTTTAAATTGATTTTTTTTTTGTAATTTATAATAAAATGTTTTCTATATAAATATACTTAAATTAACTAATTTCAACAATAATATATAAAATACTAAAAATACTTTAATATTTTTAAGTAAATCAAGTTTGTAATTAATTAATTTTTTAATTTTTTTAACAAAAAACAATTCGACTTTAATATAATTTAATTTTTTGTTTAATTTTTTTGTTTTAAGATTTTTTATAAAAAAATATATTTTATTTTTCTTTTTTAATTAAGATATTGTTTTTTGTTTTTTGTTTTAATATTTTGTTAACTTTTTCTATATTTTTAAGATATTGTTGTGTATTTTTTTTAATATTGCTACTTTTTCGATAGCTAATTGCGCAAATAGATATATGCGCTTTTTTTTCAAAAAATTTAGTTTTCTGCTATAGTTAACAAAGAATAAAGTTATTTTAATAATATTTAAAATCTTTGTATTAAGTACTAGTTGTATTATAGATAAAAGTAATACTCAATTGCTATAAATATTGTTAATATAGTATTTTAAATACTATTTAAGACTTTAATTTGTTTTTTTTGTCTAACTATCTATAATTAAATAGTAGATAATAGATATTTAAAGTCTTGTATCTAATATTAAAAGAAATATTTTTTAATAATTAGATATAAAAAGCTTGTCTTTGTTATTAATTAATTTCTTGAATATATTGTAATATTATATAAATCAATTTAATATAATATATTTTAGTTGTTTTGCGATAAACTTCTCTTTGTATATAATAATATATAAGTACTTAATAAACTTATTAACTATTATTAGTATCGAATTATATCTATTTTTAGTTACTAAATTTGTCGATTTTAACAACTTAATAATAAAGTTTATTGTAATTTTATTCTATAGCAATTTAGATAGTTTTTAATATTAAATTTTGTTATAGTTTCGATATATATTATATTTGTTTTGCTAATAGCTAAAATATTGTTTAATATATATTTTAACAACTTGTTTTATTTTTGAGAACTAACAATACTAATATAAAAACTAAAAAAAATTTGTTATTTTCAAATATTTTTGCAATAGTTTATTATAGTACTCTTTTATATATTTGTCGATTTTGTTAATAAATATTTAAAATTTTTCTTTTTTTATTAAATTTTTTTTTGTATTATTTTAAAGTATTTGTAATATAGTATTTAATTTATATTTGTTTGTTAATAGTAATTTGTTTTTATTAATTTTAAATATATTGTAGTTAAACAATTTTTTTGTTTCTATATAATTATTTTTTTTGCTAAATATATTTGTTTTGTTATTATTTTTGTCTAAAATATATTGTATTTTAAATTTGTATTATTTAAGTTTTTCTAATTATTATATTTGTCTTTTGTTTAACTATTTTATAATAATAAAGTATACAAGATTTTTGTAATCTATAAAAATTGTAAGTTTTAACAATTCTTCAATATATATTTTTTATAATTTTAAGAAAACTATTATAGCAAATAATTTTTTATTGTAAATATTATAGTTTTATTCGACTAATAAAAGTTTTTTCGAAAAATATATTATTAAATATTATATATTTTTATATTTTTAATTAAAATATATATTGATAGTTAAATCTAATATATTAATTTCAATTTTACTTAACAATTGCAAATTGTATATTTTTAATATTAATTTTTTTAAGTATTTTAACTTAAGATTCTAAAATAATTTCTTTTTTGCAAATTTTTATAATTATAACGTATTTTTCTTTGTAAAATTTGTTAATAATATTGTGTTTACTAAGTAGTTTTTAATAAATTTTTTGTTATAGTTTATAAAATCTAGAAAAAATTATACTTTTTTAATATTTGTTAATAATTTTTATTTTTTAATTGCTTGTAATTTCTTGAAATTTATATATATTTTGTATTGTTTAACAACAAATTTAAAAAAGTTAATTTTCTTTTAATAAAATTTGTATTTCTTTGACTTAAAATATAATTTTTTTATATTTAGATATTTTAATACTTTAAAGATATAGCTAATATATTTTTTTAAAATTTTTAAATAAATTATAATATTGTTCAAATATACTATAACAAATCGATTCAAATATTGTTATAATATATTATTAATTATTTTCTAATATGTTATCGAAGCGTTTGTAAGTTCGAACAATATTATTGTGTATTTGTATAATTTATATTGTATACAAAAAGTTGTTTTTTACTTTTTTTCTATTTTTATTCTAATTTAATTGTATATTTTTTGTAGATTTAGTTTAATAAAATATTTTGTTTCGAATAGTCGATTTTAAAGTTTACTAATATTAAATAGTAAATATTAATTCTTAATTGTAATATTATTTAGTTTTCGATAATTAATATATAGATAAAGAATTTTATTTTATTTTAATACAAAAAAAATTAGATATTCTATCTATAATTAAAAATTTTTAATAAATTTTTTTTTTGTTTTCTATTAAATATTCGCAAAGTACTTCGAGTTTTTTCTCAAATAAAATATATATAGATTTAAATATAAATTGTTTACCTAATTTAAATCTAATTTTGTAATTCTACAATTAATATTTAGAAAAAATCTCTATTGTTTTTTTTTTAAAATAGATATTTTTAATTATTGTATATTTGTAATATATATTTTAGTAATTCTTTTGCTATATTAAATAATTTAAGATTTTTAAAAAATTTGTAATTTTATTTATTTATTTTGATTTTGTAGTTTAATTAATTTTTATTAGTATTTGTCGAATCAAACTTTGTTAGATTGTTTTTTTGCAAAAATACAAATTTACTATTTGCAATCAATTTTCGATTTAATCTTTTATCTATTATTAAATACTATTAATATATAAATTAAATATAAATTATATAATTATATTGTACAAATCTAAATACTTGTATATTTTAATTAATTTTTAAATTGTATTGCTTTAATTAAAATATTTCTAAAACAATATTATAAATAGCTATTGCTACTATATTAAAGATTAGTTTCTTGTAATATTGTTAAATAACTATCAATAATAGTTTTGTTTTTTTATTTATTTTTCTATTTTTGTCGAATAATAGATTTTTATCTACAATTACTAGATTGTATATATTAGACTTCTTTTAAATAGAATATTTTTTTCTTTTAACAAGAGTTTTGACTATAAAATTATTTGTTATATTAAAATTAACTATTGCAATAAATTGATAATTGTTAATTTTAATTAATATAATAAAATATTGTATATATATTGTTAAGTTTAGTTACTATTGTTAAACTAATATATTGCATTTTTCTAATATATTTTTTATTAAAAAATTTAAACTTTTTTTTGTTTTTGTATTGCAATTTCTACTTTGAATATCTATTTACGCTAAGCTTTTTTTCTATATTAAATTAATAATTTTGATTTTTTAGAAAATCAATTGACTTCTTCTTTGTTGTCTAGATAAATTTAGTATAAATTGTTATAGTATTTTGTTTAACTAAATATTGCGTATTTTTTTGCTTTTTTTATTTTCTTTTGAAATAGACTTATATTGCTTAGTTGTTGTTTAATTTTATTAAAAATTTCTCTTTTTATAGTAATATTGCTTTCTAGCGCTTTCTTGCATTTATTTATAGTTTAATTTATCTCTTTTTTTCTTAATAAGCTAGCTAAAGTATTAAGATACTTTGTAATATTGTTTAGATATTTGTAAAAGTTCTTTTAGTTGTATTTGTTGTTTAAATTTGTTGCTAAATAAAAATATAACATTCTTAATTGTTTTGCTCTTATAGTTTTGTTAAATATTTAATTAATTTTCTATATAGATACAAATATTTTGTCTAATAATATTTTATCTAGAACTTTTTGTAACTAATTTGAATTTTTTATTAAATGATAGTTGTTGTTCGATTTAATCTTAAGAGTATTTGTTTTTGTATTAATTTGTTTTTTAATATTGTTTTAATTATTAAATATTTTTTTTAATATAATATTGATTTGTCGACAATCTATTAAGTTTTGTAATTAACAATTTTTTGCAAAATAATTCGATTTGCTATATAAATAGTACGTTTTTTAAGATTTGTTATTTTGTTTTTTTCTAAAGTTTTTTTCTTTATATTGTTAAATAAAATTTAATTTTATAAATATAGATTTACAATAGTTGGAATTACTATATTTCTAATTAGAACAAATTTTTTTTTGCTAATATTCAATTGTTAATTTAAAGAAGATTTTTGATTTTTTTCGAAATTAATTATATCTTTTTTTTATAATTTTTTTATATAGTTTGTTGTCGAAATCGATAACTACTTTAATAAAATCGAATATATTACTAAGAGTTTTTCTATTATATATAATTTTGTTTTTTAGATTGTTTTTAAAATTTTGTCGAAATATTGTTATAAATACAATATTGTTTTATTTGATTAAATTAATATATTTTTGAAATCTAGCAATATAGTTTGTTGCAAAAATTTGTTAAGTTAAATACTAAATTATTTTTTTTGCAATTTGTTTTTTGTTAAATATTTTAAATATTTTTCGAAACTCTTTTTTGAAATTATTGAAATCTATAAATATTATATAAGAATTTTTGCTATTGTTTTTTAAATACTTTTGTAAATTTAATTTAAATTAATATTAAGTTCTCTTTTTAAAAAATATTAATACAAAAATTGTTTTCTAATTTGCTAAAATAGAATAGAAAATAAAATAGATATCTATTTGTATAAATTAGTTTTTTAAATTGATACAATTTTTATAATAGATATCAAATTTGTTAATTCTAATTTTATTGTTTTTTATAATCGATAGTTGATATAATATTGATAAGTTAGTATTCGAAGTAGAGATGCATTAATTTAATACAAATATTTTTAAAGTATTCAAAATATTATATTAATATTTTTTTCGAAAATATTAAAATAGATTATACTATTAAAAAGATTTATAGACATTTTTAGACAATATAAGCAATTATTTAATAATAAAAGTTTGCAACTATAGATAGTTTCTATATTTAATAAATTTTAAAAGAAATTCAATAAATTAAAATAACAATAAGTAAAAATCTATAATAAATTGAACACAATTTATAAAAAAGTTGTGTCTAGAAGATTTATATACTAAAAAATATTTTTTTTGCTTGTTATATTTGCTATCGAATATATCGAGTTTTGTTTGTTTTGCTTATTGTCAAATATATCGAGTTCTATTTGCTCTACTTGTTGTCGAGTATATCGAGCTTGTTTACTAGTATGTCGAGCAATACTTGTTTGTTAAGTCGTCGAACATGCAGATAATTGTACTATATGCTACAAATTGCTCTGTAGAGTATATATTAGCTATAACGAGCTAGAGTTGTAACAATTATTTCTTTATATTATTTTTTGTATATTAGAAGCTATTTTAATCTATTTCTTTTCTTTATTAGAATCAACTTACGCTATTATATTTTTTCGCAATTTTTTGTCTATTGTTTTACAAACTAAATTAAATATATTATCTTAATATATTATTAATTTGTTTAATTCGAGTTATTGGAGTTTTAGAGCAAAATATACTATTAAGTTAAGAATTGTTAATATTAAATAAGAAAATTAAGAATACAAAATTCAAGAATTAACAAGTTTTACAATTAAGTATTTAATAGATAATGCAATAGAGTATTAAATAGCAAATACGCATATTTGTGTTTAATTCTAATAGTTAAAAAGTATATATTATACGATAATTAATATAATAAATATAATAATTTTTAATTGTAATAATATTAAATAAAAGTAGACTAACTATTGAATCGGATTTTAATTTCAACTATTGGAATTAATTCGATTTAATAGTTTCAATATTAGAAATTAATCGAAAATTCGATCGAATTAACGTTATTTTAAAATCGAATTAATTCGATTCAAGTTGATATTCGATTTCAATATTTGGAATTAAATCGAATTGTTAAGAAATCGAAAATAATATTATTATATCAAGAATTACTAAAAATAGTATAAAATAAGTTTAAATTTAGATTTATTATTATTATAGATAATATATTATAGTAATATATTATAGTAATACTATTATAGATAGATATTTCTAATATAATTATTAATTAAATACAATAAATTAACTATCTCTACCAAATTATTACTAAAAATAATAGAATTTATTAAAAATAATAATTTGAATTAATTTTTCGAATCGAATTTTGATTTTATCTTTAAATTTTAATTCGATTTAAGTCAATTTTCGATTTTAACTTTAGAAATTAATTCGACTTTTTGGTTTTAAGTTTTGAAATTAACTCGACTTAATTTGATTCGATTAATTGATTCGAACTCGATTAATCGATCCGATACAATTATTCTAAATAAAAGTAATATTTCGACTTTAATCTTAATATAAAATATATAAGTTTATTTTATAATTGCGATAACTTTTCTATTTAAATATTATATATTAATTAATATATTTAATATTATCTATTGTCTTAATTTATATAGTTAATATATAAGCTTATTTTGTATTATTTATATATATTATTATTAAAACTAATCAAAGAATAATATATTTAGAATCAAATTTCTTTTTACTTAAATATTCGAATATTGTTGAATAACTAATATTATATTATTAAGTAAAAAACTTGCTTTGCATTATTTATATATATTATCTTCAAAACTAATTTCAAGTGCAAAATTTCTAGTTTATTAATTTTTTTAAATTATTGTTAAAAGAATTGTATTAAAATATAAATTAAAGATAAAAAGCTATTTTACAAAAAGCAAAATATTAATTGTATAATACTTTATAAGTATCTAATTAAGTTGCAAATAACAACTGTTTTCAAGAAAGTCTTTAGACAAATCTAAATTAATATAAAAGAAAACATTAAAAATATAATAATTAATAAAAAAGTAAAAAAAGAATTGTATAACAATATGTTTAAGTAATATGTATATATTTAAAAAGTTAATTATATTATAGTACAATACTCTAAGATTAAATTGATAAAAAAAATTAAAGATAAAATATTGCAAAATAAACTAAAATTAATATAATTGCTATATAAACAATCTTAAAGAATAAAGATATAAATACAAACAATTTTCTAATATTTAAATATATATAAAATCTAATATAAATAAAATAACTAGTTTATATAATAGTCTAATTTTAATTAATTCGAATTGAGCGAAAATATAATCAAATATATAACATTAATTATCGAAATAATTTAACAATATATTTTATATTATAAGAAGTTTAATAAATTGAAGAAAATATACAATTTAAATGCAATTAACGAATTTGAAAAATTTAAAGACACTTTTGCAAGCAATAAAAACGCTATAGATTGCAGAATACTTAATTCTTTAAAATTAACAAATAATAATTCTAAAGATTTAATTAAGATTAATAATAATAAAGTAAAGATAAAATAAAAGAAGACACAAAATAATACAAGAATAATAGATAACAAGTATAAAGATACAAAGTACAAAAATAATAATAATAATAATAAAAGCAAAAACAATAATTAAAAATAATAAGAATAAAGTTAATTACGAAATTATAAAGATCTTAAACTAGTTAATAGCATTAATAAATTTAAGTGT
>JAABUW010001683.1_pt1 | contig 35934 bp, 33 predicted proteins | sample 5560081 | NCBI WGS metagenome assembly JAABUW01 (sample SAMN10711882, study PRJNA513363) | rock metagenome | isolation source: Antarctica rocks | place: Antarctica: Victoria Land, Knobhead sud | reverse complement strand
CTATAGTAGTAGTAATGGCCATGTAAATAAATAATCCTGAGCGGCCCTGAGCGGCCCTGAGCGGCCCTGAGAATATTAAGCCGGTATTAAGAATCCTAAATAATCCTGAGCGAGCCTGAGCGAGCCTAAGCGGGCCTAAGCGGGCCTAAGAATTCTTACCTAGCTCTAAGCTATTTTGGCGCTCGCGAGCGGGCCTAAGCGCTCCGAGCAAACTAGGATTCTCAGAGTCGCTTGCACTTTTGTAGATGATATAAATCTAGATATAATTATTAATAAATACGACCGGCTCTAGAGGAATCTAGAGACCCCGTAAAGTAATAAATATATTACCTCCCTTCCGGCCTTATCGTAATCTTTATATTAATTTTTAATTATTTATAAAATTTCTAAAATATAGAAATTTAAATTTAAAGGTAAATTTAAAAATAAACTTAAAAATAAACCTAAAGATAAATCTAAATATATAAATATAACTAGAAATAGTACGTATTTTCCCCTCTATAATTCTATATAAATAATATATTAATATATATAAATAAGGAAAGGAAAAGGCCTCTAGTTAATTTAAATAATATTATAAAATAAGGGGGAGGGCTCGAGTATTAATCCTTTATTAACTTAACCTTTACCTAATAATAAAACTATTACGAGATTAATACCTAATAAATTTCTATATAAAGCCGCTTCTCGTATTTTTAAGGCTAAACGGAATAAAAGGGGAAAAATAAATTAAATTCTTATATCTACCCGACGACGTATAAAGCCGGGTAATAAGTTTTATATTATTATTAACTACCTTTATCTTAATTAAAGTATTAATCCCTATTAACGAAAATACTCCGGGAAATTAAAAGATATTAAAAGACTTTCGATTTATTAATTCTAAAAGTACCCTTTTCGTATTTAATCCGCGAGATTTATTACTAAAACTTTCTTAAGGATATACGATTTTAGAGTAATATAATTAACGCTTTATAAAAGACTATAAAAGGTTATCTAATATATATATTCTCTAATAAATTTATTTCCTATATTATCCCTTAATAAACTATAATTTAAATTATTTAGTAACTAATTTATATATTATATACGGTAAATATATTACTTTATAAATAAAGGATATTAAACTTTTAAAGACTTTAACGAAAATATTAGGCGGGTAAATAAATATTAATAATTAAGGCGAGAATAAGATTCATTAGGGGATAAGATCTAAAGGAGGGTTTAATATAAAGATTAATATAATTTTATACGCGGAGGATACCTATTAGAAATTAGTATATAGATAACTACGATTCGTCGTTCTAGGATATTATTACGCTGCGGAATAGGGAAGGGAATCGGTCTTTTTAACTCTATTCCCTTCCCTTCTTTAGGGAAGGGAATTTTTTTTATATTAATATTTATCTTAATTTTTTGAATTTCTTTCCTCGATTTTCGAAAAAGTCAAAATTCCCTTCCCTATTCCGCAGCGTAGATATTATAGTATATATTAATTACTTAGATCGAGGGTAGTATAGTAGTTAATCTATTTAATCGCGCTATTAAATCTTAATATACCTTATTTATATTATCGTTATTATAATAGCCCTAAAGATACGCGTAGATATAGCCTATTAATGGGAATAATAATTAATATAATTAATAACACGCTATTAACGACCCTAAAGATATCGATTATTTATATTAATTATTATCTTAATTAATAAGGTATATATACGCGTATATATAAATTATATAAGACTAGCTCTACTAGGAAGGGAGGAAGGGAATAATAAGGAATCCCTTCCCTTCCCTAGACTAGGGAAGGGAATAACTTTATATTTATCTTTTCTCTTCCCTTCCCCTTCCTCTAAGGAAGGGAAGGGAAAGGAAGGTAATCCCTACTCTATTCCGTAACGTATATACTAGTAAATTTATCTTAATATACTCCTCGATTAATAGTACGTTAAAGAATAGAAAGAGTACCGGTAAAATAGACGATCCTTATAGGATACCCGTTATTATTTTCTTTATTATACTCGTTCTTCCCTCTAGTATTATAGATATAGTTTTATCCGATAGAAAGCTTATTATCTAGTCGATAATTAAACTCGGTACGTTTTTTATTCGTAGGTCGTGTAATAACCTCTCGTGCGAGACGTTATCGAACGCTACCGCTATATCTAGCGATAGTAGGTTTACTATCTTTCCCGTCCCGTTCCTACTATAATTCTATATAGTATATACTATATCTATACTAGTATTATTTTAAAAATAAAGAGTTTAGTTATTAAAGATTTTAATAAACTTTCTTTAATAAAGTTTAATCTCCGTCTTTATTAAATATTAATAAATAGTAACGTCTTTAAAGAGATAATTTTTATATAATTATTATTATTTATCTTCGAAATTCTCCTTTATATAAATATAAATAATAGTAAATTAAGAGGTATAAAACTTTTCTTAATTCTCTTTTATTTAAATTTATCTTTATATTTCATAACTACGTCTTTATTAATATATTAATTATATAGTAAATTAGGGAATTTTGAGAAAATACGAAAATAAATTATTATTAAAATCTTTTTATAGTCGATAATATTAACGAGTAAATCTAGAATATCGAGTTCTAGAATTATATCGCGGTATTATTAAAGAGTCTAGATATAGTCTTTAATCTCTTTTTATACTAGGAAGTAGAAAGTAATATAATATAATATATTTAAAATAATAGCCCTAGTAATAATAAATAGAGAAAGTTTATATTTATTTATTTTATAAATATAATTTATAATAGTAACTTCCTAATTCTATTTTAAAATAGTATAATATAATATTTTTAAATAAAAGAGATAAATTATTTAATTTTAATAATTTTCAAGATATTTAATTTATTAATTACCCGTATATAATATTATTATTTATATTTATAAAGAATTAAATTTATTAAATTTTTTTACTTTATTTTAAATTTTATATTATAAATATTTTTTATTAAAAATATCGAATTAAATAAATTATTAATTTTAGTTTCGAACTCGTTAATAATTTATATTAAAATAATATATATTTTTATTCGTTCTTTCATAGTTTATTTAATTATTATTTTTATTATTATAATTTAGTAAAAAGAGTATTAAATTAAAAAAATTATAATTATAATTATAAAAGTTATCTAGTATTTTTAAATATTAATTATTTAAAGAATTCTTTAGAACGGCGTAAAGAAACGAATAATTAATATAGCGAGAAATTATATATATAAGTTTTTTATTTTTAAGAAGAGGTTATTTTTTAATTTTATTATATATTAATTAAATTTTACTTTTTACTCCTTTCTTATTTATTTTCGATTTATATTAAATAATTATATAGTTTTATTCCTTTTTATATTTTTATATAATTTTAATAAGGAGATTAAAGGAGTTATTTAATAAATTATTCTATAATAGTAATAAATCTATAGTTATCGTTACGATAGGGTAATTTAAATTAGAGAAGTATTTATTTTAAATATAAAAAGTAGCGACGCGACGGTCGAGCTATTTACCGCGGGCCTGCGATAGACATACTAATTGCTGCGGCGACCGTGGACACTAACCGAATATGGGGGGATGTCTATCTAAGGAAATAGGGGGTGTCTTTCTAAGGAAAGGGGGTGTCTCTGCATCACGACCCTTTAGAATTCTTAAACCGAGCACAGGATGTCTTGATTATTGGCGTTTCAGGTTTCTTGCCCATCCAATTGGTCGAAGTTTCGCTCGAAAGACCATAGATTGCCGCTGTCGTCGCTCAACATGTCGTACCTGTGCCACAACGTTCCAGTATCACCCTTGACTGCTTCCGGTATTATCGCCATCGCCGCCGTCTTCGCGTTCCTTCGCTAGCGAGAGCTAGGCTACCGCTGTCTCGTTTGCTCCGCGTGATAGATGTGTCACGTTAGCGACACCAACCAATCCAAGATTCGAAAATGAAGTTTCAACCTCAGCTTCACAATCCCTTATCCCGATCAGTACGGCATCGACCAAACCCTGCGACAGACCATGTACTATCCTGTGGGTCGATTGTTGTCCAGTGACAGACTTCAGCATTATCTGAGTACCCAAAGGTCCGTCTCGAACGCAAAGATCCGTCTCTGGAGGCAAGCAGCTATCTCCGTGGTGCTGAATGACCCATTCGCAGTATCCTAGGACGTCGAAAAGGAGTGCTTGAAGAGTTTCAGGATCAAACGGGCGGCCAGGGAATATGACGAGATATGTTGGGGTATTGGGAACGAGGTAATTGATGCGGTGTCTACGACCGAAGGGAGTGATGGGCAAGCTCACTAAAGAGGGAATGATTAGACGTCAGCTGTAAACAAGAGTTCCTTAGCTTGGGATCTACCGCCAGAAGGGGCAGGTCTATTGAAAGTTGATCGTAAGAAGAAAACCTTGTCTATGTATCCAAGCTGACACCAAAACTTTTCGTAAAAATTACGACCTTTAGAAAGGGTTTGAGTCATGAAGGTCGCTTTTGGTAAAGCAGACGACCGCTATATTTGACAGTGTTGAGAGGTGCTGCCAGTGAGTCTCCAGCACATTCCCAGCCCTTCTTGTATGCCTACTCATTCTCGTGGCGAGGGTAAATTATTACGCATTTGGATCGGTAAAGGTAACGGGTTATCGGTAAAGAGGAATTCCACATCATCGCATCTAGAAACATCACATGAACTGCGACGAATCGTCACGCTCGCACCTGCCCGTGATAAGCTTGTCCGCTCTCCCAATACCTTTAAGCACTTAGTTCGAGATTCAATATTTACATGGCAGGATTCGAAATTGCAGCGCGCCTATTCAAACCGCTTACCTTGCCATTCTCAACTCGGAGTCTTTCTCGGCCTTGCTATGACGAGGGGAATAGCCACCAAATTTTCGGCGAAACAGGAGGTACATGTCGTAGCGTCCTCTGGGCTACAATAATCCAAGCTTCTAATTTCTGGTCGAATCGTCTAACACTTGCTCAGGGATTACTTTACAGTTTCCTTTGGCGCTGTTCCTAGTGACCCACACGGTCATACCCGCTTCCTTCGACGCTCCTGATATAGTTCCTGTGCTTTTCCTGACCCAGGTTTGGTTTCCGAGAAATGCCGCTGAACAGACCACTCGCTTCAGCAGACCCATTTGGTGTGCGTCAACTGTCAAAATTGTCTCACTTTTTAAGCAGGAATCTGACGGATTGAGCTAGCGGTCATGCTGCGCTGCGGTTTGAGAAAGTCTGTTCGGGTACAGCGGCAAAAACACTGCATCAACCAATATCCGAAGCGCTTACTACGCGTCGGAAAAGAACAATAAAGTAATAGATTGCGACCCGTCTCGCGTTTAGCAGCTCTGAGCTGTTTGAGTCGCAAGTCGCCTGCCAATGCAGCTAATTCTGGAATCTGGATGAGTCTGCTTTGATGAGCCATAATCTTGAAAATTGGGGGGAACGGTTTGTATGTATACGGCCTTTCTCCCACCTGTGTGGCGTCTTCCACGAAGATCCCCTCCTCTGCCGTGCAGTTCATGTCTCTTTCGGTCAATATGCGCGCTTTGTTCTTCTCGTGGTTGCCTCTAAACTTCTGGGCCACCCTCATCTCATCAACGCCGACACGTTCTGACAGCTTGTACCTGTCGGCCCAGAGAAACAGCACCAACCAACTGAATGTTTTGCCGTATCCACCTTCGACCAGTAATGGAACGCTTCCCAATGTCACAGTGTCCCATAAAGGTGGAGGCGAAAAGTACCAAATCCCGAATTCTTCGATAACCCTTTACTTCCATCTCGGCTTTGCATGCAACGAAACCGCTATGCATGACAGCATCAACGCTGCCCGCGAATATTGCTCTCAGCAAATAGAGACTGGTGCGAAAGGGGTGCTACCCCGGAGCGAAGATCCCTTCGATGAGAACCTCGGCTATGGAATAGCAATCATCATCGTGAGCGCGCGCCCAGACCACAGGCTGACCTGGTCTATGTTGGATGATATCTTGCGTGGAATGTGGATATTTCTTGTTGTGGAAGGTCGGTATATCGAAGCTATGTTTGACATAGTGGACGCGCGATGGGACCTCGTGGGAAGAGGCCTGGTTGAGCCCGTAACTCCATGGGTGGCAACATCGCAGCAGTAGCAGGGACCAGCTATTGAATATGTGATTAGTCTTGTACCGGTCACGATACTCGGAGAGATGTCTTACCTCACGACAAGGTAGATGCAGCAACAGATTGTGAATCTAGCGAGGCTGTAGGTGACTTTCTTGAGCTAGCGCGTACGAGCGATAAGGGCACAAGATTAGGGCTAGACGGATATGTCGGGCGAATTTTCGTCTGCCATTGCGTCAGTCCAACATTGCAGGCAGGTATAAGGTGTATGGGTGTCATTGCCATTCTTATCTGATTCAACTGATTGCCTTCCATCCATACTTCAACTCATCCCCGGGTCCATTTACCGTACCATGAGCCACCCAATACCCAATATCACCACTATCATGCCCCGTGTCTTCCTTATTACTGGCTGCTCCACCGGCTTCGGAGCCAATCTCGTCTAAGAAGTAATCGACCACGGCGACATCTGCGTAGCCACAGCCCGCAAACCCGACACACTCTCCTTCAGAAATACCACCTCCAAAAACTACCACGCCGTCAAACTCGACGTTAAGGATGCCGGTGACATCCAACTAGCTTTTGCAACTGCTATTGACAGATTTGGTCGTATCGATGTCGTGGTCAACAACGCGGGCTATGGCTTGAGCGGGCCGTTTGAGGAGTTGTCGGATACTCAGATCAAGACGCAGATGGATGTGAACTTCTTTGGCTTGATTGCTCTCACGAGGAAGGCAATGGAGGTCATGAGGGATCAGAAGCCGAGCGGCGGGCTGATACAACAGGTTACCAGCATTGGTGGCCAGCGGGGGCAAGCTTTTCCTTTATGAACTCTATCACTTGTAACTAATTCAGTTTCGCAGTGTACCAATGTTCTCCATCTACTGCGCTTCCAAATGGGCTGGTGCGTACTTTCGGACTCATCATGTTCTGATTTGCGCCACATTCTAGGTCGCAAGACTTGTGTTGGAGGTCTTTGCTCAATATAAACTTACCGAAAAGTCTCACGACTGATATTCTAGCCGTAAAGAGCAATGCTGACTCCGAAATCTGCGATAGTCGAAGGCTTCACCGAAGCCATCTCCAACGAAGTGAAGCCAGAATGGGGCATCAAATTCACTTGCGTCGAGCCTAGAGGATTGCGCACTGATTGGGCTGGCCGATCTATGTCTTTTGCTCATGGAAGACACCCCGCCTACGATCACATTGACGCCAAGAAGGCAATGGGTGAACGGAACGGAACACAAGCTGGTGACCCTATCAAGGGTGCTAAGACTATGTATCACTTGGCTGTGATGGAGGACCCGCCTTTGAGGGTGGTGATTGGGACGGATGCGTATAAGGCGATTATGGGGAAGATCGAGTCGTATGGGGAGAACTACAAAAAGTACGAGAAGATCTCGAATAGCACTGATGTGGAGGGCTACAAGGCGCCATCGTGAGTATTCTACGCAGAAGTGGAGCGCCTGGACATAGACACACTACCAGCGCTGTGTATAGACTAGAGTTTCAAGATGTCTGTGGCGTTTTGGTGCTTTGTCCGGCAGACGTGGTAAGCGTGGTGTCAAAATATGTTGCAGTCTTGAGTGCTAGCACATACAGAGTGCAGACGACTTAATAACTCAATACCGGATCCTGACTTGATGTGAGCGTTTAAGGTCCGAGTCTTTCCTCTCCTAATCATGATTATGTTTTCATGGCCACGAAAATGAGTATTATTTAATATTATAGCAGACTTGGTATAAATCTGAGTGGAGGCTTATACCAGAGCTAGTAAGTACCATACTTCATCATAACTCATGTTGAGCGCCTGTAGATGAGATTTCGGCTCTTCTGCGTTCATGTGCTGCGACTTCTGGGCTCTATAGCCCTCGCAAAAGCTATTTGACTTGACGCCCAACCTGAAGGCGACACACAACAACCGCAAAATGGTAGCCTCGTAGCCCATTCCAATTGGCATCTCATACGGCTGCAAACCCAATACAATCATGATTTTCTGAACTCGGAGCAGAATAGCACTTCTTCATGCTGAAAGTGTTTATTTCATCGAACAATGCATTGATGTTGAGCACAGACTTGACCTTTCTCCATCGCAAAAGTGAGTGATTCATGGAACGATACGATGGTGTGAAGTTTTCGCTAAGTACCTAGACTGCCCTAAAATACATGAAAGCCTGAAGCATTGAAGATCAACGTTTTCCTATCAATTGGCTTCTGCATAATAGTACGGCTAGTTCACCATACATATCTCCACCATAGGGACGAGTAGTTGTACAGCCCGAGCCATACATTCTGTCCAACCTCGTACGAGTACATCAAGATTTGTACGGACTGGTAGGACCATCGAATCCCTCGAACCCCAATGTATCCAATACCTTTGTCTGACCCTTCCTCGAAATCTTGCCCTTTGATATTGCCTTCACGGCGCTCGTTCGGCGTGATTCGGCAAGATCAAGGACGTCTCGAACCAATCTTTCGTGAGCTGGACTGTCCGGTTTGTGATAATCAAGAATCATGGATTTCGCCAGCCTTGTGAGCCGCTTCTCTTGGTAAGCAGCCGGAGTCAGTAGCACATTTGTCAAGTGGGAGGGACTCTTCGTGCAGTCAATGTGCCAGAAAACGCTGCAGTGGTATAGCTCGTCGTGACGGCTGCCAGTAACGTCGACGAAGAGTGTTTCGTCTTTTGGTGGGGCTTCGTCTGTGATTCGGAGCCACTTGAGATTTCGAGGGGCAACGTTGCGAGTCATGTTGTAGACTTCCATTTCGCTGTAATCATCTTTGACCTTCATAGTTGTCACATCCCTATCGCGGATCTGCGTTGCCTGGGGCTCCGCCAAGTTCAAGGTCAAGAAGTGCAACTTCGTGAAGGAGGATAGCACATTGGCTACGGGATCAGCCTGCGGCAGGTTTAGCGATTGTAAGTTATGCGTTGGTCGAGAGCTTACGCAGCGATTGAGGGGAATGTAATGGTCATTGATGCGAAGAGAGCACAGGTTCGGGCAGCAGTCCCTAACTTGCTTCAATTTGCGTGCTTTTTCCTCTCGAGTTGGGGGTACCATGTGATAGTCATTGTTCCCTGAACCGGGTGGAGCTACGAAATCAAAGACATCGATGAGGGAGAGACTTCGCAGTGTTCTATAGTGCCAAGCGATAGCTGCCATCTGAATGGCTCCGTACCCCTCTAAGACTAACTCTTCCAAACCCTCGAAGGACACAAGGAAGCTTTCGACGACTGCAACTCCTTCTAGTATGCCTGGCCAGTCGCTAAAGCTGCCCACGATCTTCAGCGTATGCAATTGTAACTCCTGTGACTGGTTGGAGAAAATGTGGAGAAGGGTACTACAGTCTCCGCAATTCAGCAATTCCAAATGACGTAGATTATAGCTCGGGATGGCTCTAACAAAGTCTTCATGGAGAGTAGCGGAACGCCCATAGATCTTCAAGTTCACGAGCGATTGCAGCATATTGTCTCTTGGCGACGGTCTGAGTAGGCTGCTATCCTCATTCGCATATCGAACTATGTCAGAGGCAATCCGCAAGGTCAATGTCTCTAGCAATGGTGCCTGAACAATAGCCCTGTTCAACCTCGTAGTCTTGGGGTCCCTTCCGATTTTCTTATTGTCTTCAAGATTATCCGCCGAAAGCTCTAGGAGGGCGGCTCTCAGCTTTGGAGTACCTTCAAGGCCTTTCAGGCCTTTCAGAAGGGCGGTAGCCAAGTCTGTCTGCCTGCAATGGTAGAATTGGAGATCAAGTGTTTTGATGTTGCCATGCTCGTGGAGAGCCTTAAAGATGGAGGGTGGTATGTTTTGGAACGAGTGCCAGGAGAAAGACTGTAGAGTGCCGAGCTGGCGAATGAGCTTTGCGATCAGTGGAAAGCAAGGGGTGAGGTGGTCTGTCTCATTCTTAGCCTTCCCACAAGTCACAGTGAGGCCGCGGACATAGTGGCGGTAGGTTGCGCTTTTGTGCAGAGCATTGAGTTTGCGCGCGCTCCAAACGATGTCGTAGATAGAGAAATCCAGCTCGATACTGCGGTACAGCCACACGGCTAATTGTTCGGGGAAAAGCTTCGAGGTCGAGGATAAGCTGGCCAGTGCCCCTTTTTGGCCTTCCTTGTGGAGCTGCAACGCGAAAGGAGAGGTGTCAGTGGACGATTCAAAGCAGCGAAGCAGACTCTGACCTACTTGCTCAGCTATGAGAGCAAGGACTTCGTTCGGGGTGTTCGACAAGGAGACCCCCATTTTCGCCAGAATCGAGGCGCAGACTAAGCAGCAGCATGTATTGCGCGATTGTTGAGCTCTAGCAATGTAGGCTGTTGATGTGCGTGTCCGGAAGCAGAGTCAACAGACTGAATGCAACACGCGAGATGAGTGTTGATGTTGATGGGTGAAGTGAATATCGGTGACGCAGCCTAATTTTGCCACCAAGTTTTTTTGTTTGCACTCTGACAAATTCTCGAAAGTGGTGAATCTTCTTAACGAAGGTGCTGAAGCTAAAGTATGTTCTGCTTGGACCCAGAATGCAAGATGTTGATTTGTAGATTTGTAATCGCATGGAGCGAATGTTTCTTGTGTAACAGCGGACATCTCCAGCGATCTCAACCATTCCTTGCAGAGTCCCTGACCCTCAAATTAGCTGCGGATTGACGTATCCTACCAATCAGTCTTATCATTGTTCCTATCATCAGGGTTGGCGTAAGAGGGGGACGGAGGATCCCTACCAAGACGTACTGTCACTGTGCCCCTGTGAGAAGCATTGGTCACGAAAGGTGCAACGGGGAGATCTACCATGACCTATCATTGGTGCTCACACGAGAGAGTATTCGATACGAGGATTGAAGAGGAGCGCCGAGCTACCATCTCAGCCGTTCACGAGCAGCACTTGCTTGGAGTCAACAGTCTAGAAGTGAAGAGGCCAAGTACGGTCTCGCCACATGGTGCGAATCCGCCCAATGTCTTCACTTCATGAAGCCAATAGGGGTAGGCGTTCTGTACATTTGCCACCCAAGAGTCCGCTTCTATGTATCGTTACTGCTGCTCGCACTAATTTAAGTGGCAGTCATAGACGCATTCGCGGTCAACGTGAGCAGTGTATGAGACAGTTAGGCTCATACTAGAGCTAGTGATTACCATACCGCGACTCATCTTGAATGCAGATACATGATGTTTCGGCTCTTCTGCGTTCTTGTGCTGCGACTTGTAGGCTCTGTAACCCTCGCAACTGTCACTTAGAAGTCAATTCTATATACGTCTCGATGCCATGGCAGTGTCTACAGCCTGACTGCACATCCTAATTCGTATGGAGCACGTACTCGATTGGGAATAATATACATACAACACTATCGACTAGGTATGCCACACGAGAAAGGGTATCTAGAATACATACTGCACTTTGTCAGTCTGGGAAATACTAGGTGGCAGGGTCATATGCTTACCGGAATGAACAGATAAGGAACCTGCCTCTCATACTCTGTCCAAGCCTCACCATACTTGGCTCGGCAGCGCTGGACATCTCTCCAAGCTCGATGTATGATCATAGGTGTAAAGAACGCAGCGTAGAACCAGGGAAAGGGACTGTCAAAGCCGGTGATGAGTCCCCACGTCAAGGCCTAGATCTCTATAAAAACAAAGTCTAAATAATATGGTATAGGGTGATAACTTACGAAGTAGAGATCGCAAGTGTAGTGAATCTTCCGGGCGTAGCCATACCAGCCGTCTACTAACAAAGAATCGCCAGTCTTCGTTGGTATTGTCTTGGGATTCTCCAGCGTTTGCCATGGCATCTGAGGGAATGTATTCCGTGTTATCAATGTTCCGCGCTCCATTTGCCTAAAACGGTTCTTTTGCGCATTGGCGGAGTCCCAGACCCAGTAGACGAATAGGTACGACACATAAAGCGCACCAAGAGCGATTGGATTCCAATGGTAGACCGACGGAGCGTGGTTAGCCAAGTAGATAGTACAATGGCAATAGCTGAGCGGCACTCCGGCAAGGTTCCAGAAGATCAACATGAAGCCCCATTTCTCGTAGTACATGTCCCTGAACGGTCATTAGCCACTGGTCGTTTATGGAGAATGTTTTCTTTCTTACCAAGTCGTGACGATGGCTTCTTCTGCTTTGGAACACGCGTTCGCATACAGGAAATGGGCCATCAAAAGGAAGCCTACTTCTCCAGATACAAAGCCGAATTGCTCGTACTGACGTGCCGCGGCACCGCAAGTGCATAAGAACAGAATGTACCACGGCAATCTGACCTCAAAGAACATCTTTAAATCCAGTAACCCGAACATCCTTGGGTTTAGCTCCGCGCCCATGAAGAAGTCGTAGATATGGTGGCCGGTCATCCTATGCTCAGCCCCTCGGTACAATGCAGAAATATAGGCGACAATCGAGACGAAGAATCCTGAGATTATTGCAACAGACATGAGCGCCCCGAACTCATCGATGATTGTGTAGAGCTTGAAAATTCCAGTCACATGCAGCATGGCCGCAACCACAATGGTGGTGTATAAAGACCAAACCCCAGAGCAGTAGTAGGTCAACTTCTCGCCGTTTTCATGTTCTAGGCGCTTACCCTTTGCAGTGACGCCGGGCAGGTAGAGGTAGCACACTGCTTGGAAGATCAAGAATCCCCAGTACAAGGCCCACGCTTTCAGCGTCGGGAAAGCACCCAGATACACCAGGTCCCCTAGCGTCTGAACAAAGCGTAGCGTGCTCTCGCCTTCCTGTTTGAATGGCAATTTGCCATTGTAATACGTGGCCCCAATCCACATATAATACATGAGCCTGGAGCGCCGCGAGTCAGCCAAGACCAGCCAGTTGAGAGTGCGGTTTGACACCATGAGACTTACAACGGGAAGCCGATCATCATAGCAGTCACACCAAAATCGCCTCCGAATTCAAACTCCCCACTGTCATCGACTCGAGGATCTTTCTTTTCCCTTGACCGCTTTGCGACCCCGTTCGCCGTGCCATTCTTTGTGACGCTGCCGTTCACCAGCTCCGACTTGCTCGAACGCGAAATACTAACCTTCCGCTTGAGCCCATTTGTAGATGCGTCCGAACTGTCCTGCTCTTTCTCATCACTTGGTACTATGGACTTCCTGGGACCCCTTCGTCGGCCTGTGGTGCCCGGTGTCTCTACGTAGTCTGGGTACGTGGTCTTTCTTGGTGTTTCTCCCAATTGAGTGCGTGTCGAAACCATGATGGAAAGGCAAAAGGCTTCGTACTCATATAATGTAGATATGTTGTAAATTAAGGTATGTAGCTGGTGCAAGACACGCTGTACGACGCGAAACGCGAAGAAAATGTGGGCTATTTAGCGTATTCATGAAGCTGTGCAATCCTTGGCGTTTTTTTCATTTTTTTCTTCTCCCCGTACCTGGTCCATAATTACCTTACTAGTAATTAGGTAGAGACGATAATCAGGTAGCTATTGAAATAGTAATTACTAAACGGTTAAAACGAGTATTTATAAAGCTATATATAATCCTAACGTTAATAAAGTAAGGAGATATTCGGCGATTTCTATAATATAGAATAAATAAAAATCGATATAATTACTTCGTAAAAAAGTATTTTAGAGATAAATTTTCCGGCTAGGTATCTAGAAAGCGGGCTCTAGGGTACCCTTTTATTATCTCCGGTATAACTCTTTTATTTAGTCGGAATCTTAGCGCCTAAAGATATTCCTTTATAGGGGGTCTATACTCGGAACTAGGTAAATCCTAAAAATAGAGTTTCTATAGCGTAAATTATAGTTATTAATAACTATTAATAGTCCTTACTAGGAAAACTAACTAAAAATAAATAAACTAAATAGTTTCTAAACTATAATAAATTATAATTAAATACCGTAAACTACCTACCTATAATAAAGTATTAAGATTTAAAATATTTTAATATTCGGTACGAGATATCGACGTATCTTAGCGCCGATAGAAATAAAAATCTAGATTTCTTTATTAATAGTAGAAGTAGTAGAGGGGCTTCTAAATTAATTTCGGGGCGAAAGCGACTAATTTAAAATATATAATTAAGAATAACTCTACGTCGGGAGCTACGCATATAGTATATCGGCGCGAGATATTTGATTTTTATATATAGATTTAGCTTTTACGCTATTAGAAATTCTAGTAGAGGACGAGATTCAGAGGCGATTCATAATTTAAAATCGTTGATTTTTACGGGGGACACGAGGAGCAGGCGTGAGACAAAAAAAGTCCCGTCTTAAAAAGTTAGAGGGCAGCTACTGATTGGCCGGTAGTGCTAGCTGCCGGAACTAAAATATTAGTCTCACGCCAGCGAAAGGAGGCAACCCTTTTACGGGTGTATAGGCTTCAGCCCTACGAGTGGACGGTTGGGGAGTTTGGACGATTAGGGGGTGACCTCTTCTATCCCTTGGAAGGGAACGAAAAAGTGAACGGGCAAAGACTGTGGATTTGGGAGCAGCAAGGTCGTAAGAGGGTTTGGAATCCCGGTTGCCGCTGCTTCTACGTACGGGATAGAGCCTCATCTATCAAAGCATGAAGGGCACACCACACCCGCAAACGGGAGGAAATGAAATGGACTGCGAAAATTTGCTAGTGTAGAAGTTACGTACACACCCGACCAGTCGATGGGGTTCGAAAAGGAGGCTGGGACTAATGTCCGCACATTGGTAAGTTTTGGCATGACCGAATTTTTGTCAGTGATATCAATGTGACCATGAAGGAACCATCCAGGTGGAAGCGACGCTGGATTTGGTGTTGCAGTGGGAGAGTGAAATGGCCTTTTGCTACGTGTATGATCAGATTGGTTTACGGTTAGGATTGTTGACGATCGTTCTGCAGCCTTGATCATATTGTTGATTAAGGTACTTTGCTTTATCTTATCATAGAAGTCCGGGGTAATTACTTTATCAACGCAGCGGAATTATTGTTCAAAACAGCAGCAATCGTTGATGTTTCACGTTGTGGAGGTGCTTTCGGGACATGCAAGATGGTATTGTGTTACTCTAGATTTGGTAGAAGCTACTTGTGAGAACAATGTATGCGGCCTTCGGCCTGACTTGCCCCCTTCCCAATCTGGTATCATGAATCTTCTTCCCTATCTCCTCTCATGACACGAAAAGTAGACCATGCATTGTCCTCGCATCCTCCATCGATGTCTCAACAGCATGAGCCTATACTGTATGACGATGTCCATGCAAACAATGCTCGGCAAGAAACGAAAAGTGGGTATCTGAGTTGAGTGCAAGCGGACCGTACAAATTGTGGTCGAATTTCCTGAAAATAATGCTGAAAGAAAACGCCGGGGCCTTGTGCAAGAATCGTGATGATGAATAATGGAGTGGAGGAACATGAAAGAATAGGGTGCGCCAACCCTATACTGAATCCCAGTGAAGCGAGGCCAGCCCGCTAGTAAAATGATTATGTGTGAAAGTAGAGATGTGTCGTAAATCATATGCCGTTATTCAATTTGAGCCAATGTCGAGTGCGTGTAGGTCGTGTAATTTGTAGTGTAGATGCATGATCGTAGTGGTTCCAGAAAGTATCAGCTCAGAGGAATTGCTGAAAGTAGCTCTTGTCGAACCAGCCAACCTTGTCGTAAGCGGTCCAGAGCTTGCTGGCCTTGTTGACATCAATCTTGCATGCCTGCTGAGCGTCCGTCTTCCTGAACTCCTTGCCAATCTTCAATGCAGTGAGACGAGCATCGAAGATTCGTCGCTTGCTGCAAAGGTATGTTGCACAGCTCAAGCGAAGTGTGCCTGCGAGGTTAACCTCAGCCTCATGCAGCATGTGAAGGTCGGGGTCGTTGGAGAGGTTGAGGATGTTGCTGCTGGGCCAGTCCGCCTTGAGAATTTTAGAGTTACCCTTTGGGAGTGTGGACGTAGGAGGTGCGTAGTCTGGGATTGAGTTGTAGTCCACATCCTCACGTTTCGTGCCTGGCAAGCGGTCGGGCGTTGCCGATCGCCCCTTGTCTGGATAGCCCATTAATTTGGCCATTGGCGAAGGCTTCGGTGTACGTTTGACCCTTGGGACTGGTGCCTTGACTGGTGTGGCTCGATTGATTGCACGCTTCGTCTGCTTTGGTGCTGGAGCGATGGCCACCGGTTCGGCTTTGTGTCCTGGTCTAGCACAGAAACGTTTTGCCTTCCAGTACATCTCTTCAGTCTCCTCCCGCTGTCTCTTCATATAGGCACCAGGATTCCGGTTGTAGAGAGCACCGATCTTTGGTACACAGGACAAGGCCAACCGATACTCTTCTCGTGTAGGACGGTTGATCTTCTGGTCGAACTGTTGCATGTGCATGGCCATATGCTTGGTGATCATGTCTTCCTTCTCTGGGACCAGTGGCTCCGATGGAAACAGAGGCTCTTCGCTCACAGATTCGAATGATTCTGAATCTGGGTACAGCAGAGGATCTTTCACAATGCCAGTCCGTTCATCGGCTACTGCCTTGCTTGTGTGACCATCCTTCTCTTGCTTGTGTCGCTTGTTCATCCATGGCGAGACGGGTGGCGAAGGCAGCACCCTCATTTTCGTATCGGGTGTGGGTGATTTTGGCATTGGAGCCATAGTCTGCTCTGGTGTATAGTCACGAGAGCGTGATGATGAAGGGGTCTTTGACGGTGTGATTGAGAAGCTCTCGAGTGGTTTTGTTTCAGGTGGAGACATGAGGTCGGCAATTGATGGTAATTTACCGTCGTACGACATGCCTAATGGGTAGCGTACCGATGGAAAGTGTAGGTTGTAGAGATGGAGTGGAGGTTGATGGATACGTTGTAGGCAGGCAAGAGTCAATGGAAGACAGTGGCTGATGGTGTTGGATTTGTAAGACGGTGTTAAGACGTTGTCCGAATTGGGTGGCGATGGTGTTCGGAGGAAGAGCAAACAGCGATGACTCTAGCGTCGGACGATTGCACTCAATTGAGTTGTCGATGGATGATGAGAATTGATAAGTCTGCACAGCAGCATTAGATGGTCTTTGATGAGAAGAGTGTTGTAAGAGAACAGAGGTTGTAATGGTGCGAAAAGCCTGGTGAAATGCCAATGAAACAAGGCAAGCGGTCAATCAGTGAATAAGAACAATAGCGAGGTGGAACAGGGCGCACGGAGTGGGAGTCAAGGCAGCAATAAAAAAAGAAGGGAAGATGACTGGATCAATTGATGACTCGCATCAACTGATTCCTGTTCGCCTGTGGCACGGAAATGTGGGATTGAGGCAACGGTGTGTTGCCTTCAGGCTGTAAGCGCCAATGCTATGGTAGTCAGCTGCTCATCGTCCATCCAGTAGAAATAGCATCGAAGCACGAAGAAGACCCTGGAATGTGTGAGAAATGTGATTGGTCAATGCCGAAACAAAGTGGTCGCACTGACGACAAAAGGACGAAAGTAAAGGTTGTGGTTTTTTGGCCAAGCGCAATCTATCGGTTGTTTGCCCATGACTGGTAATGATGGAAAAATGGACCGCGTCAGAGAGGATGAGACAAGGGAGTTAAATTTTGAGCTAGGTCCAGAAGTGGTAAGGTATCATCTTTGTCAATCATCCCGCCACGATGCTCGGAAATCGACAATCACCACGAACCGCAAGCAGGGTCTCTTTCCCGCCTTTTGGCGGCTTTGCGCTTCAGTGCAGCCACACGATCAGCAAACTCAATTCGCCCAAGTGCAGATGTAGACACTTCGTATGATATTAGTACTTCTATATCATGTACGTCCATCGTCAACGGCATGGAAATTGAGACCAAGACAGGATGATGGCCCTTGAATACATGGACCAGTCGCATGGTACACACCATTACAAACGCAATTGTGCACATGCGATGGAATCGTGATCGATTTATAGACAGCTTGCAACCTTCACGGACGTCATCTGGCTCCGTCTATACGATCTACGAATATGGTCTAGGCTCTAGCCACACCACCTGCATCGGGCCTTCTGAATCTTATCAAGGGATAGACACTTCAAAAACGACTTTTCGCTTGGGAGGGGGTAATATGACAATCGCATGTGATCAGAGTGGGAAACGTCTCATGCGGAAATTAGTGGAAGTGGGTGCGATATCTTGGCGTTTCATATCAAATTGACATTTCAATTTCTTCTTTTGTTATCGACTTTTGATGCTGACCTAGGCCGTGAGGACACCATGAGCTAGCATACTAAGGCTAGCATTCGTGTCGCTATGCAAGATGGCCGTAATGGGCATTGCGCCCCTTCCATATCCCTCTCATTGCTCTTCCATATTCCCGCCAAGATTGCCGTCAATGCTTGGGTATAAAGTCGTGAATGCGGGGCGCGCTAGAAACAAGATAATACAAGAAAACGTAGATTCACGGCCCATGTGCTGCTGCGTCCATTGTCATGGTCGTAGTGGAGATGCAGGCGATGTTGTAAGACAAGAAGAAGGATAGATCCTCGATGCTGGTCCAGGATCCAGAAAGAAAGCGTAGTGGAACCTCAGTTCGGGCATGCTGCCTGAACGTGTCCGGGCTGCTTGCACTTGTAGCAAACACGCTCGGATGAGGGCTCCGAAGGGCAGTCGCGGGACAAATGGCCGACCTCGCCGCCTGTTGTAGCTGTTAGCCATGTGCATCTCAATGGGAATGGTGATCGTACAGTTGTAGCACTTCTGTCCTTGAGTACAGTCCCTGCTCATGTGGCCGTAGCCGCCGCAAGAGTAGCAGGTTTGGCCACCAGCTCCACCTCCACGACCGCCACCGTATCCACCACCGTAGCCTCCTCCCCCTCCATAGCCTCCTCCGCTGTAGCCTCCACCCTCAGTGCAGTTGCGCGCAATGTCTACCACCCTCAATCAGCTTCCCCGAATCATTGTCAATGGCTTCAATCGCAGCGTACGTCCAACTTTGCCACATTTGTAGCATTCTTGACCGCCTCCTCCACCGCCTCCGCCAGAGTAGCCGCCGCCCGTGCCCGCACCTTGACCTCCGCCTCCGCCGCTAGTACCTGGGTTTGGGCATTCACGTGAGATGTGTCCGACCTCACCGCAGCGGTAGCAGGACTTCTCCTTTTGCGGGGAGTTGCACTCGCGAGAGACGTGACCCTCCTCACCGCAGTTGTAGCAGGTAGGTGTGCCGCGCTTTGGGCAGTCGCGGGCTTGATGGGAACTATCGCCACCTGCAAGTTGGGAATTGATCAGCCACAGAATCATATCGACCTCGATAGACATGTTTGAGGGGTGATGATAAATATGTATATGGTACAGTAGCAACTCAAACAATGGTCGCGTTTGCACAGCGACTCCGCTCGCTGAGGAGAGATGAGAGCGGAATCCGCAAGCTGGCAGCCATTGAGAGGCACAAAGTGAGGTTGCCAAGACCATTTTGCTGGAATATAGGCCGGCTGTGGCATAGAGGCCGAACATGCGTGGCCGGTGAAAACCTCACTTTAGGGGGTGATTGGGAAGACCCGGTAACAGATTGGATTGAAGAAACAAGGTGAAAACTTACAGTTGTAGCAGCCGCGTCCGCCTGGCTGCTGATATTCCATGTTTGCTAATGTTTGTTGTTCTGTATTGGAGTTGTTGTCAGCTCGGACGCGCCGGTTAGGTGAGGTGTATATGCGGGGCCAGTCAAAGAAGTGAGATTGGGGTCGGCGTACCTTGATTGACTTCTTTAAGTGTAGTACTGATGTTGATTGCAAGTATTACAACAAGATTCAATGGTTGAATTGGTAAGGGAACGTTGTTGGTGGGTGTGGTTGAAGTTGAAGATGTTTGGTCTGGGGCGTGCTTTGAGATTTCATCGCGTGGGGCAATGGCGCTAGTGAACTCGGTAAGAAACCGTCCCTGGAAAGCGTCATCGTTGAAACGTTCTCAAACTTAGGTGAAGGACTTTAAATCAGCATTACAACTGTCTCTCAAGGCCTAGCAGCCATGCCAAAGCGTTCGCGCGAGGAGGACACTGATGGCCGTGGCCCAGCAAAGAGGCTTCGACTCAACTATTCTGATAGGCTGTCCGCCCTAAGCGATGAGCTACTTCTGAGGACACTCTCAAATCTACCTATTTCCGATCTCACTCGATGCCAAAGGTGCGCTCACAGAATCTTGAACAAATCTTGTGGCTGATCGTGCAGACTCTCTGGTCACTTTAAATCTCTTGCTGGTGACTCCCAGCTATGGAAGGCGCTGTACTATGAGCGGTTCGTACTGCCACGAGCTTTACGGCTACCAGGCATTCGAGATCAAGAAACACCGCCACAGTCACTTTTCTACTCGTCCAGGATCTCCAAATGGCTCGACGATGACCACCTGGTGAAGAGAGGCAAGGCGACTGACTGGAAAAGGCAGTATAAATTACGCCACAACTGGTCAAGAGGAAGCGCAAGGGTCAGCGAGACACAGGTGGCAGAGCAACCATCAACGCCTCCGCTGCTGCTAAGGCTGCACAACGACATTGTTGTCACCGTGGATGTGAGTGATGGCCTGAAAGCTTGGACCTTAAAGAGCAGTAGTCCCTCAGATCGAGTCATTGCAAGTACCGCACTCTGCCAATCTAGGGCGACTTCCCTGGCAATAGACGACAACAATGGGCCCGCTACAGACCACGTGAATGTTTCGATTGGCCACGATGACGGTAGCTTCGCAGTGTATTATCTGAGCAAGAACGAGAGAATATTTAGCATTCAATACCAACACCCTCCATCCAGGAATGGTAGCATTCATGCCATCGCCTACGCCTCGCCTTACTTACTGACGATGACTGGAGCGTCATTACTGTCGTTGTATCGCTTTGGTCAAGATCGCAATCACACGAATGGAGAGGCTATGCCAGCTCCCACCCTTTTGTCTTCACTTCGATCACATACCGCCTACCCGCCTATTACGCTTGCGATACGGGCTTCGTCTACTAGCATTGTTGCATCTATAGCATACGCCATGCCGACTTGGACACTAGGCTGGTCTGTTGGGCTACAGGAGCTTCGTCTCACCTCGGACGGTACAATCTTGGATTCTCGCACAACGTCTGCCTCCAGCAAAAGTTGTGCTCCGCCCTTGTTACATTCGCATCTACAGATCAAAGGCCCACAGATACCTTCGATTACCAAGCCAACATCTTTGTCATACAACCACCCATACCTGTTGTCAGCTCATTCAGACAATACTCTTACCTTATACATGGTGACATCTAACGCTGAAGAGCTGAGCATAGGCGCAGGCAAAAGACTATGGGGCCACACAAGCTCGGTCTCTGGAGCTCATGTTGGCGACAGGGGGAAGGCCGTCTCTGTCAGTGCACTAGGCAACGAGCTTCGAGTATGGGAGCTCGAGGGTGGTGTATTCTCGAGCTCATCTAGAAGACGTGCCCCTGCCGGTGAAGCGAGCGTGCAAGTGCGGCCGGAGAGGAAGAAGAGGAAGTCTACTACCGACGCTCGTCCTATTTCGAGGCTGCAGCAAGAATTTGAAGAGGCCTTCGAGGAGACAAATGTGACCAAGGGCTGGGTAGCGTTTGATGAGGAGAAGGTGGTGCTACTTCGGGAAAAGATGCACGGAGCTCAGGCCTTGGTAGTGTATGACTTCTCATAACATGTAAAAGGAATGATGTTGGATATGAAGCCCGCCCTTAGATTTTTAACGTGCATCTAGCATACTTCATGTTCTAGATTTCGCCTACTGAACTAATCCATGAATTTTGTACCGCCGGACATCGTTGTTGAGTGCTTGTTGCCGGCTAGGAATTTTTCTTCTATCGCTGAGGCAGCCATTTCGAGTCCATACCTAATCAAAGCATCCAGCATATTTTGCTTGCAGGGTCTAATCTCTAGCCTAAGCAAATCCATCGCACCCTGAAAATCCAAGAGCTCCCATACGCCAATGCTCTTATCTCTTTCGCAACATCTTCCACAGCCGTGACAGCATCCTGGCACCAACCGGTCATCTGCAGCCATCCATCAGAATAATGATGCCAATGCACCTTGTTCCCAGCCGAATCTAAATTATGCGCATACTCCACCCCAACAACCCTCAAAGGGTCAAAACCGGAGGTGAAGACAGCAGGTGGTACGCCCGCCAGATTCTCAAGACTCTGCATACCTGGCGAGATATACTCGAGTGCAGGCGTGACGCCTCTAGGCAGATAGTGATCTTCAAATGGAAAGATCCACTGCACTCGAGATAAAACCCCGTTTTTTTTTCGGTAGCGGCTGGGGTGTCGAAAGGGATTGTAGCTTCGGAGTACATCAATATTTGGACTGCTAGATTCGTCTTGCCTTCGTCTCTTCTTCGGAGTTCAATCGCTGCTGTTGTATTTCCGCCTGCTGAGTCGCCGCCGCCGCAGACTAGCTCGGTATCCACACGGCGAATTTTACACCTTCGCCGTGCAGCCAGTCAATCACTGCTGAGTACTCCTCGAGCTGGATTGGGTAGCGGAACTCGGCAGCGAGGCGGTAGTCGAAGGCGTATATCTAATACCAAATATCAGCACGTATGGGGATGGACCCATCAGAAGTCGACAAAAAATCGCCCACTCAAGCACCTGACTCCTCGGCGAGTGGTCTGAATCCATCTTCGAATTCTTCCAAACTGCCAACAGTGTATCCGCCTCCATGGAAGTAAACCAAAGCGACTGCTTTCCCTTCCTTCGTCTTGTCTTCTCCGGATTTCGGGTACAGCACTCGCACTGGAATTGTGCCGTGAGGGCCCCTTATCGCTGTGAATTCAACATCTGCAATCGGATGGACGTGCTCCTTGGAGAGGCCATGTATGCCAAAAACCTCCAAGTGATGCCGGCGCTCGTTGTGGAAATCACCTTCTCCTCCCAGATGCAGCGTTGCGTGGTCATGAAGAAATCTCTGGATCTCGGGTGAGAGTGTCGGACGTTCACCTGTCAGAGGATATCGAATTTGGGCATCTTGACTTGCATGTTCTCGATAGATTATGAGTAGCAAATGCAGACAACAGCGGACCTGCTCCTCTTCTATGAACCTTGCGGCCCGAACGGCCCTTCGCGTCGTCATATTGGCACCATTACCACGTCATGGGGAATGTACTACCTCGTGGGGAAGGATCCTTAAATCCACTACGAGTAGTAATGCCTATCTAAACGAATCTGATTTTGACGTAGTCGTGGGAGTAGATCAAAGAAATGACGAAGGTTTACATCAGAAGACGTTGATTTCAGTACGCATTCCACAGTTCCATGAATAGTACTGTAGCTTCGTCAGATTTAGCCACCAGCCAGAATTACATGACACCATAAAAATATTTCGAGTCATTGATGTTTCTTTGTAGAATCCCGCGAGCGACGAGATTGCATGTACCAAGGCTGGATTTCCCTTGATACTGACAGTTTCGAGAGATCATAGGAACGAATTAGACCTGATACAATGCCACATATCTACAATATATGGCAGATATGCGTAAGATTACTGCATTGTTGTGTACTCGGAAGACATCAAAATGTAGCGGCGCCAAGCCTTGGATGACTCCATCTCGCCGTCGGACCCCTCCCTCGATATAACAACAACTCCCCCATGGGGTTTTGGGCATCTACTGACGAGTATATTCTTGCTCATTAATTCGCTCGCGGCTTGTGTTACTCTGCACTCGATCTGCTGTACATACCTTGTAAAGCGTCTCTAACGGCCTTATATCTCGCGCGATGTCATCCTCCGGGCTATCTTTGGCCACATCTAAGAACGCGTGCACGCCCTCACAGACCCCGTCACCCTCTCAATCGCAGAGCGGATCTTCTCTTGGAGTCGAAAATCACACGCAAAGGCGTGCTGGGGGCTCAGGGAGCTTCGGTGCGGGGGCTACCTCCCGCTCCTCACCATCTGCTGGGAGGAACAATCAGTCACTTCGGAAACAACACAAGGGTCAACGACGGCCAAGGCTTGCGGATGAGGATGCTGCTGCTGAGTCCGTAAGCTGGGTCCTATGGCTGGCTACCCGTTTAGTTGCGGGATATGACTGACGCTCCGTCTTGCATAGGCGGCCATGCAGTCTACCAGTAGCCGGAAAGGGCGAACTTCCATCACCCACCTTATGAACTTTACATTACCTCCTAGACCTCAAAACTATCAGCAGTATTATTTTGGTCGCAATGCGAAGAGAAATCCTACTTGGGGATTGGGCTCTGGTTATCACGCTGCAGACAAGGCCAAGTAGGAACACCAAGCTACAATCTTCACGACGGATGCTTACTACCAACAGATACGTTCATGCCAATTACAGATTCATTGTCAATCCGAAAGGAGACTATCGGGCCCAAGCAGTGGATGCGGATGTACATCTAGATTGGAGCAACGTTCTACAGATAATTGTGTCTGCCCAGTCACAGTCAAGCAATTGCCCAATATGCTTGTCGACTCCGGTAGCTCCTCGGATGGCAAAATGTGGCCACATCTTCTGTCTACCATGTTTAATCCGATACATGCATTCATCTGACGAAGTGAACCCGACGCCCGAGAAGAAAGCAAGATGGAAGAAGTGTCCAATCTGTTTTGACAGCATATACATTTCAGAGACTCGACCAGTGCGATGGTTCACCGGACAAGAGGGGGAACGCCCCCAAGAAGGCGGCGATGTTGTCCTCAGACTTATCATGCGGCAGCCAGGCAGTACCCTTGCTCTACCACGTGATGGTGCGGAGGCTTTAGAAGATGCTGACGAAATTCCGTGGCACTTTGCCGCAGAAGTCATGGACTATGCGCGGGTAATGAAAGGTAGCGAGGATTACATGGCGGAACAGTACGAGAACGAGATCGAGGAGCTGCAGCAGCAGGAGAAAGAGGATGAGTTGATGTTCGGGGAGGAGACTCAATGGACGATGAAAGCAATTGCTTCCATTGCGGAAGCGAACGAGAAATCGAAAGCTTTAGGTAATCCTCCGAGTGCGCCGCAGCAGCCCAGTGACAAGAAACCAAGGCGACCGCCAATCAAGTTCCGAGAAAGTGAAGATGCACCAGACTTTTATCACATCCAACATGCTGCAAAGTCGGGCCCATCGCTCTCGAGAAGCCCCGCTCCTGTTCCTCCGAGTCAAAGATCAGGATCTTCCTTGGATCAGTCGCGGGAAGCAACATCAGCCAGCTCGGACGACGATGCCGCGTCTCAGACAACAGCCTTGACAGATTCCCAGGTCTCGATTGCCTCTAGGACAAATCCTTTCACAGCCCGTGGAGATCAGCCATCAGTCTATAGGCACCGTTACACTGAAAGGACAAGCACTGCTTCCAATCCTCATCACAACGAATCACATTTCTTTTTCTATGAAGCTCTTCTACACTACTACTTGTCGCCACTGGATATACGCATACTGAAGGCCGCTTTTGGAAATTTCGCTTCGTTCCCCACAACAATTCTCCCACGGGTCGAGCACGTTTCAACAGGTCACATCATCGATGATGAGCTTCGCCGACGTGCAAAATACCTTGCCCATCTTCCTCATGGCTGTGAAGTTGGATTCCTGGAATGTGATTGGACTGACGTTGTATCACCAGAAGTTCTTGAAGGCTTCACAGCCGAGATCGAGCGGAGGCGGAAAAAGAACCGGGAAAAAGAAGTCCGTGAGGAGAAAGAGCGTGTGAGAGCAGAGAAAGAGGAAGACGACAAACGATGGGCTGCCGCGCGAAGGCGGCGACCCACCCCTTCGCAGGATCTCATCTCAGAGGCAGAGTTCCAGCCCTTGTCCGAGCCTTCAGCTGCAGACTTCGCGGCTTCTTCACCACCGTGGTCCTCGTCAAGGACGCAGGGAGGCTCGGGGTTTGCCTCTTTGGCCTCCCCTTCCACTAGCCCAGTTGCCTCCAAGACCGTATGGGGCACGAGAATGATTGTGCCGGCCTCCCCAGCCATGCCTCCCATCTCCGATGAGCATGAAACATCGGAAAATGATGGCTGGTTGCAAGATTGGGAGCGAGATCTTCTAGGTGAAGAGGATTTGGTTGCTCAGATCGAGGCAAGCACCCTTGAGGTTGGTAGTTCGAAACAGGTAGTATCGAGTGGGAACAGTAAGAAGAAGAAGGGCAAGAAGATCACGTTGATGTCTACGAATGCGAGAAGAGGTGCTTGATGAAGCATGGTTGATACCCTTTTTGGTCATATGTATTTCACATAGCGCAGGTCTGGAATCCAGGTACAATGATCCCATATGTCAGACATGCGAGCTTCTTAGTCCTTGGTATTGATGCTTTCTCGGCTCCACACCCTATCCTCTGTACAGATGTTGGCTTGTCCTTTGAATCTTCTGTTAAAGTCATTGGTCGAATACCACCCTCTGTGATACTTCTGCCGGGCGACGAGCCTGAAGAGGTAAGGTTTCTTCAATAGAGCCTTTACAATGGCAAATTTGCGGCTTCGCTAAGTCCTGTCTGTAATGGCACGCTTTCTGCTCATCTACACACTCAGATATGTGAATCGGTCGGATAGTTGCCATCTTTTTATATTAATTCTGCGGTATATCGAGCATTAATAGACAAGTGTTTTTGGGAGTAGAAGCTTGATGACAGCATATCCCCTTCTCAAGCGAGTTCTGTACTGGCACACTATCTGCTCGAATGAATAGCTTAACACTTATTCATCCCGATATCTAACCCTTCTGACCCCGTTTTTCTACTTCGCTGAGTCAGAATTGTTGCCAATAGTCACTGGTAATCAAGTACAAAACCCCGACCTCCTCTGCACGACATCCTTGTAGTGGCGTACTTCCTGCTCAATAAAGGCTCGCACTGGCAGGCTTTCCGCTCATCTACACATCGAACATGCTTCTAGTACGGCTTTTCGTCCCTTCATGCGAAGATCCACGCTCCACTAGGTCGAAGGACAATATTAAAATTCCTAGGTTGACGGACGGGAGATACACAAAGTCACTATTTATCTAATGTAGAGCCTCACAATGCAACATTTCCTGCTATAGCAGGTTCTGTGAGGGGATGCTTCTTTCTCAAGTGCATACTCCAACATTTATTTGTCGAGCACATGGTACTCTACCGCGCTCATGTGAACTTTCACGCTCATCGGGATTGGCATCTATGTCAAGATCTGGTTATTTGAGTCGTATGGCAACTCTCGAGGGCGGTCGAAGAATAGCCAGCTTTGTGCTGAATCCTGCATCAAGGCTGTTACCCTGCTGGCTATGCCTGCTGCTTGCCGGCCAGATCGTGCGCTTCTTTTGGGTAATATGCTCTATTACAGTACAGAATTCGTCGCTCTTGAAGCTGCAAGCCCAAGATCTATCTGACGTCCACACGCCAGCACCTTCGCAATGCCTACGTCGCCACTCCAATTGCTGCTAATAAGCTATGCTGCCCGCTCTATGCCCCTCGCTATGCTACAGCAATGCAAATTCCGTCTCTGATAAGTCAAAGCAAAGTGCTAAGATCATGCAATCAATTCACTTCGTCCGCAAACACATACCTCCCACCACGCCTCAGCGCCTGAAAAAACCGCTCCTCCACCTTTTCCCTCTCCATAACCCGTGCAGCCTCCCTATTTTCCTCCTCCTTTTGCGTATTAGGGAAGTCAACATCCCACATCCCCGGGGGTGATCTAGCCCTTGAGTAACTTTGCCTATGCTTCCCATACAAATCAGCATATTCCTTCGTCTTAGCTTGCCACAATGTTTCCGTCCACTCCTCCGGTGACATCTTCTGCAATCGACGTTTGTCGCCATCCAAAAAGTCTTCCAAAATTCGCTGGTCAGCTTCATCAGCGCTCTCTCCTTGTTTCCGCACGGTCTGGTAACCGCTGTTTTCAACGAAGTTGCGCTGGTCTTTGCAGCGGTGGCAGTGGCGGTCTGTACAGCCACCCACGGCCCTCTTCTCGTCGTATTTGCGGATAGGCTCGTGGTAGGCAAAGGCGCTGTGGGCTGGGTTGGGTTTGAAGTCTTCGAGGCGAAGGCGGTGCAGAGGCCGCGCTCGGAGAGGCTCGTGCTCTGGTCGGGATTCTGATAGGTTGTCTAAGGAGGGTGCTTTGCGAAAGATCGGTTGAGGTGTAATCTTCTTTTTCATGGCCTTGGCTGAATTGCCTCTACCGTTCATCATTCTCTCTACGATTCTGGAGTCACTTTGAACAGACCTGCACTCTAGATGGTCTCTCGTTTCTACACTCCCAGCAGGCACACTCCGAGGGGTAGTGGGAAATCTGGACTTATCGTTCTGCACTGCTCGAGCATACGGCGTCCTCGACGTAGGGAAGAGACTTGCAAGATCGAGATTCTCAGACCCCAAGACAAATTTTGCAGGTGACGGTTCCGTCAACAGATTACTAAGTCGATGATGCACATCGGGTGCCTTGAATGTTATTTCAGAGGCTGTGTCAGTGCCGAAGTGCTTGCTCTTCGATTTCGCCGCGGCTGCACCTCGGTGATTGCTTGTAGCAACAGGGGCCTCTCCATCTTCGGCCAAAGCAGGCACATGCGCTGCACCACGATTACGGCGACTTGGAGGGACTAGTCGTTTTTGATGAGCAACATCGTCACTAGTCCTCGGCAAAACATGAGAATTTGGGTCTGCAGCTCGTAAGACAGGATTAACTAGCTCAGCCCTTCTCTGCTCACTTTCACGATGGCTCTTTGGTGTACCGAAGCGGTTGAGGCCTTCAGTAGCTGGCGTAGGGTACACTCTCGCAGGCGGTGACTTGCTGTCGAGATCTTCCTGCTTGGCTTCGAGTCGTCCAACGACTCGGTCATTGTGGGCCTGGAGCTGAGCTCTCTTTGCATGTTTGTGTGCTCTTCGTTCTTGCTCTGTTTCTCCAGAAAGTTGATAATCTCCGGAGTCTTTGATCAATTTTTGGGCGCCGTCCTCGGTCTTTACGTCTGAGCGACCATTTTGATGCCACTGTTCCTCTGCATTGTCCAGTAAATCATCCATACCTCCTTGATCGCCCTTGCCAGCTGGAAGTGGTGCCGGCAATGGTGGTCTTATCCAAAGTCTTTCCATCCGCTGTCGTTTTTTTGGCGTATCGAGATGATCTCCAACATCATCCAAGTCGAGGCTATCATGGACGCCACTAATGGGAAGCGAAGGAATAGCCGGTACCGGACTGCTAGATGGCTGTTCGTTCTTGAAAGCCTTGTCTTCATGCACATGAACTCCTTCGTTTCCTCTCGTTGTTCGCTTTCGCTTGAGAGATCGTTCGAACACCACTACAGGTGAAGAGCCGCCATCACGTGTTGCTGGATGAGGCGATGTGGGCTTATCATGATCCAAGGCTCCCTTGCGTGGTGTCTTGAAGTTTTCAGCACTGCGCGGAATCCAATCAGAGTCGTCAGCTGACTCGGTGGAGTCTCCAACATCCGCTTTCTGTCCATAGTTGAGTGCTTTTTGTGTAACAATGATATCATCCGTGAGTGCTTCCATAGTCCGGTCTTGCTGTGAGCCAGCAGCTTTGCTTTTCTGCGGATCTTTTGGGCCTATGGAGGCTTGCTGCTGTGGGGAGGTGGACCGGGAGACATCACTAACAGACGGTGGTATACCTGCCGGAAAAACAGGCGGGGTTGGAGCGTTAGGAGATCTCCGCACTGGGGCTGGAGCTGGCGTCGTCTGCTTCGAGGCAGTAGAATTAGTAGGGTTGGCACGCCTGGTAGCATCCTTCGAAATCCATCTCTTCGTATATTCCCGCCACTGCTTGGTCATGTCCTTGTAGTACCGGCGCTCTGCCTGTAGTATGTTGTGGGCGCCGACAAGCTTGCCATAGGCGCATTCACTGCTGTCTAACCCGTCCTTGACGCGTCTGTACTCTTCAATGGAAACGGTAGAGACATCTCGCTCCGTCGGGAGATTTGCGTCTCTTTCTCCGCTCTTGTTGGCATCGTGTTCCGTATCCGACACTGGACCTTGTTTCCGATGCTCTGTGACAGCCTCAAGCTCAGCAGCAAGCCTGCCATTCTCGGCTTCCAGTTCATTAACTTTCGCCGCCTTTGTTCGTAGGGTCTCGATTTCTTGAACGTATTCATATCTCTCAGCGGTGAAGACATTGGCCCCTGTGGCCACTATGTTAGCTCGCGTACTGGATTACCTGAGCCACAGTAAAGGCTGACCCACGTTCCGTCAGCTTTTCCTCAAGCTCCTCTATCCTACCAGTCAACAGACCGTTGAAGGCGTCGATTTCGCTGTTGATGGCACGCCGAATGCTGGCCTTGCGCTCATTCAAGGCCTCCATCCTCAAGGACTCTTGCGGAACAGACCAGGCATCCTCGGGTCATGCTTTTCCCACTCATTCAACGTGTTTGTCTCCCCAACATCGAGCCTCAATGACTTACAGAATGACGCGCATAGATACAACGGACGCGCCGTCTCCATGAGGGATCTGATAAGGCTGACCAGAGGCCGGATATCTACTAGCGTCGACCACGTACGTTAACGATTAGCAGGGTTCTAGATTCGGCCAATGACGGAGGGGTCTCCGGCAGCTCATTCAAGCTTCTTCTTGCAGCTGACCCTGCTTTTGAGCAGTACGAGGCTGGGTCGGAAGTATGGATGCTCCTTCCACCTCCTCCGCTGACGGAGCTGCTCATCCACCTCGATCCTTACTGAGCAAAAATGCGCCCACGCAGTCCTCAATCTCGAGGATCATGACCTTCCAGCGTCGCGATCACTGAGTCATCTACAAGATCTCCAATGGCAGCCCCCACCTACTTCCGACTCCACCTCCTCCGCATCCGCCTCGTCCTTCTGCTCCCCCTCTTTGTCCCGGCCATTCACGCCCAACAAGTCGGCTCCTTCTTCACAGCAACCTACCTCAATGGCGCTCCCATCTCCTCCTCGCAAACCTCCTGCTCTGAAATGGGTCAACCCCTCTACTGCTGCGGCTCCGGCTACTCTTGCGGCTGGGACGACGGCGGAAAAGTAGCATGCTGCGCCTCCGGTAGCACTTGTCAAGGCAGCGCATACGGCGCCGGTGCCCCAGCAGCAGCCGGGCAATACTATACTTCGTCCTCCTACTATGCGCCCGCGCAGACCACGACCGTATACCAGCCGCAGAGTCAAAATTGTAATTGCAGATCAACGCCTGTGGGAAATGGGAACGTGGTGCCCATTGTGCCTGTGACTGTGGCCACGGTGTTGACGCCGAGTACGACGAGTTATTATGTGTCGCCTACGAGTACGTACTATCAAGTTACGACTACTACCACACCAGGGGCGGCTGCTGCGGTACAGCAGACTACTATAGTGGGGAGTTGTCCGAATGGGTATTCTACTTTTGTGGAAGCGAATGTAGGCGCACCGACGAGAACTGTGGGTTGTCAAGTCATTATTAATGGTGGTACGAAACTTGGGAATAGTGGAGTGCGCAATGGAGTTCTTATGCTCGGAGTTCTTTGGCTTTTAGAATTGATGGCGCAGATGTTATGACGGTGTCTTTTGAGCTGGGAATGTAATAAACATAGGAGGCATTATTGATGACGCATGAAGCATGAAGCATGTACATTTGGCATGAGACGCAGGTAACGAATCATGGAACGTGGCTTACATTTTGCATTCTTGACGTACAAGTTCAGCGGCATTGCGGTATGATTTTCCAGTGCTGGAGTTGAGTTCTCAAATTCGAGCGCTTTCCATTCTATAGCTCTGGGTGGCAACGTTTAAACATACATTACGCTTGAATTTCATCAGGAAATTTTTGTAAGTTGCGCACGAAGAGCCGAGGAGGTTCCATGCCCAAGGTATTATACCCAATCTGCGTGCAATGTAGTGCTCTCTCGCGTGATAGAGTGCCCGGTTTCTGCACTCGATGTCAGGACCATTTTGCACATCTCTATCTGGGGATATCGTTTATGACAAGTTTGACGCTCTGATGGCAATGAATCAAACCACTTTTATGTCAATGTATGAGCATCGAATTTATCAGCCCTTCGACTATTAAACTTCAAGTTTGGCAACCTCTCTGATTGACAGTCGTTGAATTGATCTATCCTGCTCGTGTATTATACACTGGCGTACATACTATGCACTCATACCGGCTTTGGAGTGAGAACTTGTGTTTTCTTCTTGAAGCGTTCATGAAAATAGGGACGAATGCTGCTCCTGTGTGGAATCAATGTATGCTAATTAACTTCTTTTGAGAGGCGCCATCTGGTATAAGTCTGCTTGAAAATTCTTTACCTAGCAACGAAGCCATTATGCTTGGATTTTGAGGTGATCTTGTGAAGACTGACGGGTCCAAACCTAATTCGTGGAAAGAGCATGCTTCATATCGTATCGTAGCAGATGGTTCGTGCTCAATATAACACTGCACCAAAGACGCTGCCTCCAAATTAGTTTCAATGTGCTTCAGAGCTTTCCACCTACGCTAATTCCATTGGAAGTACTCTTTGTCACCGGGTTTTTCCATATAAGTAGACTTCCAATTGTCCTCACATAAAGCTAGGTACACGCCAATTTAGGGAGCCCCTCAAACGATTGATAGGCTACTTCATCAGAAATCAATCCGCCTTCGTTTGCCAGAATTCCCACCTTCACACCGTTGATCAAGCATTTCACGCAAGTGATCGAGTCCAGACCCAGTATTACATAGTAAGTTACCCTCTTGGTCTACACGCAAACACACTCATGCGAAGTGACACTTTTTGTTCCCTCTGGACTGTTCCCACACACAACTCTTTCTAGAATATCACACTTTGGACGTAACAATATACCCTCTCATCCCGCATAATTCGCTTTTGAAAACGATACCTTGTTACAGCACTGTATAGGCTTATTACTCCTCGATACAAAGAAATACTCATTCCGTACTGTATTGGTCAACCATAGGAGGAGAGTCAGACCGTCAAATAGTAAGGCATTCTCGATGTTTAGTATCTTGAAAGAATAGCTGATCAAGTCTTAATCAGACCCATCGAAGGGAGTTAGGTACGCGGGAAAAATGACGTCTGCGAATTCTTTCGCAGCAAGTACTTTGATATATCCTTATAAGAAAGTGCTTCAAACCAGAAGCTGTACTACCGAAGAAGGATTGCTGCTAGGGAAATCCATTAAACGAAACGCCCAGATTCTGAAAAAAGATATCTTCATAACTTCTGAAAACCTCCTATTGAATATTTCATTTAGCCCCGAAGCTCCAGCTCCACATGAGCGTTGTCTTTCACAGCTTGGTGTCACTGTCCCGGAACTCGTTACCCTCCCCGTCTTCAACAACTGGCTTCTTGTACTTAGACGGATTGAATCTCTTCTTCTCAGCAGGTGTAACGGTAGTATTGCTACCCCTCTCACCCTCCGCTGGCCTCTTCCTACCGCTGAAACCGCCTGATGGTGCTGCTGTCGCGGTCGTGATGAAGCCGTCATGAGCTGTCTGGTGCTGTTGACCTCCAGCCGGTGACGGTCTGGGCTCTATGAAGCTCTTTGTTAGGCACGTAATATGCGTAGGCCCCCGCCCTCGCCAAACTGGAATTCACAGAGAGCCCTAAAGCTTCTCCGGAGCCTACCCGGGAGATCCCCCTACGAGCGCCTAACACCACTCTCGGGTGCCCTTTAGGGGCTCGCTTAGGGGGCCTCTCATTGAGTTCCACTTTGGCGAGGGCGTGAGGCGTAGTCACAAAAGCCAGGGAGTCGGAATTAGAGCTTGTGCGGCCTATGCAGCAGTGCCTGTTGTGTTTGTCAGTGGAAGTTTGGGGAAAGGAGGTGGTGGTATGGGCGGTGTCGGTGGAAGTACGAGCCAAAGCTCGAGGAAAAGTCAACACTTTCCGCTAGTGATGCGCCAAGATCCTACTAACATCATAAAATCGCCCGTGATTGGAGCGGGCTGCAAGGAAGACTTCTTGGCTCCTTGGCTTCTGGTGAACATAATTCGTACTCGTAAATGCAGGCGGTACTCGTATGCAGCGCAATTTACTTGGCAGCTCTCATAGTGGGCGTCATAGACATTACAGCATCATTCTTTCCCTCCAAAAAGCTATGAAAACTCATTGTTGACTTTATATCTGATATTCGGGTTCCAAAAGCGACCGAACAACATGTCTTGGCGCTAGGTATATTCCAAGAATTGACTTTTAACTTTAAGCCTAATTTTAAAGGCAGCAGGCGTCAATTGATCCTTTGCGTTAGCGAAACCGGGAGCACCGAGACACTTAAGCTTCGCCTGGACATCACGACTGCTTCGCAAGCGTTCTATATAGGTTGGAGAAGGCATTCGAAGCACCGAGAGTCGCGCTGCACCCACGGACGCACCCAAGGCCATATGAGACTGTCTCGTCCGTCCAATGTTGTGAACAAAGACATCACGACAAATAGCAATATCCAGTTCACCAGTACTCCACTGCAAAGCCTTTCACCTTCCTAGGTCTCCCAACTCCTCACAAAGACATTCTCTAAGATTTCATCACAATGTCTGGTTCCACCCCCGAAACAGGCGGCTATGTCGCGCCCAATTTTCCTAATCCTCAAGGTCCTGATGACGCACACATAATCATATACGGCTACATCCCGTCGTTCGCTCTCTGCATCCTTGCCATCGTCCTCTACACCATAGCCTTCGTTGTCCACCTATACGAGGTTGTTAGATATAAGACCTGGTATTTCCTTCCGCTTTCACTCGGATGCGCCCTTGAAATACTCGGATACATCTTTCGGGCACTGAGCGCCCATAAAGATCCATATAACATCATCGACTTCGTCATCCAGTATTTCATGATTGTTACGGCGCCTGTGTTCATAAGTGCCAGTATATACGTCTGCTTGAGTCGTCTTATCACATGGGCCACGACCGAAGGATTAGATCTCACAAGATCTCGAGGAGCGGCACGATGGATTAAACCCAAAGGGATCTTATGGGGTTTCATCTCATGTGACGTTGTGTCAACAGTCATCCAGATCGCTGGTGCAGCTTTGATAGGAAAGAAAGAATCGGATCACAAGGACGCGACAATACCAAACAACATCCTGCTGGCAGGCCTCGCATTCCAGACGTTTGCATTTACCGTCTTCCTCATTCTCCTCGGACTAGTAAAATGGACGCTGCAGAAGCAGGATAAAGGAACCGCTTCCCACTCCAAAGACACGTTCATTGCTGCCTTAGCAGGCTCAAGTTTGCTGATATATCTGCGCACAATCTTCCGTCTAGCGGAGACATCGCAGGGTGTTTTCGGATATTTGAGCACGCATGAGATCTTTTTCGGCGTTCTCGAGTTTGCGCCGGTTATAGTAGGGGTCTGGATACTGGCTGTCTGGCATCCAGCACGTTCGCTTCCTCAAAGAAATCTACCAACTGGACACGTGGAAGAGCACGCAGAGGGCCAAAAATGGTAATGATCTTGGAGTTTCTGTATATCTGGTAGATTCTTTGCTCGTAGAGTCATTTGAGCGACTGCTTTTCATGGTAATAAAGCGCCAATGTATGTGTATAGAACGCGTCTAGCACGAGGAATCACATATAGTGGAATCTATAGCCGTAAATATTAGTAAACTGATCGCTCATCAACTCCTTCACACGACTTGTTCGTCGTGCAACTTTCTTCAGTTCTCCATTCTTGTAACTTCTAATAATGGAGAACCAGCAGCTAAAACCATTTGTATCGCTTCCATGGGTAGAACCCTTCCGTTTAGCGCACCAAGATTCAGGGAGGACGAGATTTGCTGGTGGAAGGGACAGGGCGTTGGATATCAGCCTCAGCCCTACTATGCTTGGCATATACCATAAGTAGCAGCAAACCTCCATAGATAAACAACCAAGTCGTTCCTCACATTCCAAAGGGTTATGAGCCCGGTTTAACGCACGGCGTTACTACCAGAGGCGACTTCCTTCGTATAGACACTTTAGTCTGTACGTGGTATTCAAGTATAAGCTACGGGGTCGACGTCCGCTGCGTCTAATTCTACCCCAAAGCAACACGCGACTTCGACGAGCGATTTCCACTATTTCGAAGATCATCCCGAAATAGGATACCTCCCTCCTACGATATCGACC
>JAABUW010001676.1_pt1 | contig 36042 bp, 5 predicted proteins | sample 5560081 | NCBI WGS metagenome assembly JAABUW01 (sample SAMN10711882, study PRJNA513363) | rock metagenome | isolation source: Antarctica rocks | place: Antarctica: Victoria Land, Knobhead sud | reverse complement strand
GCAAGACTTTAAATTACAAGTTGCTTTGTTTAATTAAAGATAAAACTTATACATTATTCGACAAAATAATAGTGTTTAAGATCGAACGCGCAAGCAAGAAGAGAAACTAAAATAGACTTTGTTTCTATTTAAATAACAATAAGAAAAATAGAAATAAAAATATTGTTAAAAATATAAATACTTTAAATAATAACAAATACGAAGACAACAACACAATATAAGTTTCTTTTAACAAATAATAGTTTTAGATCAATCAAAAAGACAAAAGATAAATATATAGATATAAAAGATATATTAGTATAATATTATTTAATTGATTGATAGTCTTTTATAGAACAAGTTCTAGCTCGTAGAACAATTAAGAACTTTAAAATTATAATTATTTAAAATAATTTTGTTATATCTAATATCAAATAATAGATAGTATTGATTTATAGTATTTTTGCAATTTAGATTTTAATAAACGTTAAACAATACTATTGATATTACTACTTTAACTATACTCTTTTTTGTTGTTGTTAAATGCTTGCTCAAACTACTTAATTAATAATTTCGACTAACTTAATTATTTTAAAGATATAGAGAATATAGATTAAACGCATATAAACAAATATATATATATATACGCAAAATTACTTTTTAATACTGTCTTTTTAAACACTTGCTTATAATAGTTTATCAATTAGAAATTCGATTATTAATAAAGATAGCTTTTGATAGTTATTTCTAGTTTACGTTCTTAGTTTGTTCTTTTTAATCTTAACAATTACAACAAATCTAAGCAACTTTGTTGTCTACTTATAACGTTTAAGATTTTTGTTAAAGATAAAGTTCTCGAAATATATTAAAGATTAACAACGTTTGTCTACTTTTCGAATATAATTAATTATTCAAATATTTATAATATGTAGTCTAGAATAGAACTTACTTTTTGTTATTAGTAGATCGATAGTTTAGTATACAAGTTTGTTAAAGATTGCAAGCAACAACTTGTTTATCAATAAATTAATATAGATATCTAGCGAAATTGTAATCGAATTAACAAATAACAATATTATATATTATTAAAAGACTACAAAAGATAATATAATATTTTGTTTTTGTATTTTTGATTATTAAATTAAAAAATAATAGAAAATATCTAACTTTGTTTGCGTTTTATTTAAGCTTTTATTAAGTATATTTATAAAATTTATAAATTGTTAACTTAAGCAATAAAGATCTTCTAGAAAAAAAATAACAAAGTAATTTATTTTAATATATTTTTATATTTGCTATTTAATAGTTACTCTCGAATTGAAAAGCATTACAAGTTAATTTTTTTATTTAAAAGATAAAATCAACAATATAATTTATAAATTTGCAAAATAAGAAACAAGATTTTAATTAATAATCTTATTTAATTAAAAGCAAATATTAATAAATCTATAAGTCGCAAAAATAGTTGTATAACAAAGATATAAACGTTACTCTTAAGTAAAGAATGCGTCTAATTAAATCGCTTAATAAATAACAATATTAAAGTAAGTAAATTGGATTTAAGCGACATAAATATTGCGCAATATATATTTAGTCGAAATTTAGAAACTAAGTTATTAGCACAACTTAATACAAAAAGCAAATTTTATTCTTTTTAACTTTTACAAGCTTGTTTTTTACAATAATTGTACTTTTTGAGCGTTTCTTTATAATAAAAAATAGAGAAGATACTTATTTTTATAGAGTATTACTATTATATCTTTATATTTTGTCGCAATATAAACTAGTTCGATAATATACTTTGAAAGCTATACTAATTATTAGTAAATTTATATCTTTATAGTTAACTTCGTTTAGCAACTTATTGTCTATTTAATTATTTTAGCTTCGAATATTGTTGTAAACAAAACGTAAAAAATTAAGCTACAAATAATATAAATTAAGAAAGAATTATACTTAACTTAATTCGAAGAAGATCGAATAAACAAATTCGATTGCTAAAGAACTACAAATATTAATTGTTAAAAAAACTTTAACTTCGACAACAACAAACTAAACTCTATAAATAGAACAAAACAATTTGTAATTCTTAACACAATATAGTTTGTCAAAAACAAGATCAACTATTTATTAATAAAATTATATATAAATTCGAGATCAATTATAGAGATTTATAAATATAATTTTTATTTAGCTCAAATTTAAGAAGCAAGCTAAGACAAATTTTGTAATAGAGTTTTCGAAAAACAACGCAAAAAATAGCAATATATTTAGACTTCAAATTAATTGCTTCTTTACTAAGCAACTAATAATCAAATATACGCAAAATAGCAAAAATACTAATATATAAATTCTAAATAATTTTTTCCGTTTATAAAGTAGTCTTAATTTGTAATTCGATTAGTTTACAAATACAAAAATTTAATCTAATAACAATATTAAAAATTATATAAAAAGCGAAACTTTAATAGTCGCTATCTAGATACAAGATCTATATATTAATCTATATAATTTCTATACAATTTAGTTAAACAATAACGTTCTTTATTTTTAACTAAATACAAGTTGCGCTCAATTATGCAATTTAGATCTAAATAATATATATATAGTTTAAAATTTAAATTAGAAGCAACAAATGTCAAATTAATATTTAATCAAAGCTTTATCTTAGTATTAAGATAGAGTCTCGATTAAATATCGACTCTTTGTAAGATTGTTTCTATTAAATAAATATTAAGTAATTTGCGCAACAATAGAGAATAGAGTAGTACTATAACAATTATTAGATTGTTAGATGTTTCGCAACTTTTTATATATATTTTGATAATAAGTATTATAGATGCTAATAATTACGCATAACAAATTCTTGATAATAAATATATTATAATAGAAGATAAAGAAAATTCTATCGCTTTAAGTTTTATTGTAACGAAATAGAAACAGGATTCCAATTAGTAGACAACTATAACAATAGAGACTTATCGCGATGTATACATAAATCGCACTATATAGTCTAATAGTATATTAAATAGCTAAGGTTCTAAGATCTAAGTAGAAGAGATCGCATATATATTGCAAATAGATTGCTAATATTGATAACAAATATTCTTAAGTTTATAGTCTAATATTATTTGATTATTTGACTACATACAATCTTCTTTTTTTTAGTAATTGTTTCTTAATTACTAAATCAAGAAACTTTTGTTCTTGTTTATAGAAAAGTTGTAGTAAAAGAATAAAAAAATTGCTTATATTTTTTTAAGATTGTTAGACTAGATTTCTTGTTTCTCTTGTTACTTAAATTAATTGCGTAAAGAATATAATAAATTAGTTTACATAAAGTTTCTTCTAAAGTCAAAAAAATTATTTAATCGAAATTAAGTACTTAACAAAGTCGATTATTGTAAATCTTGTTTATCTTTTAAAGATAATAACGATAGTAATAAACTTTTTTGACGTAAATCTAAAAGATTAATTCGAGAAAAAAATAACAATAATAAAGTAAATTGTTGTTGTTGTGTTTATATTAAACTTTTTAAGACAAAAAATAAATATATAATTTTAGAAGTTATTTCTAGTCTTAAAGTACTTAATTTAAATTGTTAACTTAATTTGATTTATAACATTTTTTCTTAATTTCGAATTAAAATAGCAAAATTTTTTCTTCTTTGCTAGAACAAACAATCGAAAACTTAAACTTTATTATTTTTTTATAGTTAATTAAATAAGAATCTAAATTATTCTAGATATTAAATTAATAAATATTAAGTATCTTAAGATTCTTAAATCTTATAAATTATATTTACAAATATAATTCAAATACTTTACTCTTTATTTTTTAAATCTCTCTTTATATTAATTTTACGTAATATATTGCATATTTTCGAGTTTGCTCTATTAGACAATTAAATTTCTTTGCATCTTCGAACAATATTTTTAACTTTTTTATTATTTTTGTCGAATTCTAGAACATATATTCTATAATTGCATTTTTAATGTTAAATATAAAAGAAAAGTTAAAAACAATTTTAAAACAATAAAATATATTCGTTAAAAATAAATTTAGCAAAGTTAAGTCTCGATAAATTGCAACAATATTATTTCTTGCATTTATTCGAAAATTCTCTAAAGTTTCTTTATCTTTTAATAGAGTTATATAAACAAAAAATATCTTAATTTTTGTATTGATTTTAATTTCTAGCTTGCAGTAAAAAGTTTAAAATTGCGCAATTTAGATATTTTCAAATTGACGAAATATATTTGTTTAACGCAATTTTTATTCTAGTAAATTCTTCTTTATTAATTTAGTTTTTAGTATTCTTTTGTTTTGTTATTCTTTTCTTATTGCTTTTTGCAACTATACATCGATCTTAATATAAAAATTATCTAGCAAATATTTTTTGCAACACAAATTATTTTATGCAACAAAAAAAACAATTAATTACAATTGCTAAAACTCTTAATAAATGTTTTAATTTATATTAAAATCGAAGTAATATTTCGATATTTAATTTTTATGCTTTTTAAAAATTAACAAATATAATATTGTTAACAATCTATATTTATAAGTGTCTTGTAAAAGTATATATATTATATAAGAATCTAGATTTATTTGTATTATTAGTTGCAATATAGAGAACAAATAATTAAGAAATTACTTTTTTTGTCAATTGTTGCTTTTTGTTAATAATATAATATTATTTGCAATTTGTTTTAAAGTTGCGATTATATCTAGTACTTCGAATTAATAATTAGATAAGCAAATCAATTTTAACAAACAATTATTTTATATTAATTTTATTTCGCTAGATTAATATTGTCTATTACTTGAAATTAAATATCAACTTATTAAAAATTGTTAAATAAGAAGATTAGTTCTTTTCTCTTATAAACGTATTGTTTTAAGAGATCTTTAAAAACGAACAAGCAAACGCTAGATTTAAAGTTCAACTTATTTTGTCTTACAAATACTAGAAAATCGTTTTGTTTCTTATAATATTAAATTATTTGTCTCTTAATTTAATTATTAGAAACTCGATTTATTTTTAATAAAAATTCTAGCTTTTTTTAATAAATTATATAGACAATTGATTTTAATATAATTGTAACTAGATCTTTTTTTTGCTTTTTTATCGATATAGCTAGTTCAACTAGTTAAAAGACTTTAATCGATATTGTTAAATAATAGTTAATTTAATATTGCAAATTTATGCTTACTTTTATATATAAATAGTTCTTTGCGTTGTTCTTCTTGTTTGTTAAAATAAAAATAGCTATTATCTTTAAAAAGATTTTTGCAATTTTAATAATTAAAGTACGTAATTTTGTTATGTTAACAACTTTAAATAAACTAAGATTTAAAGAAAATAATCTTAATATTAAATCTTATAATTGTAATAACAAAGAAAAAACTTCTTTAAAAAAATTTAGATTTTAATTTGCTTTTTTCTTGTTTTATCTTTTATAAATTTTGTAATTTTTAGATTTTAACTTTAATTTTAATTTTAAAGTTAACAATTTAAATTCTTTTTATTTGTCGCTTTAAGTTTGCGCTCTCTTTGTATCTTTTGTAAAAAAAGACAAAATTGTTTAAGCTTTTGTTTAACAAATCTTCTTTAACTTTGCGTCTAGAATTCTTATTAATTATATTTTTAAAAATAATCTTTTATTTCAATTTTCAAAAGCTTTTGTTTAATAGACACTATTGTATTCTTGAACTTTTTAACATTTATTTTGTTGTAATTGTCAATTATATAATTAGCAACGTATTTCGATCTTATAGTACAATATTTAAGTCGATTGTATATAGTTCGATTTAATTTTTTTTAAATTCTTTGCAAATCTTAATACTTTTTTGGTATTCACAATATTGTTTTAATAATTAATTAATCTACATTTTTTAACAATATATTTGCAATTTTTAATAATTATAATTTGCAAAGTTAAATTTAATTATTTTGAATTTGTAATCTCTTGTTGTAATTAATTTCTTGTGTTATATTCTTCAATTTTTGTTATAATAGATTACTTATTAGTACTTAAGCGTTCTTGTTAATTGCTTGTTACAAATCTCGCGTTTAATTCTTAATTATTTCTAAGATATTTAGAATTGTGTTTTAGAGATTTTTTAAATATTTTTTTCTTTTATTGCTAGTAGTTTTATTATATTAAAGTAGAATGTTAACTACTTAAATATAAATACAATTCTTAATAATTAAATTGTCTTTCATAGATTAAATAATTGTTTTTTGCAATTTAAATTAAATTTAAGTTTAAGAAGTTTAACGTTGCAACGTTTGTAATTGCTACAATAATGTTTATTAATCTTGCGCTTAAAATAATTTAATTAAGAAAGTTAATTCTTAATTACAAAGAAAATATATTAATATTATTAAATTTTAACTTGTATTTTGTTTAGCAAATATAAGTTATTGTTCTTTACAAAATCTTTTTGTTAATATAAATATTAATTCTTGTTTTTAATCTTAATTTTTTGATAAAGATTAAGAAATTTCTTTTGCAAAAAATTGTTTACGTCTACTATTTTATAATTGTTGTTCTAAATTTGTTATAATACAAACTTAATAAAAAAAGATTTATACAAAAATAATAAATCGAAAAAAAGAATTTTGTAAACAAAGAAGTAAGTTATTAAGTTGTTGTATTTTAATAAATAAAACAATAACTTATTTCAAATATCTAACAAACATAAAACTTCAAATATAAAGAATCTTTACTTATAGACTTAATTGTTGTTTGCAACATTTATATTATTAATTATATAAAAAAATTGTACTAGTATTTATTCGTATATTAATTTGCAAACAAATATAAAATTAATATAATTAGCGTGTAATTTTGCTATCTTTATTGTTAAGAAATACTACGTAAAAAATAATTAAGACTTGTTCTCTATAATTTAAAGAAATTTTTAAAATTCTCAAATTTTGAGTCAAGATTTGCTATTAATACTTTTAGATTGCTTTCTAGTTGTTAATTTTAATTAATTAGAGTAGATAAATAAACGCTAATATTGCTTGTCTACTCTTAATTAATCGAAATTGTTAATATTTCAACCTTTCAATTTTCTTGTTTTTTTACTTGTTTTTTTCGAGTACTCGAAATTATAATATCTTGTAAATTACTCTGCGTAATTAAATTACTTTTTAATGTTTATAAATTAATAAACTCTATATTAAAGCTCTTGCAAGTAAAATAAATATAAAGATCGCAACTTTTTCTTTCTCTCAAAAAAATTCTTATACTTTTGTGTAATTTAAATAATCGTAATAAGATAACAATAATATAATAATTATAAACAATCTTTTGTTGCTTTAATCAAACTAATTTTTTGTCTTTTATATAAAATTATTTTCTATTTTCTTATTTTTGTCTCTCGACTTCGCAAAAATCTAAAGATTTTAATTTCTTTTTACATATCTTTTTAATTAATTTTCTAAATAAATATTTTTAAGTCTTGTGTTATTAATTTCTTTTAAGATATAAAAGTCTTTAATTTTGTTTTCTTTTCTTATTTTGAAAAAGTCTAATTATTGAAAAAATAGTTTTACGTTGTATTTTTTATTAAGCTTAATATTATATAATAAAACAAAGTCTTTAGTTTGAAATAAACTCGTTAACAATTAATAATTATTATTAAAGAGATTTTTGTTTGCTTTTTTGAGACAACAAAGATGCAAAATTGCTTTTTAAATATTTTTATCTTTTTTTTCTAACTATTTTGTTCGCAACATTAATAGATTTGTTGTTAAACAAACTTTTTCTCAATTTATAATATATTAGATTAAATATTTTATTTCGATCGATAACACAACTTTGTATTTGAACTTAAAACAAAACAATATCTTTTTAATAAATTTTTAAATTGTTGTTCTATTAATTTACAATATTGTATACAAATATTGTAATTAATTTGTAAAAGCTTTCTTTGTTAGTTTAAACAAAGTATTAACAATAGATTTATATTCTTTTTTTATTATTTTATTTGCTTGTAAGTAATAAGTCGATATTGTTACTTTCTTAATATTATATCTCTTTAAAAGTTTAGTTGTTATATTAACTCTATTTTTGAATTTGTTGTTTATAATTATCTTCTTAACATATTTATATTAATAAAAATGTTCTCTTATAAAAACTTTACCATAATAAGTGCTTTAAAATTTAAAATTGTCTTATCTTTTACTTATTTTGTTAGATTGTTTTAAGCAATTATTAGATTTACTTTAATAGACGTTTTTGCAATTAATATATAAATATAGTTTACAACAATCTTTTCTTACAAGTTGAAAATATAAGTTAAATATATAATCTTCTTTTACTTGTTAGAAGCTCTTCGTTAATATTTATTGTAATTTGCAATATATTTCTTGCAAAAATTAAATAGATTTTGTTATTAATATTAATTTGCAACGCGTCAATAGATATTTTTTCTTTTTTTATAATTATTTTTGTTATGCAAGCTTTTTACAATTTAATTCTTGTCTTTTGTTTAATTTACTACTTTATATAAAGATATATTTTTGTTTATTTTTCGAAACAAACGCTCTTCTTTTACTAAAAAATAGAGAATATAATTTTTAAATTTGCGAAAATTCTTTTAATTTATATTTGATCTTTGTAGCGAAATTAAATATCGAGCGATTTGTTTAAATTTATCGAAATACTTGTTTTCAAAAATATTTTTGTTCTTTTTTAATATTATTACTTGTGTAAGACAAACGCAAACATAGTTTAACTAATTATTAATAAAATTATTAATATCTTTCTTATTAATTTTGTCAATATTGTTAAACAACTTTTTTGATTTTTTTAAAAGTTTGTTAGTTGTTGTATACTTTCGACTAGATATATATTATATATTAAAGTCGAAAAAACAAATCTAAATTAACTAGCAAGTTATTAAAATATTAAATAGATTTGTCGCAAAGCAATTAAAATAAATTATTAAAATATTTGTCTTAATCTTAATTGTAAATTCAATTTTATATAATTAAAATTATACTTTCTTTAAGATCTTTATAAGTTTTTGACATTCTCGCTTTTTAATATTGTATTAAAAATTTTGTTTACTCTAAAATTTATTCTTATATTATAAAGAATATTTTCTCTTTATTATTGTATTAATTTGTATTAATATAACTTCTTAACTCTTTAAACTAGAATCTACAACTAAAATAATTTTGTTAATTAAAATAGAATAATTTAAAATATATATTATCGATATATTTATTAAAGCAATCTTTAATTTATTTATAATGTTTTGCTATTCGAAGTTTTATATAAAGATATATTTTATTTTAAACAAATAATAGATTGACTTTGCAATAATTACAAATTTTAATACTTAAATTTAATAATAGACGTATACTTTTATAAAGACTCTAGCTTTAAAAACGTTTTTGCACAATAATTACTTAATAATCTTAATAATCTTAATGTTATTAAAGAATTGTTTATTGAAATTATACACAAAATCGACAATTTTAATTTCTAATTTACAAAATTAAGATTTTTCGCCAAATATAATATATTTGAACAATTTTATATTTATTAATATTGTATTTAATTATTAAATATACTTTAGAACAAATAATTTAATTTTTAAAATTGTCTTCTTATTATTGTAATTTTATTTAAATTCTTTTATATCTATATTGTTTATAAATAGATATTATTTGTTAAGAAAATTCTTAAGAATATGTGTTACAATTCTTACAAATTAAGCAATCGAATTAGTAGCATTTTGCGACAAGCAAGTTATTTTAAGTAGTTTAAAAGAAGTTATAAAAGCAATAAGATTGCAACTCTTTAATACAAGATTTATTTAATTGTATTTTAAAAAGAAATTAATTAATAACGCAATTATTATTTTGACAAACTCTTTTGCAAACTCTTCGACATTAAAAGATATATTAGCATTTTAATTGTTTATAAATAGACGTTCTTGATCTATTGTTTTTTCTAGTTAGTTGTCGATTTATTGTTAACAAATATCTTTGCGTTAAAGACTTGTTTCAGTCTCTATTAAAAAAAGAGTTTAAATAGCGTTCTCGCTTTTAAGCAAATAAATTAAGTATATTGTTAAAAAACTTCATTTAATAACGTTATTATAGTTAGCGAACAATTTATTGTTTTAATAGTAAATACTAGTTACAATTTTAATAAGATATTTTGATCTTTAAATTTACAACTCTTATTGTTATTTTTAATTCTTTAATTTTGTCTTTTCTTTTTTTGCTTTTTAATTTAATAATATCTTAATTTCTAAACTGTTAATTTTGTGTTTTTAATTTTTAAAGTTTTTAATTTTAATAATTTGTTAAAGTTAACTTGTCTTTTATACTCTTTTTTTTGTGTTTTTAAGTTCTTGAATTTCTAAATTCTTAAGATTGTTTTTAAAGATATATTGATAACTTGTTGTTTTAATATTTGTTGTTGTAACTAAATTCTTGCGTTAAGCTTCAATATAACAAAATAAAAACAAAATTCTAGTTAGTAGACAACTATAACAATAGAGACTTATTGCAATATATGCATAGATCGCACTATATAATCTAATAGTATATTAAGTAGCTAAGATTCTAAGATCAAAGTAAGAGAGATCGCATATATATTGCAAATAGATCGCTAATACTAGAAACAATCATTCTTAAATCTATAGTCTAAAATTATTTAGTTATCTAACTACACTATATGCGCTATAGATCTCTACAAATTTGTTATACTTGTAAATATATAAAATAATACTTTAAGAAATAAGTTTTCGAAAGATTTTTAATATTAAATACAAGATTTGTTAATTAAGATATTTTGTTTTTGTTGTTAAATATTGTTTAGAAATTTGTAGTCTTACTATTAATTTTTGAGTTCTTAATTTAATTTTTTTTTATTTTTGTATCTTCGACGTTTTTGTTTTTTGTATAAGATTGTTAAACTTCTAAGAACTTTAAAAAAAAAATCGAATTCTTAATTAGATTTGCAAATTTATACTAGATATCTAAGTAATAACAATATATACTTTTGAGATATTTTGTATTAATATTTAAGAACTTGCGAATTACTATTTTTTTTTCGAAGCTTATTAAAGATATAAGTTTCAAAATTACAATTATGTTTAATAATACGTAATATAGTTTATGCTTTATAATTTCTAAATTTTAAATATATATTATTTTTTTGTTTGCAATAATTTTGCATTCGAGAAGATATAAATTGAATCTATATTATTTTAGTATATGTATTTAATCTTCGAGTTCATGCTTTCTAATATATTATTTTGATATTCTCTTATTAAGTTGCGAGATACAAGTATTCTTTTTCTTAAATTTAAAATAATTACGTATAATTCTTGCATTTGTTGCTTTACTAAATAGAGATAATAGATTAAAGACTATTATTGTTGCATTATATAAATTAAATTCAAATATATCTAGAGAATAATATATAAATATTGTAACAATTTGTAAAATTGCAAAGAATTTAAAGATTTATTAATTTTAAAAACAATTTAATCTTAAAGCGCTATTAGAATATAACACAAATTTAAGCGTTGCTAAAATCTAAATATAATCGACAAATATAAAAGAATATATATTAATTAATAGACTCGAAATAAAAAATATATAAGAAAGAGAAATTGTTGTTGTTGTTAACACAAATATATTTACGATTGTTACTAGAATAAATTTGTAAATTATATGCTCAAATTTATGTTTAATAATCGACACATATTATTAAATATCGAAATAAAAAAGTCTATTTCTATTAATAAATATAAAAACTATTTGAATAATGTATACTAATATAGAGAATCTTTGCAACTATACAATTTTCTAGCAATAAATATATATATAATAAATTGTAAACATTAATATAAAAATAAATTCTTAATAGTCTTTTTTTGTAAAAAATTTAGAATTCGAAACAATAAACGATTTTAGTTCTCTAATAATAAAATATTTATCTACAAACTTTTGTCTCAAATATTAATTTTTCTCTTAAATTCTTCAAAGTTGTTTTTTAACTTGCATTTTTATATCTATTTTTCTAATTACTATTCTTGCGTTTATTTTTCTTGTTCTTTGATCTATTTGTAATTGTTCGAATATTAGTAGCGTAATCTAGAATTTGCAATAAGTATAAAAATTAAAAGTTTATATAAGTGCTCTCAATTTAAAAAAGATATAACTTCGATATCTTTAAATAATTAACAATTTTAAAGATTAATACAATTATAATCTTGCTAATTTAACTTAATTGTCTAGTCGATTAACTGTTTTTTATAAAGATAGATTTCGAACAATTAAACAACGTTCGCAAGATAAGATCGAAAGAACTTCGAAGTATTGTTAATATTGTTTGAGCTAATATATATTTTAGACGCTACAAAAAGTTATTTGTTACGTAAATATATTAGAGAAGAATTTTTGCTATATAACAACAAAATAAATTCGCGTATTTGTTAAAGAGTACTACAAATTTATATAGCAAAAATTTAACTTACAAGAATAAAATTAATTCTTAATAAATAATACAATTGTATATATATTATTGTCAAATATTACAATTTGCTAATTTGTATTATTATAGATAATTGAGCTTATTAATATTAAGATAACAAACATCGATATATCTACAATTGACAACAATAATTAACAAAATAATATAAATAGATCGAATTAAAAATCGAATAAAAAATATATTTTTAAGAAGTCTTAAAAAATAAACAAAAAAAATATTATTAAAATTAAAAATTTTGTTATTAATAATAAGAAGTTAATTAATACAATTGTAGTATTAATTGCTTTTGTAAGTTTTATTAAAGATCAAAAATTGCTATTAAAAAGCAAAATCTAAAGATTAAATCTTTAATTTTGCAACAATAAAAAAAAACTTTGTTAATATTGTTTAATTTAGCAAAAACAATTTACAAGATATAAAAGATTTTAATTTTAAAATAATATTTAAGAATTTAAAGATATTTGAAATTCTATTTATATATTTTGTTATTAATATATTTATTTTCGATATATTTAACAAAAATTGTATCTATATATTTGCTAAAAAAAATGCATACAATATATAGCGATTTAAAAATATAAAGAAAGTTAGTTTTGTATATTGTTTAAGCATTGTTTGTTGCTAAATTAAAGAAATTAATCAAGTTTATTAATTAAGATTTAAAACTAAACAACTTTTTGTTAAGTATTATCTTTAAAGTTACTTTAAAAATTGATAGCAAAACTAGTTTCTAAAATTGCTATTAAAAAATTTACAAAAATATTAAAAATTTAAACTTAAAGTTGTTTGTTTATTTTACAAAGTTAAAAGACAAATTAAGCAAAATAGTCGATTTTTATTTTTGCAACTAATATATTACTTAACTTATTAATATATTTGTTATTAATTTTAACTTCTAGAAACTAAGGGAGAAAAAAGCAAAAATACTTTATATTTGCAATATTTTAAATATCTTCAAATATATTTTCGATTACAAGTGCTATTTTTTATTTTTGAAATTCTAGCGTTTTACGTAAGTATATTGCTATATATTGATAGATCGTTTAATTAATCAAAGTTTGTAACGTAAAAATAAAGAAAGTTAATTAATAAATTATAATATTTAACGCTTTTTAGAATTACGTATCGCAAGTTATAAAAATTATTAAAATATTAATTAGCAAAGTCGAAGATTCTAATAATAGCGTTAACAAATCAAATAAAGAAGATTAATAACAACAAAATAAAAATAAAATAAAGCAAAAAAGATTAAGAGAATTTGATAAAAACTATAATAAATTTGTTGTATTTATATTATTAGCAAAGCAAATTAATATATTTTACACATCTATTAGAGAATAAATAACATGCTTGTTTTGCGTCTTTGTCTACTTATATCTTGTAAAACTATAAACAATTAAAATTAAAATTAATTTTATTGTATAAATTAAACTATCTTTAAAACGTACTTAATAGTATAATATAATAATGCTTGACATTAAGTTTTAATTAACTAAACTAAAATATAATAATGTATACTTAACAATACTTGCATTTGCTCTTAATACAACTATTTTATATTTACTTTATATTTATATTTTTTTCTAATTATTTTCTAGCATTCTACGAGACTAATTAATTTATAGAAATCTTTATATTTATAGATTATTAATATCTTTGTTAAGTCGATATATATAGTTTATTTTAATAATTAATACTATTTGCAAGATTTAATAAAAATAGAAGTAATTATACTCTTTTTTAACTTTGCAATTTGTACAAAGTACAATCTATTAAATTTGATATAAAAGTTAAAAAAGCAAGTAGTTGCTATTATAAAAAAGAGTTATAAGATACGCTTATTATTGATTTAAAAAACTATTTTGTATTTGAAGCTTTTAATAATTAAATAACAAGAGATATACGCGAGAAATGCGCTAGAAAAATAGTCTTTTTCGAGCAAAAATTTATTAGTATCTTTAATTGCAAGTATTGTAATTAATATGTTTTGCTTTCTTTTTTATGCTAAGTTGAATTATACTAATACAATTGTTTCGATAATTGAAAATTCGATATTAATAAAACTTAAACATCTAATGTCGATTAATATTTTTTTGATTTCTTAATTTAAGTATATAACTTTTTGCGCTTTTAAACGCTTGTGTATACAACGTAATACTAATTTAGTTTTAATTAAAATTTTGACTTTGTCTTTTGTTACTTTAATATAACGCAAAAAATTTTGTACAAGTTTAATTATAATATTGAAAAATTAATTGAAACAATCGAATATAGCAAAAAAGTATTTACTTTTATTTAAGAATTTGTTGCAAAAAATTTAAAAACTAATTTAGAATATTATTTCTAAATCTATAAAACAGAAGTTATTGTTTAAAATAGAGATTTATATTTTGTATTTTGTTCAAGTTTTCGATATATTTAATATTAATTAATTATAAAAGTTTTAAGAAAGAATTGCTACGCAATTAATTACGAGCTTAATATTAATTATTTTGAATTTTAATAACATTTAAGTTAATCTAGTCTATTAAAATAAAATGCGAAATTAATATAAATAGCGAGCTTTTTAACAACAAGTACAACAAAATAATAATTTAAAGTTAAAGATTAAAAGATGCTATATTGCAACGCAATAATACGTTGTATATAATTAACTTATTAAAGTAATATTTAACAACGAAACTAGTTTTCTTTATAAAGCTTTTTAGTATATTAAAATTAATTGTATGTATAAACAAAATAACGTCTCAATAATTAAAGACTTTTTTTTAATAGATATTGCGAAAGTATTTGTTGCAAACAAAGACAAGATTATACGTTAATATTAAATTGTCTTGCACAATAATATAAATATTGTCAAACTCTATTATACAATTACGCAAATATTTAAATATAATATATTGCTCTTAATTGTTGCTATATTTTAGAATTGAAGATTGTTAATTTGTTATTATTGTTGTTTATTTATTTAAATTAATACTTGTTAATTTCAAGCAATAGCAAATTAATAAACTAAAGATTGTTTTTAGAGTCTATGCGTTTATTATCTTAGATACAATAAAAATATATTATTATATTAAAGTTTATATAATTGATTCTTAAAGAAACAAGACACAATTTTTAATAAATTTTGATACTTTTTTGCAATTAAGTATTAAGAAAATTGATAGCAAATATTTAATTATAAAGCTAGTTTAAACTATAAAAGAGACGCAATTTATAAATAGTTTTGTTAATCTCGCTCTACTTATAACTATTAATTCTACTATATTGTTGCAAAATTTAATACTATATATAGCGTCGAATGCAATTGTTTCTCTTCGATATTCTTTCTTTTCGCAACATTTTTTCTCTTTGTAGAATTTTTTGTTTTTTTGACGTTCTTTGTTCTCTTAACGTTTTTTATTTTTTTAGAATTTTTGATCTTTTTAGCATTCTTTGTCTTTTTAATATTTTTTATTTTTTTAATATTCTTTGTTGTCTTTGCATTTTTTGACGATATTTGTATATATTAGTACAAATCGACAATAGAGATCGAAAAAGCAAAGAAGTATTTTTAAGAAATAGAAAGAAAGATCTATAATACAAATACAAAATATTAAAATAATAAATTTTTTTTTTGTTGCAAACGTTTTTACAAATAATAACAATTTAATTTCTTTATTATTTTAATTGTTTATTTTAACAATTGCTAACAAGAATGAGACTAAATTAAAAATAATAATCTATTGTTGTTTAAGAGTATTAAAAGTTGTTAATAAGCTCTTTGCTTGCGCAACAAGTATCGACTAAGATTTTGTATTAAATTTATTAAAAATATTAATAACGTTGTGTAATTTTTTTAATATACAAAACACTTTAATAGTTGAAGTATTTATTACTAGATAAAATATAAAATTATAAAATAATATTAGCACTACTAATATAACTTAGACGAACTAAAATAACTTAGATAAATTAATATAACTTAGACGAACTAAAATAACTTAGATAAATTAATATAACTTAGATAGACTAACATAACTTATATAGATGAATATAGTTTATATTAATTAATATAGCTCAAATAACGTTTTTGCTTTGTATTAAAAGCTAATACATAAATACTAAGTCGAACATTGTAGCAATTTTGATTACAATAGATACATGCGTTATTGTTAGAAAATAACTTTTTGCAATAACTACTTTCGAACGAACTACTAAACTAGAATTAGTTTTTATATCTTTTTTTACTTTCAATATTAACAAGAGTCTTTTTAGTAGATAAAACAAAAAACTTAAGACAATTATTTTAGATAAAGAATCTACTATATTGTTGACTTGTTCGAATATCAATTTGTTTTATTTTATGCATGCTAATTCTCTTGTTAATATAGTTAGCGCTTTAATAATATTGCGACGCACAATTAATATATTTCTCGACTATTTAAACTAAGATAATTTTCTTAATAGAGTTATTTTTGAAAGAAGTTGTAAAATTTGATCTTAAATTAATTTTATTTTAACAATCGAAATTAATCTTAAAATAATCTAGTACAAATTCTAGATTTTTAACGAACTAATTGCAACAATATATTGTTATAAATGCTCACATAACGCAATATCTAATAGACAAAACTCTATGTAGTAAAGTTATATACGCATCTTCTTAACTTCTTTCTTAAATTTATTTATTGATATTTTGTTTAATTCAATATTTAGCAATCGAATCTATAAAACGTCTTTTAAGATAAAAATTCTTTGTAACAACAATTAATTATATTTTTTACAAAACAATGTTTGCTAATAAGATAATAATATAAATTGTATATTAAATTAATTTTGTAACTTAAATTAGACTTGTGCAAAACTATTTAAAATATTATAAAATCGCAAAAATTTAAAGACTTGTTGTTGTATTATTTAAATTATTAATTTATTAATAAATATATATATTATCAAAGATTTTAAAGACGCTATTTAGCAAACATTGTTTATAACAATTACTTCAAAAGATTGTTTATTAATTTAATAAATTGTTTATACACAATATTACATGTTGTATATTCTTTAATTTCTTTAAATATTATAGAGACTTTATTAAATAATAGAGCAAGATTAAAATAAAAATCGATCTAAATTACAAAAATAATTAGCTTGCTTTAGAAGCGCATTAAGACAATAACTAAGATAACAAAAAAATTTATATAATTATTAAGAAAATTTTTGTTTTGTAAGTTAAAGTTTTGCAATTATATTTTAACAATTAAATAAATCTAAGCAAAAACATTATTAAAGCAATTATTTTTTTAAACTATTTTGTGCGTAAAATTTCGAACAACAAGTTAAAGATTATTTCTTCTTAATATTTATTCTTTAACAAAAAAATTAATTAACGCATAGAATTAGATTTTTATATAAAGATTATAGAAGATATTTATTAATCTATTCGCGCAATATATAACGAATAGATAGTTGTTAATATCGATATCTTTAACGTTATATTTTAAAATAAAAGTTCTATTATAAATCTTATTAAAGAGATAATTAAAATTAATTTTATATAAGACTCAATTTAGAAGCTACAACTAATTAAGTTTTAATATAATACTAATTTTTAATTTTTAAATAAAATAATTTAAATTTGTAAGTTTAAAAATTGTAAATTCTATATATATTATAAGAAACGCAACAAATACAAATATAAATAATATTATCTAACTTATTTCTATAATTATTGACAAATACTAGCGAAAAAAGTATAAAAAATAAAATAGATTTTAAATTAAAATGCGCAACAATTTATTTTTGCTATTAAGAACAAAATAACGCGTAAAAATATTAACAAGAAAATCTTTATTAAAATATATTACATAAAAAGATATAATATTTATTTAAAATATTTATTTCTTTTTTTTGTTAAAACAATTAAGAAAGAAGTTGTTTTTCTAATAGAATTATATCTGTATTAAAGAGTCAATGCTACTTTTACAAACTTAATAAGAATTAAACAACGTTAATAATCAAATTAGTTATTAAGAAATCAACAAATTGTAAAGAGTCTATTGAAATAAATCTTAAAATACTAAACTAAGTCGAAGATAAAATATTGCACAACTATAAACTTGTTATTAATTGTAAATCTATTAAGACAAATTTTCGAATTCTTAATTTATTAATTTTTTTATTTAATAAAGAAGTTAAAGTCGAATCTAAGTACTTTAGTCAATAAGATTTAAAAAATAAACAATTTCTTCTTTTTAACAATGCGTTGTGAATAACTTAAGAAGTTTGTATCTTTTCTAAACAAAACTTCTTAACAAAATTAATAATCGAAATATTTATTAAAGTATTTATTAATATTTATAAAGATTATAGTAATAATATTTAGAATTATAATTTTGTTATAATTTAATTTAACAACATAGTTAAAGACGTAAAGAATATTTATTTAAAAGTTAAAAATATTGCAAAAATACAATTACAAATACTAATTTTTATCTTGCTTAACAAAAATATTAACTTGTATTAATATATTAAGAAGAGCGTAAATTATTGCTTTAATATTATATTTTAATATATATAAAAGTCTCGCAATTTAAAGAATAAAATTTAATATAATTCGAATTTGCACTTAAAGTTTAATATCAAAATTTAAATTATTTTTAACGTAAATAAATTTATTGTCGAGTAATTAATAAATGTACAATTAAAAAAATAATATAGATTGCATCAAAGAATAAAAATTATATATAATAAATTATTTAATTAAGTATTTTAGCAAATAACTCTTTTGAAATAAGTGTTTTAATTATATGTTTGCTAAAAGTTGCTATCTCTAATATAGTTTTTAGAAATTCTTAATATTTGTTTGTTAATACAATATATTACAAAGAATTTTAGCAATCTATTATATATAATTATTGTTTGTTTTAATAGTTTAAACTCTTTAAACAAAAGTAAAAAGAAAAAGTTACAAAAAATATAATATTTAAATTACAATTTCTTAGACTATTACAAAAAAATATTATAAATAAGAATTAAGTTATAAATTGCTTTTGTAAATATAAAGCAAATATAATAAAAATATAAGCTATAGCGCTTAAAAGATTGCACAAAATATAATATCTTTTTAAGTAAAAAATCGATAAATAAGTTTAATAAAATCGATTTTATATAAATAATAAAAGTTTAGATTCTAAATATTGTTGTTAGAAATCTTGTTTTCTTAAGATATTGTTACAAGCTTGCTATATAAAATTATTAAATATTTTGATTACTTATACAAAATAATGATATACTTATAAATTTAATATTTTTTTAAGTATTTTATAGAAGTTAGATACAAACAAATAACGTATTTTATATAATAGATTCTTCGAAGAAAATCGATAAATCTTCGAATAATTTATCTATTAATTTCGATTATATATTAATAATATTTTACAAAATAACAAACTAAAGATAATACAAAACTAAAATTGCTTTATTTAATATTATTATGGTACAATATTGTTTTTGTATAAAGTAAATATAAATTTAAAATACAATATATTTATAACAAATTAAAAAACTATTAAAAGTTTTGTTTTTAAATAAAGACAAAATTTCTATATATAATTGCATACTTTTATTTGCTTTTGCAAATCTTTAAATTTTAGATTTTGTTATAGAATGATTTTAAATATATATGAAAAATAAGTAAAAATCTTAAGTAAAATTGCGTCTTAATCGAAGATAAAAAATAAAAAAAAATCGATTATTATTGTTAATATAAGCAAAGATTAAATAGAAAAAATATAATAATTAAATAGTATTTTTTATAAATAAAACTTTGTTTTAATACTAAGAGAGAGCTTTGCTTAAAATATAAGCAATTTAGTTAAAAAAATTTCGGAACTTTATTTTAATTCGAAGACAAAGTTTCGAAAAAATTCTTAATTAAATTGCTTGTATACGCAAATTATAAAAAAAAAAAAAAAAAAAAGAAATAGTATAATAAATAATAGATATATAAGTGCAACGACAATGTACTATTTTACTTAACTATATAACACTAATAATTTAATACTTTAGTATTCGAAATAAAACAAAATTAAGTTAAAAAGATTTGTTGTAAACTTTTTTTAAATAGTATTTGTTTTTTCGAATATTTTATAAAAATAATTTCTAATTATATAAGTTAATAGACAAAACTATATTTAATATTTTATAATTTTAAAATAAACTTTAATTGTAATTGTAATACGACATATTTAATATTATATCTATAAGTATTTTGTTCTATTTAAGATAAATTTTTTATTAAGTATAGTTTTACTTAATATACTTAGATAACAAAGAAAATATACAATATTGTATACAATCTTTATTTTATATAAAGTTAACAATATTAGCGTTAAAGTTTTTGTTGCTCTTATATATAATAATAGAATATTAAAAATATACTTTATTTTTAATCTTTTTACTAAAACAACTAATATAAATATTTAAAAAAAATAAAATTTAATTGTATTAAATTAGTTTTTTAAAAAAAAAAAAAATTCAATTTCTTAAGACTTTGTTTTAAAAGTACTAACATAAATATATTTTAACTTGCTAAAATAATATATAATAAAAACAAAGATATAAAGCAACTCTTGTTTTAATATTAAGAAACAAAAAATTGTTTAAAAATAGTATAGTATATAAAGTAAAAACATTAAATATAAAATTTATATTATAATTAACTATATAGAGATAAAACTTCTTTTTTATATTTTTTTGTATAATTAAGTTGCAAAGCACAAAATTCTCTTTAAAGCATTTAAATATATAGCAACTCTTTTTTGTATTTTCTTTAAAAATATTGTAAATCTTTTAACAATATTGTTGTAAAACAAAATAAATTATATATTTTTAAAGCTTTTGTTATATTATTAATTTAAGATTTTGAATTAATTATTAAAAACAACTTTTTATATATTTGTTATAATTAAAGAAGTCGTATATAAGAGCGCAACAAATATTATAATACTTTTGTAAAAAATTAATCTTAATTAAAAAAATTTAAAAGCAATAGCTCTAAACAAAGAGAATATATTAATAAAATTAAAAAACTAATTAATAATACTTAAATTAAGTTTAACTATATTTAAAGTCTAAACTATATTAGATTTAGATTTTTTTGTCTATTTTTTTATATTATTTTTTGTTTTATTACAATGTTAATTTCTAAGATAAATTATATATATTAATTATATATTTAAAATATTAAAGAGCAATAACTATTATTTAAGTTAAATCTTAGATAATTAGATTGCTTTCTATATTAACATTAACAAACTTATAGATATATACAAATTTGTTAATATTATATTACAAAAATTTAAATTAACTAATAGATAAAATTGCTTAAATATATATTAAATATATCTAAATTAATTTATTGCGCTTTTTGATTAATTTCTCTAAATAAATAGAAAGCTTATATCGAATTACTTAATAAAGAGATTATTAACTTATTATTTTATTTTGTTACAATAAAATTTATTTAATATTACGAAAAAAATTATATAAATTTGATTTTTCTTATATATATAACTTTTGCAAATAATATTAATATTATATATTTAAAATTCGATTGCAACAATAATAGTTTTTCGAATCTTAAAATTAAGAGCAAAAGACTTTAGACTCTTGTTTCGAAAAAAATAAATCTTAATTATATTAATTGTTTTAATTTAACTATTGTAGATTTAAAGATAAATTGTGTTATTAAGAGTTAAAAGAAATTTTTTAAACAATATATTTGTAAAATTGTAATATTGCAAAAAAAAAAATTATAAAATATATATATTTTATTAAAAAAATTACTTTAATAAAGATGCTTTAAAGCTTCTTTAAAATAATATTTTTTAAAAAGATATATTGTTAATTTTAATAACAAATATTTAAGTTTTAAATTAAAAAAATTACTTTAAATACAAATTTCGACGTTAAAGTTAATATAGAAATTCTTGTTATATATATAGTCGAAATTAAGAATAAAATTAAGTTAAGTATTAAAACAATTAAATATTTTAAAAGAATTTTTGTTAAATATATAATTCTTGTATTGCAACTTATAATTTTTAAATATATAAAAAATTCAAATCTTAACAAAGTTAACAAATTTAAGTATTTTCTAGACTGATCGCGTCGGGTCGGGTCATCGAGTTCGGGTCGAATATTCGACCCGAATCGGGTCGAGTCGATTTCAAAAGTTGGAACCAAAAAGTTGATTCGATTCCTAATGTTGGAATCGTCGAGTCGGGTCGATTCCTAATATTGGAATCGAAAACCGAATTATATAAATAATAATTTCTTAAAAACGCAATATTTTGGCAAAAGTAATGCATATATGTAATGCATATTAGTAGTTATTATAATAAATAACTAAAATACTTTAAAATATATTAAAATTAGTCGATTTAAATCAATTTTTAGTATTTCTTGACGTCAATTCAATTTCAAAAGTTGAAATCGAAAATCGAATTGATTCGATTCGATTCAATTCTTAAAAAATCGACATTCGAGTCGATTCCTAATATTGGAATTGTCGAGTCGAGTCGATTCCAAAAGTTGAAACCGAAACCCGACCCGACGATCAATCTAGTATTTTCTCAATTATATTAAATATAACTTTTTATATGAAATTAAATATATTAGACGTAAAAAAATAATTATATTATTATTCGAATTAATATAAATTTTTAAATTTAAGACAATTCTTTATTTAAATAGCTTTAGCGCAAAGCTTGTTATTATAATAAGTAAAAAAAAAATTTTAAATCTAGTTTAAACAATAATAGACTTTAATAACAAATTATATAATATTATTATAAAAACAATTATATTAATTGTTTCTTAAATTGCTAAATTTAACACTTTTAATCTTTAAAAAAGAGAAGAGAAAGTAGACTATTAAATAGTTGTTATTAACAATTTTTTCAAAATAATAGTAAAAAAAGTCTTAAACTTAATGTTGCTCGAAACAAAAATAAACAAAATTCGATTTATTGTTAAAAAGCAAAAAAATATAAATATTAACAATAATATTATATTTTATTAAAGAATGTAATTTAAAAATAATTTTCTATAAAACAACAACAAAAGTTTTCAAAATATTAAAATAATTATTAAAATTAAAAAAAAAAAAAACTATTGATAGTATAACTTTAAAATATAAGCAAATATTTTAAAAATAAAACTAATTTTGTATGTAATTATATAAAACATTAACTATATAATTAGAATTTAAAAGATAATTTCGACTCTTATAATATATAGAATATTATTAAGATAATACGAAAAATATTTTCTTTAAATATATAATACTTAGATTTTTATAATTACTACTTGCGTTTTTAAGATAATTACAAATATTGCAATTATAATTGTTCTAAATATAATCAAAAAAATTTAGTATAAAATTAACAATAATTTTGACAATTTAAGCTCTTTAAACAAACAAAACATCTTTAATAAAAGAGTCTAATATTGCGTTTTTTAATTTAATTAAGATATTTAATTGTAATAAGATCGAAAAGATATAAACAAGTAGTAAAACTATAAAGCAAAATATTTTGTTTACGTTAACTATTAATAATTTAAAAACAAATAAAAAGAATAAAATAAAAGTATTGTTCTACTTGTTAAGCAAATCTAAATATATAAAAACAACAAAAATTATATTTAAGTTGTAATAAATACAATTGCGAACTATCTTAATTGCGTTTATAATATACAATATTAAGATTAAAAAGCTAGTAATATTGTAGAAATTTGTTAATTGTATAACGTCGCAAGAGTAGAAATACTTAGTAATGTTATAATTTTTCTTGCTTTTAAAATTGTATATATATTAACGCTTAATTAATAGTTGAAGTTAAAGCAATTATGAATATTTAATTAATAATATCTTGCTATCACTAGATTGTAGTAATTGTTAATTAAAATATAATTTATTAAATATCAAATTAAAAATTAAAGAAAAAATACAAATATATAATATATATAGAGATAAAAATTAATTATATTTATATTATATTTAAGAAAAAGAGATTAAAAAATTAACAAAGTTATCTTTGTAACAATTCGAAAATATTTATAATATTTTAAAAGCAATTAAAGAAAACAAGTTAACCAATAGATAATAAATATTAAACGTTAATTTAGCAATATAAATATCGACAAAAAAATATAAATATCTTTAACTTAATTGTTAGAGCAAACTAGAGTTTCTTTTAATAAATTCGATATTATTAAAATATTGTTAACGTCAAAAGCATTACAAATAGTTTTTAAATAAAAAATACTAAATATAAATAATCGCATTAAGTAAGAAAATTTAAACAAATAAAAACTAATATTGAAGAATTCTTTGTTAAAGAAATTGTTGTTTAAAAATAAAAATTTAAATTTAAACTTTATAAGACAAAAGTTGTAAAATAGACAAAATTATTAATTAAGTTTTAAGATAAAAAAATCTTGTTTAACAATAAATATAAAAAATAGATTATTATATTTGCAAAAAATTAAATAAAATAATCTAAAAACAAAAAATTAAAAAACAACTATTATAGAAGAGATTTACTTAAATTAAAATATTATATTATAATTTAAAATTATTTCTTAATAACTATTCAAATTAAAAATCAAAAATAGAAATTTATTTTATATATTATTAATAGCTTAAATCGTTTTATTAAATTCGAAGCTACTAATTAATTATAAACAAGAAAATAAAGATTGCTAAATAAATAAATTTAAGAACTAAGTAAAAAAGAACTTAACTAATAGTATTAAATCTAAAAATAAAGAATAATTGTAACTTTTATTAATAATATTTTCGATTTTATAATTGTTAAGAAACTAAATACAAACAAGATTTAAAAATAGTTAAATATTAATAATATAAAGTTTTAAAGTTAGTTTTATAAAACAAACAATATCTTTGTTAATAATTATATAAATTTTTTAATAAATTATTAAGTACTTAAAGTTTTAAAAAGTATATTTATATTAAAATTGCGATAATTTCGAGAGCTTTGTGTCTATTGTATTTGATAACGCTAATATCTTTTAATACTAATTAATAGAAAAAACAATATATTGCGTGTAGTTATAAAGATTAATATAATTTTTAAAAAAATAAAATATTCAAAATTGTTTTTATAAAACAAAGTTAACTATAATAAATAATTGTATAATATAAAAGCGTATAAAGTATTAAAATAAAAGTTAACTTTAAAAGAAAAAATAAAGTAAAATTAAAAAAAATATAAAAACAAAGATTAAATATAAAGTCGAATTAATTTCAAAATTTGACGCAAAATTCGAGAAATAATCAACTCTAAATAATAGTTTATATTAGTAAAAAATATATCAAAATATTAAATATATTATATAATAAAATAATAAATATGCAAGTATTATATGCGTTTATTTTGTCTATATAAGTAATATATCAAATAATCTTTAAAAATTAAATTAAATTGTTAAAAAATATATTTAAAAATCGAGTTTCAAATTGTACAAATATTTTTTGTCTAAGTATTTTTTGTATAATAAGTATTAAAACTTGAAATAAATTATAACTTTAAATAAAGATTAAATCAAATTATTAAAAAATATCTTTAAAATTAAATTGCAAATTATATAATTATTTTTTGTATAAATATATTTTGTATAATAAGTATTAAAATTAATTTTTGTTAAATGTTGTTTAAAGATTAAACTAAATTGTTAAAAAATATTTTTAAAATTAAATTTTAAACTATATAAATATTTTTTGTATAAATATATTTGTATAAAAAATCTTAAAATTAATTATAACTTTTAAGAAGATAAAAACTTGTTAAATATTGTTTAAAGATTAAACTAAATTATTAAAAAATATCTTTAAAATTAAATTTTTAAATAGTATAAATATTTTTTGTATAAATATATTTTGTATAAAAAATATTAAAATCTATTATAATTTTTAAGAAAATAAAAACTTGTTAAATATTGTTTAAAAATTAAACTAAATTGTTAAAAAATATTTTTAAAATTAAATTTCAAACTATATAAGTATTTTTTGTATAGATATACTTTGTATAAAAAATATTAAAATTAATTATAACTTTTAAAAAAATAAAAACTTATTAAATATTATTTAAAAATTAAACTAAATTATTAAAAAATATTTTTCAAATTAAATTTTTAAATAGTATAAATGTTTTTAATTTAAATTTTTTTTGTATATTAATTGTTATAATCGAATATAATATATAAAAATAAATTAAAATTTTATAAAAATATTTTAAAAATTAAATATATTTTAAAACAAAATTTAAGAAAATTAATTTTAAAAATTATATATATATTTTTTGTATATAAATATTTAGAATTAAGCAAGATTTCGAAATTATTATAATTTTTTTTTTAAAAAATATAAAATTAATATCGATTTTAAAGTTAAATTCTTTATTGTTAATGCTAAAAAATTTATGCACAAATATTGTATATATAATAATTATTAATTAATTAATTATATTATTTGAACTTAGAATTATATACTTAATTATTGTTATTTTTAGCTTAAATTTTCTCTACGATTTATTTTTATTTGAAATTTTTTCAAAAAAATTTCAAAACATAAAATACATTATATATTGTTCTAAGTTTAACAAGTTTCTTTCTACTATAATTCTAGTTCTAATGTGTCTTGATATTAAGAGCAATGTTAAAAGCTACTTGTAGAGTTCGTTGAACAAGTGCTTAGAGATAAGCAAGAGAAATAATAGAATTTGCTCTTGTATTAGTTTTTATAGGAAACAAGAAGATGCAAAAGCGTTTACAACTATTAAATCTAGAAACATTAACATTCTATAATAATTACAATATTGTATTATTGTTCTAGATTACTTTAATAATAACTTAAAGAAGTTAAAGACTAAAGAATAAACACTTTGATAGAAGAATTAAAAAGAATAAACGCAATCGAGATATTAGTGAAGACACAATCAAGTAGAGCTTTTTGCTAGATTGCGAAAATCTTTAAGTTCTAGCATTAATTGCTCTTAATCTTAATCTAAACATCTATAATATAATTCTAATACAACAAATAATTTTATAATCAAAGCTCTTATTAAGAGAGAAGAATATTCTACTTAAAAGAAGTCTAATATATACAATTTAATAATTGTAAATAAAAACTTATTATTCGACAAAAACAAAAAAGTAAATAAAGAAACAAAGTTATTATTAATAGCTATTTAGCAATATTACAAGAAACTAATTTTTAATATAGTAAGAATAATTATTTATAATATTGTTCTAAAAATGTCTCAATTAAAGTAATACAATTTAGAAATTAGTTAAAATACACAAATACTTAGATTTGCGCAATATCATTATATAATTTATATTTAATTTATATATTAATAATATTTAATAATAAATCGAAAATTAAATCGAAAATTAATTGCAAGCAACAAATTTGCATTTTTGCAAAAAAACAATTTAACAAAATTTAATTTAATAAGTATTAATAAATTTTAATCGAATTACAAGATTAAAGTAAGTAAAAAAAATTGCAAATTTTTTAAAAGTCTTAAACTATTTAATATAACAAAGAAATCGCTAAAGTATATATTACAAATATACAACAATTAGAAGTATTTATTTTAAGAAAAAAAAACAACAAAGATTTTCTCTAAATATTAATTGTAAAATTACAAAATTAAACTTAAATTAAGCAAGCAATTTATATTTAAACTTATATATATTTTATTCGAAAAAAAGCTCGAAGTACTTCGCAAATATTTGACAAAAAACAAAAAGAAAAAATTTATTAAAAAATTTTAATTATAGATAGAATACTTAATTCTTTTTGTATTAAAGAAGAATAAAACTTTTTATCTATATATTGATTACTAAAAGCTAAATAATATTATAATTAAGAATTAATATTTATTACTTAATATTAGCGAGCTTTAAAATTAACTATTCGAAACAAAATACTTTACTAAATTAGATTTACAAAAAGTGTACAATTAAATTAGAATAAAAACAAGAAAAAGATAAAAAATAATTTTATGTATACAATATAAATTATACAAATATATAATAATATTATTTAAATTTATAAATGTCTTAACAATATATTAAGAAATAATTAATAATATACTATAATAATATTTGAATTAATTTGTTATAATATACTTAAATAACATTATAATTTACTCAAAAATTTTAAAAAAATATATTAGTTATATCTTCAAAGTATTAAAATATAAAAATATAAAAAATATATATCTTAGATTAAAAAAATACAAATTTTATCAAAAAGAAGTTAACTTTTTTTTATAGTTTATTAAACAACTGATATAGAATATATATAGATCTTAAGAAACTATAAGCAATTAAAGAATAAAAACTATTAATATATATTAAAAAAGTAATATTTTTTTCATTTTGTTTTACGCGCAATTCTTAAGCGCAATTTTGTTATTTTATTATTTAGCTTTTTAGTCTTCTTTATAGTTTTATTTATTCTTTAATACTTAGAAGCTAAATTATATTTTTAATTCTTTCGATAACATTTCTTACACTTAAGATATTTTTAATTTATTTAATAAAGTACGTTAAACAATATATAAGCTTAACAAAGACGCATTAAGATAAAAGCGTATCTATAGCAACAATTAACAATCAAATTGCGACATTATTTAATAATTAATTTTGTTAATATAATAAAAAAAGAATAAATAATTTCGAAACAAATATTCTTAGAGAGAGAAAATAATATTATAAGTTGCGTACTAATATATACTAGTTGTTGCGCATTGCTCTTTACAAAATAATTAAAAAAAAATTATCGACAAAATTAAAATAATTAAGATAACTTAACTCTTAAATATCTTAAATTTTGATTAAAATAATTAAGATTATTAAGATTTTAATTACTTTAAACATTTTAAACTCTTAATAAAAAAAAGATATATAACTTTCGAACACAACTCTTTTATAAATTGTGTTTAACTTATTATAGATTTTTACTTATTGTTACTTTGATTTATTAAATCTCTCTTAAAATTTATTAAATATAGAAATTGTCTATAGTTGCAATTCTTATTATTAAGTCATTGCTTGCATTGTCTAAAGATATCTACAAATCTCTTTAAAATACAACTTACTTTAATATCTTTTTAAAAAGTATTAGCGTAATGCTTTGAATATTCTAAGAATATTTATATTAGATTAATACGTCTTTATCTTAAATACTAACTTATTAATATTACGTCAATTATTAATTATAAGAGACATCAAAATTAAAATTAATAAACTCGATATCTATTATAAAGATTGTATTAACTTAAAAAACTAACTTATGCAAATAAATATCTATTTTATCTTCTATTTTGTTCTAGCAAATTAAAAGATAGTTTTTGTATCGACATTTTTTAAAGAAAGAGTCTAATATTAACTTAAGTTAAATTTACGAAAATATCTAAAAAATAATAGCGAAAATTCTTGTATAATATTTACAAATTTCAATAATTTTAAAAAAAAGCTTCGAAGAATCTTTGAAATATTTAACAAAAAACAAATTACAAAAAAAAAAAATTAATATTTAATTTAACAAATGTTTGCAACAAACTATATTGTCAAATTTTAAAAATATACTAATTTAATCAAGTAAAATAATATTGTATTTATAACAATATTTCGACAAGATTTCAAAAACAATCTAAAAAACAAAATTATATATAATAAAAAAAATCTTAATAATATATTTAATTTTATTAAAGTAATTATCGATTTTAACAACAAACTATATAAAAAAGTTATAAAAAAAAATACAATTAATTTCGAAAAAGAGCAAGAATCTTCTTTGAAGTAGCGATCAAATATTAGTAAAAAAAATCTTGTTTTAATTAGAAATATAATAACTTAAATTATCGTAAATTTGTATTTATAAAATTAGATTCTACTTAACAATATAAAGAAAAAAAACAAAAAAAAAACAAAAAAACAAATTCTAAAAAACGTGCTATTTATATAACAAATTAGATTACTTTGTAAAAGATTTTTGATTATAAAATTTAATAAATTGTTAACAAATTAATACTATATTAAGAGAGATACTTAATAGCTAGAACAATATTAGAAAACAAATTAATATAGAGACGAACATCTTTAAAATTAGATTAAACAACAACAACTACTATTTAATAGAAAACTTAAATTAGTTACAAAAAATTCTAAATAAAATATTATTAAACAAGACATTTGTATCTACGCAAGAAATTAATTAGAAACTTAATAAAATTATAAGAATAAAATAATTAAGAACGTTGTATTCTTACTTAGTAACAAACTTAGACGACAATTATAACTAAAAGAACTTTTACAAATATCTAAATAGTATTACGAAACATCTTAAGACTTTAGCTAGTTTATTAAGAAAAAAAAAGATAAACTAGATTGTAAATAAATGCGAGAAAGCGCTAAAAAGCAACATCGCTATAGAAAAAGAAATTTCTAATAAAATCGAACAACAACTAAGTAGTATAAGTCTATTTCGAAAAAAAATAAAAAAAGCAAAGAAATATACAACATTTAATTGAACAAAATATTATAACAATTTATGCTAAACTTATCTAGAAGACAAGAAAGAAGTTAACTAGTTTTTTAAAAAACTAAAGTTATTAATTTAGTATAAGAAGAAAGCTTAGCGCAAACAAACGCTTAAAACAAAAATCTTAACAACAAAACAAAGAAAAGTTCAAATTTTTTAATAAAGAGTATACTAAAGAAATGCAATATGTTAGCTTAATAATAACAACTAAACTTAATAGTATATATACAATATTTTATTATATTAATTAAAATCAATAAATAATAATTTATCGCAATAATTAATTTTAATACAACAAGTAATTTTATAACTAAAGCTTTTATTAAGAGAGAAGAATATTTTACTTAAAAGAAGCTTAACATATACAATCTAATAATTGTAAATAAAAATTCATTATTCGACAAAAATAACAAGATAAATAAAGAAACAAAATTATTATCGATAGCTATTTAACAATATTACAAAAAACTAATTTTTAATATAGTAAAAATAATTATTTATAATATTGTTTTAAGAATGTTTTAATTAAAGCAATACAATTTAGAAATTAATTAAAATATATAAATACTTAGATTTGCGCAATATAATTACGTAATTTATATTTAATCTATATATTAATAACGTTTAATAATAAATAAAAGATTAAGTCGAAAATTAATTACAAACAACAAATTTGCATTTTTGTAAAAAAACAATTAAACAAAGTTCGATTTAATAAATACTAATAAAATTTAGTTAAATTATAAAATTAAAGTAAATAAAAAAAATTACAAATTTTTTAAAAATTTTAAATTATTTAATATAATAAAGAAATTGCTAAAGTACGTATTACAAATATACAATAATTAGAAATATCTATTTTAAGAAAAGAAAACAATAGAAACTCTTTCTAAATATTAATTGTAAAATTACGAAATTAAACTTAAACTAAGCAAACAACTTATATTTAAATTTATATATACTTTATTTAAGAAAAAGCTCGAAATACTTTGCGAATACTTAATAAAAAACAAAAAAAAATTTATTAAGAAATCTTAATTATAGATAAGATATTTAATTCTTTTTGTATTAAAGAAAGATAAAACTCTTTATCTATATATTTATTATCTAATATTAGCAAGCTTTAGAATCGATTATTTAAAACAAAACACTTTATTAAATGAAATTTATAAAAAGTATACAATTAAATTAGAATAAAAATAAGAGAGAAATAAAAGATAACTTTTTGTATACAATATAAATTATACAAATACACAATAATATTATTTAAATTTACAAATATTTTAACAATATATTAAAAAATAATTAATATTATATTACAACAATATTTAAATTAATTTGTTGTAGTATACTTAAACAATATTATAATTTATTCAAAAATTTTAAAAATATATGTTAGTTATATTTTTAAAATATTGAAATATTTAAATATAAAAAATTTATATTTTAAATTAAAGAAATGCAAATTTTATTAAAAGAAAATTACTTTTTTCGAATTTGTTATTAAACAACATAAAGTATATATAAATTTTAAAAAACTACAAACAATAAAAAAATAAAAATTATTAATAAATATTAAAAAAATATAATTCTTTTTAAATTTTATAAATTATAACAAAAAATTTATTAAAAATTACTTAATAAACGCAATATTATTAACAAACTTTACAAAAAAAATATATTATAAATATATAAACTTACAAAAGAAAAATTATTTTAAAATTTTAAATTAAAATATTTAAAGAAACTAGTATTAAAGATATATAATTTGCAATTATTAAGCAAAATTGAAATCAATATATTAGATCTAGTTATTAATATATATTTTAATTAAAAATATAAAAATATATAATATTAATATATTTTTCAAAAAAACTTTTGTTAATTAAACAAAACTATAATGTTTACAATAAAAAACTATTTGCTATAGTAATTGTTTTAAAGTTATAAAAAGTATATATAAAAGAATTGTTAAAACTTATAATTCTTACAAATTACAAAAATCTTGTATACTTTACTACTATTAAATAGTTAAACAAAAACAAATACAATAATTAAAGAGACTTAAATAGTACAAGTTTAAAATACAATATATTTTAAATAAAAATAACAATAAAACAAACGTATTTAACAAAAGAAGTAATTATATAAAAACAAAAAAGTTGTTTAATTATAATATACTTAAAATTAATAAAAACAAATTATTATTAGCAAACAAATATAAGCTAAACGCTATACTACAAATACTTTAAAATAATACAAAAGATTTTTTAATAAAGAAAGAAAAATTTCAAATATTTATTAATAAGATTGACAAATATATAAAAGAATATTATAACAAATTACTATAAAAGTATTTAGAAGTAACAAAAACTCTTTAGCTTTTACGCTAGCATTGTTAGTTTTTACAAATAAAATAAGTTATTAAGATATATATTAAATAATATCTTAGTTATTAATAGAACAAACATAAAATATATACAAACTATAACAAAATCTAATATTAAAAATTATCTAAATTGTTATAAAATAAAGTTACAATAAACTTTATTATTAAGTTGCTTAAGTTAACAAATCTCGCAATTAAAAATAAATATAACTTAATACTAATAATAATTAATAAATTTATTAAATACTTATATATTATTGTATATAAAGAGAAGTTTATTGCAAAACAACTAAAATATATTATATTAAATTAATTTATATAATATTATAATATATTTAAAGAATTAACTAGTAACAAAGACAAACTATTTACGTTTAAATATTAAAAGACGCTTCTCTTAATATTAGATACAAAACTACAAATGTCTATTATTTATTATTTAATTACAAAAAATTAAATAAAGCAAACAAATTAAAGTTTTAAGCAATATTTAAGATACTATATTAACAATACTTATAGCAATTAAGTATTACTTTTATCTATAATACAACTAATATTTAATATAAAGATTTCGAATATTACTAAAATAACTTTATTTTTTGTTAATTATAATAAGAAATTGAATCTTTTTAAAAAAAAACGCAAACATTTGTTAATACAATCAATTATTAAAAAAGTAACAATATTAAAAAAGATATACAATAATATTTTAAAAATATAAAAGAAATTAATTAAGTATTAAAATAAAAAACAAAAAACAATATCTTAACTAAAAGAAAAAAATTAAATATAATTTTTTACAAAAAATCTTAAAATAAGAAAGTTAAACAAAAAATTATATTATATTAAAGTTAAATTGTTTCTTGTTAAATAAACTAAGAAATTAATTAATTATAAATTTAACTTATCTAAGAATATTAAAGTATTTTTAGTATTTTATATTTTATTGTTGAAATTAGCAAATTTAATTACGTTTTTACAAAAAAAAAATTATTTTTATTTACAAGAAAAGAAACAATTTAAAATTAAAAAAATTCTACAATAAAAATATTAAAAATATTTTATTAAGTAAAAAAAATATTTTATCTTTAAAAACATATAAGAGTTACTTAAGAATTTAAAGAATTGTTTTAACAAGTTGCAACAATTTTGCTAGCAACAAAGTTACTTATAAAAGAAGACAAAACACTAAAAAACAAAAAAACAAATAAAGATAAATTAATATTTGTATCGAATAAAGTTTCGAATATCTTCTTAATATTTTTAATTTCTTTTTCATTTTTTTCGATTTTTAAAATATTTTCGACTTAATATTATTTATATTTTTTAAACATCAAAATTAATATTTTTTTTGTTTTGTTTTACGCACAATTCTTAGACGCAATTTTGTTATTTTATTATCTAGCTTTTTAGCTTTCTTTATAATTTTATTTATTCTTTAATAGTTAAAAGTCAAGTTATATTTTCGATTCTTTTAATAATATTTCTTATACTTAAAATATTTTTAATTTATTTAATAAAGTACGTTAAACAATATACAAGTTCGACAAAAACGTATTAAAATAGAAATGTATTTATAGCGATAATTAGCAATCGAATTGCGACGTTATTTAATAATTAACTTTATTAATATAATAAAGAAAAAATAAATAATTTCGAGACAAATACTTTTAAAAAGAAGAAATAATATTATAAATTGTATACTAATATATACTAGTTGTTATATATTACTTTTTACAAAATAATTAAAAAAAAAGATCTATTAACAAAATTAAAATAATTAAAATAGTTTAATTCTTAAATATTTTAAATTTTAATTAAAATAATTAAGATAATTAAAATTTTAATTATTTTAAATATCTTAAACTTCTAATAATAAAAAGATATATAACTTTTGAACGCAACTTTTTTATAAATTGTATTCAACTTATTATAGATTTTTACTTATTGTTACTTTGATTTATCGAATCTCTTTTAAGATTTATTGAATATAAAAACTATTTATAGCTATAATTCTTGTTATCAAGTAATTGCTTACATTGTTTAAAAACGTTTACAAATCTCTTTAAAGTACAACTTATTCTAATATTTCTTCGAAAAGTACTAGCGTAACAATTAAATAAATTAAATTCAAAAATTGTCGATTTTAAGATTTTGATTAAAAACTACTTTGTAATTAAAGTAGTTAATTTTCTTAATTAACAATTTAAGTCTTACATAATCTATTTTGTTTAACAAGCTTGCAACAATAAAGATAGCAAACTACTTAATTTTAATATAATTTTTTAGAATTTATAATAAAAGAAGTATTGTTAGAAGATTTAAAATAAATTAATTAATCTTGTTCGCAATAGTAAAGATTAAGATTAGCAAAAACGCAAACAAAAAAAAAGATTAATAGAATTATTAAAATTACAAATATAATAAAAACAATTATATTAACAATTAAGAATCTAGTAAAAAATATAAAGAATTTTAAGAAAAAGATAAAAATTGCAATTGCAAA